>Ga0315272_10001409_pt1 | contig 11972 bp, 11 predicted proteins | sample C3_middle_MG_FD_203918 | JGI IMG/M metagenome (GOLD analysis project Ga0315272, IMG submission 203918) | Sediment microbial communities from Yellowstone Lake, YNP, Wyoming, USA - C3_middle | ecosystem: Environmental > Aquatic > Freshwater > Lake > Sediment | place: USA: Wyoming | collected...
TGCAGGAAGCATACAAGCATCTCGGATATGGAGAGAATGATTTCCCGGTGACTAAAGAATTATGCAGGGAGGTGCTATCTCTGCCTATGCACCCCGATATGGAACAGGATCAACTTGACCTTATAACATCAAGTATTTTAAAATTCTTTGATAATTCAATCTGATGCAGAAAGAATACTTCGCACACGAAACAGCTGTTATAGATGAAGGCTGTAAAATAGGTAAGGGGACCAAAATATGGCATTTCAGCCATATTATGAAGGACTCTGAGATAGGAGAAAACTGCAATATCGGGCAGAATGTTGTTATCTCTCCGGGTGTTAAGCTTGGAAGAAATGTCAAGGTTCAGAATAATGTGTCAATATATACAGGAGTCATTTGCGAGGATGATGTGTTCCTTGGCCCTTCTATGGTATTTACAAATGTTATAAATCCGAGAAGCGCAGTCAACAGAAAAGATCAGTATGCTCAAACAATAGTTGAAAAGGGATCATCAATAGGCGCTAATGCAACAATTGTATGCGGTAATAAAATAGGGACTTACTCTTTTATAGGAGCAGGTGCTGTAGTTACAAAAGATGTTAAGCCATATTCTCTCGTAGTTGGAAATCCCGCCAGACAAACCGGATGGATGAGCGAGTTCGGGCACAAGCTTAAATTCGACAGCAATGGTTATGCGACCTGTCCGGAAAGCGGGGATAGATACTGTCTTGAAGAGGGAAAGGTTTATAAAATAATTCAGTAGCTTTACATTGTGAAAAGATTTGAACCTGATGAATTCCAATCCTAAAAACTTCGGTATTATTGGTGTAGCCGGTTATATTGCTGTCAGACATCTGCATGCCATTAAAGAAACCGGTAACAACCTTCTCGCAAGCCTCGATAAATTTGACAGTGTCGGGCGTATTGACAGCTATTTTCCTGAAAGTGATTTTTTTGTTGAATTTGAAAGATTCGACAGGCATTTTGATAAACTGAAAAGAACAGGAACAAAGATTGACTATGTCAGCATCTGTTCACCTAATTATCTTCACGATTCACATATAAGATTTGCTCTCCGTCATCATGCAGATGCCATCTGTGAGAAACCTATAGTTCTTAATCCCTGGAATATTGATGCTCTTCAGGAGATTGAAAAAGAGACCGGCAATAAAATCTATACAGTTTTGCAACTCAGGCTGCATCCAAAAATAGTTGAGCTAAGGAACAGAATAAAAAATGGACCTGCCGGAAAAGTCTATGATATTGATATGTCATATATCACAAGCCGTGGAAACTGGTATAACATTTCCTGGAAGGGAGATATTCAGAAATCAGGAGGAGTAGCCACCAACATAGGAGTCCACTTCTTCGATATGCTCACATGGATTTTTGGAAATACCAAAAAGAATATTGTCCATCTTTCTGAGAAAAACAGGGCAGCAGGATTTCTTGAACTTGAAAATGCAAGGGTAAGATGGTTCCTCAGCCTCGAATATAATGATATTCCTGAGGGTATTAAGAAAACGGGAAAAAGAACATTCCGTTCAATTACCGTTGATGGTGAGGATATTGAGTTCAGCGAAGGATTCACCGATCTTCATACACATACCTACAGGGAGATTCTTTGCGGAAGGGGTTTTGGCATCAATGAAGCACGTCAGTCGGTTGAGACTGTTTACAATATAAGAAATGCAAAACCTGCAGGATTGCAGGGAGATTATCATCCAATATTAAAATCCGTTCTATGATTTATGATCAGTTATTAAAAAAAGAAACCAGGCTCTCTGTCATAGGCCTGGGATATGTAGGTCTTCCTATAGCCCTCGAGTTTGCAAAAAAAATAAAAGTTGTGGGATTCGATATCAAACCTGAAAGGATCAGCCTTATGCAAAAAGGAATAGATCCCAGCAATGAGCTTACCCCGGAGGCATTCAGCAATTCTGATATCCTGCTGACAAGCGATCCTGCCGATCTTAAATCAGCATCTTTCCATATAATAGCTGTTCCTACGCCAACCACAAAAACAAACCTGCCGGATCTTACTCCGGTTATTAAGGCATCTGAAACAGTAGGCCGGGTTCTTAAAAAAGGTGATTATGTTGTATATGAATCAACAGTATACCCAGGTTGCACGGAAGAGGATTGCGTACCGATACTTGAGAGATTTTCCGGGCTGAAATATTGTATTGATTTCAAGGTGGGTTTCTCGCCCGAAAGAATAAACCCGGGTGACCAGAATCATTCACTGACCAGGATAGTGAAAGTGACAAGCGGCTGCGACGCTGAATCTGCTGAAAATATTGCAAAGGTTTATGAACTGATTATAAAGGCTGGTGTGCACCGGGCAAGTTCAATAAAGGTTGCTGAAGCAGCCAAGATCATTGAAAATACCCAGCGCGATATCAATATCGCTTTCATGAATGAGTTGTCGATAATCTTCAACCGGATGGGAATAAATACTTTTGAAGTACTTGAAGCAGCCGTCACCAAATGGAACTTCCTTAAGTTTTACCCTGGTCTTGTAGGAGGACATTGTATTGGCGTCGATCCTTATTACCTGTCATACAAGGCAAAAGCACTTGGATACCATCCCCAGATGATTGATTCAGGAAGATTTATTAACGACAGCATGGGCAGATATATCGGCAAACAGACTGTAAAGAAAATAGTCCATGCCGGGAAAGGGTTAAAAGACTCACGGGTTCTGATTATGGGTATTACTTTCAAAGAGAATGTCACCGATATCCGTAATTCAAAGGTTGTTGATGTCATAAGTGAACTTGATGATTTCGGTGTACAGTTTGACATTATTGATCCGGGTGCGTCAAAACATGATGTAAAAGAAGAATATGGGATTGATCTTAAGGATCGCCCTTCCGGGAAATATGATGCTGTGATACTTGCCGTAAGTCATAAAGAATACATGAATCTGGATGAGAAATATTTTACTCCGCTTTTATACGATGACGGAATAATTATTGACGTAAAGGGAATACTTCGTGATAAGATCCAAAACCATAATTACTGGAGCCTGTAATGAAAAAGAAAATACTGGTAACCGGAGGAACCGGCTATATTGGTTCTCACACCACAGTTGAACTAATAAATGAAGGTTTCGAAGTTGTAATCATCGACAACTTATATAATTCTGAAAAAGAAGTCATTGACGGAATTGAAAAAATTACGGGCACTAAACCTGCTCTTGAAATTCTTGATATCTGCGACCGTGAAAAACTTGATGATTTCTTTAGCAGGAACAAAAATATTGAAGCCATAATACATTTTGCTGCCTATAAAGCGGTAAGCGAATCTGTAAGCAAGCCACTTGATTATTACAGGAATAATCTTGGCTCTCTTATCAATCTGCTTGATTCAATGAAAAAATACAATATCCCGAATCTTGTATTTTCATCTTCCTGTACTGTTTATGGTCAACCTGAGAAACTTCCTGTTACAGAGACCGCTCCATTGCAGCCTGCTACTTCACCATATGGCAACACAAAACAGGTAGGTGAAGAAATTATAAGGGATACCGTGTTCTCTGATAATAAATTAAAGACAATTGCCTTAAGATACTTTAACCCTATAGGTGCACATCCTTCTGCCCTGATCGGAGAACTCCCCAGAGGTGTTCCTGAGAACCTGGTTCCATATATCACCCAGACAGCATATGGATTGCGGGATGAACTAAAAGTATTTGGCAATGATTACGATACTCCTGACGGCTATTGCATCAGGGATTACCTTCATGTTGTTGACCTGGCAAAAGCTCATGTCGTAGCTGTAAAAAGGCTTATAGACGGAAAAAACACAAAGGGTTTTGAAGTCTTTAATCTTGGAACAGGAAACGGTGTTTCTGTAATTGAGGCTATCAGGTCCTTTGAACGTGTCTCAGGTGTCAAACTTAAATACAAGGTAGTTGGCAGAAGACCGGGTGATATTGAGAAAATATGGGCAGATCCTTCTTTCGCAAACAGGGAGCTCGGCTGGAAAACGGTAAGCAGTCTCGACGTGGCTATGAAAACAGCCTGGGACTGGGAAAACTATATAAGAAAAAGAACCAGGAAATCATGAAAAAGAACCTTCTCATAACAGGTGGAGCCGGATTTATCGGATCGCACGTAGTCAGAAGATTTGTAAATAAATATCCCGATTATCTGATTGTAAATGCTGATAAACTTACTTATGCAGGTAACCTGGAAAATATTACTGATATTGAAAAACAACCAAATTACATATTCGAAAAAACGGATATTGTTAATAAACAGTCTGTTCTGAACCTCTTCAATAAATATCACTTTGAAGGAATAATCCATCTGGCTGCCGAGACGCATGTAGACAGATCAATTACTGGTCCGGATGAGTTTGTGTTCACAAATATTGTAGGAACGGTCAATCTCCTTAATGCAGCCCTGAACATCTGGAAAGATAACCTGAAAGGAAAGTTGTTTTATCACATCTCAACAGATGAAGTATACGGTTCCCTCGGAAAAGAAGGATTTTTTACGGAAGAGACTGCATATGACCCTCGCAGCCCCTATTCTGCAGCCAAGGCAAGCTCAGATCATATGGCAAGATCATATCATCATACCTTTGGCCTGCCCGTTGTTATTTCAAACTGTTCAAATAATTACGGACCTAATCAGTTTCCTGAAAAGCTGATTCCCCTCGCTATAAATAATATTAAAAACAATAAGCCTATACCGGTTTATGGAAAAGGGGAAAACATCCGTGACTGGCTTTATGTTGAAGATCATGCCGCTGCAATTGACCTGATATTTCATAAAGGTAAGGTTGGTGATACATATAATATAGGTGGCAACAACGAATGGAAGAACATAGATCTCATAAAGCTACTCTGCAGGATTATGGACAAAAAGCTTGGCAGAGAATCCGGCACTTCAGAGAAACTTATTACTTATGTGAAGGACAGGCCAGGTCATGATATGAGATATGCTATTGATTCTTCAAAATTGCAAAAAGAACTTGGCTGGTCTCCGATTCCTGAATTTGCCGCTGGTCTTGAAAAAACAGTAGACTGGTACCTGTCAAATACCATATGGCTTGAAAGAATTCTTTCAGGAGAGTATGAAAGATACTATGAAATGATGTATTCAGGGAGGTGAATACCCTGAAATTATATCAGAATCTGGTAATAGTCATTTCAAGTTTTACAGGAGTTTTACTGCCATTAGCCTTCAGGATAGCATTCTTAATTTCAGATGCGCTCTGAAACAGTTCAATTTCAGGTTTTAATACTCCGCCTTTGTCATCGATGTAATCCTGTATGAAATTTGAGATATTGAACTTATAAACATTATAATTTGTATCTAATTTACCATCAAAATATTCATGGTAGTCATCGATATAAAAATCAGGAACTATTTCTTTCACTCCTGAACTATTTACAAATTTCAGATAAAGTTTATCAGGAATTGTTGTGCTGGTGTAATTTTCTCCATCATAATGTACGGGAATTGAAAGTTTTGCCTTATTGATTGCGATCCTTCCGCTTGAAGGATCATTTTTCAATGTTTCAAGTCCGGGGATTATAAGTTTTGTATAAACACCGTACAGCCCCTCAAGGTATGAAAGTGTATCAAGGACTGGTTTATTAATTATCGCCTCAATATTTTTATCAGGACTGGCAGATTTGAAATCATGTTCAATTCTTGAAAAACGCGCATTATCTTTAATCGGGTCGATGAGGAACCTGAAATCGTATCTTATTGTGTTATCTGACTTGTCATGCATATAGACTATTATATAATCGGTGTAATCACCCAGTGATGCAGCAGATGTAACAACAAGACCCAGCATTAATGGATCGCTCTCTGAAATCGAACTTAATCTCATATAGATACCTTTAAAATAGTTCCTGAAATCTGGAATCGAAGTACTGTAGAATAACATCGACTGATCGCGTATCAGATATTCGCCGAAAGATGGCGGAAGATTTATCTGAATTATATTAATAGTATCATTCCTTAATGCCGGAATATCGACAGTAATACCAAAATCTGTTGTATCAACCGGGGTGTTTGAATAATAGGCAGAATCACTATGCAACTGATTGGATATTTCCGTAATCCTCATCTGTTTTGGTAAATCTGTGGATCCTGTAACTGATGTGATCCTCAGAACCAGCTTTACAGAATCTACATCATATTCTCCTTCGGTCCATTCACTCTCAAGCCTTACCTGTGTTACGAATTCGCAGTTTGTGATCCCGAAATAGGGATCATATTTGTTCCCAATATATGGGGCAGTCTGCGCTTCAGAACGTACCGGGGAATCATAAACTGTGTATGATTTAATGCCAAATGTATCACTGGAGGTAACTGAAACAAAATCGTTGCTTGGAAGAATTCCCTTGCCTATAAAGGTTGGCTTTTCCTCACAGGAAGTTACAAGAAGCACAACTGAAACAAAAAGTATTACAGAAAGTGCTTTGAAACGGAGTCGGGAAATAAAATAAAATCGTGATTTATATCTGGATCTAGGAAAGTATCTTGTCATAAAATTCATTATAGGCATCAATATATTGTGACTCATCCTTGTAAGAAAGAACTGGTTTATTTATCGTTGAAACGTATTTGGCCAGCTCTTCATTAATCTCCTCGCTTCCGATAATGATCCCGTCAGAATATTTAATAGCCAGTTTGGAAACATTAACAAAATCAGGCTTTTTAACCATCTTGAGATTCTCTCCATCTATTCCGTCGAAACGCAGTTTATCCGCGAACGTTGATCTAAACGGATTTTTGAAATCATTATTATAGATAGAATATATTATTTTATAATTATGAAATAACGGATCATCCTGATAAATACTTCGCAGATAAACAGGAACAAGTGCCGACATCCATCCATGGCAATGAACAATATCTGGAGCCCACCTGAGTTTCTTTACAGTTTCAATAACACCACGGGCAAAAAACAGAGCCCTTTCGTCATTGTCCTCAAATTCTTTCCCCGCAGCATCGCTTACAATATGTTTTCTCTGAAAGTAATCATCATTGTCAATAAAGTATACCTGCATGCGAGCAGACTGAATTGAAGCAACCTTTATAATAAGCGGATGATCAGTATCGTCAATGATAAGGTTCATTCCTGAAAGACGGATTACTTCATGAAGCTGATTCCTTCTTTCATTTATACAACCATACCTTGGCATAAAGGTCCGGATCTCTTTCCCTCTCTCCTGTATCCCCTGAGGAAGATATCTCCCTATTTTTGACAGTTTTGTCTCACCAAGATATGGAGTTATTTCCTGCGAAATGAATAATATCTTCCTGCTTTCCATTTACCTCCCTCGATAAACCGTTCCGATTTAAGCTGCAAAGATAATAATAAAAAATGATATTATATCAAAGGGGTTAATCCATAATTACATCAATAAGAAGTTTATACCAATAAAAGCTGCTGATCTGGAGTTTTTCTTATAGGTTTGCATAAAATGTAAGAAATGAAGGTAATCAGCACGGTAAAAGATCTGCAGAAAAGTATTAAAGAGCTGAATCTTGCACCTCTCGGATTTGTTCCAACAATGGGTGCGCTGCATGAAGGACACATTTCACTTGTTGAAAGAGCACGCAAAGAATCATCGCTGGTGGTTGTAAGCATATTTGTAAATCCTACTCAGTTCAATGACAAGAATGACCTGAAAAATTATCCCAGGACTCTTGAAAAAGATCTGTCAATGCTTCGTAAAATACTGAAAGATACTGACATCGTTTTTACTCCTTCTGTCGAAGAGATGTATCCTGTTGAAGATAAGCGGGTGTTCAGTTTTGGAAATCTGGATAATGTCATGGAAGCACTCCACCGTCCGGGTCATTTTAACGGGGTTGCACAGATTGTAAGCAGGTTTTTTGAGGTTATTAAACCTGATATTGCAATATTCGGTCTTAAAGATTTTCAGCAACTCGCAGTAATCAAAGAACTCGTTAAACAGACAAATGATAAGGTAAGAATAATCGGAAGTCCTATCATAAGGGAAAAAGACGGGCTTGCCATGAGCAGCAGAAACATGCTTCTTGAACCTGAAATCAGGAAAAATGCAGGAATTATATATGAAACTTTAAAGAAAGTTTCAATAAAGCTGAAAACAAATGAGATAGATGAAGTTAAGACTTTCGTTTTTGACACTATAGGAAAGGTAACTGGCTTTGAGGTTATCTATTTCGATATTGTGGATGATGAACAGCTGTTCCCTGTCAGCTTAAAGAAGAAATTTCTTAAAGGCAAAAAATATTATGGTTGTATTGCCGTTAAAGCAGGTAAGATACGACTCATAGATAATATTGAAATTGGGTTGGTCTGAATTGAAAGGTTGATTACCTTTGTATCCTATTAATCCGATTTCAGAAACAGCATTATGCTTATTGAAGTTTTAAAATCAAAAATACATAAAGTCTCGATAACCGGGGCAAACCTGCATTATATAGGAAGCATTTCAATTGATGAGGATCTGATGGATGCAGCTGGTCTGATAGAAAACGAGAAAGTTCATGTCCTTAACCTGAATAATGGAGAACGACTCGAAACTTATGTGATAAAGGGCAGCAGGGGTTCAGGTGAGATATGTCTGAATGGTGCTGCTGCAAGAAAGGTTATGCCGGGTGATATAATTATAATTATGTCATTCGCCTATCTGGATTCAAAGGAAGCGAAATCGTTCAAGCCAACGATAATTTTCCCTGATACAAACACTAATAAACTGATCTGATATTGAGAAAGAATATTCTTCAGGCACTTAAGTTTATTGCTTTCCTCGTTGTCGGTTTGGCATTGATGTGGCTTGCATTCCGGTCAGTGAATTTCAATAAGCTCTATGCTGAACTGAAGGAAGCTGATTATTCATGGCTCCTGTTGTCAGTTTTCTTCGGATTGTTGGCATACATGAGCAGGGCACGGAGATGGGCTCTCCTTATCCATCCTCTCGGTTATCATCCGACTTTCATGAATACTTTTTATGCCCTGATGACCGGATACCTTGCAAACCTGGCCCTGCCGAGAATAGGTGAAATAACAAGGTGCGTTGCTCTGGGGAAAAAAGAAAAAATACCTGTCGACCAGCTTATTGGCACAGTTGTGGTTGAAAGAACTGTAGACTTCCTGTCACTTCTCATAATAATGGTTGTGCTCATATTTACCAGCAGCGATGATATAGGAATATTCATGAAAGAAAGTATTCTTGTACCTATTGAACAAAATGTAGTATCTGTTTTCGGATCCACCTGGATACTCTGGATTGCTCTGTTCGTAATTGGAATCGTATCTCTCGGGTTTATGATAGGATACCGGCATAGCCTAAGAAAAATAAGGTTCTTTGCAAAAATGTTTGACCTGTTAAAAGGTATAATCAACGGCCTTAAAACTATTACAAATCTCAAAAGAAAGTGGGAGTTTATATTTCATACAATATTTATCTGGCTTAACTACGCTCTAATGACATGGGTAGTTGTATTCTCACTGGAAGTTACCTCTCACATTACCTTTGGAAACAGCATCTTTCTTCTTGTAATCGGAGGACTGGCCATGTCAGCTCCGGTACAGAGTGGACTGGGAGCTTTTCATTACATTATCTCACGAGGCTTGCTCATAGTTCAGGGCATCCCTCTTGAGGACGGACTTATTTATGCCCTTCTTACTCATGAATCGCAGCTGATTTTTGTTGTTATTATCGGAACCATATCATTCTTCATGATTTTCAGAAGACATTCAACGGATGAAACTTCCTGACCAGAGGATAAATTATGGCAAAAAATAAATCAGTTTTTGTTTGTCAGAACTGTGGTGCCGAATCACCAAAATGGATCGGAAGATGCCCATCCTGCAAGGAATGGAACAGCTATCATGAAGAGATAATTTCTTCAGCAAATTCACGGGATACTTCTTTTATCATAAATCAGGAAAAAAGAAAACCGGAAAAACTTGACAGCATAAGATCCGATGAGTTCAGCAGACATTCTTCAGGCATTACAGAACTTGACCGGATTCTGGGAGGAGGGATCGTATCCGGATCACTGATCCTCCTGGGTGGTGAACCAGGTGTAGGGAAGTCTACTCTTGCACTTCAGATTGCCCTGGCTCTGAAAGGGAAAAAGATACTGTATGTCTCAGGCGAAGAGAGTGAAGAACAGATCAGCCTCAGGGCAAAGAGAATGAAAAGCTCTAATCCTGAATGCTATATCCTGAGTGAAACAGAACTTGAACGGATCTTTGTTCATGCTGAAAACCTTAAGCCCGGACTGATCATTATTGATTCGATCCAGACAATCAGCACAGCTAATCTTGAATCGTCGGCAGGAACTGTTTCTCAGGTCAGAGAATGTGCCGCCCAGTTGCTCAAGTACTCAAAAATAACCGGCACACCTGTATTCTTAATTGGTCATATCACTAAAGACGGGACGCTTGCAGGACCAAAAGTGCTGGAACATATTGTTGATGTTGTTCTCTATTTCGAAGGCGACAATAACTATGTTTACAGGATTCTCCGATCTGCAAAGAACCGCTTCGGATCAACCTCAGAGCTGGGAATATTTGAGATGGTTGAAATTGGACTCAGGGAAGTTGCCAATCCCTCTGAATTATTCATAAATCAGCACGAGGAGGCTCTGAGCGGTATCTCCATTGCAGCCACTGTTGATGGTCTTCGACCGTTCCTTATCGAAACACAGGCCCTGGTAAGCAGTGCAGTTTACGGAACACCTCAGAGAAGTTCAACAGGTTTTGACATACGACGTCTCAACATGCTGCTTGCCGTACTTGAAAAGAGAGCAGGCTTTAAACTTGGCATCAAAGACGTATTTCTGAATATTGCCGGGGGAATAAAGGTGAATGACCCTGCAATTGATATGGCAATTATGAGCTCCGTTCTGTCTTCAAATCTTGATATCCCGATTGGGCGTGAGATCTGTTTTGCAGGGGAAGCAGGATTGTCAGGAGAGATAAGGCCTGTATCCCGTATTGAACAGAGAATAAGGGAAGCATCAAAAATGGGATTCACAAAAATCTATATCTCGAAATATCACAGAAATATCCAGTTTAAGGATATGAACATTGAAGTCATTTCTGTTGGCAAGATAGAGCATCTGGTAAGGTCGCTCTTTAGTTAATACCTGAACCGTCTGGCGTTATCGCGACGTGAATTCTGCTTTTTAATTTTATCACAATCAAGCTCCCAGTGAAAATCTACCGGTCTTTCGAATTCATCAGCCTCCATAATCCCAAACTGGGGATCTGAATATACTTTCTTCAGGAATATTGCAAATACCGGAAGAGCCATATTTGCACCCTGACCCTCCGAGAGAGTCTCAAAGTGTATTGACTGATCTTCCCAACCGCTCCAGACACCACCGACAAGATTAGGAGTTACACCCATAAACCATCCGTTCGCGTGATTCTGAGTAGTACCTGTTTTTCCGCCGATCTGATTCATGAGGTTATACGGTTCATTCCTCATCCTTCTCCCCGAACCAGTCAGAACAACATTCTGAAGAAGATTGATCATAAGATAGGCATGCTCCTCACTTAAAACCTCTTCAATTTTAGGAGTAAATCTTGATATGACATTACCGTTCTTATCCTCAATCCTTGTTACGTACATAGGGCGTGTATAGACACCTTTATTTGCAAATGTCCCGTATGCTCCAACCATCTCCTCGAGCTTAATGTCAGAAGTCCCCAGGAAAATCGAAGGAACGGGATCAATAAAGCTCCGGACACCCATTTTGTGCATCAGATCAGTTACTGCAGTCGGTTTAAACTGCTGCATCAGCCAGGCAGAGATATAGTTTTCCGATTGTGCAAGACCCCACTTTAATGTAACCATCTTCCCATGAAACTCTTTTGGTCCTGAACTTTTGGGTGTCCATGGAATGGAATCACCTACATCAAAAGACCTGGGGATATTTTCAACCTCATAGCAGGGAGAGTACCCATTCTGCATTGCGATTGTATAGAGAAACGGTTTTATAGTACTG
>Ga0315272_10001411_pt1 | contig 11970 bp, 10 predicted proteins | sample C3_middle_MG_FD_203918 | JGI IMG/M metagenome (GOLD analysis project Ga0315272, IMG submission 203918) | Sediment microbial communities from Yellowstone Lake, YNP, Wyoming, USA - C3_middle | ecosystem: Environmental > Aquatic > Freshwater > Lake > Sediment | place: USA: Wyoming | collected...
GCCGCCGCGCGGCTGGCGTGAGCGAAATCTTCCTTGTGCGTGTCGCCCGGGTCGCGCGGGTGGATGTGCGGATCGATGAACCCCGGGAAGACGAGCAGGCCTGCCGCGTCGACGACTTCGTCGGCCCGGACCTCGGCGCCGGGGTCGAGCACCGCCGCGATCAGGCCGTCCTCGCAGAGGATGTCGGCCGCGCGGCGGCCCTCAGACGACACCACGGTACCTCCACGCACCAGCAGCCTCATGTGCCACCTCCCTGCTCGCGGCGGAAGTCCGCCAGTTCCCGGGCGACAGGCACGGGGTTCATACCGGCGCCGCGACGGGGCCGGCGGCGGCGACCCCGGCCGGCACCCGGCCTTCATACTGGCGGAAGTTCTCGATGAACTGCGCAGCGAGCTTCGCCGCCGCCGCGTCGTAAACGTCCGGGTCTTGCCACATGCCGCGCTGGTCCAGCGTTCCCGCCGGGATGTCCGGGCACGACCGCGGCACGAGGACCCTGAAGACGGAGTGCGGAACGTACTGCACGTCGTCGAGATCCCCGTCGAGGGCGGCCTTCAGCAGACGGCGTGTGAAGCCGATACTCATGCGCTCGCCGACCCCGTAAGGCCCACCGCTCCAGCCGGTATTGACGAGCCAGCAGCGCACGTCTCGCTGCGCGATCCGCTCGCGCAGCAGAGTCGCGTACACGACCGGGTCGCGCGGCATGAACGGCGCGCCGAAGCAGGTGGAGAACGTCGGGCTCGGCTCCTTGACGTCGTCCTCCGTGCCCGCCACCTTGGCCGTGAATCCGGAGAGAAAGTGGTAGCCGGCCATCTCGGGCGTGAGCCTGGAGATCGGCGGCATCACGCCCATGGCGTCGCACGTGAGGAAGAAGACGTCCCGCGGCGGCCCCGCCTCGCCGTCGGTGATGGCGTCCGGGATGTGGTCGATCGGGTACGTGGCCCTGGTGTTCTCGGTGATCGAGTCGTCGTCCCAGTGGATCGCCCTGGTCATGGGGTCGACCACGACGTTCTCCAGCACGGAGCCGAAACGGATGGCCTGGTAGATCTGCGGCTCGGCCGTGGACGAGAGCCTGATCACCTTGGCGTAGCAGCCGCCCTCGAAATTGAAGACGCCGTAGTCGGCCCACCCGTGTTCGTCATCGCCGACCAGACGGCGGTCAGGGTCGGCCGAGAGGGTGGTCTTGCCCGTCCCGGAGAGGCCGAAGTACAGCGCGACGTCGCCCTTGCGACCGACGTTGGCTGAGCAGTGCAGCGGCAGGACGCCCTTCTCGGGCAGCAGGTAGTTCATGACCGTGAAGAGGGCCTTCTTGATCTCGCCCGCGTACAGAGTGCCGAGAATCAGCACCATCTTGCGCTCGAACGAGATGCCGACGAACACCGAGGAGCGCGTCCCGTCCGCGTCGGGATCCGCATGCAGCGCACCGCAGTCGATGATCGTGAACCCGGGCAGGAAGTCCTCGAGGTCGACCGGGTCGGGGCGCAGGAAGAGCGTCTGCGCGAACAGGGCGTGCCACGCCTTCTCGGCGATGACGCGGACGGGCAGACGATGCTGCCTGTCCGCACCCACGAACCCCTCGAACGCGAACACGTCGCGGTCGCGGAGGTGTGCGGCCGCCTTCTTGAGCAGCTTGTCGAACAACTCCGGGCTGCACTTCTGGTTGACATCACTCCACGCGACCGAGGCCGCTTCGGGCTCGTCGACGATGAACCGGTCCGCCGGCGAACGCCCAGTGCGGAAGCCCGTCCTGACCACGAGCGCCCCGTTGGCGGCGAGGATGCCCTCTTCGCGCGCCAGGGCACGTGCCGTCAACTCAGCGGGCGGGAGGTTCAGGTAGACCTCCCGGACGGAGAAGCCGAGATCGTCGAGCGCGGACTTCAGATCCATCCTGCGCTTCACAGCCGCCTCCCGGAAGACTCAGGCCCTGCCGAGCACCAGCGCCAGCAGCGCCATGCGCACGTACATGCCGTACTCCATCTGGCGGAAGTACGCGGCGCGCGGATCGACGTCGACCTCGACCGTGATCTCGTTCACGCGCGGCAGCGGGTGCATGACGATCATGTCCTTCTTGGCGCTCTTGAGCGTCGCCGGCGAGATGACGAACACGTCCTTGACCTCGTCATACTCCTCCGGCGTCGCGAAGCGCTCCTTCTGGATGCGCGTGACGTAGAGGACATCGGTCTCGGCGATGACATCGTCGAGTTGCGAATACCTGCTCTGAGGGACACCGGCCGCGGCGACCTCGTCCACCACGTCCTGCGGCATCTGGAGGACGTCCGGCGCGACGTAGTTGAGCTTGACGCCGTCGAACTTGGTGAGCAGACGGGCGAGGGAGTGGACGGTACGGCCGTTCTTCAGGTCGCCGACCAGCGTGACCGTGAGGCCGTCCAGCTTGCCGAGCTCCTGGCGCATGGTGAAGGTGTCGAGCAGCGCCTGCGTGGGGTGCTCGCCCACACCGTCGCCGGCGTTGAGCACCGGGATGCCGGCGTTGGCGGCCGCGAGGTCGGCGGAGCCGACCGTGGGGTTGCGGATGACCATCACGTCGGCGTAGCAGCCGAGGGTGATGGCCGTGTCGATGATGCTCTCGCCCTTGGCGACAGAAGAGCTCTTGGCCTCGTTGATCGGGATGACCTGGCCGCCGAGCCGCTGCATGGCCGCCATGAACGAGCACGACGTGCGTGTGGACGGCTCGTAGAACATGTTGGCGAGGACCTTGCCCTTCAGGAGGTCGCACCCACCCGTGCGCTGGACCATCTGCTGCATCTCAGCGGCGACGCCGTGGACCTGATCCACGTCCTCGCGGGTGAACTGGCCGACCTTGATGATGTGACGGCCGTACCAGGCAGACGCCTTGTTGTCGCCCAGCGGCAGATGGTCGCTGTCGCTCGTGATCCGCATGTGCTCCTCCTTCGCTTGCTCCGCATCCCCCATCGCTCGAGACCCATCACCGGTGGCGGGGGTCCTACACTGCACAGGGTCGCGGTCGACTTGCAAGTATGTGGTCGCCCTGGGTCCGGCTGCACACCCAGGCCGCCGGAGGCGCGTTCGCTGCGTAGGCCCAGTCTCAGGCTACGACGCAGCTCTACCCCCGCGATTCTATCCGTTGGCTATATGTATAGCAACGGCTGCCATCCGTCCTCCCGGAGAGACATTGATGGTAGCTCGCGCCATCGGAGCGGTGGTAACGTGGAGGTTCCGTTTGGGCCACGGGGGAGGACTGAGATGAAAGATGTCCACGACATCTACACGACATTCAAAGCCGAGTTCCCGGAGCTGAGCGCGCAGATCAACGCGACGAGCCACGCCATCCACGTCGACGGCGGCCCGCTGGACGAGAAGACGCGCGCCCTCCTCAAGATCACCGCGGCGGGCGCCGCCGGGCACCATACCGCACTGGAGACCCACGTCGTGGCGGCGCGCGAGGCCGGCGTCACCGACGCCGAGATCGTGCACGCATTGCTGATGCTCGTCAGCACCTGCGGGTTCCCGACCTTCATGGAGGCGTACTCCACCTTCAAGCGAATGAATCTCTGACTGAGCGCAGCGCGGCCTCGCCGGCCGCTTCGCACTACGAGAGGAGAACCGTGAACAACGAGGAGATCTGGCAGATCCTGCGCAACGGGGGTCTGACCGTGGAGCGGTCCGACGACGAGACCGACGCCGGCTACCGTATCGTCGGGAGCTTCCGCCCACTCGCGGACCCGGCCGGTGTGGACGCCCTGGGCGTCATGCTCGCGGAGCGCGCCAAGGGACTCGACGCCGATATCGTGATCGTGGGCGAGGGGGCCAAAGACCTCCTCATGGGGTTCGTCGTGGCGCGCGAGTTGAAGCTCCCGCTGGTGCGCTGCCTCAACCTTGAGGGCCTCATCGGCGCCGTCGGCGACATCCCCGACGGCAGCCGGGCGATCTTCGTGGCCGACAAGATCCGCAAGAGCGGCTTCGTGTACGCGGTAGGCAACCTCGTGGACCGCGAGGGCGGCGAGCTCGTCGCAGTGGTCTCGTTCGTCTCCGCGGAGGCCCCTGAGCTCCCCGTTCCGTGGATCGGCCTGGTAACGGCTGCGGAGGGCATCCAGGGAGGGTGACCCGCCCGCCGCTCCGCAGCCTCTAGGCGGTCTCGCCCACACGCTCCCCGACGGACTGACGGGAGCTTGCGTTCTGCTCCTTGAGCGCCGTGAGGATGCGCTCCGGGGTCAGCGGGAGCTCCGTCAGGCGGATGCCGATGGCGTCGGCCACGGCGTTGGTGACGGCCGGCGCCCCGGAGGTGGACGCCGGCTCCCCGATGCCCTTGGCGCCGAAGGGGCCCATGCCGCCATGCGACTCGAGCATGATCGGCTCCACGTCGGGCATGTCGGCGGCCGTCGGCACCAGGTAGGTGTCCAGCGCGCACGTCACGGTGCGGCCCTGATCCATCTTGACGTCCTCGAGCAGCGCGTAGCCCACGCCGCAGACTGTGCCGCCTTCGAGCTGGCCCTGCGCGCTGAGCTTGTTGATCGTCTGGCCCACGTCGAACGCGGCGACGAGCTTGAGCACCGTCACCTTGCCGGTCTTCGTGTCGACCGCCACCTCGGCGGCGTGCGTGCCGAAGGTGTAGTCGGGGTGGATCTGGCCGATCACGTAGTCCGACTTCTCCAGGTCCCGCGAGGGCGCGTTGAACTGCGCCAGGTTGGAGATCGGGATGCCTTGCGAGGCGCAGGCCTTCACCACGTCGACGATGGGGATCGACTTCTCCTCCTCGCCCTCCACGCGCACCATCCGGTCGGCCAGGTCGATCTGCTCGGAGTCGACCTCGAGCATCTCGCTCGCCTTCGCGACGATCGCCTCGCGTACGGTGCGCGCGGCTTTGAGCGTCGCGTTGCCCGACATGTAGAGCATGCGCGTCGCGGTGGTGGTGCCGGCGAGCGGCGTGAGCGCGGTGTCGCCGAAGTAGACCGTGATGTCGTCCATGGGCACGCCGAGGATCTCGGCCGAGATCTGGGCGATCGACGAGGCCTGGCCGCCGCCGATGTCCTGCACGCCGGAGCGCACCACCACGGTGCCGTCGAGCTCGAAGCCGACGTAGGCCCGCGAGGAGTCGTGCAGGTAGACCAGGCGTCCGTAGCTCTGCATGCCCGAGGCGATGCCGCGGCCGATCACCTCGTCCGGCGAGCGCGGCTGCGTGGGCTCGCCCAGCGCCTCCCAGGCGCGCTCGGCAGTCTGGTCCGTGAGGACCGCGGACTCGAGCGCGTAGCCCGTGCCGAGCTCGTCGCCGGTGTGCAGGTAGTTCCGCATGCGGAACTCGAGCGGCGTGAGGCCGAGCTTCTCGGCCAGCGCGTCCATCTGACTCTCGTAGGCGAAGCAGACCTGCGGGGCGCCGAAGCCGCGGTAGGCGCTCGTGAACGTGTTGTTGGTGAGCGCCGACACTGCGTCGACCTTGACGTTCGGGACGATGTACGGGCCGGCGGCCATGACCACCGAGTACAGCAGGACCCACGGGCTGAGGAACGGGTAGCCGCCGGCGTCCGAGACGATCTCCGCCTCCATCGCCACGAGCTTGCCGTCCTTGGTCGCGCCCGTCTTGTAGCGCATCACGTAGGGGTGCCGCTTGGAGTGCGCGAGGATGGACTCTTCTCGTGTGTACGTCAGGCGCACGGGCTGCTTGGTCGCGTGCGCGAGCAGGGCCAGGTAGGCCTCCACGGTGATGTCCTCTTTGCCGCCGAACCCGCCGCCGAGCATGGGGGCGATCACTCGCACGCGGTTGTGCGGAAGCCCCATGATGTCGGCGATGTCACGGAAGTGCTCGATGACCTGCGTGGAGGCGCGGATGGTGAGCACGCCGTCCTCGGCGATCCAGGCCGTGCCGGACTCGGGCTCGAGGTACACGTGGTCGCCGAAGGGCACCCGGTACTCGCCCTCGACCACGACGTCGGCCTGCGCGAAGCCGGCGTCGGCGTCGCCTTTCTTCACCTTGTAGGTGCAGACGACGTTGGTGTCCTCCTCGCCGACACGGTAGGCGCCGGGCTTGAGCGCTTCGACGGGGTCGAACACGCCCGGCTGCGGTTCGTAGACGACGTCGATGGCGCGGGCGGCCTCCTCAGCCTGGGCGAGCGTCTCGGCCGCGACCAGCGCCACCCCCTCGCCCATGTAGCGCACCTTCTTGTCGGCCAGCACCCGGTACAGCCCCTCGAAGCCGCCGCCGGCCGAGTGCGTCTGGCCGAACTTGCTCGTGGTCTCGTTGTGGGGCACGTCCGCGGCGGTCAGCACCGCGCGGACGCCGGGCATGGCCTCGGCCTTGCTCGTGTCGATGGAGACGATCTTCGCCGCCGCGTACCTGCTCCTGAGCACCTTCGCGGTGAGGGTGCCGGGCATCACGAAGTCGTCTGCGTACTTGGTCTGGCCGAACACCTTGTCGCGCGCGTCGTGGCGCGGAACGGCGCGGCCGATGACCTTGTACTTGGGAGTCTCGTCCGCGCCCATCACGCGCTCCGCTCCTCGAGGACCTCCGCCTGGGCGGCCTCCTCGATCGCGTCGACGATCTTGGTGTAGCCGGTGCACCGGCAGAGATTGCCGGAGATGCCCTCGCGGATCTCGTCACGCGTCGGCGTCGCGTTCTGCTGCAGCAGCGACGCGGCGGCGAGGATCATGCCCGAGCTGCAGAAGCCGCACTGGACGGCGCCGTGCTCGATGAACGCCGTCTGCAGCGGGTGCGGGTCCTCGGCCGTGCCGAGCCCTCTGGTGGTGGTGACCTGGCGGCCGTCGGCCTGCACGGCCAGCGTGAGGCACGAGTTCACCGCCTCGCCGTCGAGCAGCACCGTGCAGGCGCCGCAGTCCCCCTGCCCACAACCGTTCTTGACCTCGACAATGCCCAGCTTGTTGCGGAGGACGTCGACCAGCGTCTCGTCGACCGCCACGGTCGTCCGCATCGGGCGTCCGTTCACCTGGATCTCGATCTCCTGCATGTCCATCACGCCCTTGCTTCTCGTGCCGTGTCAGTGATCAGGCGCGCAACGACCGCCTCGGCCACCCACCCGCGGTACTGGGCGGAGGCGCGTACATCGTCGATCGGCGCGATGTGCTCGTGGACCAGCCGTGCGCACTCCGCAGCGACTTCCTCAGTGATCTCACGACCCCGCAGGGCCGCCTCGACCGCGAGGGCGCGGACCGGGACGGGAGCGACCGCCCCCAGGCCGATGCGCGCCGCGCGGCAGGTCGAGCCTTCCAGCTCGATCTCGCACGCGGCGCACACCACGCTGATGGCGTCGGCGTTCCGCAGGCCGACCTTCTCGAACCGCCCCGCGACCGGGCGGCCGGCGAGCGGGACCAGCACGTGGGTGACGATCTCGCCCGGCTCGAGGGCCGTCTTGCGGTACTCGACGAAGAACTCGGAGAGCGGCAGCTCGCGCGAGCCGCCCTCGGCGCCGGCGAGCCGCACGACGGCGCCGGCGGCGAGCAGCGCCGGAGCCGTGTCGGCCGAGGGCGACGCGGTGACGAGGTTGCCCCCGACGGTCGCACGATTGCGGACCAGCGGGCTGCCGACCGTGGCTGCAGCAGCGGCCAGCACCGGGACGAGCTTCTTCACTGCGGGGTGCGCGGCGATGACACCCAGGGTCGTCGCCGCGCCGATCTCGAGCATGTCGCCGGTCTCGCGGACGCCGCAGAGGTCGTCGAGCTTGCTGAGGTCGAGCACGACGCGCGGGTCGTCGCCGTCCAGCGTCCCGTTCATGCGCATCTTGCGCATCATCGGGACCAGGTCGGTGCCGCCGGCGAGGACGAGCGGCTTCACCCCTGGCTCGGCCAGCGCGGCGAGCGCCTCTTCGAGGCCGGCCGGCCGCACGTAGGATTCAAGGTTCATCTGGCCTCCTCCACGAGCTCCGTCTCGCCTCCGGCAGACCTCTCCGCCATGCGGACGGCCGCGTTCTGGATGGCGCGCACGATGCCGTTGTAGCCGGTGCAGCGGCAGATGTTGCCCTTGATGTGGTGGCGGATCTCCGCCTCCGTCGGGTGTGGGTTGCGCCTCAGCAGGTCGCCGGCCATGAGGATCATGCCCGGCGTGCAGAAACCGCACTGCACCGCGTTCTCGCTGAGGAACGCCTCCTGGATGGGGTTAAGATCGCCGTCGGGTCCGGCGACCCCCTCGATGGTCACGATCTCCTTGCCGTCGCAGGCCACCGCAAGGGTGACGCAGGCAAGCGCCGGCTCCCCGTCGATGAGCACGGTGCACGCGCCGCACTGGCCGGTGCCGCAGCCGTACTTGGACCCGGTCAGGCCCAGATCGTTGCGGAGGACGTTGATGAGCAGTTCGTTGGGCTCGACCACGAGCATGTGCTCGTCGCCGTTCACCGTGAAGACGATGGCGTTGGTGCAGCTGGTCAGCATGTCGCACGCTCCCATGCGGTCTCGAAGGCATCCTTGAAAAGCACGCCGGCCGCCTCCCTGCGGTACATCTCGGTGCACCTGATGTCGTCGATGGGGGAGATGTCCTCGACGACCAGGCGGACGCACTCGTCGACGAGTGCGCCGTCGATGGCTCGACCCTCGAGAGCGGCCTCGGCGGTGTGCGCCCGCATCGGTGTCGGTCCCACGGCGCCGAGCGCGACGCGACACTGCGTGCAGGTCTCGCCGTCCCGTTGCAGGGCCACGGCGCAGGTGACCTTGGAGATGTCGCTGGCCACGCGCGTGAGCTTGCGGAAGGCACTCGCGCGGCCGTCGGGGAACGCGTCGAACTCGACGTCGATGATGATCTCGTTGGGCGCCAGCACCGTCGCGCCGGGGCCGGTGTGGAACTCGCGCAGCGGGACGATCCGCTCCTGATGCGCGCTCCTCACGCGGACGCGCGCGTCGTAGGTGATGAGCGGCGGCGGCGTGTCCGCGGCGGGCGAGCCGTTGCCGAGGTTGCCCCCGACGGTCGCGACGGAGAGCACCTGCAGCTTGCCGATGCTGTCGATGGCCTCGGCGAGACTGTTGTAGCGGCCGAGGCCCTGGAGGAACGGCAGCACGTCCATGTACCGGCGGCCGGCGCCGATGCGGATCTTCTCGCCGGCCTCGAGGTGCTTGAGCTCTTCCAGCTTGGAGATGTCGACCACGAACTTGGGCGACGTGCGCCCCAGCTTCATCTGGATGATCAGATCCGTGCCGCCGGCAAGCACGCCGGCGTCCTCGCCGTACTGGTCCAGGAAGCCCAGCGCCTCGTCGAGCGTCGCCGGGACGTGATAGGTGAAGTCGTTGACCAGGACTCGCGTGTTGATGGTCATTTCGCGAACACCCCCTCGCAGGCCCACCCGTGTAACGCCGCCAGGATCATGTCCGGGGTGATTGGGATGAACTGGAAGCGGATGCCGAGCGCGTTCTCGAGCGCGTTCATCACGGCGGCTGCGACGGCGTTGTTGGCCGCCTCGCCGATGCCCTTCGCGCCGAACGGCCCGGACGGCTCGTACGTGCTGGCGAAGAACGTCTTGACGTCGTCCACGGACGCCATGTCCTCGGCTGTGTACAGCTTGTAGTCGATGTACATACCGCCACAGGTGAGCTCGCCGGTGGCGGGGTCGTACGCGGTGTCCTCGAGCAGGGCCTGGCCGATGCCGCGACAGAGGCCGCCTTCGAGCTGGCCGGCGGCCAGGTCGGGGTTGATCACCGTGCCGGCGTCCACGGCGCACACGGCGCGGGGTACGCGGACCTCGCCGGTCCAGGTGTCGACCTCGACCTCGACGAAGTTGGTGACGAAGCAGGGCGGGCAGTTGACCATGCGATGGCTCTCGACGGCGATCGCCGTGCCCCAGCCCTTGAGCTGCGCGGTCTTGGCGACTTCGCGGACGGTGATGCGCTTGTCGGCCGCGCCCTCGAGGAAGATCACGCCCTCGCCGGTCTCCGGGTCGGGTGCGATCTGCAGCGCCTCGGGGTTGACCTCGATGAGCCGCGAGGCGAAGTCCAGCAGGACCGCCTTGGCCGACTTCGCCGCCTCGACCGCCGAGCCGCCGCCGCAGTACACCCCGCGGGTGGCGTGCGTGCAGACGTCGTAGCCGGTGTCGGTCGTGCTGGCCGGCGAGATGCCGACCATGTCAAACGGGACGCCCATCTCTTCCGCCACAAGCTTGGCGCACGCGTCGAGCGTGCCGCCGCCGTGGCACATGAGGGCGGTCGACATGTCGACAGAGCCGTCCTCGTTGACCTTGACCATCGCCGTGGAGTAGTCGATCACCTCGCCGGGCGTCGCCGCGCCGGTACCCGAGGTATGGAACGTGCGACCCACGCCGATACCACGGCGGTAGCGGCCGGTCTTGTCCTCCGGCCGGCCGCGCTCGTTCCAGCCGATCATCTCGGCGCCCTTGACGAGCATCTCCTCGACGCCGCAGCTCCTGATGATCGAGCGCACGGTCGGGCCCTGGCCCCAGAACTCCTCGCCGAGGCCGACGTAGTTCTTGAGCCGCAGTTCGATGGGATCGATCCCGAGCTTCTCGGCGATGATGTCCATGTGCGACTCGACGGCGAAGGAGACATCGGGGTTGCCGTAGCCCTGCATCGCGCAGGCCGGCGCCTTGTTCGTGTAGACGGCAGTCCCTTCGAAGTTCATGTGCGGCATGCGGTAGAGCGAGACGAACCAGCCCGACATGCAGCCGAGCAGCGGGTAGGCCTGGATGTTGTGGGCGCCGATGTCGACCAGCGTCTTGAGCTCGCCGGCCACGATGGTCCCGTCGCGCTTGACGCCGTACTTGAGGTGGATCTCGGCGGGGTACTTGCAGTGGTCGTACATGTCTTCTTCGCGCGTGAGCACGATCTTGACCGGCTTGCGCGCCTTGAGAGCGAGCGCGACGCAGATGGCGACCGGGGTGTTCATCTGGATGCTGGAGCCGAACGCCCCGCCGATGTTGCTGCGGTGCACCTGGATCTTGCTCAGCGGGATGTCGAAGATCCTTCCCAGCAGCTGGCGCGTGTTGTGGATCGACTGCAGCGTGGCCCAGAGCTCGATGCCGCCGTCGGCGATGGGCTTGCAGACGGCGGCCTTCGGTTCCATCTGGGCGTGGTACACGCGCCCCGTCTGGTACTCACGCTCGACGATGAGGTCGGCCTCTTCGAAGCCCACCGAGACGTCGCCGACGCCGACCTGCCGGTAGCAGGCGATGTTGTGCTCGACGGGTGTCTCGACGTCGCCGAGCAGGACGCTGTCGTAGATCGGCGGTGCACCGTCCTCAAGGGCCTTGTGGGCGTCGTAGACCGCAGGCAGCTCTTCCCACTCGACCTTGATCGCGCGCACGGCTCGCTCGGCGAGCGTCTCGGTACGAGCGGCGACCGCCGCCACGCCTTCACCGACCTGGCGTACCACCCACGGCAGCACCGTCCTGTCCCGGTACGTCTTGACCGGTACGCTCACCTGGCGCTCGTTGTAGCGGATGTCCGGTACGTCGTCGGGAGTGATGCAGACGGCCCCCATGCGCTCGGCCTCGCTCGTGTCGATCGACACGACGCGCGCGTGAGGATAGGGGCTGCGCAGCACCCGGGCGTGAAGCATGTACGGCAGCTCCATGTCCGAGGCGTAGGTCTCAGTCCCGGTGACCTTGGCCAAGCCGTCCTTGCGACGGGTCACCTCGCCCACGGTCCTGAACTCTTGTGCTTCCATCTGGTGGGCCTCGCTTCCCCTGTCTCCTGCCACTCCAGCCACTGCACGATTCTCGCATGTTCGCTATACGTCTAGCAAGTATTGCCGTTCTGCGGTACACTGCCATCCTCGCCGCGCCGCCAGGACGGGGCAAGCCGGCATCACGGATCTCGCCGGACGGCGCCGCCCGCTGAGTCGCACTTGAGGAGGGAACAGCGGAGAAGTGGAGATTTACCCCGTCCAGACCACGCTGAGCGGCGCCCTCGGCACGGCCGGGCCGGAGCTGGTCGCGTTCGTCGGCGCCGGCGGCAAGACGACCGCGCTGCAGCGGCTCTGCACGGAGTCCGCGGCGCAGGGCGGCGGCATCCTCGCAACGACGACGACCGCCATGTTCACCCGCCAGCTGT
>Ga0315272_10001414_pt1 | contig 11962 bp, 10 predicted proteins | sample C3_middle_MG_FD_203918 | JGI IMG/M metagenome (GOLD analysis project Ga0315272, IMG submission 203918) | Sediment microbial communities from Yellowstone Lake, YNP, Wyoming, USA - C3_middle | ecosystem: Environmental > Aquatic > Freshwater > Lake > Sediment | place: USA: Wyoming | collected...
CCATCTCTCTTATCAAAAAGTTTACTCCTACCGAACGGGGGCATTTTGTGTTTAAGGCTCAAGCCCTTGACCAACTTGACCTTTGCGAAGAGGGGATAAAGGTTGCGGAAGAGGGTTTAAAAAGGTTCCCGGATGATGAAGAGCTACTTTTTGTCTTGGCTGGGAACTTAGCTTGCCTTGAGCAATACGAACAGGTCATTCAAACATTAGAGCCTCTATTAAAAAAGAAGCCGGACGATCCCTATCTGTTGAATTTTATAGGCTATAGCCTTGTTGAGCTAAACAGAGATTTAGACCGAGCTGAAGACCTCTTGCTTAAAGCTCACAATTCAAAGCCTGATGACCCATACATCGAGGATAGCTTAGGCTGGCTTTATTATAAAAAGGGTGATTATACCAAAGCTAAAGAGCATCTTGAGAGGGCAATTTCTAACTTAAAAGAAGATGAACCCGTCATCTTTGAACACCTTGGAGATGTCTACCTTGCCTTAGGAGATAAAAATAAGGCTTGTGAATGGTATAAACGGGCAGAAAAAAGTGCCTTTAGAAGGGTCGAAAAAGAAAGAATTCTCTCTAAGGTGAAAAGATGCGAAAAGTAGCTTTCTTACTACTCCTTCCCCTTTTCCTTTTAATAGGCTGTGCAGTTAAACCACCTATAATGAGCCTTTATGAGGCTCTTCTCGTTAAAGGACTTGAAGGACGAATACTTAAAGGAAAAGTCTATGTTGAGGGGGACTTTTCTAAGCTATTTGACATTCCTTCATCCGGGGCTTATGGAGAGTTTTATCTTTTGCAGGCTTACTTTCTGTTAAGAATAAGCCCCCCGTTTGGAGATGAGGTTTTGTTCGAATGGGATGAAAAGAGAGGTCCAAGGGTTATTCTTCCATCGAAAGCCAAAGTTTATTATCCAAAAGAAGAACGACTTCAGTTGAAAAAACTACCTTACTACTTTTTGGGTTTAAAAGAAACATCAAAAGATTTCTATCTTAACTCCTTTAAAGGTGAATACGCTTTCGATAGACAAAAGCTTGAAGGAAGGGTTAATTCTCTACTTTTCTCTCTTACCTGGAGGATTAAAGAGTTGGAAGAGATTTCATCCCTACCCCCGCCAATCGATACTACTGGCTTTAAGAGAAAGAAAATCAATCTACCCTTCTAATCAACACCTCTTCCACGGTGGTGGGTGTTGCCTTTCTAATTATAAACTCAAAGTTTTTATACCTTATACTTTCTCCCGTTTCAGGGATACGTTTAAAGAGACTATAGAGAAAGCCGTTTAAGGTTTCAAATTCGGAAGAAGCTATCTCTAATCCTAATTGAGAAAGCTTTTCTATCTCTACTATTCCTTTGGCTAAATAAGTTTTATCGGAAAGCGGAATGATTAATCTATGTTGATAATCTAACTGGTCGCTAAACTCTCCTAAAACCTCCTCAGCGAGGTCTTCGAGGGTGATGATTCCGGTTGTTAGTCCATATTCATCAACAACAATGGCAAAATCTTGATTGGAGTTTTGCATAATGGCAAGGGCTTCGTAGGCTGGGATGTTTTCCGGTATAAAGAGGGGTTCTATCATGAATTGAGATATTGGAATAGAATAATCTTTAGTTTCCGAAAGCAGGTCCTTTACTCGAACAACTCCTATGAGATTAGTAGGGTTGTCCTTGTATAAAGGTATGTAAGAAAAGTTATACTGTTTGCAAAATTCAATGGCTGTGTCTAAAGTAGCTGTAAGAGGTAAGGCTTTAACTTGAGGAAGAGGGATCATTACTTGGTATACCTTTTTCTTACTAAACTCGAAGATCTTATGCATAAGTTCTCTTTCTTTGGCGTCAATTTCTTCCTCATACTTTATGAGGCTCAAAAAAACTTCTCTAAATTTTATAAAGGGTATGGTGCTATGGTCTTCTTTTTTTCTGAAAATTAGGTTGGTTAGACTCTGATTGAGATAATAAACAGGGTAGAAAAGAAAAGACAATAGATAGAGGATAGGAGAAACTATCAGCACTAGCGTTTGTGAGTATACTTTGCCTATGACTTTGGGGAAGGCTTGACCAAAGAGAAAGGTGAAGATGGGGATTAAAAGCGAAAAAATAGCTCCGGCATTTCCTAAGGATGAGATAAGAAAGTAGGATGTAAAAATAGCGTTTCCGGCAATGCTCATGGTTATTCCCATGATGGTTGTGGTAAAAAGCCTTTCTGGATTGTCTAAAAGCTTTAAGGCTATACGGGCAATCCTTTCGTTTTTTGCCCGCTTCTGAAGGCTTAGCCTCTCTGCTGAAATTAAAGCCATTTCGCTTAAGGCAAAGAAGGCTTCTAAAGCAATAAAGAATAAGAAGGAAAAAAGGGCAAATATCATTCTTTTTTTCTCCAGATTTCAACCCAGAGTATCTTGTTTTTTCGAACCTTCAGCACTTTAAAAGTAAAACCGGCTATTTCAAGGCTATCACCTGCTTTAGGGACTCCTTCAAATCGTTCAAGCAAAAAACCGTTTAAGCTTCGACTTTCATCTTCGGGTGAAATCTCAAATGCTTCAAGCTCCTCCTTTATGAGGTACATGGGGGCATTACCATGGGCTAAGTATTTGTCTTCGCTTAATCTTTTAATAGGGCTGAAGCTTGGTTCATCCTCGGTTCGAAACTCACCAAAGAGAAGCTCAAGAAGGTCTTGTAAAGTGACGAGCCCTTTAATAGTTCCATATTCATCAACAACCAAAGCTATTTTTAGGTGTTTTTTTTGAAATTCAAGTAAAAGGTCTCTCACCTTTTTGAATTCGGGAACAAAAAAAGCCGATCTTACAACCTCAGAGAGTTTAAGCTTTTTTTCTTCCAATGATTTTACATACTTGAAAAGGTCTTTCACATAGAGAATACCTATTAGCTCATCGAGGGTTGAACCATAAACGGGGATTTTGGTAAAGGGTGTTTTGCTAATTTCCTGAAGAAGCTTGGGGGTAACTTCTTGGTCGGGCAGGGCATAGATTTCTGACCTTGGGACCATGATAGTGGAGAGGGGTATGTCCTCTGAGATAAAGAGGCCACGGATAAACCTTAATTCAACCTCGCTTATCTTACCAGCCTTCCTTGCCTCATCTAAAAGGTAAAGGATGAACTGCTCAGCTGTAGATAAGGCTCCTTCTTCTTCTGCTTTTTTTCTTTTTAGAAGGGCTAAAATGTTTAGCCTTTCTAGCGTAAAATTTAACGGAAAGAAAAGCTTGTGTAGGAATAGCACAAAGGGTAGAAGAACGAAGATAAGCCTTCTTCTATAGGTATAGCCAAGTATTTTAGGAATAAAATCGGCAACATAAAAGGCTAAGATTGAGAAGAGGGCAAAGGCAAAGGTCCTTGCCCCTACATCCATAAGGCTTGACATGGCGTTTGATAAGAAAAATCCTCCTAAAAAATCCGCTATTTCATTTCCGGCAAGGATGGTAAATAGTAAAGTCTCCGGATTTTTTAGGATAGCAAAGGACCTTGTTTCCGATAGGTTTCGATAGATATCAGCAAGCTCAATTCGAGTGAGGGAAAAGATGGTTGCTTCACTGCAGGAAAGGCAAAAGGATGTTAAAAGGCATAGAATAAATAAAAAGAGGTAGAGGTCAACCATTTACCCTAAAAAAGGGTAATTATGCCATTTATTTTAGGATGTTTCATAATTTTAGTTTCCTTTAAAAGTTCTACGCATTCAGCTTCAGAAACAAGAAGCTTAATGCTTTCAAATTCTTCAAGGTCAAGATGTGGGAAAATGGTATTCCAAGCAATGACCCTTCTACTTAGGTTAGAAAGCTCCTCAGGTGGGGTACCCTTTTCCCAGGGGACTTCAAACCTTCTAAAGAAGGGGTCCTCTCCAACTATGCCTTCTTTTAAAAAATCTTCCCAAGTTTGTTCAAAGGTGTTTAAGCTTTTTTTTACTTCGCTTAGAGTTAGGTCTACATCTTCGGCAAGCATTAACACTAAGTAGGCTTTTTCCAAATCTCCTAATGCTTCCTTCTTTTTTCCGGCAAAGAAGGGAAGATCATCTTCTGATTGAGCATACCTTTCAAGGATCTTTAAATTTTCTACATTTCTAAGGTAGAGAGTCCAATCCTTCAGCTGAAGAAAAAGCCTCTTTAAATGGTCAAAGTCTATAGAGGCTTCAGGCTTAAGTCTTAAGAATTTGACCTTGTTTAAAAATTTAGCCCAATGTTTTTGCCAATTTTCATTAGTATAGGGAAGCTCAAGGACAAGGACGGACTCGAGCTCTTCTAAAGCCTTTTCAACCCTCGAAGGATAGGGTAAGGTCTGGGGAAAAAGGAGTAAAGGGGGTTCAGCCATTTAGCTAACTTACGACCTTTTGGAATATCTGCTTTAGGTATTCGAGCTGTTTTTCAGCCTCTCTGTCGATGTATTCGCTGATCTTTCTCCACTCTTCCTGAAATTGAGGATGCTGCTCAGCTGAAACCTTCACCTCCACCCCAAGGTTGTTGGATAAAGCCTGTTCTAAAGCAGAAAGCTCAGCCGAATATCTTTTCTTTAGCTCTTCATAGAGGGCTTTTCTCTGGGCATAGTATTCTTTAATAAGAGCTTCTGTCTGTTTTATAAGCTTACCCATTTCTGGGAGGCCTTTAAAAAGGTAAGATAATCCGGCAATAGCTCTTTCACTATTTGCGAGCTGAGTCTCAAGTTTAGGAAGGACGATATTTTTAAGAAGCACTTCAGTTATGAATTTTATAGCTTGGCGTTTATACTTAGGCTCAACTTGGGACAAAAATTTCCCCACTGTATCTTCCCAAGAGGAGGTTGGCTCGTTTAGAAATTTGGCACAGGCTTTGAAAGCTGATTCTTTAAGATTTTCTAATTTTAGCTCCTCAGGGTCAGCCTTGCCTATCTTTTCAAGCTTCTCAAGAACTATCTCCCAAGTGCTGCGAATTTGATCTCCCATCGTTTTCTCCTTAGAAAGCATGATTTAAAAGATAATATAAAGAGAAAATTCGAAATAACAAGTTGTTCAAGAGGCTGTTTTATATAATCTTTTTCTGGCTTCTATGGACCCTTATCGAGGTCACCACAATTTTCATAGGAACGATAAAAGAAAGCCCCCTTCCACCGAGAGGGACGTTAACAAAAAGCGCTGGTCGGGATGCCGTCTCCTGCCTTCTGTCTTACCGAGCGAAGTGAAGCATCTCCTATTTCTGTAAGAAAGCCGAAAAGAAGACCCTCCTTTGGAGTTAGGATTATAAAGAGGACTTAAAAAGCGTATAAAGCTCGTGCAAAAAAAATTTTTAAAAACTGACCTGGTTAGAACTTGCAAAAAATTCTATTACTATTATAATTTCAACATACAAAAAACTTTAAGAAGGAGGTGAAGGTATGAGAAAAAGGGTAATAGCACTTGCTGGTGGTATGCTTATTATGGTTGCAAGTTTGGGTGCGGCAAAATCAGACAATGTTTTAGAAGAGGCAAAAAAGTACTTTAAGCCTCTTCCCACGGTAGTGGATAATCCTGAGAATCCAGTTACTCCTGAGAAAGTAAAGCTTGGGAAGATGCTTTACTATGACCCAAGGCTTTCTAAAAGTGGGTTAATTAGCTGTAACACCTGTCATAACATCGCTACTTATGGAGTAGACAATCTACCTACATCAATTGGGCACAGATGGCAGATAGGTCCAAGGAATGCACCTACTGTGCTAAATGCTGCTCTTCATGTAGCACAATTTTGGGATGGAAGGGCAAAGGATGTTGAAGAACAGGCAAAAGGACCGATACTCAACCCCATAGAGATGGCTATGGACTCTCCAGAACAGGTGATAAAAGTTCTTAGTTCAATTCCAGAGTATGTAGAGCTTTTTAAAAAAGCCTTCCCCAACGATAAAAATCCCTTAACCTATGATAATGTAGCAAAGGCTATCGGTGCCTTTGAAAGAACCCTTGTTACTCCATCTAGGTTTGATAAATTCCTCAATGGTGATGCTAAGGCCCTTACCGAGAAAGAAAAACAAGGGCTTAAAATCTTTATAGAGTTAGGATGCGCTTCCTGTCATAATGGTCCTGCTCTTGGGGGAACGATGTTTACAAAGTTTGGCGTTTTGGAATCCTACTGGGAAGCAACAAGAAAGTTTCTTACTCTGGATAAACCAACAATGCCCGTTGATGTCGGTAAGTTTGCGGTAACTCAAAAGCAGGAAGACCTTTACGTTTTTAAAGTTCCTTCCTTAAGAAACATATCAAAAACCTATCCTTATTTCCACGATGGGTCTGTGTGGAACTTGGAGGATGCTGTGCAAATTATGAGCAAGGTGCAGTTAGGTCAGGAACTAACCAAGGATCAATTAGAAAAGATTGTCGCTTTCTTGAAAACTTTAGACGGAGAAATCCCAAAGGATGCATTGGAAGTACCTGTCCTACCTCCCTCAATGGCTAACACACCAAAACCTGTGAGATAAGGGCTGAAAGGTATATAAGACCTGCAACCATTGAGGGACAGAGGACCTTCTTTATAGTGGTAAATATTTGGCAAAGGTAAAACCTCTGTCCCTCTTCTTAATTAAGAAACTGTTTTCAGCTTTTTTAAAAGCCTCAAACATTATTCCTAAAGTTTGGATAGGTTCTGAGGCTTTTTTTTACGTTCTTCCTTTTGTAACCCTGAGCAAATCGAGGAACTTCATCTCCTATGACCGTCCCTGAGCATCAGTCTATGGGTCCCCTTTTCAATTTTGTATAGGCAAATTTGTATAGGCGCATATTTGAATAAGCAACAGCTTAGTGCCGGTTGCCTCTTTATGAAGATTTGAATTGAATACCCTTTAGGCGTAACATTTTAAAAAAGTTAAAACACTCCTCCAAGAGTACTGGGGCTGGTTCAAAAATGTTTTTGTGTAAGCCCTCCTGCTGTCACCCCGAGCCTCTTTTTGTCACCCCGAGCCTCTTTTTTGCCCCCCCGAGCCTCTTTTTTGTCCCCCCGAGCCTCTTTTTTGTCCCCCCGAGGCGTAAGCCGAGGGGTCTACAATTGTCAAAGAGAAGATTTCTCGCTACGCTCGAAATGACAAGATGAGTAGGGGATGCCTCGCAACGATAGGCAGGACAAAATGGGGGGCTTTTTTGAACAGCCCCCGAGAGCGCTTGACAAAAATTTTTTTTGATTTAAAATTAGTAAAAACTTAAAGGAGGTCTAAAATGAAAAACTTTTCAGGATCCGGAAAGCTCACTTTGAGGGAGTGGTGGCCAAATCTTTTGTATTTAAAAATGCTTTATCAAAATCCTCCTGAGCTTAATCCTTATGGGAGGCACTTTGATTATGCTCAGGAGTTCGCTAAGCTTGACCTCGATCAGGTAAAGGAAGACCTAAGAAAAGTGATGACAGAATCTAAGGACTGGTGGCCAGCAGATTATGGGCATTATGGTGGTTTGATGATCAGGCTTGCTTGGCATTCAGCAGGAACTTATAGAGCTTTTGACGGAAGAGGAGGTGCTAAAGGAGGTTTAATAAGGTTTGCTCCTCTTATTGGTTGGCCTGATAATGTTAACTTAGATAAAGCAATAAGATTGCTTTGGCCAGTAAAGAAAAAGTACGGAAAAAAGATCTCTTGGGCTGACTTAATCATTCTTGCTGGTAATGTTGCCCTTGAGTCCATGGGCTTTAAGACTTATGGCTTTGCTGGAGGAAGAGAAGACTGGTGGGAACCCGATGAAAGCACTTATTGGGGACCAGAAGTGGACATGCTTCAGTCAGAAAGGCATGATGAAAGAGGGGTGCTTTACCAAGAAGTTGCCGCTGAACATATGGGGCTCATATATGTTAATCCTGAAGGACCAAGGGGAAATCCTGACCCAAGGGAGGCGGCAAAAGAAATAAGAATGGTGTTTGCCAGAATGGCGATGAATGATGAGGAAACAGTCGCCCTGATTGCTGGTGGGCATAGCTTTGGGAAAACCCATGGAGTGGCTCCTACCTCTTACCTTGGTCCTGAACCACCTGCTGCACCAATTGAAAATCAAGGGTTAGGATGGGTTAGTTCTTATAAATCAGGTAAGGGTCCAGATACCATAACAAGTGGTATAGAAGTAATCTGGACACCAACTCCTACAAAGTGGAACCCAAGGAGTTTTTTTTATATGCTCCTTACTTATGAATATGAGTTGGAAAAGGGTCCAGGTGGTTGTTATCAATGGGTCGCAAAGGACGCACCAGAAATCATTCCAGACCCCTATGACCCAAACAAGAAGCATAAACCAAGGATGCTTACAACTGACATCGCTCTAAAGGTTGACCCAGTTTACAATCAGATCTGCAGGAAATTCCTTGAAAATCCTGAGGAATTTGAGAAGGCATTTGCTAAGGCTTGGTTTAAACTTACGCATAGAGACCTTGGACCAAGGGCATTGTATCTTGGTAAAGAGATTCCTCAAGAAGTATCCCCCTGGGAAGACCCTCTTCCAGAAATTGACTTTAAACTACCTGAGGGGGAGGATATCGTAGAGCTTAAGAAAGAGATTAGAAAAGCTATCGCAGAGGGGAAAACAACCGTTTCAGACTTGGTGTATGTTGCTTGGTCATCAGCTACAACCTTCAGGATAAGCGACAAGAGAGGGGGAGCAAATGGTGCAAAAATAATGTTTGAACCCTTTAGATCCTTTGAAGTAAACATGCCTGAAAGACTGGATAAAGTTTTAAGACTCCTTGAGGAGATTAAAAAGGATTTCGACTTAAAAAATCAAAAGGATGGTAAAAAGATTTCTATGGCTGACCTGATCATCTTAGCCGGAGACACGGGAATTGAAGTTGCAGTAGAAAGAGCAGGCTACATCATAAATATTCCTTTCTTCCCAGGCAGAGTTGACACAAAACCTGAGTTTATCGACACCTTCACAGCAAAGTTTCTTGAGCCAATTTATGATGGTTTTAGAAACTATCTGAAAAGCAATCTAAAGTTTGTTAGGACACCTGAAGAGCTTTTGATCGATAGGGCTCATCTTCTAGCCCTTAACCCACCTGAGATGACAGCCCTCGTAGGAGGCTTAAGAGTATTGAACTGTAATTTTAACTACTCTCCTCATGGGGTATTTACTAAAAGACCAGAAACTTTGACTAATGACTTTTTTGTAAATCTTCTTGATGAGAACCTGGAATGGGAAGAGAAAGAGTTCAACCATTATGAAGGAAGAAGCAGAAAAACTGGTGAGTTGAAATGGACAGCAACGAGAGTTGACCTCATCTTCGGTCATGATCATAGATTAAGAGCCTTATCTGAGGCTTTTGCCTCGAATGATGGAGAAGAGGTCTTCATCAAAAACTTTCTAAAGGGTTGGATAAAGGTAATGCATCTTGATAGGTTTGACCTGCATAAAGAAAGAAAGTTAGAGAATGTTCTTGAAAATATTATAATCTTACCTAAATTTTAAAACAAAACAACAGGAGGAGGTGTGCTATGGAAGAGGTAAAGGTAGTTTCTATGCCAAGGATTGGTGACCCCGCACCATCCTTTGAGGCTCAAACCACGATGGGTCCCATTAAGTTTCCCGACGATTTTAAGGGACAGTGGGTAGTTCTTTTTTCCCATCCGGCAGATTTTACCCCTGTTTGCACTACAGAATTTATGGGATTTGCTAAGTTGAATAGCGAGTTTCAAAAAAGGAATGTGCAGCTTATCGGGTTAAGCATTGATAACATCTTTTCCCACATTGCTTGGGTGATGAACATCAAGGAAAAGACGGGCGTTGAGATACCCTTCCCCATCATCGCTGATGTTGATGGAAAGGTTGCCCAGCTCTTTGGTATGCTTCATCCAGGAGAAAGCTCAACCGTAACCGTAAGGGCTGTTTTTGTCATCGACCCTAACGCTAAGATTAGAGCCATTATCTATTATCCGCTCTCTGCTGGCAGGAACATGAAAGAAATATTGAGGCTCGTTGATGCCCTTCAGACTGCAGATAAGTATCAGGTTGCTACTCCTGCAGACTGGGTCCCTGAGCCTCAGACCTGGGAGTTTACTGAAGAAAATACCAAGGTCATCGTTCCACCACCTACAAGCTATGAGGAGGCGGTAAAGAGGCTTAAAGAAGGCTATGAATGCGTTGATTGGTATTTTTGCAAGAAAAAGCTTGGTTAGAGGGAGGAGCAATGTCTAACGGCTGCGTAAGCCCAGATGGGAGGCTTAGCGAGAGGGCAATCGAGCTTCTTAAGCTTTTAAAAGAAAAAGGGAGGCTAAAGGACACCGAGGTCGCAGAGTATGCCCAGAGACCGCTTTTTCAGGTCCGAAGCTCCCTAAGGGAGCTTACGAACGCTGGGTTCTTAAAGGTTGAGGGTGAGCACTACCTTTTGACCGAAAAGGCTGAAGAAGCCCTCTCAAAAGCTTAATCTTTTCTTAATCCTTAAGGGGGCTTTATGCCCCCTTCTTTAATACTGTTTTTAACAGTTTAAAGGTTCTTTGTCAATTGACCTAAGCTAAGGTAGGGGTTAACCTGATTTTAGTAGTATGGCTGGGTCGATCTTTGTAGCTCTATAGGCAGGGTATACTCCCGCAAAAAGCCCGATGATGATGGTCAAAAAAGAAGACACTAAGACGGGTTTTACAGGAACGATCAAAGGATAGTTAAAGGCAGGAAGCAGAATAAAAACTAATATTAGCCCAAGGAGGATTCCTATAAGACCGCCGGCTAAGGTAATAAATAAGCTTTCAATTAGAAACTGCTTAAATATATCTCTTCTCTGAGCTCCTAAGGCTAAACGTAAGCCTATCTCCTTTGTTCTTTCGTTGACTGATAAGGTCATTATCCCCGCAACCCCAAGGGCGCCTACAATTAAACACAAGATAGATACGCTTGCTACCAAGCTTGAAAAAGTTCTTGTTGTTTGTTCCTTTGCTAGCACGAGGTCTTCGGCTTTAAGAATGGAAAAATCCTTTCTCTTTGGGTCAACTTTATGACGCTTGATGAGGAGCTCTTCTACTTGTTTCACTAAATAGGGCAAAGTTGATGTGGATTCAGCTTTTATAAATATGCCCGTTAAATAGTCTACATTAAAAAGGGCAGACATGGCTGTCGTGTAAGGGACCAAGACCTGATCATCCTGGTCCTGCCCGCTTGCATCAACTCCAATGGGTGCTAAAACTCCTATCACCGTGAAAGGAAGCTTGCTTACTAAGACCTTTTCTCCCACTGCAGACTTTTCGCCAAAGACCTGACTTTTTATCTTATATCCAAGGATGACCACCTTGCTTAAGGTTTGTATTTCCTCGCGGGAGAAGTTTCTCCCTTCAAGTAGAGGATAATTTCGCATAGCAACATACTCTTCGTTTACGCCGTTTACGGTAGTGATAAGATTAACACCCTCACCCCTTACCACAGTTTGTCCAGTATAGACCGGAGAGATGTTTTTAACTCCAGGGAGGTTTCTTAAAGCTTGAGCGTCCTCAACTTTTAGCGTTGTCATCTGCTCTGTCTGCATTGCCCGCCCAGCCATCACCCTTGCCGACCCAGAGATAACCATAAAAAGGTCTGGTCCAAAGGTTTCTATCTCAGCAAGGGTTTTAACCTTTGCGGATTCGCCGAAGGAATTCATGATGAGTAGAGCAGAAACCCCGATGATGATACCAATCAAAGAAAGAAGGAGCCTAAGCTTCTTATGAAGAAGCGCACCGAATAAAAGTTTTAACTTTAGCTTCATGGCGGTTAAAGGCTTTTAAGGAGTATAGCAGGCTCAACTTTCGTTGCCCGAGTTGCTGGAATTACGCTAAAAATAAGGGATGTTGCCGTGGAAAAAATTAGGCTCAATCCAAAGGTCGTCCAGGAAAAGAGGGGTTTTAAAGGTGTAAAGGTGGAAATTAGATGCATGACCCCAAGGCTAAGAAGCCATCCCACAAAACCGCTAAACAGAGCAACCGTTAGGCTCATAGCAATATAATGAATAAAGATAATCCTGTTTGTGGCTCCAATCGCCCTTCGTAGGGCAATTATTCCAGCCTTTTCTTCAACCATCGCTGACATAAG
>Ga0315272_10001415_pt1 | contig 11959 bp, 12 predicted proteins | sample C3_middle_MG_FD_203918 | JGI IMG/M metagenome (GOLD analysis project Ga0315272, IMG submission 203918) | Sediment microbial communities from Yellowstone Lake, YNP, Wyoming, USA - C3_middle | ecosystem: Environmental > Aquatic > Freshwater > Lake > Sediment | place: USA: Wyoming | collected...
CTGAGCTGGCTTAACCTGCGCGGCAAGCCGCAAGTCGCGCTGGGTCGCTTCACGGTGCCGTGCGAGACCCCCAACATCATCGAGAGCAAGTCGTTCAAGCTTTATCTCAACAGTTTCAGCAACACCAGTTTTGCTGATGCCCAGGCAGTGCAAACACGCCTGCGCGCTGACTTGAGCGAAGCAGTGTGGCGTGACGCTTTGCCCCAAGTTTCACCGAGCGATCTGGCAGCGGCACGTTCGTCCATCGGTGTGCAAATTCTGCTGCCCGAACTGTTCGACCGTGAACCAATTTTTGAGCTCGATGGCCTGAGTCTGGACCGGCTCGATATCGAATGCCGCCACTACAGCCCGGCGTCTGAGTTGCTCAAGGTGATTCCCGCTCTGGCGCCGGTGAGCGAAGTGTTGGTCAGCAACCTGCTCAAAAGCAATTGCCCGGTGACCGGCCAGCCCGACTGGGGCAGCGTGCAGATCAGCTACAGCGGCGAGCCGATCGAGCAGGAGGGCTTGCTCCAGTACCTGGTGAGCTTTCGCAACCACAACGAATTTCACGAGCAGTGCGTCGAGCGCATCTTCATGGACATCTGGACGCGCTGCAAGCCGTTCAAACTCGCGGTGTACGCACGCTATACGCGCCGCGGGGGACTGGACATCAACCCGTTTCGCACCAGTTATGCGCAGGCGTTACCGCGCAATACCCGCACTGCGCGGCAGTAGCGGCATCTTGCTCAGGTCCGTCATGGTGAACGGCGGATTGGATGGCCCGAGGCCGGTGGCTGAAACCGAGGGTTCGTTTCTAGGGCAAAATGCATTATGGACATGTTCTAAACATCGTTAAGCTGAATTGATCAAATATCACGTGCGCAAGAAGCTCAAAGCAGAAGGAGAAAATCTATGACGATACTGGTAGCCTATGTGCCGCGTCCCGAGGGGCAAGCCGCTCTGGACAAAGGCATGGAAATTGCAAAAACCCGCAATGAACGCCTGGTCGTGGTCAACGCCAGTCCCGGCGGGACGAAAGAAGACCCATCGCTGGCCGATGTTCAAGACTTCGAGCGGGTAGAGCAGTTGTTGTCGAGTTCGGGTCTTGACGCACAACTCAAACAGTATGTTCGAGGCAAAAATGCCGTCGAGGAAATCGAATCGCTGGTCGAGTCGTTGCAGGTTTCCCTGCTCGTCATTGGCTTGAGAAAACGTACCCCGGTGGGCAAACTCATCATGGGCAGCATTGCCCAGGAGCTTCTTCTGTCCGTTTCCTGTCCGGTATTGGCGGTCAAGTCGGCTGGATGACGGTACCGAGGCGCTGAACGCGGTTAATGGCGCTGCAGCACATGCTCGGCGGCAATCAGGTCGAGCGCGGCAAAACCTACCGATTTGAAAACGGTGATGTCCTGCTCTGAGCTGCGTCCGGTTGCCAGCGCTGGCGCCGACACCAGTTCAGCCAGTTCGGCGCGCACGTCGGCGGGTTGAATCAAGCCGGCGCGCAAGGCCTGCAGTACTTCACCGCCTTTTTCCAGCACCCCGGCACGGGTGTCGGCAAAAAGTCTTGCCTGGCACAGCAATTGCGGTTCGGCCTCCGCCATGCTGGCGGTGAAGGCGCCGATTAAACCCAGGTGGGTGCCGGGTTTGACCCATTCGCTTCGAATGAACGGTGCGGTGGCGGTCGTGACGGCAGCGACCATGTCGGTGCCGGCCAGTGTGCTTTGCAGATCGGTTGACGCGCGTGCGGCAATGCCGACCTTGGCCAGTTCATCGACGACGGCCTGGGCTTTGTCGATCTGGCGGCCCCAGATGGTGATCTCGGTCAAGTCAAACACGCTGTGGTGGGCCATCGCCATGTGCGAGGCCAACGCGCCGCTGCCCAGTACCGCCAGTTTTTTGCTGCCGCGGCGAGCCAGAATCCGCGCTGCGAGCGCCGCCGCCGCTGCAGTGCGGCGCAGTGTCAATTCGGTGCCGTCGAGAATCGCCAGAGTGCTGCCGTCCTCACAGGAGGTGACCACGTAAACCGCAGAAACCGCCGGCTTGCCGCTGGCATTGTTGTCGGGCCAGATCGAAATGATCTTGGTGCCCATGATCAGTCCGGGCTTCCAGGCCGGCATGATCAGGACGACGCTGGCATCATGGTTGGGATTGAAATGGCTGCGCGGCGGCGACTCGATCAGCTCAAGCAGGCCGCGGGTGAGCGATTGAATCAGCGGCGCATAGGCGCAGAGACGGGCGACTTCTTCTTTGGCAATGAACCGCATGACAGACCTTGAATGTGGGGAAGCTTAAGCGCCAGTGTACTTTCGGCGCAAAAAGACGACCGGCAGCTGGTTCTCATCTCAAGGGTTGCGGTACTTTTCTTGACCCGTAAACGTTGGCATAAACCCATGTGAATTCCGCACCGATCAGGAATATCTGGGCCGAGTAGTACACCCACAGCAGAACGACCACCAACGAGCCGGCCGCGCCAAAGCCCGAGACCACGCCGCTGCGACTGACATACAGGCCGATCAGCGACTTGCCCAGACTGAACAAGAGGGCGGTGAACACCGCACCTATCCACACATCCTTCCACTGCACGTGCGCGCGCGGCATGACTTTGTAAATCAACGCAAACAGGGCGGCCACCAACACGAAGCTGCCAACGGCATTGGTGACGGTCGCCACGATGTACCAGCCGCCAAAGACCGGTTCCAGCCAGCGCCCGGCAAAGGCCAGTGCGGCACTGACGACGAGCGAGATGATCAGCAGGAAGCCGATCGCCAGGATCATGCCAAACGAGAGCAGGCGCGAGCGCACCACGGTCAGCCAGCCGCTCATGTGCCGGCGCACCGGGACGCGCCAGATGCGGTCCAGCGAGTCTTGCAACTCGGCGAACACGGTGGTGGCACCGACAAACAGAAGCGACAGACCGAGCACCGTGGCGGCGGCACCGTCGGCTGGCTCGCGCACGCTGGCCAACAAATCCTGCACGGCATTCGCACCTCGTGCGCCCATCAGTGCGCCCAGTTGGGCAGTGATCTCGCCGCGTGCGGCCTCGTCACCAAAGACCAGTCCGGCCACTGAAATGACCGTCAACAACAGCGGTGCCAGCGAAAACATGGTGTAGTAGGCCAGCGCTGCCCCCATGCTGGGCACGTAATCATCAAGCCACGACTTGCCAATCTGCTTGAGCAAAGTCCAGTGCGGGGTAAAACTGAGTTGCATAGGTTGAAGTGTCAAGTCGCACAGAGCTGTCTGCGCATGCGTCAGGATGATCACAGGCGAGCTTATGGGCCGCGTCGGTGCGGGTCTGTTCGCTGCCTAACATAGCAGCGGCATTTGTGGGCTGGCGTACAGACTGCTGATTCTGTGTTCCTTAACGTGCGGCCATGGCGTGTCTTGCGGCGCGCTGCTATCACTTGGGAGACCCTTATGCAAAACGTCGTTGTTTCAAGGTTGGAGCCAGCGCTCAACAGAGCCAGCTTCGACCCGCTACCTGACGCAGCGTACAGCCAGCATCAGCACGTGCAGGAAGATCACAGCGACCAGCAGTTCATCGCCATGCTCGATGCCTACAGGGGCAACGGTGGGCTGGCACGGGCGCAAGAGGTGGTTGCATTGTTCAAGCGCCGCGGTGGCAGCGACCTGGCATCGCTGGCGAACTGGATTGTGAACAAAAAGGTGATTTGTTTTGAATGGCAATCAAAAATGTGGTTGCCGTTGTTTCAGTTCAACCGCCTCAACATGGCGCCGCAGCCAGGGCTCAGCCAGGTACTGGCGCAGTTGATCCCGGACCATGATGGCTGGGCGCTGGCGAACTGGTTTGCGCAGCCCAACGTCTGGCTTGGGGATCGCACTCCGGCCGCCATGTTGGGTCTGGACGCGCCGGCAGTACTGAACGCCTCACGGGCGGCCCGATTGATCGCCAATGGATAGCCGTGTCGCTAGCATCACGACGAGCGCGCACGCGCCTCTTCGTTCTCGCCCCACATGGCGTTCAGGATGGCCAGCAGCACGGCAAAGCTAACCCCCAGGATCCAGGCAAAGTACCACATGTGATGTCCTTTCTGTTGCGCGCAGAGCGCATTGTTTGTGCATTTGAACGGCGTGGCATCAATAAGCGCCATGCTCGTTTTCTTTCACATAAGCCACCGTCACCTTGCCGCGCATGACACGGTAGGCCCATGCGGTATAGAACACGATCAGCGGCATGAAAATCACGGTGACCCCCAGCATGATGCCCAGCGTCAGATGGCTGGACACGCTGTCCCAAACCGTCAGGCTGGCCGCGGGCATGGAACTCGATGGCATGATGAAGGGAAACATCGAAGCGCCCGCTGTGGCTATCACACCCAGCAGCGCCAGTGCGGAGCAGACAAACGCGCCGAGCGTGTGGCGTGCGCGCAGCAACAGCACCGCCAGCAGAGCGCCCAGCACCGCCAGTGCTGGCAATAGCCACAGCAGGGGTTGGTGGCCATAATTGGCCATCCAGGCACCGGCCTCGCGCAGCACAGTCTTGCTCATTGGATCGGGCAAGGCATTGGGGTCCATCACTGATGTGATGCGGTAACCAGCGATAGATTGCAGCCAGACACCGGCAGCGACAAACGCAAGCACCATGACAATGGCCGCAGCCACGGCGCCTTTGACCGCACGCGCCTGGATCACCCCTTCGGTGCGGTGCGCCAGGTAAACGCCACCGTGCATCGTGATCATCGCGCTGCTGAGCACCCCGGCCAGCAAGGCAAACGGGTTGAGCAACTGCCAGAAACTGCCGGTGTAGGTGGAGGCCAGGTAGTTGTCAAACTGGAACGGCACGCCTTGCAGCAGGTTGCCAAACGCCACGCCAAAGATCAGCGGCGGCACGCTGGCACCGACGAACAGGCCCCAGTCCCATGCGCTGCGCCAGGCGGCGTTGTGAATCTTGCTGCGGTAGTCGAAGCCTACCGGTCGCAAGAACAATGCCCACAGCACCGCCAGCATGGCCCAGTAAAAGCCGCTGAACGCCGCCGCATACACCAGCGGCCAGGCCGCGAACAAAGCGCCGCCACCGGTGATGAACCACACCTGGTTGCCCTCCCAGTGCGCGCCTACCGTGTTGATCACCACGCGGCGTTCGAGGTCGCTGCGGCCCACAAACGGGAGCAAGGTGCCGACACCCATGTCGTGGCCGTCCATGATGGCAAAGCCTACCAGCAGCACGCCTACCAGCAGCCACCAGATGATCTTGAGGGTTGAATAGTCAAGCATGGCGTTTTCCTCAGGCGGACGTCGCGGTTGCGTGATGGACAGATTCGTTTTGGTAGCGACCGGTACCCAAACTGCTCGGACCGATACGCGCAAACTTGACCATCAAAAACATTTCCACCACCAGCAGCGCGGTGTAAAAACCGATGAACCCGGCCAGTGAGCCGTACAGGTTGTTCACACTCAGCGTGGACACGCTCAGGTGCGTCGGCAACACGCCATAAATCGTCCAGGGTTGACGGCCGTACTCGGCAACAAACCAGCCGAGCTCGCACGCAATCCAGGGCGCTGGCAGCATCCATAGCGCCCACTTGAGCAGCCAGGGTTTTTGCATGTTGGCGGACTTGATCGTGCTCCAGAAAGTCAGACCAAAGAGCGCCAGCATCGCAAAGGCCAAGCCCACCATGATGCGAAAACTCCAAAACATCGGTAGCACACGCGGCACCGTGTCGTTGACCGCGCGCTCTATGATTTCGGGCGTGGCCTGGTTCACGTCGGTGACGTATTTCTTGAGCAGAAGACCAAAACCGAGGTCTGCCTTGTGTTGTTCGAACACTTGCTGAGCCAGCACATCAGAACGTGCGGCGCGCAAGGTCTCAAGCGCGTTCACCGCGACGATACCGCGCAGTATGCGTTCGCGGTTTTTGGCCTTGATCTCGCGGATACCAGGAATCTGCTTGCTGATGGAGCGCGTGCCGATCAGGCCCATCACCCAGGGAATTTCGACCTCCCAGTCGTTTTTTTGAGCGGCTTCGTTGATGCCAGCCATCATGGTGAGCCCGGCCGGCGCGGGTTTGGTCTCCCACATCGCCTCCATGGCCGCCAACTTGGTCTGCTGCGACTCGCCCACGGTGTAGCCGGATTCGTCACCCAGCACGATCACACTCAGAGCCGAGGCCAGGCCGAAAGCGGCGGCAACCCGGAAACTGCGTTTGGCGAACTCGACGTCCTGTTTTTTGAGCAGATACCAACTGGAGATAGACAACACGAACATGGCACCGGTCAGGTAGCCCGCCGAGACGGTATGCACAAACTTGGCCTGTGCGTCGGGGTTGAACACCACCGTCCAGAAATTGACCATTTCCATGCGCATGGTCTGGTAGTTGAACTCCGCGCCAACGGGGTTTTGCATCCAGCCGTTGGCTATCAAAATCCACAGCGCACTGAGATTGGCGCCTATGGCCATCAGCACCGTCACCATCAGATGCTGCGTTTTGGACAGACGCTCCCAAGCAAAGAAGAACAGACCTAGCATGGTGGATTCGAGGAAGAAGGCCATCATGCCTTCAATCGCCAGCGGTGCACCGAAGATGTCACCCACGTAATGCGAGTAATAGGCCCAGTTGGTACCAAACTGAAACTCCAGCGTGATACCGGTCGTCACGCCGAGTGCAAAGTTGATGCCAAACAGCTTGCCCCAAAAGCGCGTCATGTCCTTCCAGACAACGTGGCCGGTCATGACATAGACGCTTTCCATGATGACCAGCAGCCAGACCATGCCAATGGTCAGCGGCACAAAGAGGAAGTGGTAGAGGGCGGTGACGGCAAACTGCAGCCGCGACATGTCCACCAGTTGTTCGGAAATCAAGGTGTTACTCCTTTGGTAGGCAGCGCAACAGGTTGCAGGAGCTGCGCGGCGGCGCTGTCGGCATCAACCGTCACGCGCTGCTCCCGAAAAAACCCCCACCACAACGCCACCAGCACGGCGAGTTTGATTAGCAGCACAAGCGCCAGCTTTCTGGCGAGGGTAGGGTCACTGGGGTTCACTGAGATGGATGGAAACGAATTGAAACGGCGTCATCGTCTTCATCTTGGTGCGGACAGTCTGTGCGCCAACGCACAGAGAAGTTGCAGGCACTTTCCTAGTATGAAGAAAAGCCAGTGGTCAACCCACCGAGCGTCGGTTAGGGGCAGGCACTGGGCAGAAAAGTTCGCCGTTCTTTCTCGACACGGTGCGCCAAAGTATGCGGTTTTTTCAAGGAAGGCCGGTATTTCGGCAGATTTGTTTGTTCATGCCATAGGAGTGCCACATGAGAACCATCACACGCGACAACACGGCCTCGACTTCTGGAACGCTGCATGACAGCGAAGACGTCTTGCACAAAGCATCTTTGAGCGCACACGCCGTTGTCAATTCGCTGGCCGGGGCCGCAGACCATGCGGCACGCAAAGCCAAGCCTGCGATCAACCAAGTCGCGGCAATGGCGCACCAGGCGGTGGACCGGGCGGCTGGCGCTGCCGCTCCGACCGCCGACTGGCTGACCGAACAAGGTGAAAACATAAATGCTCGGCAGAAACAACTGATTGCACAGACCCGCGATTACGTTTCGACGAACCCACTGAAGGCCGTCGGGATTGCCGTGGTTGCGGGCTTTCTGCTTAGCCGCCTCATCCGTCGCTGATGGAGCTCTTCCGGCGCAAATTGTCTGACCCCCTGCATCTGGCCGGGCACCGCAAGTCCGATAGCACCGATGCATGGCGACACGTCAAGGTCCGACGCGGCGTTGTTACTCACCAAGGGGATTGATCATGCACCAAGAAAAGACAACGCGTCATGCTGAAAATCGCAAACAGAAGAAGGACTCGAGCGCGAGCGCAGAGTTGCAACCGTCGGCCGGCGGAGAAATGCACCAGAAGGCTGGTGCAGAGCACGCCGCGCTCACTACCAACCAGGGTGTCGCGATCTCCGACAATCAAAACTCGCTCAGGGCGAACGCGCGCGGTCCGACGCTGCTGGAAGATTTCATCCTGCGCGAAAAGATCACCCACTTCGATCACGAGCGTATTCCCGAGCGCATCGTTCACGCGCGAGCCACGGGCGTGCATGGGTACTTCGAACTGACCACCTCGTTGCAACCCTACACCAGCGCCAGGATACTCACCGAGGTAGGCGAGAAAACGCCCGTATTTACCCGCCTTTCGACCGTTGCCGGCGGCGCCGGTTCGATAGACACCCCGCGTGACATACGTGGGTTCGCCGTCAAGTTTTACACCAAGGAAGGCAACTGGGACCTGGTCGGCAACAACGTCCCGGTGTTCTTCATTCAGGACGCCATCAAATTCCCTGACCTCATCCATGCCGTCAAGATGGAGCCCGACCGCGGCTTTCCGCAATCGGCGAGCGCGCACGACACGTTCTGGGATTTCATTTCGCTCACGCCCGAATCCATGCATACGGTGATGTGGATCATGTCGGATCGCACGCTACCGCGTTCGCTGCGCATGGTCGAAGGTTTTGGTGTGCATAGCTTCCGGCTGATTAACGACGCAGGCAAATCGACCTTCGTCAAGTTTCACTGGCGTCCCAAGCTCGGCTTGCAGTCCACCCTTTGGGACGAGGCCGTCAAGATCTCGGGCGCTGATCAAGACTTCCACCGCCGCGATATGTTCGACGCCATCGCGGCAGGCAATTTCCCTGAATGGGAATTCGCGGTGCAGCTTTTCACGCAGGAACAGGCAGACCGATTTCCGTTTGATCATCTGGACGCAACCAAGCTGATTCCCGAAGAACTGGTGCCTTTGAAAGTGATTGGCCGCATGGTGCTGGATCGCTGGCCGAACAATTTCTTCGCGGAAACGGAACAAGTCGCTTACTGTCCTACTCATGTCGTGCCCGGCATCGATTTCTCGAATGATCCGCTGTTGCAAGGCCGTTTATTCTCCTATCTCGACACGCAACTTTCGCGCCTGGGATCGCACAATTTTCACCAGATCCCGGTCAACGCGCCCCAGTGCCCGTTTGCCAACCAGCAACGCGACGGGCACATGCAGATGGCGCAACCGACGGGCCGGGTTGCGTATGAGCCCAACTCCTTGTCTGACAACTCGCCACGTGAAACGCCGACCAAGGGCTTTTATAGCGCGGCAGTCACTGAATCCGGCGAAAAAGGCCGCATCCGTGCCGAGAGTTTCGCCGACCACTACAGCCAGGCGCGGCAGTTCTATCTCAGCCAAACCGCGTATGAGCAGGCGCACATCGCCTCGGCGTTAGTGTTTGAACTTTCCAAGGTCGGCCATGCGCACGTGCGTGAGGCGGTGGTCGGCCACCTGCGACATATCGAAGAAGATCTCGCCAACCGGGTCGCCTCAGGTCTTGGGTTCGACAAAATCCCCGATGCGCCAGTAGCCGCAGCGCCAGTGCAGGAAATGGCGCCTTCGCCAGCATTGCAGATCATCGGCAAGATGAAAGACACGCTCATGGGGCGCGCGATTGGCATCCTGATCGCGCAGGGTTCGGACGGTGCTGCCATTCAGAAGATAAAGAAGGCCGCGACCGATGCGGGTGCGAGCGTGAAGATCATCGCCCCCAAAGTGGGCGGCACCAAGCTTGCCGATGGCGCGAGGCTGGCGGCTGATGGACAACTGGCGGGTACGCCATCTGTGCTGTTTGACGCAGTTGCCGTCATCCTCTCAGACGCCGGCGCAAAAGCCCTGTCGCGGGAAAGCGCCGCGATCGATTTCGTGCGCGATGCGTTCGCTCATCTCAAGGCCATTGCCGTTGACAAAGGCGGCCAGGCGCTTTTGAAAATGGCGAGCGTCGGACATGACACGGGCGTGGTAAGCAGCACCGACACAGACGCGTTTGTTGCTGCGGCAAAAACGCGCCAGTGGGAGCGAGAAAAACTTGTCCGAACCTTGGCATAACCGTTACCCTTTTCCGCTGCGCGGCTTGGCTTGAGGCCGCTGGAAGAAAGCCCGAATTCAAGTAACAAAGGAGCATAAACATGCCAGCGTTTGGATCGCCCTTGTCAGGGTTGGCAAACGACAGGAAGCTCACGGACGAGGAATTTGTGCATGCGGGCGAGTTGCTCCGATTGCTGTACGAGCTTGCCCCAAATGAAAAAAAATTTTATATCAAGGTGGCAAAAGAAGTAGCAGAAAAAATCAAGAAGATGAAGCAAAGGCATCACTCACCAACCATAAGGAACCCGATATGAGCAAGATAGACACAAGCAATTCCTCGACCGCGCACGGGGCAGCATCGCCCCATGTCTTACCCCCTCTTCCATACGCCGAAAACGCGTTGGATCCGGTCATAACAGCCAAAACAATGAGTTTTCACTACGGGAAACATCACAAGGGTTATGTGGACAACCTGAACAAGCTGATTGCCGGAACAGAATACGCAGATCGGTCACTGGAGAAGATTATTACCAGTACTGCAGGACAGCCAGAAAAAACTGCAATCTTCAACAACGCGGCGCAAACCTGGAATCACACCTTCTACTGGAACAGCATGAGAGCGAAGGGAGGAGGCGAACCGCCCGCTGCACTCAAGCAGAAAATCGAGGCATCCTTCGCCAGCGTCGACGCCTGCAAGAAAGAGCTTGCCAGCGCGGCCGTTTCACAGTTCGGAAGTGGTTGGGCTTGGCTTGTCCTCGAAGGCGGCAAGCTCAAAGTGGTCAAGACCGCCAATGCCGATGCCCCTTTGAAGGGCATTAAACCACTGCTTGTCATTGACGTGTGGGAGCATGCTTATTACCTGGATTATCAGAATCGTCGTGCCGACTATGTCAATGCCGTGCTCGACAAGCTGATTAACTGGGAATTTGCTCTACAGAACGCCAGCTAATGGCCGGCATATTCAAGGTTTTCAGTCTAGTACTCAGACACAGAAATATCGAAACAGGAGCTACATCATGACCGAAAAGACCGCCAGCGTGCACTGGGAGGGCCAAGGCAAGAAGGGTCAGGGCCAGATAAGCACCGAGACCGGTGCGCTAAAGCAATACCCATATGGTTTTGCGAGCCGCTTTGAGGATGATAGACGCGGCACCAACCCCGAAGAGATTCTGGGCGCAGCCCACGCCGCGTGTTTCACGATGGCGTTCTCGTTCGCTTGCGATAAGGCCGGGCTGGCCACCACCGACGTTGACACCAAGGCCAGCGTGCGCCTGTCCAAGCAGGGCGAAGGCTTCGTCATCGACCGCATTGCGCTGACGCTACAGGCCAAGGTGCCCGGCATCGACGAGGCGAAGTTCCAGGAGATCGCGGCCGCGGCGAAGCGCGACTGCCCGTTGTCGAGGGCACTTGCCAGCGTTCCTGAGATCACGCTGCAGGCGACGCTGAGGAAATAGATGCGGCGAGGAAGAGCGGCGCCATGGTCGAAGAGGTGATCGTCGCCGACCAGTTTTGCGGCCACGGTCACAAGACTCAGATATGCCTCGGCGTGCAGATGAATCTTCTCTCCTCTGGATCAGAACGATGTATTACCCACCCAGTGTCTGGTCCTGTTTTTTATACCAGGCAAGTGCGTGCGCAAAATGCTGCGGGTCAAAATCTGGCCAATATTCGTCCCTGACATAGAAATCCGCATAAACCGATTGCACCGGTAGAAAACCGCTCAAGCGGCGACCTCCACCCCAGCGCACGATCAAATCCAGACGTGAAACATCGTCGGAACGCAGGCCGCCATTTTTCAGACCGGCCAGATCCCATTCCCAGCCATAGTTGACAAGCAGATTTACCTTGATCCCGGTACCTTGGCGCTGCCGGAATTCTTTTAGTGCTTCGGGGAACTGCGGCGAGGTCTCATCGCCGACAACCAACAGGGCTGCACCACGACGTGCAATTTCGAAGGCGAATGCAACACTGGCACCACTGAACGCCTCTTTTTGAATGAAAGGACGCTTGGTATTGTCCTGGGTAAAGCAATAGATGGACGTTTCCTCGATCCCGCTCTCTTTGCATTGCTCGTACAGCAGCAAGCCCGGTTGGATCCCCTGCGCATAGCCGTCTTGTTTGGGCA
>Ga0315272_10001416_pt1 | contig 11948 bp, 8 predicted proteins | sample C3_middle_MG_FD_203918 | JGI IMG/M metagenome (GOLD analysis project Ga0315272, IMG submission 203918) | Sediment microbial communities from Yellowstone Lake, YNP, Wyoming, USA - C3_middle | ecosystem: Environmental > Aquatic > Freshwater > Lake > Sediment | place: USA: Wyoming | collected...
CGACGGTCTTGCCCGTTTGGATGCAGGTGAGAATGTCTTGCGCCCGCGCGTCGTCCTTGCCGATGTAGTGGGCGTCGTTGGTGGCCACCAGAGGGATGCCGGTCTCCGAGGAGAGACGGTAAACGCCGGGCATCGCGATGCGATCCTCGGGCAGGTTGTGGTCCTGGATTTCCAGGAAGAAATTATCTTTCCCGAAGATGTCCTGGAACTCGTAGGCGGTGCGTTTTGCATCGTCGTAACGATCGCGCAGCATCATCTCGGTGACTTCGCCCTTGAGGCAGGCCGACATTGCGATCAGGCCCTTGCTGTGCTGGGCAAGATAGTCCTTATCGAAGCGCGGCTTGTAGTAGAAGCCTTCCAGAAAACCCGTGGAGACCAAGTCGATCAGGTTCCGGTAGCCTTCCTGGTTCTCGCACAGCAGCACCAGGTGGTTGTAACGGTTGGTCTCGTTCTTGATGTGGCGTTCCTGCTGCGAGATATAGACCTCGCAGCCCAGAACGGGGTGAATCCCCTTGTCGTTGGCCTTGGTATAGAACTCCATGGCCCCGAACAGATTGCCGTGGTCGGTGAGGGCAATGGCGGGCATGCCCTGCGTCTCGACCTCACGCATCATCTTCCCGATTTCACAGGCTCCGTCCAAAAGCGAGTAATCGCTGTGGCAGTGAAGATGGACGAAGGGCTTGTCGGACATGGCAGGAGATCAGTATACGGGGAATGCGGCGCGCAATGAATGTGGTAGGGACGGGCAGAGTCGAACTGCCGACCTACCGCTTAGGAGGCGGTTGCTCTATCCAACTGAGCTACGTCCCCACACCCGCTCACGCCGACCTTCTTGATTGTAACCGGGAATGGCTGGGCAGTGCCTGAGCTATTGCCAGCGCTTGAGTCCCTTGCGTCCGATGTCCCGGCGGAGCTGCATTCCATCGAAGTGAATCCGGTCGCACGCCGCGTAAGCGTTGGCGATGGCCTCCTGCAGGGTCGCTCCCGAATGCGTGACGCCCAAGACCCGGCCACCCGACGTTTCTACGCCTTGCGCGCCGTCACGCGTGCCGGCGTGGAACACCGTAGCGCCGGTCTCCGCCGCTTCCGCCAGGCCGGAGATCGGATCCCCGGTACGCACGGAGCCCGGATAGCCGTGAGCCGCGAGGACCACACAGATCGACGGCGCTTCACGGAACTTGAGCAGGCTCGGGTGCAGCTTGCCGCTCGCCGCGGCGTGCACCAGCAGACCGAAATCGCAATCCATGCGGTGCAGCAGCGCCTGGGTTTCAGGATCGCCCAGCCGCACGTTAAATTCGAGCACCTTCACGCCATCTTTAGTCAGCATCAGCCCGGCATAGAGGAAGCCCACGAACGGCGATCCTTCAGCCTTCATGCCGTCCAGTACCGGCTGCATCACGGCGCGGACTACAGCGTCGCGTTCGGCCTGCGTCAACAGGCGCGAATCCGAATAAGCGCCCATGCCTCCAGTGTTCGGCCCGCGATCATCCTCAAAAATGGTCTTGTGGTCCTGCGAGGGCTCGAGCGGCAATACCGTATCTCCATCGCTTAGTCCGATGAAGCTGATCTCTTCACCGGCGAGGAACTCCTCAACCACGATATTGCGGCCAGCCGCTCCAACCAGGCGCCCGGAGGCCATATCGCGCAAAACCGAGAGGGCGCTACCGTGATTCTCGCAGATCACGACGCCTTTCCCAGCAGCGAGCCCATCCGCTTTAATCACAATAGGATAGGAGAATTCGTTCAGTGCTATTTTCGCCTCTTGTTCGCTATGGGCAACCGCATAACGCGCAGTGGGAATCCCGTGACGCGCCATGAAGTTCTTGGAGAAGATTTTGCTGCCCTCAAGCTGTGCCGCGGCCTGTACGGGACCGAAGATCAATTGTCCGTTCGCGCGGAAAAGATCGACCACCCCGTCCACAAGGGGCGCTTCCGGTCCGACAATGGTGAGATCGGGACGGATTTGAGCCGCGAGCGCCAGAAGGTCCTGCGGCTTGTTAGAGGATGGCCGGATGCAAGTGGCCACTTCGGCGCAGCCTGGATTGCCGGGGGCGACAACCACCTCCCGGACGGAAGGACTGCGGCGGAGACTCCAGGCAATTGCGTGCTCGCGTCCGCCACCACCAAGTACAAGGACTTTCACGGAAGACTGTCTCCTTACTGCCAACAATTCTCTTAGGATATCTGCCATACGATGCCGCTGCCAATGCGACAACTTAGCTACGACGTGGTGGTGATCGGCGCGGGTCACGCCGGCTGTGAGGCGGCCCGCGCCTGCGCCCGGATCGGGCTGAAGACCGCCATGGTCACGATGAATATCGACCTGATCGCACAGATGTCGTGCAATCCTGCCATTGGGGGTATCGCCAAGGGCCACCTGGTCCGCGAAATCGACGCTCTGGGCGGCGCGATGGGCGAAGTCGCCGACGCCATCGGCATCCAATTCCGGCTTCTGAATACGAGCCGCGGCCCAGCCGTCTGGAGTCCGCGTGCGCAGATGGACAAGAAGCAGTACCGGATCCGCATGCGGGAGGTTCTGGAAGCGGAACCGAATCTGCGCCTGCTACAGGCCGAAGTGGCAAAGATCTCCTATGAGGACCTCGGAGCGGGACGGCGCCGAGTATCCGGGGTCTTGCTGCGGGACGGGCGGACCTTGGCGACAAGGGCCGTTGTCGTCACGACCGGCACCTTTCTGAACGGCCTGGCGCACATCGGAGAATCGAAATCGACCTGTGGCCGGAGCGGGGAAGCGCCATCCAACCTGCTAGGCAACCATCTGCGAACGTTGGGGTTAGCATGGACACGCCTGAAGACGGGTACGCCTCCGCGTCTGGATGGCCGGACCATCGACTGGAGCGCCTTCGAAGCTCAGGCCGGAGACCCGGTTCCGACCCCGTTCTCCTTTCTCACCGAGAAGATCGAGCGGGAACAGATTCAGTGCCACATCGCCTATACGACCGAGGAGACGCATCGGATCCTGCGCGAGAGCATCGCGCGATCACCCCTGTACAGCGGCCAGATCGAGGGCATCGGGCCTCGCTACTGCCCGTCGATCGAAGACAAGGTCGTGAAATTCCCGGACAAGACGCGGCACCAGGTCTTTCTTGAGCCGGAAGGTCTGGACACGTACGAGGTTTACGTCAACGGCATGAGCACCAGCATGCCCATCGACGTTCAGGAGGCGATGCTCGCCTCAGTCCATGGATTGGAGAATGCCGAGATGATCCGGCCGGGGTACGCGATTGAATACGACGCGATCGACCCCCGGGAACTCACGCATAGCCTGGAGGTGAAGTCGATCGAGGGCCTCTTTCTGGCCGGCCAGATCAATGGGACCTCCGGCTACGAGGAAGCGGCGTGCCAGGGCCTGCTCGCCGGGCTGAATGCGGCAGCCCGGGTCGGCGGTACCGACCCGATCGTCCTGCAGCGTACCGAAGGCTACGCCGGGATCTTAGTCGACGATCTGATCACCAAAGGCGCCGACGAGCCCTACCGCATGTTCACGTCGCGCGCGGAGTTCCGGCTGCACCTGAGAATTGACAACGCCGATGAGCGACTGACAGGCCTGGGCCGCAAGGCAGGACTGGTCTCCGGGCGCCGGTGGGCGCTGCTCCAGCGCAAACTGGCGCAGAAAGCGCGCATCCTGGAACTCCTGGCAAAGACACGGATCTCGGCCGAATTAGGCATCCCTGCCTTTGCCGAAGGAGATCGACCCTACTTGAACGTCTGGCTGAGACGGTCGGAAGCGAAGCTGTCGTTCCTGTCGCATTGGCTGGAGGGACAGCTCGGCGAGGCGGTAATCCCCCACGTCGTAACCACCATCGAAACCGAGGTGAAGTATGCCGGGTACATGGACCAACAGAACAAACAGGTCCAGCGGCTTCGAGATTCGGAGGCTCGGAGCATTCCAACGAGCCTGGACTACGCGGTCATCCCCGGATTGAGCCGGGAGGTTCGAGACAAGTTCCTTCGGGTTCGTCCGGAGACGCTCGGGCAAGCCGCCAGGATCCCAGGGGTAACCCCCGCGGCGGTTGCCGTTCTGGACGTCTATTTGAACCTTATGCAGCGGGAGGAGAAATGACCGAAGGCCAGAGATTCTCGGCCATTCTACAGGAAAAATGCCGTGAATTCATGGGCTTGACTCCTGGACAGATTGAGGCGTTGTGGGCGCATTTTGAACTGCTCTGCCGCTGGAACGGGCGTCTCAACCTGACCTCGGTGATCGAGTTGGAGAAGGCTGCAGTCCGTCATTATGCCGAGTCGCTCTTTCTGGCGAGCCTGGTTCCCCCTGCAACGCGCCGGGTCGCGGACATAGGATCTGGGGCCGGATTCCCTGGGTTTCCACTGGCTGTCGCGCTGCCCCACGCCGCCGTCTTCCTCATTGAGTCCGATCAAAGGAAGGCCGCGTTCCTTCGCGAGGCCTCCGACTTCTGTCACAACGTCCGGGTGCGTTGCATGAGAGCGGACGCCTGGAAGGAACATGTAGACGCCGTGGTTGGCCGGGCAGTCCGTCCGACCGAGATCATCGCCACCGCCCATCGCGTTGCAGATTGGTGCGGCATCCTCCTGTCCCGCCAGGACGCGGACCAGCTCGCCGCGGCCTCTAGCGCGCAAGTCACTCCACTGCCTTGGGATGAGCAGTCCGCGGTATTGTCCTGTCCTGTTCCACGTGGAACGTAGGAGACGCATCCGTGGATCAAACGTTCCACGTGAAACGTCTTCATTCCCTCGCCGTGATAGCATAGACGTTTTCCAGGGCAACCCCTCATGGCCCGAGTTATCGCAATAGCAAACCAAAAGGGCGGCGTCGGCAAGACCACGACCGCCATCAATCTGTCTGCATCGCTCGCCGCGAACGAGTTTCGCGTCCTGCTGATCGATATGGACCCGCAGGGCAATAGCACGACCGGCCTCGGTATCTCAAAAGAGCAGGATTTGCTGACTCTTTATGAGGTTCTCACCGGAAACGCTCCGCTGCGCGACGTCCTCGTGACAGTGCAACCCGACGGTATCAGCGTTGCGCCGGCCGACAAGAATCTGGTTGCCGCCAATCTCGAACTCGTTGCCTCGGATCACCGCGAGTTCCACCTTCGCAATGCGGTCGCCGACATCCGCGACGAGTTTGACTTTATTCTCATCGACTGCCCGCCAGCCCTCGACCTGTTGACGGTCAACTCATTGGTTGCGGCCGATTCAGTTCTTATCCCCATCCAGTGTGAATTCTTCGCACTCGAGGGCATCTCGCAACTGGTCGACACTGTCGAGCGCCTCCGCGAGAACCTTCAACCTTCTCTCACCATCGAGGGTATCTTGTTGACAATGTTCGATGACCGGACGAACCTTGCCCGCCAGGTTTCCTCCGACCTTAGGGATTTTTTCCAGGGTGAGGTTTTCAAAACGGTCATCCCCCGCAGCATCCGCCTTGCGGAAGCACCCAGCTTCGGCAAGACCATCCTCTCCTACGATCCTCGATCCAGAGGAGCCGAAAGCTACATCCAACTCGCCAAGGAGATCGTCGCCAATGGCCAACGCCGACAGTCGCAAAGTGCTGGGTAGAGGTCTATCTTCCCTCCTCCCAACCAATCGCCCAACACCCGTTCCGCCTGCCGCTCCCGTGCTACAAAACCCAACTGCGCCGCTCAGGATTCCGGTTGGCGACATCGATCCAAATCCGCTGCAGCCTCGCACCGTCTTCCAGCCCGATCGACTCCAGGAACTAGCCCAGTCGATCCGCGAACATGGCATCATTCAGCCATTGATCGTCCGCTCCGCCGGTTCACGCTACCAACTCATCGCCGGAGAGCGGCGCTGGCGCGCAGCTAAACTTGCCGGCCTGGTGGATGTGCCCGTTATCGTCCAGGACTATGCCGACGACCGCCTCATGGAAGTCACCCTCATTGAGAACATCCAACGCGAGGATCTGAATCCCATTGAGGTCTCTCAGGCATTCGACAGGCTGGCGCGCGAGCACCAACTCAGCCATGAGCAGATCGCGCAGCGTACCGGCAAAGACCGGACAACAGTCACCAATATGCTCCGCCTGCTCCGCCTCCCTGGCGATATTCAAGTACTGCTCGCGGAACATCGCCTGTCGATGGGCCACGCCCGGGCGCTGCTAGCTCTCCCAACCCCCGAGCTTCAGCTCCAGCTCGCCGAACGCACGGCTGCCGAAGGCCTCTCGGTGCGCCAGGTAGAGCGCATCGTCCAGAAATCCACTGAGACTCGCGAAACTAAGCCCATTCACGAGGTTGAGCCCGACCCCAACGTGAAGGCGGCCATCCTCGAATTGGAGCGAGTCCTCGGCACCCGCGTCCACATGGTGGAGAGGTCCCCCCAACGCGGACGCATCGAGATCGAATACTACTCGCAGGACGACCTGCAGCGTATCTATGAGGCAATCGTCGGGGACAAATAGGAAAGGATCGGGGTGGGGTGGTGCCGGCGGGAGGATTTGAACCTCCGACCTACGGATTATGAGACCGTCGCTCTAACCCCTGAGCTACACCGGCGCTATTACTCAGACTACGGGCTCCCATTCCGCCTGTCAAATATGGGCATTTTATGGGCCATCCCAGGCTCCCCCGCCTGATTTGGAAGTTCTTGACATAGCATCGAAACAGATCCATAGTGATGCCAGAGATCGCTCCCGTGCGGGCATCTCCGCCGCACCGGCCATCGGGTCGGCGGTCGAACTATCCCGGAGCTTTCGCCGGGTTATCAGGAGGCTGACTCATCAAAACTGACCACCTCAATTGGGCGGCTTCCACTCACGTGTTCCGTCTGGTCGTGCGCCTTCAGCGTCCACCCGGTCGTACTTAGACCCAGACGCGCGGATTAAGCACCGCATGAAAAAGGCTCAACACAGACCAGCCCGTCGCTAGACAGCTAGCGCGGGAGGCGCGGAACATGGGAGGGGCGGCCGCCCATTCGTCATTTGCCCCTTCCGTTGACACCCCTTTCCCCCTTTCGTAGAGTCGGAGTAGTGTTCGTATGAACGCCGCCGCCAGTCCATCGCCTCCAGCATGTGCGTGGTTAAATTCAGCTCAGTCTCCAAGACCTACCCGCTCCTGGGTTCTCCGGGGCGTAGACTCGTTTCGCTTCTCGCTCCAAATTTGGTCCAAGCCACAAGATTCACAGCCCTCCGGAATCTGAATTTCGACGTACGCCGCGGCGAGACGTTCTGTATCATCGGGCGCAACGGCGCCGGCAAGAGCACTCTGCTCCAACTTGTTGCCGGGATTTCCCAGCCTAGCTCCGGCTCAGTCTCCGTCGCCGGGCGCGTGTCCGCTCTGCTTGAGCTCGGCTCCGGTTTTCATCCCGATTTCACCGGCCGCCAAAACGTCTATCTCTCGGCCTCGATCCTTGGCTTCGGCACGAAGGAGACGAATCGCCTCTATCCCCGTGTAACCGAATTCGCAGGCATCGGCGATTTCATTGACCGCCCGGTGCGAACTTACTCCAGTGGCATGCTTGTTCGCCTTGCATTCGCCCTAGCGATTCACGTTGACCCTGAGATCCTCATCGTGGACGAGGCGCTTTCGGTCGGCGATCAGGCCTTCCGCCACCGCTGTCTCAGAAAAGTCCAGGAGTTGCGCACGCGCGGCGTCAGCATCCTGTTCGTCTCTCATGCTATTGGGGAAGTTAAAGCGCTTGGAGACCGTGCCTTGTGGCTCGACCACGGCTGCCAACGTGAACTGGGGCCCGCGGAACGGGTCGCCGATGCCTATCTGGCGTCGCTCCAGCCCTCCGCGGCGTCTCACGCGCTGGAACCGGATGAGCGGCCAGCCGGCCAGACCATGGCTTCCGTCGAGAGCGGATGGATCGACAATCTGCCCGCGGGGGACGGCCGCGTCGGTGACGGCCGCGCCCGGATTCGCGGTTTCACGCTGCTCGATCAATTCGGGCGTCAGGCGACGCACCTGGCTCCGGGTGGCAACTACACCGCGCGCACGAGTTTCGAGGCGCTCGCTTCGCTCGCCGGCCCGCAGGCGGGACTGCTCATCCGCAACCATCTGGGCATCGCCTTTTGCGGCGCAACAACCAGCCACACGCGCTCCGCCATCCGGCCGCTGACCTCCGGCGAACGCTGTACAGTGGATTTCGTGTTCACTTTGCCCGAGTTCTATCCCGGTTTCTTCTCTTTCTCCCCGTCGGTCGTCGATCTCCTGGAAAGCGGCCCCGCAGCCGCAACCTGCGATTGGGTGGACAACGCACTGACACTGCAGATGGAGAGAAGCGGAGGCGAGGTCTACGGTTGCCTGCACGTGCCGGCGCACGTCCGATGGTCCGCCCCACCCAGTTATCAGGAGGTCCGTCATGCTTGAGTTCACGGGTGAACGTGTGGTTCCCGGCCAGGTTGACGTCGACCTGTGGAACGAGCATCTGGCGCGTTACCTCTTCGCCGCCCGGCTCGCCCGGCGCCGGCGTGTGCTCGATATCGGCTGCGGCACAGGCTACGGATCCGCCGAACTCGCGCACACCGCAGCCGCGGTTACCGGAGTCGACCTCTCGCCGGAGGCAATTGCCCAGGCGTGCTCCTCTTACGCCGCTCCTAACCTGCGGTTTCTCGCCGCCTCGGCCACATCGATCCCCTTTCCCGACTCGTCGTTCGACCTCATCACATGCTTCGAGGTGATTGAGCACATCCACGACTGGCCGTCGCTATTAAAGGAAGCTCGACGCCTGCTGAGTCCGGGCGGACAGTTTATCGTTTCCACGCCCAATAAGTCCTACTACGCGGAATCACGCGTGCAGATCGGTCCCAACCCGTTTCACGTGCACGAATTCGAGTACGACGAATTCACGGCCGCGCTTGGTTCTACATTTGCCTCTGTGACGCTGTATGTCCAGAACCACGTCGGCGCACTGAGCTTTCAGCCGGCACAAGCGCACGACGCGCAAGTCGCGCAGGCAGCCGAGCTTCATCTGGAAGCGTCGCAGCCCGATCCCGCCTCGGCGCACTTCTATCTCGCCGTGTGCGCGGCCTCGCCGCAGACCGGAGCACCCGCGTTTCTGCACGTGCCGGCGACTTCGAATCTGTTGCGCGAGCGGGAGAGTCACATCCGCAAGCTTGAGCATGAGCTCAATCTGAAAGACGCCTGGCTCCAGGATCTGCAAAGGGACCACTTGTCGCTCCTGGATGCACACCGCGCCCAGACCAAGGAGATGGAAGCCGCGCAGGCGTGGGCCATCTCTTCCCACCAGGAATTCGAGGCCGCTCGGAAAGAACTGCTCGATACCTGCGAGCGCTATGAGAAACGCGTCCAGGAATTGGACCGGCGCATTCAAACGGCTGACGCCGCGCGCGACCAGGCGCTCGCAGAGGCCGAGCGCCTCCGCGGGGTGCTTGGCCAGGTCCGTGAGTCGCGCTGGGTGAAGCTGGGACGTAAGATAAACATCGGCCCCGATCTTCAGGGCCTGTAAGACATGGCGGTCCTTTTTCGAATCTTCGTTCAACTGCCCTTCGCCCTGCTGTCGCCCGTTTTCGCCGCAGTCTCCGCCGCGCTTCTCCTTGCGGACGACCTGCTGTGGCGATTGTGCGGGCATAGGCGGCCACCCGTAAATGTTCAGCCCGGCAACTCTGCGGCCACGGTCGTCATCCCGAACTGGAATGGCCGCGACCTGCTGGCCAGATATCTGCCCTCCATCGTCGAGGCCCTCGCAGCTAACCCACGCAACGAAATCCTCGTCGTGGACAACGCCTCCACGGACGGCAGCGCCGAATTCCTGCGCGCCAACTACCCGCAGGTGCGTGTCCTCGCGCTCGATCGCAACTACGGCTTCGGCGGAGGCTCGAACCGCGGCTTCGCGGCCGCCGTCAACGACATCGTCGTTCTGCTCAACAGCGACATGCGCGTCGCTCCGGACTTCCTTCAGCCTCTGCTTCAAGGCTTCTCCGCGCCCGACATTTTTGCCGTCTCGTGCCAGATCTTCTTTAGCGACCAGGAGAAGCTGCGGGAAGAAACCGGCCTGACCGAATGCTGGTGGCAGCGCGGCATGCTCCGCGCCCGCCATCGCGCGGATGATCATGTGCAATCGCTTTGGCCCTGTTTCTATGGCGGAGGCGGCTCCTGCGCTTTCGACCGCCGCAAGTTCCTCGAACTGGGCGGATTCGACGAGCTGCTCCGCCCTTTCTACATGGAGGACAGCGACCTGGGGCTGATGGCCTGGAGGCGTGGCTGGCGGATTCTGTACCAACCCCGGAGCCACGTCTGGCACGAGCATCGCGGCACCATCGGCAAGGCATTCTCCCGCGCTTATATCGATGGGGTCATCGGCAAGAACGCCATTCTGTACGCCTGGAAGAATGCGCACTCGCCGTCGCGCCTGCTCGCCCACTTCGCCTGGATGATGCTCGGCGGCGCCTGGTCCTGGCTGGCGGGTGATTCTCCGCGGCGCATGGACTTCCCTGCCCTCGGCCGGGCTTGTCTCCAACTGCCCGAGGCTTTGCGTTCCCGCTGGCGCGCTCGCTCGCTGGGCGTTCTCGACGACCGTGAGACATTCCACCGCTCACGGCCTGTTTACTACCACGACCGCTTCTCTCGCTTCGAAGTTCAGCCCGCGCGTCCGCGCGTGCTCTTTGTCTGTCCCTATCCGCTCTGGCCACCGGTCCATGGCGGCGCCATTTCCATTCACGGCACCGTCACGCACCTCTCGCGCTTCGCCGAGGTCCACCTGATCGTTCTCTGTGAAACGCCCGCACAACTCGCGGAACAGGAACATTTGCGCGGCGTGGCCGTCTCCGTCACCGCGTTGCTGCGGCGGACCGCGGTCCCACCGAGCTTTGGCTCATTGCAGCCTCACGCTGTACGGGAGTTTCAAGACGAACAGGTTCACTGGGTGGTGGAACGCGAGATCCTGCGCCGGGCGATTGACCTCGTGCAGATCGAATACACCAACATGGGGCATTACCTCACTACGGGTTGCCGCAACCTGGCCTGGATTCTCTTCGAGCACGACATCTATTTCCAGTCCGTTGAGAGCCGCATTCCCGCCTTGCACGGCAACGCTCGCGCCAAGGCTTTCTTCGAGTATCTGCGCGCCCTACGCTTCGAACTGCGCCTGTTGCGACGCGTAGACCGCGTGCAGGTCTGCACGCCCGATAACCGCGATTTCCTGCTCTCGTATCTGCCTCGCCTGCACCACCGCATCGATTGCGACGTTCGCGCCGGAATGGACCTCTCGCGCTTCGATCTCCGTCTGGATGGACGGCAGCCGCGCACCATGCTCTTCCTGGGCAGCTTTCGTCACAAGCCCAATGCCGAGGCGCTCGACTGGTTTCTGGAGGGCGTCATGCCGCGCGTGCTCGCGCGCTGCCCCGACGCACGCCTCCGCGTCATCGGTTCCGATCCGCCCCCACCCGGCGCTCTGCCGGACTTCGACGGAGCTGTCCGGTTGGAAGGTTTCGTGCCCGACCTGGCCGCTCCGCTGGCTGAATCGGCCGTCTTCGTCTGCCCGATTCTCAGCGGCTCCGGTGTGAGAATGAAGCTCCAGGAGTCCTTTGCCGCGGGCATTCCTTCGGTCTCGACCACCCTGGGCGCCGAAGGGCTGGGCTCCGAAGACGGGCTGTATTGCCGTCTGGCGGATGATCACGAACACTTCGCTCAGGCGATCGTCGATATATTCGAGCGTCCCAACGAGGCGGCGGAAATGGCGCGGCGCGCCCACGCCTTCATTGAAGAGTCACGGGGACTCGTCGCCATGACGCAGCGCCTGTTGACTACTTATCGCCGGGCGCTGTCGGAGAAGCGGAGGTCATAGCCTTTTTCAGCCAGTCGGAAAGTCTGCCCGCCATTTGGTTCAGTTCCTTCGGCTTCCGGATGGACGGGTCATAGTAAGCCGACCAGAGAACCTCGCTCGTTCCTCGCTTGACCAGAAAAACCATGCCCCTGCCGCGGCTGGGCGTTGGAGGATGGTCCATCGCGATCGACTTCATCTGGTCGTCGTTC
>Ga0315272_10001417_pt1 | contig 11946 bp, 18 predicted proteins | sample C3_middle_MG_FD_203918 | JGI IMG/M metagenome (GOLD analysis project Ga0315272, IMG submission 203918) | Sediment microbial communities from Yellowstone Lake, YNP, Wyoming, USA - C3_middle | ecosystem: Environmental > Aquatic > Freshwater > Lake > Sediment | place: USA: Wyoming | collected...
GAAGCATGGGCATCGACAAAGGCGTCGAGGGTTTGCCTGACTAGGCGCGGCAGTACCAGCGGGAGATACAGGCCAGACCATCTGTCCTTGCCGGTGATCGCCCGGTTGATCCCGCCCAGCACGCGCCAAACCCTAGCCACCAAACCGTCTTCCGCATCGGCATCAAGCCAGTCAATCCAGCGCGACGCATCGAAGGCTTGCGCCGGAGCCGACATCCAGACCTCCCACAGCGCCACCCCGGACTTGTGTCCGAGCAGATAGACATCGGCATGGTCGGGCGCGGACGCATCGGCGGAATCGCCCAGCGGGATGCGCCCAAGCGGCCAGCGCCGCATGCGGCGGGCGGCGAGGAAGGTCTTGCCGAGCAGGGTTCGCTCGGACTCGGCGAGGCCGTCGAGGTAGGCGTGCGACACGTTTTCCGGCAACGGCTGCACGCCGGGATAGGCGGCGGCAAAGCCGTCAAACGTGCCTTTCAGACGGATCGAAAACAGCAGGATGAAGGCGGGCTCAACGGCGGCCATCGCAGAGGGGTGTTGATTCGTCATCGAGGCGTATCTTCATGTTGTTCTGCTGCCAATGTCTCGATCGACATAGCTTGTACTTCCTGCAAATTCCTTATAGCGTCAGACCTTATCCTGGCTCGCTGTTCAGCCCATGGCATATGCGCAGAAAAAGTCGTCGGAAACGATGTTACGGTATTCATAAAATATCCAGGTTCTATGGCAAAACGAACGTCACCCCTCGGTCACGGACAGAAAAGCCTGGCGCAGCCAATGCTCAATTTCCTCGGTCCGAGGCAAGCCACTGAGGACCACTCGCCCATCCGCCAGAACCGCCGGGGTTTGCGCCAGTGGAATGCCCAGCACCTCGGCATCCTTGCGGATATCCAGATTGAGAGCCAAGCCGATACCCGCAGCAGCGCAGGCGAGGCGCTTTTCCATTCGCTGCAGGGATTCGCCCGTGCCGACCAGTGTCAGTTGTATAAGCGGTGCCCCTGGTGGAGGACAATTGCAAGCAGACATGGAACAGCTACAGACTGATCACCGTTGCACCTTCCAGCGCAAAACGGATGAAGGCATCGCGGGCGAATTCCAGCGTAAAACCATGTGCCAGCATCGCCTCTGCCTGACCGACGGCCTCTACAGCCTGCTGACAAACCAGAACAGGAACGCCATTTTTGGCCAGCGCCACCAGCGCATCGCGGAACTCCATCTGGGCAGGGTCCGCCAGTGCGCCGATGGCCGCGCCGAAAATGAAAACTTCCAGCGCCACGTCGCGCTCACCAGCAACCAGACGGATCCGTTCAGCCAGCTTGGCGCCGGTGATGGCCGCGTTTTCATGGACATGGAAAATGTGGATGACGAGTTTTTTCATGATGATTCCTGAATGGGTTATTGAATTTCGAATTCAAGTAACTGCAGCATGCAATTGTTGCCCGGCATGACACGCTAGAGAACTGTTGGCAGTTGGTAGACGCGCCAAGAAGGAAAAGGATGCGGAATCGACCTCAAGGCAGGCTGGCGGGCGGCTTCTGGGCGGGCAATGCACTGCTCAGCGCCCCCATGAAAGAGACCAGTGCCTTGACTTCTCCGGGGCCAAGGTCGCGGTTGCCACCCCCTTTCGCACACACTTTCACTGCCTCTTCCAGGGTTGGGACTTGGCCGTTATGGAAATAAGGTGCTGTTTCGCTAACATTGCGCAAAGTGGGCACGCGATAGACGTGGCGGTCATCTTCCCGCTTGGTCACGTTATAGCGACCACCATCTTCGAGCAAGCGGTAGCGAGCAACCAGCGGACTGTCTGGAAAACGAGGAAATTTCTGATAAAAGCCATCGCCGCGCGCCAAGGGCGGCGGACCTGAGAAATCCGGCCCCATATGACACTCCATGCAACCAGTCTGGCGAAAAGTCTGGAAGCCCGCCCATTCCTCGTTGGACAAGGCGCTCTTGTCGGCAAAACGGAAGTTGTCAAAGCGGGAATTTCGACCAATGAGTGTGCGCTCAAAGGTAGCGATGGCCTTCGCGATGTTGTCGATGGTTACCGCGTTCTTGCCGAATACTGCGTCGAATTGACTGACGTAACCAGGAATCCCTTTGACTACCGCAACCACTGCGTCATAGCTTGGCATGGCCATTTCGACCGGATTGACCAGTGGCCACTTGGCCTGCTCCTCAAGGCTAGGCGCTCGCCCATCCCAGAACTGGGCGTTGTGGAAGGCAGCGTTCCAGACTGTCGGCGAGTTGCGACTACCCTGCGCACCACCGACCCCCGTCGATACAGCCTTGTTGTCGGCACCGCCTGCCGCAAGATCGTGGCAGGAATTGCAACTGACCGTGCCATCTTTTGACAGGCGCGGGTCAAAGTAAAGCTGTTTGCCGAGCGCGACCTTTTCCGGGGTAATCGGGTTATCCGCCGGCACCTGCACCGTGTTCATTCCCATCCCGCCCATCCCACGGCCACCCATGCCACGTTGAGCCAACAGGCTACCCGAGGTCGCGGACAATGCCAGCAGCAGCGCAAGATAGAGCGTTGGTCTCCGTGACTTGAATACAGACAAAGATTTCATCGCAGATCTCTTCAGTAATTGGCGAAAAAAACGGGAATGGCCCATTCAACCTGAACGAGCCATTCCTTCACGACACGTTATTTGATGAAACCACGAGACTTCATCATGTCGCAGCCGTTCTGGCGCGGTGGTGCGAGCTTGACGCCCTTTTCCTGGGCACGCACTTCCATGAGTTGATGATGCTCTGCCTGCAAGGTCTTGCATTCGTCGTAAGTGGCAACCGCACGCATCTTGGTGTTCCAGTCGGCACGTTCCTGCGCAGACATCAGCGTCCAGCCCTTGGTGACGTCCTGATTCCAGGCAAAGCGGCCTTGGCCGCCTCCCATGCCGAGCCCCATTCCGCCGCCCATCCCCGGTCCCATCTGAGCAAAAGCCGTCGTTGCGATCAGGGCGGCAGTGATGATGGATGTCGTCAGTGCAATCTTTTTCATGATGATCTCCAAATGTTGTTTGCTTGAATTGATCCGGCATTCGCCCCAGTTCAACTATATGCCGTGATCGACATATAACAAGCCAACTTACAACTGCTTACACGCAGCAACACTCGGGAAATACAAGAACTGCCGAAAGGTATTTTCGGCCCTGGGAACAACTCAAAAATTGACCATTTTTTCGGGTTGACCGTAACAGAGGCAGTCTCCCCCGCGCTCCAGCCCCCAAGCGTTCACGGCAGTTGTTGCTTCACCGGACGGGCCAGACCGCTACGTTCCAGATCAGCCTCGGCATGGCGGACGGGTCGATTCATCAGGCGCTGGGTGTCTACTGCGAAATGCGGATTGGCAGCTTCGCCATCGCTCATCAATTCCAGTGAGCGCCAAGCCCACAGGGCAAGTTGGGGTGAGAGTCGATAGAACATCCAGGTGCCGGAACGACGAAAACTGAGCAGTCCGGCTTCGCGCATCATGCCCAAGTGGCGGGAGATAAGCGGCTGGGGTAGTTGCAATCCATCTGCCAACTCGCAAACACAGATCTCGGGCTCACGGCAGAGCGCCATCAAAATGCGCCGACGCTCCTGATTTGCCAGAATGCTATAGAAATTCTCGGTATCCACAGGCATCAATGTATGCCATATATTGCACAACTGATATATATCTGTGGATCCAGACAGCAATCCGGTGATTCGCATGCATTCATGGTCAGGGGGCTTTCGCCAATGTCCCGATACGATATTTTGTCAGCAGTTCGTCGGCATAAGGTGCGTGGGGACGACCTTTGGTTTTTGTGTTGTAGGCTTCCGTTGCCTCCTTGCCGCACCAAGGCAGGACGATGTCCGGAAGCGATGGATGCGCCGGCAGGTAAGCGCTGAGGTCATAGACCGATCCCCGAATCGCCATCCAGCAATTTCCCGGTGCGGCATGTTTGGCCAGTTCGACCAGCGTGATGGTTTTACCCTGGGCCTGGACGTTGCCCTGTTCAGCCGGATTCCACAACGCGGAAGTCATGCCCAACCCGAAAACGACCAGCCAGAAGATTGTCGTCGAAACAATATAGAGTTTGCGTGTCATCGGAAGTCGAAGTGCTCAAAGTGAATTCGTTCAACGGGAACACCACGGTCAAGCAGAACCCGGGAAACCGCCTCAATCAATCCCGGTGGACCGCAGACGTAGCACTCATGGTTTGCCAGCGCGTTAGCTGCTGGCAATAACTGCTGCAGATTCGGTAGTCCTGTTCCCGTCGCCTCGGCCAGCAAGGACAGTTCGGGGCAAGCCTTCGATAACGCCGTTAATTCGTCAAGATAGGCGGCATCCTGCTCGCCACGATAGATATAGATCAGTGTCGTGGGATTTTTGACAGCTTGCTGGCGCAGGAAGCCGAGAAATGGCGTGATGCCGATACCCCCCGCTACCCATAGTTGCGGGCGAGAAGGCAAAGCCTTCAGGAACTCACCAAAGGGGCCATGTACCCGGGCGGAAACGCCCGGTTCCAGGCGCTGCATGCGGCGGGTGCAGTCACCCAGGGCCTTTACCCCGATGCGCAATTCATGCTCAAGACCAATGTCGCTGATGGTAAACGGGTGAAATTCGCCGCAACCTTGATAGCTTGGCCCCTTGAAGAATGCCGTCAGGACGAATTGCCCCGGCGCTGCATTGATCGGTATGGCCAGGGGCTTCAGTGATACCTCGACCATCGACTGCGCCACCGACCGCACCGAAGTCACGATATAGGGCATTGCGGCAATCCCCAGGTCGACCCGCAGCAGGCGCCAGAGCAAAAGCAGGACGGCGGCGACCAAGGCAAACAAGCCCCCTGCACTGATCCCGAGTTGCAGGACATGAACAAATCCAGCCAGCACACCGAGCCCGAGCAAACCGTGCAGCCAACGCCAGGTGCCATAGGCCAGATGGTGCATGAACGTGGCGGCCAAACCCAGCATCAGGCAGATCAAGCCGCCCCAACCCAGCCAGACCGGCCAATTTTCCGAAAACGGCGAGATAACCTGCCAAGCCAGTTCTGGCGACTCGACCCAACCGGCAGTAGCCAGGGCCAGCGGGTGCAACAGGAGCAACAGATAAGCCGCCAGGCCGGTTTGGTGATGCCAGGCGGTAATCCGCTCCAGTCCGCCCAAACCGCTGGCAATGCGGACCTCGCGTACCATCAGCAACAAATTGAACAAAAGCAGACCTGCACCCGCCCAGCCGAGGATGACCCCCACTGTTCGCCAGAAAGGCAGCGCTTCGGGAAATGCCCAGAAAACGGGCAAGCCGACGAAGAGCAGAAGCAGTATCGGCAGTGACAGGGTACGCAGGCGAGTCATTTCAGGATTCCGCCATGGTCACGATCAATTAGTTCGCCGGCTTCAGATGCTCGCAGATATCGCGCCCACCGGAGGGCAATGCCGAACCCTTCCCTTTGGCCCGCTGCTCCATCAGGCGGTGGTGTTCCTGCTGGTAGGCCCGGCATTCATTGAGCGTCTCGAAACAACGGACCCGCGCCTGATGTTCGATGCGCTCTTCCGGGGTCATGAATTGCCAACCCCGGGTGTTTTCTTCACTAGCGCGCCAAGGACCGCGAGCCTCGGCAGAAAATACCGCCGCCAGTAGCAACGATCCGGACAGTGTCATCAACAGCCAACGCGATCTCATAGATGCCTCCCTGCATACCAGCGATAACGAAGCTTCAGGTCGAGTCTCTGTCCTGCTCCTGCTCTGCCTCGAAGAGCATGCTCGCCAACCCGTTGAGCCCTTCCTTCTCGGCAGCCTCGGAGATTTCTTCCAGACCGGCACCGGCATCGATCAGACGTGCCGTTTCACAGGCCGGCGGTAGTCCTTGACGGAATTCCTTGATGCGGTCGGCGAGCGCCCCGGTGACCCGTGCCGAATTATCGAGGTGCGCGTCTTCAGCCCCTTCCTCGCAGGCTTCAAATAGCGCTCCCGCCAAGGCATGCAAGCCCTCCTCAGTGGCACAGGCTGAAATTTCTTCCGGTGATGCCCCGCGGGCGATGGCGGCGGCCGTCTTGCTGTCGTTGGGCAGCGTTCCTTCGAAGGACGCCAGAATCTGTTTGATCAGTTCCATTTTAGTCTCCTCTTGAAATTAGCCAGCACAACCATGATGCGCTCAATAGCCGGAACAAGGAATGCAAACTGGCTGACCATCCTTGGTCCGCACATAGCGTTCGAACACGTATTCGCCGCAGGCGCTGCACTTGGCTTTATTGAAGGAACCTTTCACTGGCGTGAATTTGAAGTCCGGCTTGTCTTCGACCTTGAAAATAAAGTCATCGGTCTGTTCATAAACCCAGTTCAGGATCTCGTCACGAGCTTCGGCGGGAATCTGCGAGGGCTCCATGCCCTGCTTGCGAAACGCGAAGAAGGGGAACTTGCCCATGGCATCGATGAAATCCGGTTTCAGCGAGAAACGCACCGCGCCTTTGGCCGGGTGATAGAAAACGGCGGCCAATTTGCCATAGAAAGTTTTGGCAATCATCACCTTGCCGTAAGTCGCCCCGGTGGCCACCTGAAGACCGTCCATCAGACAGGTTTGCGGATGCCCTTCGCCCAGTTCGGGGAAGACAAAGAAACCATGATCTTTTTCGCGCTCTACACCCAGTTTGTCCATAGCCAGCCGCGCCATCCGGTAGCCGAGCGGCATGAACGGGCATTGGTGACCGTGAAATTCAAAAGCCCATTCGGGAGGAATGAAGGGGGTTGTCATAATCGTCTCCTTTGAAAAGGTGTTCCTACTTACGGAGACGACACTACCCAGGAAAAGATGCAGGCTATTTCAACTGTCGTAAGCAGGCTGCAGGACGATAATGGACATGCCGATCAGTGCGACGGCAGCACCGGCAATGTCCCATTTCGTCAGCACGACGTTATCAATCCAATAAAGCCACGCCAGCGCAACAGCAACGTAGACGCCGCCATAAGCGGCATAGGTTCGCCCGGCCGCCGTTGGATGCAGCGTCAGAAGCCAGGCAAACAAGGCAAGGAAAATAGCGGCTGGCATTAACAGCCACATTGGTTTGCCCTGTTTCAGGACAGGGTGATTGCACTTAATTGTCATGAACAGGTTTGATGCCCAAGATTGCCATTCTGAATGTATCGTCCCAGGCAGCGAGCTTTCGCTTTTTGGCGAGGCTGAGCTTGCCGAGGGCGGCCGTTGCGGTCTCCAATCGCAAGACGTTGAGCACGATCTTTTTCAAGCGAGAGAGATTGTCTGCCGCGAAGTCCTTGCGCACCGTAGCGGCGTCTTCGCCGAAATTCACATCGAGCATCCAGTGCAAGCGGTTTTCGATACCCCAATGACCACGAACGGCTTTGGCAAACGCTTCAGCCGTCATCAGACGGGAAGAGATGTAGTAACGACGCTCCAAATCCGAAGGCTTGCCACCCACAATGCGCAACGACTCGACCGTCGCCAGCATCTTACAGTTGTGCCAGCGCGCCGTATCCACTTCGCCCGTATTGGCGGCAACCCAAGAACGCTGGACGACCAGACGACCATGGGATTTCTCGACATCTTCGAAGCAATGAGCGGCATCACGCAGGGCATCGCGCTGATCCAGTGCAAACCGATCCTGGAGCGTGGTCAGCAACGTCGGCTGGTTGCCCTTGACCGCCAGCAAGTAATCCGCGTCTTTCGCGACAATCGTTTCGGCAATCTCGGTCTGGCAACCCATCGCATCGATGGTCACCAGATAGCCCTTGATCAAGAGGGCGTTCAACAATTCAGGGATGGCCGTGATTTCGTTACTCTTTTGAGACACCTTCTCCTGGCCCAGGACAATGCCCAGGTTGGTGGCAAAGGCGCTGACCAGGTGAATCGGTCGCGTATTGCCATCGCCCGAGCCGCGCACCGTCTTGCCATCCACGGCCAGGGTGCCACCCACCGCAGTGACGAGGCCGGATACCCAACGGCGAAAGGCCTCTTCGAAAGTCTTGGGGTCGAGGATGCGAAACACCCGATTGAAGGTGTCGTGCGAAGGAATGCCATTCGCCAACTTCAGGAAGCGTTTCAGCCACGCTTCCTTCTGCGTCGCCCAGAAAGCCACATCTTCAAACGTGTCGACGTCCGAGAGGGTGGCGCAGATGGCAATCACCAGCATCTCCTGGAGATCATGCCGATGCGCATAGCCCGTCCGTCTCGGGTCGGCAATTTCGTCCAGATAGCGCATCAACGGCATCGGCGCACTCGCTTCCATTCTCGTCGTCCAAAAGACGAGAGTAGACGCGTTTCTGAAGCTGTTTACAAGATGGATGCATAAGTGACTGACTGTGAAAGATTTTCTTGGGTGGTGAACTTCAATGGCATATCAACTTATGCCAGACTTGGTTCAAGTGAGAACAAATGACATTTAAGTGCAATAGCCCTGTGTTTCAGGACCAGCCATGGGAGATAGCAACCGACGATTTCCGCTACGGCCGTCAGTACGAACAACATCGCTACTTTGGTGAAATCGTACATACTCACTTCAAGAACTCCTGATCGGCAGACAACAATCCTGTTTGCTCAGGCCAAGGCATCGGGGAAATCTTTCAGGCAACAGCGTCCCGAAGGGTTGGTGGTATCGCAAGCACAAAGCCCTTGCCTTGTCTGGGCCATGACGTAGGCCTTGGTCTCCGGGAGGGTTCTGGCTTCGCCTCTTGTTACACCGAAGCAGTAGCAAATCAGCGCGTCGTCAGTTTGTTCCTTCAGACCGACGCGGGTTCGCAATTGCGATTTCAGGATCACGCTGTCGTCATCGGCAAAATAGGCAACCTCGCAATCGGAGTCTTCGCAAAAGAAGTAACGATGCCCCTGGCTCGCCCACGCCCAGGGATGCTGAATATGGAGCGCGACGGTGCGAGCGGAAACCTCGGCATACTCCCTGCCGTTGCGCGGGCAACAATGCTTTTTGGGATTGGATGCCTTGCCTTTTGGTACGGCGCAGCAGTCAGCCATACGAACTCCCCAATATGTGACGTTCAAGGGTGAAGATTATCTCTAACGAGCGACGGGTGCGCACTCAAACAGCACACCATCTTTATTGGCGGGGAGAAAACCGGATGGCTTGCGGCGCGTCGCTGTGCAATTCAGCCTGAAAGGTGACATGTTGAACCCCCTCATGCGCGGCAACCTCGCTTAAGCCAAGCAGTATCCTGGGCCAATCAGCGAGATTCGTGATTCGGACATGCGCGGAAAGCGCCATCCTCTCGGATGCAATCGGCCAAACATGGAGATCGTGGATTTCCTTGACGCCTTGGATCCCTGCCAACTCCCGCCCCAGTTCTTCCAGATCGATATGCTCGGGCACCCCGTCCAGCGTGCCATGCAAGGCTTCCTTCAGCAGGCGCACGCTCGATGAAAGAATGAGGCCGCCAATCAGCAGGGAAAGCAAGGGATCGATTGGGGTCCAGTGGGTGAAGTAGATCACGGCACCGGCAACAATCGCCGCGACCGAACCCAGTACGTCACCCATCACATGCAGCATTGCACCACGGACATTGAGATTCTGCTCGCCACGGGAAAGAATCCAGGCAACCACCAGATTGACCAGCAAGCCGATGATCGCCACAACCCCGACCGTCGCGCCATCGATACTGCCCGGCGATTGCAGGCGCTGCCAGGCTTCGACGCCAATGCCGAAAACCACGGCCAGCATGGCGAGTGCGTTGACCAGCGCGGCCAGCAGCTCGGCCTTGCCGAGACCATAGCTATGGCGCCGGTTCGGCGGCAATGAAGCCAGCCAGGCGGCGAGCGCCGACAGCCCCAGTGCAGCACCATCGGTCACCATGTGACCGGCATCGGCCAGCAGCGCTAACGAACCGGCTCGCCAACCCGCCAGCAATTCGACAACTGCATAACCCAGCGTCAGGACAAGGGCGATGACCAGCGTTCGACCCGCGGCGCGATGGGTATGGGCGTGTTCATGATCGTGATCATGCTCGACCGGGGTTGTTGTCATTACAAGAGACTCCAGGCTGTTTTGAGGGCAACAGCCAGCAACACCAGCGCGATGACGCGCTTGAGCTGATCGGCCCGTAATTTTTCGGTGGCCAGCCAGGCCCCCAGTCCGGCCCCAGCGGCGGTGGCCAGGGCTGTGGTGCCGAGCAAGGCCGGCCCGAGATCGGCGATTTGGATATGGGCCAGAAAGCCGGCCAGCGAAGCAAAGATCACCACGAATGAAGCACTAGCCGAGGCCCGCTTTGGTTCAAGACCTGCCGCAACCAGTGCGGGCACGATGATGTTGCCGCCACCAACCCCCAACAAGCCGCCGATGAAGCCGGCTGCAGCACCGACCGGCAGGCCAAGCAATAGGCCACTCTTCATCGAGCCCCCCATGGCGCGTGGCTTCGGTCGATAAAATAGCATCATCGAACAAGCGAAAAGCAGGAAGGCGACAAACAGCCAGAGCAGCAGCTTGCGATCCAGCCCACCGCCGACATGAACGCCAATTGGTGATGCAATGACCGCAATCAGCAGCATCGGCAACACCATGCGCCACTCGACCAGCCCCTTGCGAATGAAGGTGAACGAAGCGATGGACATGGCGATGGCGTTGAGCAACAAGGCCGTCGCCATCGCCGAGTGCAACTCGACACCGAGGGCGAGGAAAACCGGAATCAGCACGAATGCCGCACCGACCCCGGCCATGGAAAGCACGGTGGTCAGTACAAAAGTCACAACAGCGGCAATGGCGAGCATCAGAAAACAGCCTTTCGTATTTGTCGTTCTTTTGCTGTTGACCGTAGCAATTGATCAACTGCTTACTGGGTTGACGCAGGTATTCGCAAAAAGACGCAAATCAGATGCTCGTTCCGAATTGTTCAGCATGCAAATTGAGAGCAGGGCGAGTGAAATATATTTGTCACCAGTTTGAAATCATTCTCTTCGGGGCCGCCGGCTAGACTGATCCGTTCCACTGAAACCTGTTCCAGGAGAATCGCATGGCCGACGTCAAAAATGTCCTTTTCCTCTGTACCGGCAACTCCGCCCGCTCGATCATGGCCGAGGCCATCATGAACGATATCAGCATCAACAAGGGGCAATTCAGGGGGTTCAGTGCCGGCAGCCGGCCGACCGGAACGGTCAATCCGCTGGCTATCGAGCAACTGCAAAACCTGCATCTGTCGACCACCGGACTGCGCAGCAAGTCCTGGGAGGAATTCACGGGGGCCAACGCGCCGGTACTCGACTTCGTGTTTACTGTTTGCGACAACGCCGCCGGCGAAACTTGCCCGGTCTGGCCCGGGCAGCCGATGACGGCCCATTGGGGCATTCCTGATCCGGCGGCAGTTGAGGGTAGCGATTTCGAGAAGCACCGTGCCTTCGTCGAAGCCTTTCGCCAGTTGCGCAACCGCATCGAGTTGTTGACCAACCTGCCGTGGGACAAGCTCGACAAGATCGCGCTGCAGAAGCATCTCAACGACATCGGAAAGACGCAGGACACGGTTGCAAGCATCTAACGTCTAGGCTGCTCTGCTGGCAACAGCAACCCGGACAACCCACATCAGCCTTCCTGTACCCCCCTCAACCCTGGCTCAGTTCAGGCCCGCAGGCGGCTATCCAGGGTATCGACGAGTTCCGCCCAATCGGCATCGTCGGCGATTTCCTCGCGCAAAAACTGGCCCTGCCCGGCATTCCAGAAAGACGCGTCGGCCAGTCGGGTCGCGCCATCCAGGGGACGATGGGTAGCAATGAATTGTTCGATGGCCGGGCCATCGTCAGGCAGTCCCAGTTGTCGAAAAAGCTCGCTCATTTGATGTACATGTGCTTCCATGACACGACTCCTCAAAGCATTTCCAGCGCCAGGGCGATGCCCTGACCGCCACCGATGCAGAGCGTCACGATGCCCCGCTTCAGGCCATCGCGTTGCATCGAATGTAACAGCCGCGTCGTCAGCACAGCCCCGGAAGCACCGATGGGATGACCATGGGCAATGGCGCCCCCCTCGACATTGA
>Ga0315272_10001418_pt1 | contig 11946 bp, 7 predicted proteins | sample C3_middle_MG_FD_203918 | JGI IMG/M metagenome (GOLD analysis project Ga0315272, IMG submission 203918) | Sediment microbial communities from Yellowstone Lake, YNP, Wyoming, USA - C3_middle | ecosystem: Environmental > Aquatic > Freshwater > Lake > Sediment | place: USA: Wyoming | collected...
CAGGATGTGCAGCAGGAAGATCGCGCCTGACAGCGGCACCACCGAGATCGGCAGCGACATCGGCATCTGCACCGCGGTCGAGGTCTGCTCCCAGGCATTCACCGTGTAGATCACGCCGTACCAGGTGATCAGACCGAAGCAGCCCAGGTTCAGCACCTGCAGGCCGCGCACGATGAACTGCTCGAACAGCAAGCCGAAGCGCGCGCCAAAGCCCGCTAGGCCTATGAAATGCGCGCGCTTGTAGGCAACGGTGGCTCCCAGAAAAGTGGTCGCCACCAACAGGTAGCGACCGAGTTCTTCGGACCAGCTCAGCGAGTGCCCGAGGTAGCGTGCCAGTACCTGGACGAACAGGATCACCGAGATGGCGACACCCGCCACCAGCAGCAATTTTTCTACCAGGCCATTGACGCGTTCGCTGTAAACCTGCAGCCGGCGGGCCAGACTCATGTCAGGCAGCACTTACTTGACGGTCTTGCGAATGTCCTCGACGATTTTCTTGGTGTCGCCAGTCAGTGAAGCGTAGACCGGCTCGGTCTTGGCGCGGAAGGCCGCGAGGTCAGGGTTCTCGACCACCAGCATTCCGGCGGCCTTCAGTGCCGCCAGCTGGCTGGCTTCGTTTTCACGCACGTAACGGCGGCCGGCAAACGATGCAGTCTGCGCCGCGTCCATGAAGGCCTTGCGATCAGCGGCCGGCAGTTTGTCCATGAAGGCTTTGCTGCCGACAAACACCAACGCAGAATAGACGTGCCGCGTGATGGTGAGGTACTTCTGCCCGGCTTCATTGAGCTTGCCGGCCGAGATCACCGAAATCGGGTTTTCCTGACCATCGAGCACGCCCTGCTGCAACTGCGTGGTGATAGGCCAGGCCATCGGCGTCGGATTGGCGCCAATGGCGCGCCAGATCGCCAGGTGCGTCGGCGACTCCATGGTACGGATCTTCATGCCCTTGACATCGTCGGGACCATTGACCGCGTGCTTCGAGTTGGTGAGGTTGCGAAAGCCGTTGTCCAGAAAATGCATGCCGACCAGCCCGGCCTTGTCGAAGCGCTTGAGCAAATCCTGCCCAATCGGGCCGTCAAGCACCTTGTCCGACGCCTCGTAGGAACTGAACAGGAAGGGCATCTCCAGCGCCTTGATCTCGGGCACGAAGGCCTCCACCGGGCCGGTGGTGCAGACGCTCATCTGCACGGTGCCAAGCTGCAGCTGTTGCAGGACTTGCGTCTCGCTGCCCAGCGCCGCCGAATGATGAATGATCACTTCGTACTTGCCGGGCAGGGCCTTGTCGAGTTCTTCCTTGAACTTGGTCGCGGCGATGGTGTGGACAAAATTCGGCGCTGTCACGATGCCAATGTTCACTTTTTCGGCGGCCCCGGCCGACCCACCGAGTGCAACACCGATCGCGCAGACCAGTCCGGTCAATGTACGAGAAAAGAATTTCATGCTTGCTCCTTCTAATAGATGGCTTGGTGATAAATGGCGAAGGCCTGATTTATCAGGCCAACTTGGTCAATCATACCTTCACGCGGCGGGAGTGCAGGCGGCTGGCTGGTGACGCAGGACTGGCTACGAAACCCAGTCAGCGCATAGCAGTTCGGCCTGCGCCAGCACGGTCTTGACAGCTTCCTCCTGCAAATCCGGCGGGTAGCCGTATTTGTTCAGGATGCGCTTGACCATCACGCGGATTTTTGCGCGGGCGCTCTCCCTCAGCGTCCAGTCGATCGTCACGCTCTTGCGCACTTGCGTGATGAGTTCGGTGGCGATGAGCTTGAGCTTGTCGTCGCCCATCGCCTGCACCGCGCTTTCGTTCACGGCCAGTGCGTCGTAGAAAGCAATCTCGTCATCGGTCAGGCCGAGCGCATCACCGCGCTTGCTGGCAGCGTCCATCTCCTTGGCCAGCGCGATCAGTTCCTCGATCACTTCCTGCGTCGCAATGGCGCGGTTGTGATAGGCGTTGAGCGTCTTGCGCAACTTGTCGCTGAAGCGCTGGCTCTGCACCAGATTGCGTTGGGAGCGCACCTTGAGTTCGTCCTTCAGCAGCTTTGCCAGCAACTCGGCCGCGACGTTCTTGTGCTTCAAGCCCCGCACCTCTGTCAGAAACTGGTCCGACAGGATGCTGATGTCGGGCTTGGGCAGCCCGGCTGCGGTAAAGACATCAATCACCTGGCCCTCGGTGGTGATGGCCCTGGACACCAGCTGGCGCACCGCCGCCTCGATCTGCTCCGGCGTGTTGCGGCTGCCTGTGCTTTGCTTGGCCAGTGCCGCCTGAATCGCCTGGAAGAAGCTCACGTCATCGCGAATCGCCGTGGCCTCATCGCTGGCGGCGCACAGCGCAAAGGCGCTTGAGAGTTCGGTCACCATGGCTACAAAACGCTTCTTGCCATCTTCCTGCGCCAGGATGTGTTCCTGCCCGGCGGGAATCAGGGCCAGGCGTTCCACTGCCTTGCCGGTCGTCCACTTGCTCCAGTCAAAACCGTGCAGCATGTCGCTGGCGATGCCGTGCTTTTCCAGCATCACGGCAATGGCCTGGCGCGTGTCGTAGGTCGGGTCGCCCTTGCCGCCGCTCTCGGTGTAGTTGGCCAGCGCGTGCTTGAGCTGGTCCGCCAAACCCAGATAGTCCACCACCAGGCCGCCCGGCTTGTCGCGAAAAACGCGGTTCACGCGGGCAATCGCCTGCATCAGCCCGTGACCCTGCATGGGCTTATCGGCGTACATGGTGTGCAGGCAGGGCGCGTCGAAGCCAGTCAGCCACATGTCGCGCACGATCACGATGCGAAACGGGTCTTTGCTGTCCTTGAAGCGATTCGCCAGTTTGCGCCGCTTGTCCTTGTTGCGGATGTGCGGCTGCCAGTCTGGGCCATCGTCAGCGCTGCCGGTCATCACCACTTTGACGACGCAAGCCTTGCACTTTTCGGCTTCCGCATCGTCGTCTTTGGCACCAGCCCAGTCCGGACGCAGCTTGATGATTGCCTCAGACAGGTCCACGCAGATGCGCCGGCTCATGCAGACCACCATCGCCTTGCCGTCCATGGCCTCCACACGTTTCTCAAAATGCGTCACCAGGTCGGCGGCGATCAGCGCCACGCGTTTCGGGTCGCCCACCAGCGCCTCCAGCGCGGCCCACTTGGTCTTGAGCTTCTCTTTGCGGGACTGTTCCTCGCCCTCGGTAATCTCGTCAAATGCGGCATCAATCTCGGGCAGTTCAGCGGCGTTCAGGCCCAGCTTGGCAATGCGGCTCTCGTAGTAGATCGGCACCGTGGCTTTGTCGGCTACCGCGCGCTGAATGTCGTAGATGCTGATGTAGTCGCCAAAGATGGCGCGCGTGTTGGCGTCCGTCTTTTCGATCGGGGTGCCGGTAAAGCCGATGAATGACGCCTGCGGCAGCGCGTCGCGCAGGTGCCGGGCCAGGCCGTCAATCAGGTCGTACTGGCTGCGGTGCGCTTCGTCGGCAATCACGATGATGTTGCGCCGCTCGCTCAAACGTGGCATGCGCTCGCCCTTTTCGGGCAGAAACTTCTGGATGGTGGTAAACACCACGCCGCCGCTGGCCACCGCCAGCAGCTCGCGCAGCTTCTCTCGGTTGGCGGCCTGCACCGGCGTCTGGCCCAGGATGTCAGCGCAGCGCTGGAACTGGCCAAACAACTGGTCATCCAGATCGTTGCGGTCGGTCAGCACCACCAGCGTCGGGTTCTGCATGGCGGCGTGGCGCACCACACGCGCCGCGTAGAACAGCATCGAAAAACTCTTGCCGCTGCCCTGCGTGTGCCAAACCACACCGGCGCGCCGGTCACCCGGTTTGCCGCCGTGCATGCGGCCGGCCCAGTAGCTGCCCTGTTCCTCGTGCACGGCGTTCTGCTCCGTGAAGCTACTGGCGCGCACCGTCTCTTGCACCGCCGCATTCACGGCATGGAACTGGTGGTAGCCGGCAATGATCTTGTGCAGCGCGCCGTTGTCGGGGTCTTCTTCAAACACGATGAAGTGCTGCAACAGGTCCAGAAAGCGCTGCCGCTCAAAGACACCGCGCACCATCACCTCAAGCTCCAGCGCCGTCTTCGGTGCGTCCGTCTCGCCGTCAATCGTGCGCCAGACCTTGAACCATTCCTGATTCGCCGTGAGCGAGCCGATGCGCGCCTGCAGGCCGTCGCTGACCACCAGCGCCGCGTTGTAATGCAGCAGAGACGGAATCTCGGCCTTGTAGGTCTGCAACTGCGCGTAGGCGCTCCAGATGGTGGCGTCTTCATCGGCTGCGTTCTTCAGCTCGATCAGACCCAGCGGCAGCCCGTTGACAAACACCACAATGTCGGGCCGCCGGTTGTGCTGACCCTCTATCACCGTGAACTGGTTCAGTGCCAGCCAGTCGTTGGCCGCCACCGTACAGAAGTCGAGCAAGCGCACATGGTCACCGGCGATGCTGCCGTCCGGCCGCGGGTATTCCACCGCCACGCCGTCGCGCAACAGGCGGTGAAAGGCGCGATTCGTTTGCACCAGCGAGGGCGTTGCCACGCGCAAAACCTTGCGCAAGGCATCTTCCAGCGCATCCTCAGGAATGACCGGGTTGAGCCGTGCGATGGCATCGCGCAGACGGCCCACCAGCACTACATCTGCAAACGATGCACGCTCCGCCGCCGGTTCACCGGGCGCCAGCAGTGGAGCGTGCCCGACTGCGTAGCCCATCTCGCCAAACCATTCAAGGGTGGCTTCTTCGACGATGGATTCGTTGAGAGGGCTCATATCGCCTCCAGCGCTATGTCAATGCCGAAATTATTGCGGTACTTGAAATAGTCGAGGATGGTCTTGGCAATCATGACGAATCAGCCCAGGTCCATTTCGACTTGTCGCCGGTCGCTGCCGGTTTGCGCGAAGCCCGCTTCCGCTGTCGGCCTTGCAGCTTCAATTGCGCAATCGGACTGACTGCCGGCTCGGGGATGAATACATCGAAGCGCTCCACCAAGCCAAGCACACGGCAGACCCGCACAAAGCCCGATAACTGCGTGGCCGTCGCGCCTAGTTCCAGCCGCTGCACCGTGCGCACACCCAGGCCCGCCTTCTCTGCCAGTTGGCTCTGGGTCAGATTCTTGGCCAGACGCAGCCCCGCCAGACGCGCCCCGACGAGCTTCAGCAAGCTGTCGTCAGTCATCAGAGGTTCAATCTTCATACACGTCTAAAGTGGCGTATTAAAACAATAAATCAACATAAAGCGCCAAAAGTGGCGGTTTCTTCCTGCGAAAAGTCAACCGTAAGTCAAGTCATGAGTCAAGGTGCGGTTTACGGACATGGCCTTGCTTAATCCCAGCCATATAGCGGATTTCTCCGGGGCCATGCTTCGGCGCTCGCGACATTTTGTCGCGAGAACTGTCGCGAGAACCGGGATGCAGGAAGCGGATATGCCGCCTCGCGACAAAGTGTCGGGAGAACTGTCGCGATCATGGCTTCTGCACTTCGTATTGCGTGGATGAACTCGCACCCACCTTGCGTAGCAATCCAAGCTCGACGAAACGCTTGATGTGGCGTTGTGCCTTCCGGGAATCGAATCCCATGTGCTCGGCATACTCCTTCCGCGAGACGGAGGTTTTAGTGGCCAGAAACCCCCAGCTTCTCTTCTCGTCCTCGTTCAGGGCATTCAGCACATCCGCTTTCAAAGCACTAGCCGCCGCCTGCAAATGCCGGTAAATCGTCAGGTTCAAATACAGCCCATCGAACGCATACTTCGGCACTGGCAATCCATGCTTCTTGGCGGCCTCCCCAAACGTCCTCATTCCGAATCCGCGACCCTCTACCAGTTTGGTTCCGCCAAAGGCAAACTGCAGTTTCGGGTTGCGGTTGTACATGGGTGCGGTGAACGCCTGCATCTGCTCCACGGTGATGGGAAGCAGCGGCGCGCCTGGGCTGCGCACCGTGACCGTGTCCGCCGTCACCACCAGATGACAGGTGGCACCGCTCAGATCGTAATCGCGATGTACCAGCGCATTGATCACCGCCTCGCGCACCAACTCGAATGCCAGTGCCGGCCGCACCGCCCGTGTCATCCGGCTGCGATCAATCACGTTGGGCAGTTTCGGGCGAAGCCATGCCTCCACCTGGTCCGGGATCAGGATCATGGGTCCGTCGAAGTTCTGAATCTCGTGCGTGCCGTCGGGATACTCAATCGTTGCGTTCAGTCCGGCTTGGTGTATCACCTCGCGCGGCGTCTTTCCGAAGAGTAGCAACCCAAATCCTGTCGGTGCCAGCTTTGCCCCCCGGCGGCGAAGCAAGCCCTGCCGCTCCAATCGCTCCAGAAATCCGGCAGACATCGCCTTGTCAGGAATCTTTGTTCGCTCGCGGTAGCGCACGAGGGCGGCTGACGCCAAATCGTCCACGGTCACGCCAGCCAGCGCTTCATCCCACTGCGAGAGCGACATCGGCTTGCCCGCCTTGCCGTCTTTGGCTTGCGCTGCGCGCTGCAACGCTTGTGCGATGAACTCCTTGTTCGTCTTGCGAATTTGGTCCTGCAAATCAAGATCGAACAGGTGAACCTTGATGCCGTTTTGCTCCAGGAACAGGATGCCCTGCCGGTCCACCATCGGATCGGGATCTTCAATACCCACCCAGACCTCCGCAATCCGCGCATTCACGATCCGCTCGGCACAGGCCAGCTTCGGATGCTTGCGGGCTCCCGGCGCGCATGGTTCCAAAGTCGCAAACAGTACCGAACCATCGAGCCGTTCGTCAGGATGCTTGCGCTCCAACAACGTGTATTCCGCGTGGTCACCATGGCGCAGTTCCCCTCGAAACGCAGTGTCCACGGTTCCATCCGGTTTCACCAGCACCGCACCGACCAGCGGGCTCGCCTTTCCATCGCCACGCGGCTCGTTGATGGATTCCTTCATCACGGTGATGGCCTTCTCCATCATCTTGCGAGGATCAAGTTTGAATTGGGTGGCCATGGTCAAGAATGGGCTCGGTATTTACGACTGGAACCGGTCTTTGATATAAGCGGTCATCTCACTCAGCGGAATCTCCTGTGATGAATTGCCGCTTCGTGCGTAAAACTTCTCGGTTGCCTGACCGTTCTTGTCCTTCACTTTCAAGATCACCGGCTCTTTGGCCGGAGAAGTCTCGATCTGGCAAACCTCCTTTTCACCAACCTCATGGAATCCAATAGCGACTCTACTGGTAACAAACCCAGTTCCAAACTGTTGATTCAACAAGTTGCGCAGATGAAGCTCAAACTTGTCTCGGTCCACCCCGCCCAGCGAAAGATAGTCTGGCTCAAGCCCCAGCACTTCACCGTCATCACTGACGCCGATCAAAAGCGTACCGCCCTGAGAGTTGGCAAAAGCCGCTACGGTTTTCAGGATTACTTCCTCAAGCCTCTTGTTCACGCTGCCGTCTTTCAAATCGCATCGGAGCGTTGACTTGAACTCCAACTCGTCGCTCTCGCCTTCTGCGATCAGGTCTTCCAGCAAGACTGGTGCGACGGTTTCCTCAGTGGCCGTTATCTTGTCCAGGAAGGCGTTCAGATGCTTGGCCAGCATCTTGCGGCGCTCTTCAAGGAACTGCTCATAATTCTGAATCTTCCAAAGTGCGGGGTCCTCGGGGATACATTGCAGCTCCAACGCCTTGGGAAACCTTGCCTTGACAGCGGCAAGGTAGTTTTCCGCGTTTGTGTCTGATTTCGAGCGGTTGGCCACTTGAGTAAGTATCGCCCGGTTGGTCAGCTCCTGTGCCAGCGCATATTTAACACGGTTGCCTTCGCCGTATCCAACTTCCTTTAGCTTCGAATAGGGGAAGATGTGGTCACGCTCCAGCTGATATTTACTACCCATGTTCTTTCGAAGACTCATGCCGGTAGTGAAGCAGACCGCCCCGCGACTCTTCAGATACCAACGCACCATGCTGAACAGTGGGTGTTGAATCGCACGGCCCACAAACTCCGTCGGCAGGATTTCCAGTCGACTCTCCTCGGCAATAACTTGCAGCAGTGCGTCGAATGGCTGGACGGACTCTGCCACTGTGCGCAAATCGCGGTCTAACTTCTGTGGCAATTGACTGACATAGCGAGTCCGCACCTGCGAGTAAAAGAACCACTTCACCATCTTGCGGATTTCGGCGTCTGTCAGGTGCGTGCCGTTCTTGTCGAAGCAATAAACGATGATTGGAACCAGGGCATAGGGGGAATTGATTTCGTCCGCGTGATCCACGAAGGCATTGGCTCGCATCAGATTCATGACGTAGTCGAGCACTTGCTTTTCCAGTCGGTCCCAAGCAGCACGAATCTTCTCGTTGTTCTCGGCGTCGTGCAGCTTGCGCATATCCGAACCCATGTGGTACAGACAGCCGAGCAGGATATAGACGATAAAGTCCAGCTTGAAGACGAAGCCTTCCTTCTCCAACGCAGCAAGTTTTGCTTTGAAGCGGTCACGCGCCTGCGGCCAGTAGCCGGAAATTTGCGCCAGAGCCAGTTCGGCATCGGTGAGGGCGACGCCACTGGCGTTAACCTTGTAGAAAATGTCGATTGCCTCGCGAATGCTGGCCTTCACGGGGATAGTCTGTTCCGGAAATTCACGGGCCAGGATGTTCTCGATTGCTCGCGTGTTGTCGTCGATCTTGTCTTCACGCGCTCGCGTCACGGTCTCGCCCTTCTGCTCCAGGGCTCGAACCACATCACGGGCACGGGTCTTGCGTTGAAACACATTCGTGATGTTGTGCCAGAGCGGATTGTTCTCCATCCGCGTCTTCATGTAATAGGAAAGCTCCAGAGTCTCCAACTGCACAAAGAGTTCACGGGTGTCGTTCATGATCTCTGGCGTGGTGTAGTACGGCGGAATCGTGCCACGTATGAGCATGTAAAGGGTGGTCACGCGTTGTTGACCGTCAAGCAGCAGCTTCACTGCACCCTGACTTTCGTTGTATTTGTGCGGCCCCTTTAACTCAGGCGGTTTCGCGGTTTCCCAGGTGAGCATAGTGCCTGTCGGATATTCCTTGATGAGGGAGTCGATCAGCTTCTTGGCATCATCGCGTTTCCAGACGTATTCGCGCTGAAAGGCGGGAACGAATAATTGGTTCTCGTCAATCTTTTCAAGGATGGTGGAAATCTTCATTGCAGATGAACTCGCGGTTGGTAATTCAGTGGCTGGTCAGATGACACTCAACTCCCCGCTCAGCAGCTTTGGTAAAAGCGTCTCGCGCAAGGTGGCGAGGGTGCGGGATTCGCGGAGATTGGTGTGGATGCGTTCGAGCATCGGTTGAATGTTGCGCGTGAATGCGGCGGCGATGGGCTTCGGCGGCAGCGCAACTTTGAAGGAACTGATGTCGCTCCAATTGGTGCGCGGCATCTTGGTGCCGGTTGAGGCGAGGTCGGTGAATTGAATCAGTTCGTCGCTGCTTGCATGGCCGAGGAGGAAGCCGAACCACTCTGGATTTTTCGGGGCGAGGACGAGGATGTCTGTGGAGCAGACGCCATCGAACGAGGCGACGCCGACTTTGTGGAAGTAAGGCCGCAGCTTGCCGAAGAGGATTTCGCCTTTCTTGAAAGCGGACTTGCCGCTCGCTACGTCGGCGGAGTCGCTCCAATCGCCGAGAGCGATGCAGCGGCGCGGCATGTGTTCCAGAGCGATGTATGGCGTGTTCGGTGCGATGTCGCCGGGCTGGACGCCGCGTCGCGAGTTCGTGCCGATGTCGCCGAGTTTTCCTGCCGTCCAGCCTTTCGGAATGTGTCCGAGTGGCGAGTCTTCCAAGTGCTCGGGAAACAGGGCGGCGGTGGCTGGGTCAAGGCTAACGGGTTGGCGGCCATCGAGTTTGGCGCGGACGGGGTCGAAATCCACGAACCAGCTCTGGAACAGCGCTCGTGCCATCGCCTCCAGCGTCGCGTTTATGCGCCGGTTCAACTCTATCTTGTCGTCCAGCGCACCAAGCACCGCAGCGATGGCTTTTTGCTCGGCTGGCTTCGGCACGCGAATCGGAATTGGATAGATGAAGTTGCGATTTAGCGAAGGCTGCGCACTGCCGGAATTGAACCGGTCGAAGTCCAGAGCCTTAAGAAAGTAGAAAGCGAAGAGCGGGTCGTTGCCTTTGAAGTCAGTGACATAGAGCCCAGTGTTGTGCGGCCAGTAATCCTCCTTCGAGTAATAGACCTGACCAAACGATGCGCCGCTTCGGCCAATCACGATGCCCGGTGCTTTGGCAAGCGCGGCATCGTGAAAACCGTTTTGCCCAGCAGAGCCAATGACGGGAACGCGACCGAGGCGACGCTCCGGTTCGGTGAGGTCATGCCCTCGTTGGAGAGCCACGAAATCGCCAAGCGTTATGTCGCGCCATTCACCCGCCATAACCCAGCCCCTTCAGTTTTGCTTTGATGGCCTGCTCCAGTTTTGTGGACTCGGCGAACTGGGCATGCAGTTCGGCGACGAGGCGCGGCATCTTTTCCTCGAAAGGGTCGCCGTCGTCTTCGACTTCTTCGGCACCAACGTAGCGGCCGGGGGTGAGCACATGGCCGTGGGTGGCGATCTCGGCGGTGGTGGCGGATTTGCAGAAGCCGGGGATGTCGGCGTACAGTTCTGCGTCTTTATCACCGCGCCATGCGTGGTAGGTGCCTACAATTTTTTGCAGGTCGGCATCGGTCAGCTCGCGATGCACGCGGTCGATCAGGGTGCCGAGTTTGCGGGCGTCGATGAAGAGCGTTTGTTGGCGGCGGTCGCGTAGAGGCACTGGATTCCGGCTTTCGCCGGAATGACGGCCAGATTTGTTTTTTGCCAGAAACCACAGGCACACCGGTATCTGCGTGCTGTAGAACAGTTGCCCTGGCAGCGCCACCATGCAGTCCACCAGGTCGGCGTCTATCAGGGCTTTGCGGATCTCGCCTTCGCCGCTCTGGTTGGAGCTCATGCTGCCGTTGGCCAGCACAAAGCCGGCCATGCCCTGCTTGCTCAGGTGGTGGATGAAGTGCTGCACCCAGGCAAAGTTGGCGTTGCCCTTGGGCGGCACGCCGTATTGCCAGCGCACGTCGTCGTCGCGGCGGTGCCAGTCGCTGTCGTTGAACGGCGGATTCGCGATCACAAAATCTGCGCGCAGATCAGGGTGCAGGTCGCGCCGGAAGGTGTCGGCGTGCTCGGGGCCAAAGTCGGCCTCGATGCCGCGCAGCGCCAGGTTCATCACCGCCAGGCGGCGCGTGGTAGCGTTGCTCTCTTGCCCGTAGATGCTGATGTCGCCGAGCTTGCCGCCGTGCGCCTCGACAAACTTTTCACTCTGCACAAACATGCCACCGGAGCCGCAGCAGGGGTCGTAGATGCGGCCCTTGTAGGGGGCCAGCATCTCGACCAGGCAGCGCACGATGCACGAGGGCGTGTAGAACTGGCCGCCGTTCTTGCCTTCGGCGCTGGCAAAGCGGGTCAAGAAGTATTCGTAGACACGGCCCAGCAGGTCAACGGATCGGTGCGTCTTCTCGCCCTCGGTGGCGGCAGTCAGGGTGATGGTGGCGATGAGGTCGATCAACTCGCCCAGGCGGTGCTTGTCCAGACCGGGGCGGGCGTAGTCTTTGGGCAGCACGCCTTTGAGGCGCGGGTTGTCGCGCTCGATGGCGACCATCGCGTCGTCCACCACCTTGCCGACGCTGGGCTGCTTCGCCTGCGCTTGCAGGTGCGTCCAGCGCGACTCCTTGGGCACCCAGAAAACGTTCTCGGCCTTGTATTCGTCGGCGTCTTCGGGGTTGGCACCGGCGTAGTCGCCCTGGCCCGCAAGAAGTTTTGCGCGGTGTTCTTCGAAGCTGTCAGAGATGTACTTGAGAAAGATCAGGCCGAGGACGACGTGCTTGTATTCGGCCGCGTCCATGTTGTTGCGCAGCTTGTCCGCTGCCAGCCAGAGCTTGGCTTCGAAGCCCAGATGGGCGGCCGAGCCTTTGGCCTCAACGCTGGTGTTTTTGGGACGCGCCATCAGTCAACTTCTCCCCAATGTCTGTTTTGTCTGAAGTGTAGT
>Ga0315272_10001420_pt1 | contig 11935 bp, 3 predicted proteins | sample C3_middle_MG_FD_203918 | JGI IMG/M metagenome (GOLD analysis project Ga0315272, IMG submission 203918) | Sediment microbial communities from Yellowstone Lake, YNP, Wyoming, USA - C3_middle | ecosystem: Environmental > Aquatic > Freshwater > Lake > Sediment | place: USA: Wyoming | collected...
GCCGACGAATCTGGCGGCGCAGTTGCCCCGCCTGAGCACGCCGCAGGAGCGCAAGCAGTTGACCAATTTGAGCGGCGGCCAGTTCATGGGTTACGCCCTGATGGCCAAGCGCACTGTGGGAGACCAGCCCGGACAGGACCATCCGCGTTACCTGACGGAATGGCGGAAGCTGCCGGAGGGGGTATTCATCGCGCCCTATAAATACGCGCGTTGGGCGCGCAATTCCTGGCAGCCGTATTTAAACACGACCAACCGTCCGTTCGCCTATTTCGATCAACCGGTCGGGGATCCCGGCCTGCCGTTTCCGACAGCCACCAGTCCGCGCTGGCCGCTGCCTTACATTGCCTTCAATGCCTCGGGCCAACTGACCCGGCCGACGCATGACGCCACACCGTTGAAGGACGAGATCATACCTTTGACGCGCGGCAGTATTTTCTACGTTCGGGACAAGGCGGGCCAGATCACCCTGGGAACACCCGACATTCAGGAGGTGCCTCCCGGCAACAGCTCGAATATGTTCAACTACATTCACATCGACTGGATGACCGGACGTCCGAGGGTCCAAAAACAGGAGATCCAATGAACCCGGCCGGTGCGCGCGATAAAATGGGGTTGGGGCGGGGCGGGAGGGCCGGTTTGCGCCGTGACTGGAGAGGCTGGCGCGAACGCGGCCGCCGGGCGTTCACGATGCTGGAGGTGGCCATTTCACTGGCGATTGTGGGTTTTGCGCTGGTGGCGATCATCGGGGTCCTGCCCAACGGCATGCAGGTGCAGAAGAGCAACCGGGACGATACGCTCATCAATCAGGAGGGTTTGATGATGCTCGAGGCGATTCGCAACGGGACGATGAATTTTTATACGCTGACCAACATGGTGGACGATGTGGCGGTCTATTGCACGAACAGCAAGGGGGCGGCCATGTCCTACACCAACATCGTCTTGAATTCTCCGGCGCAGATCATGGGGTTGCTGAGCATTCCCTCGGGCGCCTTGTATCAAACGAACAAATCCGGGCCGTCGATGTATGCCACGCAGGTTGTGGCAAAAGTCCGCGCCAAATCCGGCGTGATTTCCCAGCAGGGGATCAAAACGGATGCGCGCGCGTTTGCGTTCAGCTATCTGCTCCAGCCGGAAATCCGGCTTTTTACAAACTACGGCTCGTATGTCGCGGTGAATGCGACCAACCTGAACAAGGCCGCCCTGTCTTTATACGAGTTGAAGCTGGTGCTCAGGTGGCCCGTTTATGGAAAACAGGGCGCGTGGCGGGCCGGGAACAAACATCAGGTCTTCCGCACGCTGGTCAACGCGAGCATGACGAACATTCTTTCGGCGCCAACCAATAACGGCATTTACTGGTATTTCTTCGATCCGTTCGATCGCCGGACAACCAACGTGGCGGGGATTCAGCAATGAAACGTCCTATTACAGATCATGGGTTCGGGCGAACCGGCCTTCTTCGGAAGACGGCGTGGGCGTTTTCACTCCTGGAAATGCTGGTGGTGATGGCCCTGTTGACCACGATTGTGCTGGGCTTGTATAGCGTGTTCGACCACACCCAGAAGGCGCTGCGAAGCAACAACGCCCAGGTGGATGTGATGGAGACGGGACGCGCGGCGATGGACCTCCTGTCCCGGGAGTTGGAGTCGGCCATGGCAACGGGCCAGATTGGCACCAATACCAATTCCTTCCACATGACCAACACGGTGAGCATTTACAATACCGCCACGCGCGACGGCTTCACCATGAGGCTCAACGATGGAACGATCCGGACCAATGTGCTGGAGGATTTGTTCTTCATGAGCCGGTCCAACAATTGGTGGACAGCCTACGGTTATTTTGTCGGCGCGGTGTCGAACAACATGATTTTCACCAATGTGGTGTGGAAAAGCGGATTGGGAACACTCTACCGCTCCACGGCCCAAAATGATCCGCCGCTGATGCAATTTCATGATGTCAGCCAGTTCAACCTCCTGGTGCGGCAATTGGTTTTTGGCCACTGGTATCTGACGAATTCCTACCAGATCGCGGATGGGGTGGTGCATTTCCGGGTGCGTCCTTTGGATGCGGATGGACAGATCATGAAGCCCTACATGCTGGATCGGAATCTGAACCTCAAAACAAATTATAATGTCTTGAACGAGGTCGATCCGCCCATTGCGGGGGAGTATGCGATGCGGTTTGCGAGCAATCAACTGCCGGCGTTCATAGAGCTGGAGCTGGGACTGCTGCCGCCGCAGGTGTTGCAGCGGGTCAGGGCCATCTCCAACGCGGACGCGCAGCGAAACTACCTGACCAATCAAGCCAGCGCCGTTGTGCTTTTCAACAAAGTAATCCGGCTTCGGAACGCCCAAAATGAACGGTAATTTGAATCTGAGTCAAGCGGCCCCAACAAGGCCCGCCGGGATCGCCAAATGCGGACTGGAGGGGATGGGGAAATCCCGCGCCCCGGGAGGGGTGGCGCTGGTCATCACCCTGATCATGCTCTCGGTGGTCACCTTCATGAGCGTCACGTTCCTGGCGCTGAGCCGGCGGGAGAGGGCGTCGATCACGGTGACACTGGACCAGACGACGGCCGCATTGATGGCGGACGCGGGGCTGGCCCGGGCTCAGGCGGAGGCCGTTTCCAGGATCATTGCGCGAACCAACCTGAGTTCTTACGAGTTCATGGTTTCGACCAATTACATCAATCCGCGCGGATTTATCGCGAACAACAACTTCAATCCCACCAACGTGGCCTACGACAAGGAAAGACCCAACAACATCACCCTTCGCGTCCCGCTCACGGAGGCCGAGGAGCGGATCGTTCTCAAAAATCTGCTGTTTGATCCCCGCGCCCCGGTGTTTGTGGTGACCCAGGCCAATACCCCGCCCGATTTTCGCTACTACCTGGATTTGAATCGCAACAGAATAAACGAGTCCAACACCATTGCCGTCTATGACGCGAGCCGCAAATTCCAGTACCACACCAATTTTGTCGGCGATCCGGAGTGGATCGGGGTGCTCGAGAAGCCCAACTTGCCGCACTCGGCGACCAACCGGTTTATCGGGCGGTACGCCTTCATGGCGCTGCCGATGGGCAAGAGCCTGGACCTGAATTTCATGCATAACCAGGCCAAGCGAATCCGGCCGCTGTGGGATGGCTACATGCGCAACCAGGGGGTCGGTTCGTGGGAGTTGAACCTGGCGGCGTTCCTGACGGATTTGAATCCCAATCTCTGGCCTGGCAACGGTTCGGCGGGGTACCCCAATTATTTTTACAACACCAATTACAACGCCTCGAGCAGCGGGGCCGGATTCTCCAACGCGCTGACCATTCTGCAATATCGTTACAAGACCAATTACAACAATTTGTTGAGCGTTTCAAGTATGTACGGAACCGCGGGAGCGAACGCGGTGCATACCAACCAGGTCGATGATTATTCGGACGGACCTTACATGACGTCCACGCTGGCGCTGACCAACGAGCCAAATGTTCTCAATCAAGCGGGAGCGCCCGGGACGGATAATCCGAACCTTCCCTGGTCGGGCAGTGACGCGCCCCAAATGTATTATGATGTCCAGGAGTTGTTCGATGGGAACAAGACATCCGCGGATTTCACGAACCGTCTGTTGAGCGGCTCGATGCCGGGTCCGGGGCGCTCTGCGTTCGACTATTATACCTTTTACAGAATGGTCAGCCAGTTGGGGGTGGATTCCGATCCGATCTCGGGAAAAATCAATCTTAACTACGACAACTACAATCCAAGAACCGGGACCTTTGGCGAGGCCACGAATTTTCTGAACTGGCGGGGGAGTAATTTCTTTAACCTGGCGGCGGACCGGATGTTCAGGCAGCAATTTCCGCTCGTTCCCAATTCGATTTCCAACATCTGTGTCTATCCGCCGGCAGACAATCAATACACGCCCGCAGTGCATCGGTTGCTCCAATTGGCGGCCAATATTTATTGCACGGCGGGAACCAACGAACCGTCGCCGACCGCCAATCCCTATCCCGGGCTGCCGTCGGTGTTTCGTCCCGTGTTCAGGGTGGATAACGGAAAGGTGTTCATTAACGGATATGTCGAGGAGAAGCGGACCAATTTTCTGAACAACCGGTGGTATGACCTGAATGTGCCCAACCCGGCTCCCGCGCTGGCGCTGTTGAGCGCCAATCCGGCGAATGCCAATATTTTTGGCGTGCCGCTCGTGATCGGCGTGAAGAAGGGATATCCGAATTTCAACGAATGCACGATGCAAACAGTGATGGAAGTGACCCGGAAGATCGATGTTTCGAGACCGACGACCTTTGCGCGGCCCAATTCGACCAACGTGATGTTTATCCTGGGAGTGTCGAACATCTTCGCCATCGAGGCGTGGAATTCCTATGGCAGGCCGTTCCAGCGTTCGCTGGAAATTCGCGCCACCAACTGGGTGAGCATGTATCTGACCAATAATGCGGGTTGGGGCTATAGCCACGGGCCCGGATTTCAGGCGGTTTTAAGGACGAATTTCACCAAATTCAACTGGCCGAGCAACCAGTTTGTGGTCATCACCAATACGTCCATCACCAACGCCATTTTCCTGAGCAACTCGATCGTCAATGGGACCGCCCTGCGGCCGCTCAATCCGGCGTTTTTTGTGCCGCCTGCGGTGTTGACGAATGTGGCCAATCCCTCCAACCACATTTGGATGATCGCCACCAACCGGATGCAGTATGTGGCGATTGACCGGCTGTCCGGGCGGGTGATCGATTTTGTGAACCTGGACAATCTGGCGGTGCAGGTGGACATCACCGGTTTGTTGCTGGGGAACGCGAATATGCAGCAGACCAATGATGCCATCACACGGCTGGTATGGAACGCAAAGGATGGTCTGACCAACCAGATACAAATCTCCCTTGGACAGCTTGGCGGAGTGGGAGAAGCCGATTGGAAAAGCGCCTCCAAGAATGCGCTGACCGGAAGTGACCGGGAGAAGAGCATCGACCGATTCCGTGCGTTTGTGGGATTGACGCCGCTGAAGTATTCGGCGGCCGAGGTGCAGCAGGAGATTGCCAAAACCCGGACCATGCAGGCTCCCTTTACCCCGACCCGCCGCGTGGCCTACACGGTCTCATTGCAGGCCAACGATCCACTGGTCCACTACACAGTGGGGGATCTTTACGACCAGATGATCACAAACCAGTTCGATGTGATCAAACCCGCAAACGGTCCGCTGCCCGCGAACAACATCGGCTTCTTAAACCGCAGATACCAGCCATGGGGCGGCAATCCGAAGGTCTCCGGGGATACCAATAAATTCAACCTGGCGCTGAAGGATCCCATGGTGAAATCGTCGGACGATTGGGATTTTCCGACGAATAAATTCCCGAGCATCGGCTGGCTGGGCCGGGTGCACCGCGGCACGCCGTGGCAGACGATGTATTTGAAATCCGAGGTGGCGGAGACCAATGCCTGGCGTTTGTGGTCTGGAAATTATTTCACGCATCCAACCAACGACTGGAGTCTGCTTGAACTATTCACGACCGCCGTTTCCGCGAATGCCACGCGGGGACTACTCTCGGTCAACCAGACGAACCTGGCCGCCTGGTCGGCAGTCTTGGGCGGCGTCATGGTGATGTCCAACACCAGTCCCAACGCGAATCCGCCCACCAACGTGAGTGTGGCGGTCATACAGCCCAACTCGCGGGAGTTGCGGACCATTGTGGAGGGCATTAACCGCACGCGCGGCGGAATGTCCAACGGCGTTTTCAATCGCCTGGGGGAATTTCTCGCGACGCCGGAACTCTCCTTCAATTCGAGGTTGGGGCGGATTTCCCCCTACTTGACGAACATTTTGAGCCTGTATTACCGGCAACCGGAGAGTGTCAAGGTCTCGGACCAGGTGTATGAGCGCATCCCGGAGATGATTTTGGGGCTCGTGCGTGAGGATCATCCCGGTTACGTGGTTTATACCTATGGTCAGGCGCTGTCGCCGGCGCCGAACTCGCTGGTCCTGGCCGGACCGGACCGCGGGTTGTGCACGAACTATACGGTTGTCAGCGAATCCGCCTCCAAACATGTGCTGCGCATCGAGGGAACGGCGGCCAAACCGGTCGTGGTGCCGGAGCGGTTCCAATACATACCCAATGATTAGGATGGCGGCGGGGCCCGGGAACGGTTTGCCGCGCGGGGGGCGGGAGCATTCCAAACGAAATTGCGAAATTGTAAAAGGGTTGAAATTTAGAATAATCTGGTTATGCGTATAAAAACTCGCACTTGGTGTCTGATCAGCTTGCTGCTGTTCGCCGCTGCCGGTGTTTGCTGGTGGTTTGGAAATCTTCAGCAGGCCAGGCATGTGTCGGCGCCAACGAACGCGGCGCCCACCAATGCCACGGTGACCAGGCCCTTCGGATCGAATCCCACGCCGGTGATCGCACTTTTGACCGGAAACGGCACAAATGCGCCGACGAAAACCGCCGCGGATTCCCGTTCGGGAAGGTTGACGAATTCTTCCAAAAACCTGTCTCAGTTAATGCGGAGCGACACCGCGATTTTATTGCGAAACGCCCTTCTGGACACTGCCGAAGCTTCGCTGCCGCAGATACCGGAATCGTTGCGCGGCCAGGGTGATCCCGGAAGTTATATTGTGCAGAGCCGGGGAGCGATCAACGACGCGTTCCGGGCGGAGCTTCAAGCGGCCCATGCCTCCATTGTTTCCTATATTCCAAATAATGCTTTCCTGGTGGAAGCCGATTCCGCTGCAGCGAGGACCTTGTCCAGCGCGGCGGGTGTCAGCGCGGTTCTGCCTTTCGAACCTTACTACAAGCTGGATCCCAAGCTGCTCGAGATGGCCTTGCAAAAGCAGCCTTTGAGCGAAGATGCGCGGTTGCAGGTAACCTTGCTGCCCAATGTCGCGGCGGCCGGGAAGCTGGCCCTGGAGGGACTTGGCATCAAGGTGCTCAGCGAGGAGCGTACGCCATTCGGGCCTTCAGTGACGGTGCGGCCCAAGGCGGACAGCCTGGTGGCGATTGCCCAACTTAAGCAGGTGCAGGGCGTGGAACCAGTTTATCGCCGGGTGTTGGCGAACGATATGGCACGCCATGTGGCGGCGGTTTCCGCGGATACCACCGGGCTGACCAATTACCTCGGGCTAACCGGCACGAATGTATTGGTGAACGTGAATGATTCAGGCATTGACGCCACCCATCCTGATTTGAAGGATCGCGTCTTTTCCGTGAACCCGATTTATTTGACGGATCCGGAAGGACATGGCACGCACGTCGCGGGAATCATTGCGAGCAGCGGGGGTAAATCCAGCACCGTGACCAATGCGATTGGATCGGTGACCAATGCGGACTTCCGCGGAATGGCCCCGGGCGCGGAATTATTCATACTGCCGGTGGACATTCTTACCGGGCCGATCAGCTCGGATGTTTACCTTCAGGAAACGGCGGCCAATACCAACGCCTTTATTTCCAATAACAGTTGGGTCTATGACGGATCGACCGAATATGACATTTCGGCGGCGACTTATGACGCGGCGGTGCGTGATGCCCTGCCTGAAAAGTCCGGGGCCCAGCCGCTGTTGTTTATTTTTGCGGCGGGCAATCACGGCGGTGGCGCGCTGGACGGAACCGGCGGTGAACCGGATGGCATCCGGTCTCCGGCGACAGCAAAAAATGTGATCACGGTCGGCGCCCTGGATCATTTCCGCAATATCACCAATGAAGCCTGGATGCCCGATGAGTTTGGCAATCCCGTGACCAACGCATGGTTCCTGGGCGATACGGACAGCGCCGACCAGGTGGCCGGTTATTCCAGCCGTGGCAATGTGGGTGTGGGAACAGAGGGGGATAATGGGCGTTTCAAACCCGATGTGGTGGCCCCCGGCTCGTATCTGGTTTCAACGCGGGCCACCGGCTGGCTGATGGATACCAATCCGCTTAAAGCGATGAACAACCAATTCTTCAATCAGGAGAGCATTCCTGGCTTGTTGAATAATTACTCCATTTATGTTCCCGACACGGCCTCGCGTCTGGTATTGCAGTTGACCCCATCCGCCGGTTTCTCCAACGCGTTTCCGGGCCTGCCCATTTATTTGCGGCACGGGGATTTTGCCGATGCCGGCACTTACGACGTGATGGGCACCAACGAGGTGGAATTGCCGCGGGATTTTCCGATTTCAGCCGGAGATTGGTTTTACTCGGTGGGTAATAACAGCGGAAATTTCGCGCTGTTCGATGTGCATACCTCGATCATTACCTCCAACGCCTACGGGAACTACTACCAGGTGCTCAAGCAAATCAACGACGACTGCGGGCCATACTACCGGTATGAGTCGGGCACCAGCATGTCGGCGCCGGTGGTATCGGGAATTCTGGCGTTGATGAAGGAGTTTTTCGAGCAAAAGCTGCCCGCGGACAAGCGCATGACCAACAGTCCGGCGTTGATGAAGGCGCTCGTCATCAATGGCGCCCATTCGGTAAGCGGACGCTACGATGTCTCCCCGAACAAGGTGCGTAATATCGAGGGCTGGGGGATTGTGGATTTGACCAACAGCATTCCCATGGCATTGACCAACGGCGTGACCACCAACGGACCTTTGGTATTTCTGGAGCAAAGTGTTTCGAATGCCCTGGCCACAACGCAAAGCAAGAGCTGGGCGGTTTCTGTTTCAGGCGATGCCACTAATTCGGGCTTGAGGTTCACCCTGGTATGGACCGATCCTCCCGGTAATCCCAATGCCACTCTCAAATTGGTCAACGACCTCGACCTGGTGGTCACCAATCTGGACACGGGGGACGTGTATGTGGGCAACGACATTCCCGAGCAGAGCGACTACAACGAGGTTCAAAGCACCAACAGCGTTGGTCGATTCGATGTGGTGAACAATGTGGAGAATGTGTTCATCCGCGAGGCCAGGGGAACCAATTATAGCGTTACGGTGCTGGGACGGCGCGTGAATGTGAACGCGGTTACGGCGAATACCAATCTTGTGGTCCAGGACTACGCGCTGGTGGCTTCCTGCGGCGACCTGACACTGACCAACGGTCTTGGGCTGACGGCCCTGGCGCCGGTGGGTTCGGTCGCTGTCACGAATGTTCTGGTCGCGCGCCCTGCCAGGGGCATCACCAATGGTCTGGCGCTCATCAACGAGCGGGTCGGGGCCAACTCGCCGCTGGACTCGACAAACCGGGTTGTTCCGGTGACCGCCACCAACGGCACAATGGTGCAATGGAATTTCTACGTGTTCACCAACTCCATCTCAACCAATAGTCCTACGGGCCTTACTAATGGACCCAATGTGGCGTTCATTACTTTTCAACCGCCGAACCTGTCCAGTTCGAGGTTGTTGGATGCGGATATCGATTTGTATGTTTCCACAAATCCCGCGTTGACCAACCTGGATGCGGCGGCGATTGCGGGCGCGGACAAATCCACGAGCCGCGGGGGCACGGAGCTGGTGTTCTATACGAACGCGCCACTGGACCGGGTGTACTACATTGGTGTGAAATCCGAAGACCAGATGGCGGCAGAGTACGGTTTTATCGGGTTATCGAGCCAGGTGCCCTTTTCACAAAACATCAATGGCAGCATGTTGATGCAGGTGTTTCCGTTTTATCAGAACATTCCCGATGGCGCGCCGGACCGGCCGGGATTTACAAACTCGTTTGCGATCGGCACATTCCCGATGAAAGTGGGCCGGATCGTGGTGACCAATATCGTCACATCTCAGGACTTGGGCGATATATTCACGACTCTGAGCCACAACCGGAGCTATGTGACGCTGTTCAATCACAATTTGAACAACACGAATCTTTACGGGACAAACATGATGTTTGTCTTCGACGACAGCAACAATGGAGGCGTTTCCTTCAGCCAGCCATCGGATGGTCCAGGCTCCTTGTTGGATTTTAAAAACCAGCAGGCGATGGGTGTCTGGATTCTGTCTTCTGTGGACAATGCGCTCAACCATACCAGCCGCGTGGAGAATTGTTCGATTTGGATCGATCCATTCCCGGCCCTGACGGGTTCGGTGGGGCGCGTGGAACCTAAGACGTGGCAATATTATGGAATCACGGTTCCGGTCGAGGCCACGAATCTGACGGTCACGGTCTGGGATCTAAACCCAAAACTGCCGCTGGATGTGTATGTCAGGGGCGGTGATTATCCCGCCGCCAATGTTTACGACAAACATGTGCGTGTGGATCCGAATCTGCCGTTCGATCCCACCAAGCCGACGCTGGAGCTGGGTTTGGGCGACTCGCCGCCTTTGGTGCCGGGGCAGTTCTATTACATCGGGGTTTATAATCCCAATAATGTCGCGGTCGATTTCCGGATCGACGCCAGCCTGGCGTATGATCTATCGGGCGGCTTGGCGCAGACATTTGTGTCCAGGGACACACCCATGTCGATTCTGGACGATGCTTTGACTGTTTCGACAAATTTCCTTCCGCTCAACCGGAAGATCATTGATGTTCGCGTTGGTTTGCGCATTGACCATCCCCGACTCTCGGATCTGTCCATTCACCTTGTCAGTCCGCAAGGCACCCGGGTGCTGCTGGATGAAAATCGCGGATTTCAGGTGGCGACCCAGTTTGGCTACGACATTGGCACGAACATCATTTACGCCACTTTTGCGGAACTCACAAATTATCCTTCGACCCCGATCAAATTCGCGCAACCGCAATTTACCAACAGCATCATCGGCCCCATCGTTTATCAACAGGGATTCGAAACGGTGCCGCCCGCCAGCTATCCCATCGGACTGCGGTTTGATAACTGGCTGGTGATTGGCAACCCGGTGACAGTGTTGACCGATCCTGTTCTGGCCAATTCGGGAACGAATCTGCTGGAGATGTCGGGAAGCAGAATGCGGCGTCTATTGCCGACGCAGGCGGGCAGGGATTACGAATTAACCTTTGCCTACCGCAAATACCCGTCGCTGGATGGGTTGATCGGCTGGTGGCCCGGCGAAGGCAGCGGCAACGACGTTTTTGGACGGCAAAACGCGCTGCTCACCAACGGCGTCCTCTTCGAGAATGCCATGGTCGGTCAAGGCATGAGGTTTAATGGCTTGCGGAATTACGGCGTTCTCACGGGCGACCCGGCGGCGCTCGCGGTTCCCCGTTACACGGTGGAGGCATGGGTGAAACCGCTGGCCCAGGTGAATAATGTTCAGCGGCAGACGCTTGTTTTCGGACAGGCTTTTGGCCGGGCGCAGTTGGTGTTGCGGCCGGGAACCACAGGAGTAAAAGTCGGCTGGCAATTTGCCGACACGCGTTTCAGCGTGGTGAGTGTGGAAAGCAACAGCGAAATTCCGATCAACCAATTCACGCATCTGGCGGGAACGTGGGATGGATCGAATTTGCGGATTTACATCAATGGCGTTCTCGATGCCACTTTGACCACCGCCAGCGCGCCCCGGTTGTCCACAGCGGGATTCTATATGGGTGGGTTTAATTCCCGCGGCGCTGAAGGATTGTTGATAGGCCAGTACTTGAACGGAACGATCGACGAGGTTGGCTATTTCAACGCCGCCTTGGACGCCACCAACATCGCGGCGATTTACGCCGCTGGCGCGCAGGGGAAATGCTCCATGCAGGTCTCTCCGGAACCCTGCAAATCAGTCGTCAACGTTACGGTGAGCGGAGTGATCACCAATGATATATTTGGCGACTCGGCATGGCAGGTCTTCAAGCTGCCCTTTACCGCCCCAACCGCCAATGTCGCCCTTAACCTCCAGAACACTCTGGGCAACATGCTCATTGAGGATGTGGTTCTGCGGGAGAAGGGCCGCGTCTATCTGGCGGAGGAATCCCTCGACGCCTTCAAGGACGAACCGAGTCAGGGCGCCTGGCGTTTGGAGGTTGAGGATTCCCGCATGGGACCTGGGGTGGGCGCGCTGCCCGCGCCAACAATCGTGAGTTGGGAGCTGCAATTCATCTTTGCGACCCCGTCGATCAGTGTCGTCA
>Ga0315272_10001421_pt1 | contig 11931 bp, 7 predicted proteins | sample C3_middle_MG_FD_203918 | JGI IMG/M metagenome (GOLD analysis project Ga0315272, IMG submission 203918) | Sediment microbial communities from Yellowstone Lake, YNP, Wyoming, USA - C3_middle | ecosystem: Environmental > Aquatic > Freshwater > Lake > Sediment | place: USA: Wyoming | collected...
GGGCGCATCGCAGAGGCGCGCATCGCCCGCACCGGGTACACGGGAGAGCCGGTGGCGTTCGAGCTCTTTGTGGCCGCCCACGACGGGCCTGCGCTCTGGGACGCGCTGGTCGACGCGGGCGCCACGCCAGTCGGACTGGGCGCCCGTGACACCCTGCGCCTGGAGGCGGGCCTGCCGCTCTACGGCCACGAGCTGGGCGCCGACCCGGATGGCCGCGAGATCCCCATCTTCAGCTGCCCGCTCGCGACCTTCGCTGTGAGCTTCTCGCCGCGGAAGGGCGACTTCGTCGGGCGCGCGGCGCTCGAGCGCCAGCAGCGCGCCTACAAGCGCATCCTGCAGCGCGACTGGTCACTACTGGAGGACCTGCCGCGGCTCACGCGGCCCGTGGCCATCACCGGCCGCGGCATCGCCCGCGAGGGAGCGCCGGTCCACGCCGGCGAAGGTGACAGCCGCTTCGGCGGCGAGACCTTCCTAGGCTGGGTCACGAGCGGTACCGCCGTCCCCTACTGGGGCCTGGCGGGCCTGGGCCTCTGCTCCTCGCAGACGGGCGAGCACGAGCTGCGCTCTATCGCCCTCGCCTACCTCGACAGCCGCGTCCTCGAGGACGACGAGGTGGAGGTGGACGTCCGCGGTCGCCGCGTCCCGGGCCTGGTCGTCCCGCACCATCTGCGCAGCGACGCCCCGCCGTGTGCGCGCGCCATCATCTGGGACTACACGCCGCAGCTCACCGAGCTTGAGGGCGGTGAGGCCGGCGAGAAGGCGCTGCGTCTTCTGAACAAGGCGATCGCCAATCACGAGTGGCGCCAGGAGGAGTGCATCGACCTCATCCCGAGCGAGATGACGCCGTCTCCGGCCACACGACTGCTGAGCATCACCGACCCATCGGGGCGGTACGCGGAGCACAAGAAGGCCGAGGCCTTCTACGACGCCGACGTCTTCTACTACCAGGGCACCAGCTTCATCCACGAGGTGGAGCGGTTGCTCGTCAACGAGTTCCGCGCGTACCTGGGATGTCCCGAGGTCGAGACCCGCACCGTGAGCGGCCAGATGGCCAACACCGCGGTGTTCAGCGCCCTGGTCGACTACCTCAACAGGGCCGACCGCAAAGCCGAGCCGCGACGCATCGGCAAGGTGGTCAACAACCACATCGGCAAGGGCGGCCACCTGAGCGCGCAGCCGATGGGTGCGCTGCGCGACTACGTGGCGCGCGACCCGCGCACGGAACTGCCGGCGGTCGTCGACATCCCGGTCCTGCGCGACAACCCGTACAAGGCGGACGTGGCAGCGCTCCTCGACGTGATCGAGCAGGAGCGCCCCGAGCTGATCATCCTCGGCAAGAGCATGGTGCTGCACCCGGAGCCGGTCTACGAGGTCCGGCAGTTCCTCGACGCGGCCGGCATCCCTGCCGTGCTCATGTACGACATGGCGCACGTGCTCGGTCTGGCCGGACGCCACTTCCAGGAGCCGTTCGTGGAGGGCGCCGACATCGTCACCGGATCCACACACAAGACGTTCTTCGGCACGCAGCGCGGCGTCGTCGGCGCCCGCTGGTCGGAGACCGACGAGAAGTACGACCTCTGGGAGGCGATCGAGCGGCGCACGTTCCCCGGGTCGGTGAGCAACCACCACCTGGGCACGCTTCTGGGCCTGCTCATGGCCGCGTTCGAGATGAACCACTTCAAGGACGCGTGGCAGCCGGCCGTGATCGGCAACGCCAAGGCGTTCGCCGTGGCGCTGCACGAGGCCGGCCTGGACGTCGCCGGTGACCCGGACGTCCAGTACACCGAGACCCACCAGGTCGTCGTTCGTGTCGGCTACGGCCGGGGCCCGGAGGTCGCCGGACGGCTCGAGGACAGCGGCATCATCGTCAACTACCAAGCCGCGCCCGACGAGGAGGGCTTCACCGCGGCCGGGGCGCTGCGGCTGGGGGTCGCCGAGATGACGCGCTTCGGCATGGGGCCGGAGCAGTTCGCCGAGGTGGCCCGGCTGATGGCCGCGGTGATCCTCGAGGGCCGCGGCGTGGCCGCGGAAGTCAAGGCGCTACGCGGCCAGTTCACCGAGATCGGCTACTGCTTCAGGGGTCCGGAGTTCGACCCGCTGGTGCAGCGGCTGCACGAGCTGATCTAGATGCGCGAGCCGGGCGGCTGGGCGCCGCAGGGGACTCCGCCGCCGGACGCGCCCACGGCCATGAACAATGCCACCGGCAAGCGCCTCTTGGCGCTCATCCGTGGCGGCGACTACGCTCACCCCGGCGAAGAGGCGGCCAACGAACTCCTCTTCGCCGGGGTGCGGCCCGGCCCGCGCCGCCGCATCCTCGACGCGGGGTGCGGCGGCGCGGGTACCGCCGCGTGGGTGCAGGGCCGCAGCCTGGGGGCGGTCACCGGCATCGAAGTCGATGCCGCGACCGCACGGCTCGCCCGCGAGCGGCACCCGGACGTGACCATCGTCGAGGGCGACCTCCAGCACGCGGCAGCGGCGCTCGACGGCCCATTCGACCTCTTCTACTCGATGACCGCGATCTACGCGGTGCCCGACCAGCGGGCGATGTTCTGCGAGTTGGGCGAGCTGGCCGGTCCCGGCGCCGAGATCCGCTTGCTGGAGTACGCCGACCCCGAAGGGCGTTTCGCGGAGGCGACGGGAGGCAGCCCCACCTGGGGCTGGTGGCACCCGCTCGTCCCGCGCGACCTGCTGGATGTCCTCTCGGTCGCCGGCTGGACCTCCGTCTCCGTCCGCGACCTCCACGCCGAGTTCGTGCACTGGTACCGTGACCTCTGCGACCGGATCGCCGCCAGACGCCGGGTGATCGAGCTCGAGTTCGGCCACGACTGGTACGAATTCGTCGCCGGCGAGTACGAGGGCATCCTCGGACTCGTGCGCTCGCGCGCGCTCGGTGGCGTGCTGGTGCACGCGGTCGCCGGCGAGCGCTGACTCCGGCGGGACGCTCCCCGCAGCGGCGCCGGCCGGCCACGTCCGCCGCCGAAGAATCTTCGGAGTCATGGTCTTCCCCATCGGCTTCTCCTGCTTGTCTCATCACATGCCGGAGAATATCCTGCGGATGAGTTGACCTGACGAAGGTCCTGCGTCCAATCTGGTGGCAGGACGCAGCACCTGGGGGAAGCAGTGGACGCTCTCGATCGCCGTATCCTCACCGAACTGCAGGACGACGGGCGGCAGACCAACGCGCGCCTGGCCGAGACCCTGGGCCTGTCGCAATCGGCGACGCACGAGCGCATGCGCCGGCTCGAGCGCGACGGGCTGATCCGGGGCTACCGCGCCGACGTGGCGCCCGAAGGGATGGGCGTCGGCCTGCAGGCGTTCGTGGCCGCGGAGCTCAACGCTCACAACCGCGGCCACATCGAGGACTTCGAGCGAGGCATCCTCCTCGTCCCCGGGGTGCGCGCCTGCTACCACATCACCGGGCGCTTCGACTATCTCGTGCACGTCGCGGTACGCGACCTCGAGCAACTCGGAGCGTTGATCAAGACGGACATCGCCTCAGTCCCCGGGGTCGCCAAGCTCGAGACGCTGCTGGTGCTCACCGAGGTCAAGGCGGACGCCGGCTGGCCGGCGGCGGATGAGGACACGGAGGGACCATGACCGCGGACGACACCACGACACGACAGGGACTGCGTGACCGCCTGCGCATCACGGCGGATGATGTCGCGGCCGTCAACGAGTTGCTCTGCGGCCAGCACAACGGACTCATGGACGGACTGCTCGACCTCGTGGACGACTTCGGCGGCGTGGACGGCATCAACCGTTCCGCCGACGAGGCGGGCGACCTGGGAAACCGGCTCGCCCGCCTCGAGGCGGAGGGCTCTCCGTGGCTCGCCGGGCTCGACTGGCTGCGCGAGCAGCGCGACACCGGCGCGTTCGTCACGCTCGACGAGTACCGGGATGCCGCGCTCGGCGCCGGCGGCGCGGCGCGGCGCTTGGATGAGACCACCGCGGTCACCCTCGAGATCAGCGCCTTGCAGTACTTCCCCTGGCTCATCGCCGAGGCCGAGCAGGCCATCGAGCGCCGCGAGTTGATGCCCGGCCGCTACATCCGCGTCCGCAACATGGCCGAGCAGAGCGCGCCGGGCGGAGACATCCTCGCCGTGGCTACCGCCATGCAGATCCTCGGCGCCACCCACGTGGAGACATTGGACACACGCGGCATCGACGGCAGCAACGTCCACCTCGGCGGCCCGGACACCATCGCCGGCTACTTCGGCGGCATCGGCCAGCCCAACGACTACCCACTCAAGTGGGCTCGCGAGTACCTCCACTACCTGACAGAGTACGGAGTCCGGCAGGTCCTCAACGTGAACCTCGGGACCATCCTCATCTCGCTCTTGCTGCGCAAGCTCGGAGTGCGCAACGAGTTCAAGGTCTCCGTGTTCATGGGAGTCGACAACGCCTGGTCGGTTCTGTGGCTGCTCATGGGCGCCCGGCTGCTGGCCGGCCCAGAAGGCGCGACCAGCATGGCAGGCCTCAATCTCTCGAACTCGGTGGACCTCGACACACTGTTCGCGTGCGCGGACGTGCGCCAGTCACTGGGGCTGGCTGAGGCCGTCCGCTTCGAGCATCACGTGACCGAGGCATACAGGAGTATCGTGCGGCAACCCTACGACCGCCGCGCCGACGTCGTACGGGCGGCGGCCACCGTGCCCAACATCAGCGCCAAGCACGAGGGCGGCGACGCGGCCGTCGAGGCCGGCAGCGATCACCCCAGCGACATCTTCGACTACTTCCAGCCGCTGGAGGAGATCGAGCGCCGCGGCCTTATGCCCGTGCTGCAAGCCAACTACCTGGAGAAACACGCGGCGGTGAACAGGACCGCGGCCGCGCTGCTCGCCGCCGGCGTAGCGGTGAGGCCCGCCGGGCTGCTCCACGGCGGCCGCGACCGCGCCGCCTCCGCCGCCTGACCGCGGCGCGGCCCGCGAGCGGCGGGCGACGCAAAGCGGGCCTGGCGGCGAGCCATTTGCCGGCCACCGCCTGAGGCGCCGGCAGTCAGATCAGTTCCCGCAGCTGTCTCCGCCGCCGGAATCGCCAGCCTGGCCGGTGCTCTGCGCCCCACATCGGTCGCAGCCCCGAGCGGCGCCGTCGCCCGAGCCCTGGGCGTCCCCCTGCCCGGTGCACTCGTCGCAGTCTTGGGAGGCGGAGCCTCTCTGCGTGGTCGCAGCACTGGTGCCCTGTACTCCAATCTGAGCCGACGCCTCACCGGGCTGCGTGGTCAACGCCACGACGGCGACGACGATCAGCGCCACGACGGCCAGACCCGCGATGATCGTACGTAGTCTTCTGCCCATGCTCGCTCCCCCTCCGGTTGTCGCCACTGCAGAGCACACGGCATACAGCGGCGGGCGCTTGAGAGCGTCCGTACGCTCAGTATATCGATATGCGCTGTGGTGGCTCCAGCCACCACAGGACCCAGATCGCAGGCCTCAGCATGCGAGCCACGCGAAAGGGGCCGGGGAGGCGCTACGCCTCCCCGGCCCTCAGACCGTCTCTCGCCGGCGCTATGTGCGCCGGGCGATCGCTCTCAGTAGCAGGAGCCCTGCCCGCCCTGGCCCTGGCCACGGCCCTGGCCGCCGCCCTGACCCTGGCCGCCACCATAGCCGGCGCCGGTCCCGGCAGAGCCGTCAAGCTGGCGAGTGAAGGCGCGCAGGTGGTTCTCGCTGGCGCGAAGCAGGTTGCCGTACATGGCCTTGAGGTCAGCGCGATCGGTCGCCGCGATCCTGGCCTTGAGGTCGGCGATGTCGCGCTTTTCGACGGCGATGCCGACATTCACGGCGTCGGTGAGCGACTTCCCGCCCTGCGCCACCAGTTGCGAGTACAGCGCCTGCAACTCCTCGTTCTGGTAGCTGCCCGCGGCACGCCCGGCAGCCGGGTCATCGACCTTGAACGCGTCCACGAACGTCTTCACCGTAGCCGTGTGCTGGGACTCGGAACGCGCGATGTTGGTGAAGACGCGGGCGTCGTACTTCGCGCCGAGAAGGACGTAGACGTCCTGGGCCAGTTTCTCCTCCTCACGCATGTACTGCAGGCCCGCCGCCTCGTTGGCGGTGAGCGCCGTGGCGGTGTCGGGGTCGACGTGCATGTTGGCCGACCGGGTGCCTGCACCCTGGTTGCCGGGACCGCCCTGGGCGGTGGCGTCGCTGGTGCCGATCTGGATCGCGGCGATCGCGGCGATGGCGAGCACCGCCACGCCGATACCGGCGATGATTGCTGTGAATCCCTTACGCATACTGGCTCTCCTTGTGCGGTGACATGTGGCTCGCAAGGCCCGATCAGCGACCGTTGCGCTGATGCCAGTATGTCCGAGAACTTCGAAGAGCCTGTGAAGCACTTCTGTCGAAGTTGTGAAGTCCCAGGAATCTGCGCTTGAGCAGGAAAAAGGCCGGGGAGGCTCTTACGCCTCCCCAGCCTTGTCCACTCGCTGATCGCGGTACGCCGCCCGGTCTGGGGACGGCTGCGCCTGAGGTCGGCGGTACTTAGTCCGCGTCGATCTCCTCGTCCGTCGCACCGCTGTCGCTGACGACCATGCGGGCGATGGCGCTCACGACGTCGCCCTCGCGCATGTTCATGACCCTGACGCCCTGCGTCGCGCGGCCGTGCCGGCTGATGCCGTCGGCCCGGACGCGGATCATGACGCCGTCGCGGCTCTGCAGCATGATCTCGTGGTTCTCGCGCACCACCTTGACGCCTACCAGATAACCCTTGCGGTCGGTGAGGGCGACCGTGCGTACGCCCAGGCCGCCGCGGCCGGTGATGCGATACTCGCTGATCGGTGTGCGCTTTCCGAACCCGTTCTCGGTGATGACGAAGAGGTCGCTGTCGTCGCGGGCGATGTCCATGGCGATCACCTCGTCGCCCTTGCGCAGGCGCATGCCGTGCACGCCGGAGGCGCTGCGGCCGGTGGGCCGCACGTCGGCCTCGTGGAAGCGGATGGCCTGCCCCAGACGGCTGATCATCATGATGTCGTCGTCCCCTGAGGTGTTGCGCACCGCCAGCAACTCGTCGTCGTCGCGGATCTTGATGGCGATGATCCCGTCGGCCTTGAGCTTGGTGTTGTACGAGGAGAACAGGGTCTTCTTCACGATGCCGTTGCGCGTGCCCAGGATGAGGTACTTACCGTCGCTCTCGTCGAAGTTGCGCGTGTTGATGACGGCGCAGATCTTCTCGTCCTGGCGCAGCGGCAGCAAGTTGACGATGTGCTTGCCCTTGGCGTTGCGGCCGGCGAGCGGCAGTTCGTGCACCTTGAGCCGGTACACCTTGCCGACGCTGGTGAAGAACAACAGGAAGTTGTGTGTGCTGGTGATGAAGAGGTGCTCGACCTCGTCCTCTTCTTTGAGGTCCATGCCGGCGACGCCGATGCCGCCGCGCTTCTGCTGGCGGTAGGTGGCGACCGGGAGCCGCTTCACGTAGCCGGTCTTGGTGATGGTGATCGCCATCTGCTCTTCGGCGATGAGATCTTCGAGGTCGATCTCGCCTTCGTCCGGCACGATCTCGGTGCGGCGGTCGTCGTTGTAGAGCCGCCGGATGTCGGTGAGTTCGGTCTTGATGACGCCGAGGACGGCGTTCTCGTCGCCGAGCAGCGCGCGCAACTCGGCGATGCGCGCGAGCAGGCCGGCGTGCTCTTCTTTGACCTTGTCGCGCTCGAGCCCGGTGAGTCTCTGGAGCCGCAGGTCGAGGATAGCCTGCGCCTGCGGCCTGGTGAGCTCGAAGGTGTCGATGAGCGCGTCGCGCGCCGTGTCGCCGTCGGGCGCGCGGCGGATGATGCTGATGATCTGGTCGAGGTTGTCCAGCGCGACCAGCAGGCCTTCGAGGATGTGTGCCCTCGTCTCGGCCTTGTCGAGCTCGAACTTCGTCCGCCGGATGACGATCTCTTTCTGGAAGGCGATGTACGCCTGGATCATCTCGGGCAGGGTGAGCGTGCGGGGCACGCCGCCGACCAGCGCGATGTTGATGATCCCGAAGGTCGTCTGCATCTGGGTGTGCTTGTAGAGCTTGTTGAGCACGACCATCGGGATGGCCTCGCGCTTCAACTCGATGACCAGACGCATTCCCGAGCGGTCAGACTCGTTGCGCAGGTCGCTGATCTCGGTGATCTTCTTGGTCTTCACGAGATCGACGATGTTGTCGATGAGTGAGGCGCGGTTGACCTGGTACGGCAACTCGGTGACGACGATCGCGCTGCGATTGCCCTTGATCTGCTCGGTGTGCGCCTTGGCGCGGACGCGGACGCGGCCGCGGCCGGTGCGGTAAGCCTCTTTGAACCCGCCGGTGCCCAGGATGACGCCGCCGGTCGGGAAGTCCGGGCCCTGGATGAACTGCATGAGGTCGTCGGCGGTCGCTTCGGGGTTGTCGACCATGTACATGGTGGCGTCGACGACCTCGCCCAGGTTGTGCGGCGGGATGTTGGTCGCCATGCCGACCGCGATGCCCGCAGCGCCGTTGACCAGGAGGTTGGGCATGCGGCTGGGCAGGACCTTGGGCTCGCGCCGCGTCTCGTCGTAGTTGGGCATCCAGTCGACGGTGTTGGCGTCGATGTCGCGCAACATCTCGGTGGCGATCTTGCTGAAGCGCGCCTCGGTGTAGCGCATGGCCGCCGGCGAGTCGCCCTCGACGGAGCCGAAGTTGCCCTGCCCGTCGACGAGCGTGTAGCGCATGTTGAAGTCCTGAGCCATGCGCACGAGGGTCGGGTAGATGACAGCCTCGCCGTGGGGGTGGTAGTTGCCGCTCGTGTCGCCGGCGATCTTGGCGCACTTGCGGTGCGCTTTGTTGGGCGCCAGGCCGAGGTCGTTCATCGCCACGAGGATGCGGCGCTGGCTCGGCTTGAGACCGTCGCGCACATCGGGGAGGGCGCGGTCGGTGAGGACGCTCATCGCATAGTCGATGAACGACGAGCGCATCTCGTCTTCGAGTTCGATCGGCTCGATCTTGCCTTCGAGCGTCTGCAGAGAATCAGACATCGAGGAACCGCACCTCCTTCGCGTTCTTCTCGATGAACTCGCGACGCGGCTCGACCTTGTCGCCCATCAGCATCGTGAAGACTTCGTCCGCAGCCTGGGCGTCTTCCATGGACACCAGCATGAGCGTGCGCGTCATGGGGTTCATGGTGGTCTCCCAGAGTTGATCCGGGTTCATCTCGCCGAGGCCCTTGAAGCGCTGCAGTTGCATGCCCTCCTTGGTGAGCTCGACGATCTGCACGCGCAGGTCTTCGTAGCTCGCCGCCTCCGACTTGCGATTGCCCAGGTGGAGCGTGAACGGCGGGCGCCCGACGAGCTCGGCGATGCGCGAGTGCACGCGCTTGAGCGACTGGAACTCGCGCCCGGCCAAAGCCGAGAATGGGATCCTGAGGTTGGCGGCCAGACCCGTGCGCCGCTCCACCAGGCGCGTGTCGGCGACCTGCTCCTCGTCGTCCACACCGAGGACGTCGATGACGTAGCGCTTGTCGATGTCCTCCCGCAGAGCCGCGAGCAGCGCCTCGAACGTGCTGATGTCGGCCTCGACCACCGGGCCGTTCTTGAGCCAGTCGATGAGTTCGCCGCCCCACTGGCTCTTCAGCTTCTTGACCCAGCCTTCGTACTCGCCGAAGAGCTTGAGGAAACGCTGGTACTTGGTCTCACTGAACGTGAACCCGGTGTCGGTGTTGTCGACGCGGATCTGCTCCAGCCGGCCGCGCAGAAGGATCTCCTCCAGTTGCGCTTCCTTGTGGATGTACGTCTCCTGATTGCCCTGCTTGAGCCGGTACAGCGGCGGCTGGGCGATGTAGACGTAGCCCGCATCGACGAGCGGCCGCATGTGCCGGAAGAGGAACGTGAGGATGAGGGTGCGGATGTGCGAGCCGTCGACGTCGGCGTCGGTCATGATGATGATCTTGTGGTAGCGCGCCTGCTCGACGTCGAACTCCTCGCCGATGCCGGCGCCGATGGCGCTGATCATCGTCAGGATCTCCTGGTTCTGGAGCATCTTGTCGATGCGCGCCTTCTCGACGTTGATGATCTTGCCGCGCAGCGGCAGGATGGCTTGGAACGACCGGTCGCGCGCCTGCTTGGCGGAGCCGCCGGCCGAGTCGCCCTCCACGAGGTAGATCTCGCTGAGCGCCGCGTCCTTGATGGAGCAGTCGGCCAGCTTGCCGGGCAGCGTGCTGCCCTCGAGCAGGCCCTTGCGGCGCGTGAGGTCGCGCGCCTTGCGCGCGGCGCTCCGTGCCCGCGCCGCATTGATGGCCTTCTCGACGATCTGCCGGCCCTCGCTGGGGTTCTCCTCGAGGAACTCCGCCAGCTTCTCATTGACCGAGGTCGCGACCAGGGTGGCGATCTCCGTGTTGCCGAGCTTGGTCTTGGTCTGACCCTCGAACTGCGGATTCTTGAGCTTGACCGAGACGAGCGCCGTGAGGCCCTCGCGCATGTCCTCGCCGGTGAGGTTGTCCTCTTTCTCCTTGAGGAGGTTCTTCTGCCGGGCGTAGTCGTTGAGCGTACGCGTGAGCGCGGAACGGAAGCCGGTGAGGTGCGAGCCGCCCTCTGTGGTGTTGATGTTGTTGGCGAAGGTGAAGACGGATTCGTTGTACGACGAGTTCCACTGCATCGCGATCTCGACCGCGCCGTCGGGGGTCTCGTTCTCGAGATAGATGATGCTGCGGTGGATCGCGTCCTTCTCACGGTTGATGTAGGCCACGAAGTCGCGGATGCCGCCCTCGTACTGGAAGGTGACACTCTCGCCGTCGGCGCGCTCGTCGTTGAGGGAGATGACGAGGCCCTTGGTGAGGAACGCTGTCTCGCGCAGGCGCTGAGCCAGCACGCGGTAGTCGTAGTCGACGTCTTCGAAGATGTCCGAGTCGGCGAGGAAGGAGACGGTATTGCCTGTCGGCGCGTCCTTGTCGAGTTTCTCCTTCTTGATCAACTCGGTGACCGGATTGCCGCGCTCGAAGCGCTGGTACCAATGGAAACCGTCGCGGTAGATATCGAGTTCGAGCCACTCGCTCAGGGCGTTGACCACGGAGACGCCGACGCCATGCAGACCGCCGGAGACCTTGTAGCCGGCGCCGCCGAACTTGCCGCCGGCGTGGAGCATCGTGAGCACGATGGTGGCGGCGGGCAAATCGTACTTCTCCATGATCCCGACAGGGATACCGCGGCCGTTGTCGGCGACGGTGATCGAGTTGTCGGGGTTGATGGTGACGACGATGGCGGTGCAGTACCCGGCAAGAGCTTCGTCGACCGAGTTGTCGACCACCTCGTAAACGAGATGATGGAGGCCTCTCGGCCCCGTGGAGCCGATGTACATACCGGGCCGCTCGCGGACCGGCTCGAGGCCCTCAAGGACCTGGATATCCTGGGCGTCGTAATTCGACTTCTTCACACGACCTCACAGTGGCCGAGGGGCTGGGCGATGGTGGTGGGGGGCAGGCAGGACCTGCCTGCGCAAGTATACCAAAACCTGAGGTTGAGGGCGACCCTTGGGCTGGGGCAAAATCGCCGCAAATCGGCGATTTTGGTCAACCAGAAGGGGTGCCTTGACCGGGAGCCTCAGGGGGCTCCTCGGCTGACCGTCGTAGAGCGGCCTCGATGGCCGCCCGGAGCCGTCCGTCCTCGACTCCCTCCGCCTGGGTCCGCGCCGCGTCGGCGACGTCCGGCGCGGGCTGTTGGTGCCGACGCTTCTCCTTCGCGACAAGGGGGCCGGGTTCCTGCCCCGAGGCCTCCCCGCCCGCTTGGGAAGCGGCCTCGGGATCGTCCTCTGGAGAGTCGGGAGCGGGGAGCCGGCCGACTACGAAGCGGAACCTCTCCACGGGGTGTCCGGGGGCCACCTCGTGCATGCGCCTCAGGATCTGCGGGCCCAGATACGTCAGTTCATTGGCCCACACCGACGAGGCGCACTCCACCGTGAGCTGGCCGCGGCGAAACGCCTTGGGCCGCGTACCCCGGGTGACCGGCTCCCCGACGG
>Ga0315272_10001422_pt1 | contig 11926 bp, 7 predicted proteins | sample C3_middle_MG_FD_203918 | JGI IMG/M metagenome (GOLD analysis project Ga0315272, IMG submission 203918) | Sediment microbial communities from Yellowstone Lake, YNP, Wyoming, USA - C3_middle | ecosystem: Environmental > Aquatic > Freshwater > Lake > Sediment | place: USA: Wyoming | collected...
GCTCATTTAATCCACCGGTTTTCATTTATGGAATATCAGGCAAAGTAGTGCCGGAACGCGACCTTTATCAGCTGCCGGGAGTAGAAGATGTGGGAATGGTTACAGCGACTGATTTGCTGCGTTCAAAAGGCCGGGAGGCTTACATTGTCTATCTGCGTAAGCTGGTGAAGGGCTATCCCAGGGTAGGGGAGTTCCATAGAATTATCGGGGAAATGCTGATGGCAGATCCATCAACACGCCAGGAAGGGGGCTCCCATATAATCAGGGCGGAGAAATCTTACCTGCCATGACAAAAACTATTTCACTTTCAAGGATGCTGGGATTTCCTTCCCTGGAATATATTACTGTGCAGGTTCTTCCCGGTTATTGGCTGGCTTTAGCCGTTGTCATCGGGCCAATATTTGAATTCCTGGTGCGAGGCTCCCTGAGCAACGAACTGGCCCGCTCAATGGTTACAGCCGCATGGATGGGGGGAGCCGTGGCAGTCCTGCTGGCATCAGGAGCGGTAGAAACAAGGTCCAAGCCGGGAGTATTAATTGCTTTGCTGGTTGGGCTGTCGATTTTATCCGCCGCTGTCAATTCAAGGATGCTACTTTCACTTCCTTCAATAACGCTTATGGCGGCCGGTATGACGGTGTTCCTGCTTACCGTTTCCGTGCCGGCAATGGTAAATGTGCGCCGATTTACATCAGGGCTGATATTAAGCGGTATTATTTCTTCCCTGTTTGCAGTCCAGCAGTACACCGGAGGCCTTTCGGCAGTTTACGGAATGTCGGCGGGAATGCTCTCGGCTGATCCAATATTGGCTGAAAATATCCGGGCACGAATTGCTGAATGGCGGGCGTTTTCATTTTTTGTTTATCCGAATGCGCTTGGAGGCTTCCTGCTTTTGTCCCTTCCTGCTGCATTGGACAGGTTTCAGAATGCGCAAAAAGGCGCAAAGATCTATTCGATGCTGGCCTACGGCTTCGCCAGCCTGGTAATAAGTGCAGGAATATATGCTTCAGGGTCTTTAGGGGCTGTAATATCATTGTTGGTTGCTGCGGGTATGGTGATATTTCTAAGACAAGTTGAACGAAAACGCTCTTTGATAATTCTTTTTTTGCTGGCAACCCTGGCAGTTTCCGTTTATTTAAGCCGTCCTGCTTCGGCTATACCTGGAGGAATAGTAAGCAAGATAACAATCTGGAAAGAATCAATAACTGGTTGGCGTGGAATCAAGTCCGCTTTGTTGGGCTCTGGACCGGGTTCTTTTGGCGAGGTGGTTGGTGGGCGACTACCGTCTTTTGCCCGGTCGAAGTATGCCCATAACTGGCTGATTGAATCCTGGGTCGAGACAGGTCTTTTGGGCCTTCTCGCGCTGGGTGGGCTATTGGGTACTTTGATTTCAGCCTGCTTTGCCGGTTTTAAGCGCAATGAAATCAGGGAGTGGGGCCTGGAAGTCGGCTGGTTGGCATTGCTAATCCACATGATGGTGGATGTCGATTACAGTCTTCCATCCGTAATTATTCCCTGGTTTGCTGTGGCCGGCCTTCTTATCCGGTCCCGGCTAATTAATCCTTTGCCGGGATGGACAATCGTTGAAAAGCCTTTCGTGGCGGGAATTCTTGTCGTTTCCGCCTTGATTATTTCCACACTGGTTCAAGGTGCCTGGTCAGGATTATTATTCGGAATTATTCTCGGAGCAGCAGTATTTTATATCCTGTTTAAATCATTGACCGGTGTCGGACTTCGTTTCAGGAAGGGTGCAGGCGATGTCCCAATTTTAATAATTATTTCTGCCGGATTGCTTTGGTTGGCGGGTTCAACCGCCATTTCCAGGACATACCCGGCAGTTCTGGAGGTGGTTGGACTCATTGCTGTAATGCTGATTTCCCGTCAGGCAGCCAATACCGGGGGATTGACTGCCCGGCTTCCGGCATTTTCAGTCGCGTGTCTTGCACTGTTCCATGGAACATGGGCTTCTGTTGAAGCAATCTGGACCAGGGGGCCAGCTTTTACATCTTTTCCCAGTCCTAATTTTTTGGGAGCATTTTTGGTCTCCAGTCTCGGTCTTACAGCATGGAAATCGTTCGAGACAACCGGCAGTGGGCGCATCCTGTTTATAACGGCGGCATTGGCTTCATTAGCCGGAGTTGCAGCATCTCATTCCAGTGGGGCCGGTTTGGCGGCTGGAACCCTTATAGTCTTAATGGTGTTTTGCCGGGGATTAATCCCCGGAGCTAATAAATTCCGGTGGTGGAGCGCTTCGGTGGTGATTGCATTATTGATTGCAATCGTGGCCATTCCTCCTATTTCCCCGATGAGCATAAATCAGAGGGTAAATATTTGGAGGGAAGGTGCGTTAGCTTTAAGGTCCAATCCTTTTGGGGCCGGTCCGGGAAATTACCCGTCGGCAGTAGCCCCTGCCCGCCTGCCCTCATACACATTTTCCGGTCTGGCGAGATATTCGCTTCGCGCTGATTTTGCCCATTGTGAGCCGCTCCAGATCGCGGTGGAATGGGGTCTGCCCGGTTTAGGTATAATTATCTGTACGCTCTTAGCCATGATAATGCCGGTTTCCCCTGTAAACATAGGCTGGTTATTTGCTGTTCTTGGATTGGTCTTTCATGGATTAATCGATTTCCCATTGCGTGCCCCGCCAATTGAAATATTATTTGCGGTATCCCTCGGAATAATATCCGCAAAAAATGGTTTTAGTTTTAATGGAAGGCCGGGGGTCGCAATTTCCAGAATCAGGTTCGGTTTATTGGCCCTGCTTGTCTCGCTATTTGCCGGGCTCGGCCTGGCCCGCCATGGAATTGCACGGTTTGCATCCCAGGTAATAATTCCCCGGATGCCGGCAGAACGGCAGTCCTTTGCCCCTGTTCTTTGCGTTAATCCGGTATTGGCTGGTACGTATCTGGACGAAGCTAACAGGTATTTGTATGCCGGGTCTGTTGCTGAAAAGCCGGAATATAAAGCGTTCCTCCTTCAGCGGGGGACAGAGATTATGGATATTGGCGTTTCATTATCAGGATTCGATTACGACAGCCTTTTCTATGCCTCTCTTTATGGCCCCCCGGAGCACTACAGATTTATCCTTCCGTTGGCGGTAACTCAAACCGATATTGCATCGTATCCGCGCAATCTGATGCTTCGTCAGGTTGTTTATGCCCGGATGATGAAAACGGATGGACTGAAAACCCTTGCGAGGGAGCTCGAGCAGGTCAGCTCGATTGAGCCTTTTTACCTTTCAATTTATCTTTATAGGGGTAATATAGCCGGAATGACAGGGAACAAAGCCGGGGCAAGGCATCTTTACCGCAAGGCGATCCTGCTTTCACGGGAAGCGGGGAAGAGGTGGGGGCTTAATGACTACGAAAAATCGATGATTCAGTTAAAGCGCGCCGATCTTGAATCAGGGATGAAAAAATAGAATGAGGCGCCCAGCTCTTGCCGTACTTTCCGGGATAATCCTTTCACTTTCTTTTCCATCCTGGGCCAATCCTTCCCTCAATACCAATATGGGTTTTTTGGCATGGGTCGGGCTGGTTCCCCTTCTTTGGGCCATCGACCATGCACCTGTTCGGCGGGCTTTCATTATCGGATGGATTGGAGGAACGGCCTTTTTTGCGTCCACCATTTATTGGATAGCCTGCATCCGGGAGATGGAATATATGGCAATTCCCGCCTGGCTGGCATTTTCGCTTTTTCTTGGACTTTTCTGGGGGGTTTGGGCATGGGGAGTTTCCGCTTCAGGAAGGCGGTCCTGGATTGCCGGCCCGGCACTCTGGATACTGCTTGAATGGTTAAGGGGGCACCTGTTTACCGGGTTCCCCTGGGCGGTATTAGGTTCAACCCAATGGCATTATCCGCAAATATTCCTGTCGGCTCGTTATGCGGGAACAATGGCGGTTTCATTTGGAATCGTGGCAATTAATATTGCCATATGGCGTTTCAGGTTGGCAGGCTTGTTCCGCATCCCTGCTGTAGTTGTCGCAATATTTTCACTGGGAACGCTGACCATATTATCGTTCATGGCCCAGTTGGCGATTAAGGATGATTCCCTGGGAAAGCCGGCGGTTAAAATCGCGTTATTGCAGGGCAACTTCACAGAAGAGGAAAAATGGAGTCTCCCGATGGAAATGATGGTGGGCCGGTATGAGGAATTGTCCCGTCGGGCCGGCAGGGAAAATGTGGCGGTAATTGTTTGGCCGGAAACCGCCACAGCTGGAGAGCTTTCCCGCGACCGTATTACCTCGGATAAGCTTATTAAGATTTCCAGGAAAACCGGGGCAGTACACGTAGTCGGAGCTATCCTGAATGAGGACGGCCGTTATTACAACGCTGCGTACGTTGTATCCGCTGGCGGTATCCAGGTGCCGTTCCGGAAATCGCACCTCGTTCCATTCGGTGAATACATTCCGTCGTGGATAAGGACAATGATGCCATTTGCGAAAAAACTTACCGAAGGCGTTATTGATTATTCACCCGGCATTTCTCCTTCATCTGCAATGACCGGGCCAATCCGGTCAGGCGTCCAGGTCTGCTATGAATCGATATTTCCTGATATTTCCCGTGCCCAGGTACTTAGTGGGGCGGATGTATTCATAAACCTGACCAATGATGCGTGGTATCTTCGGACTGCTTCAACTTACCAGCATGCTCTTGGGCCGATATGCCGCTCCGTTGAATTTGGCAGATGGATGGTGCGATGCGCTAATACCGGCCTGTCATTCTTCTGTTCGCCGTCAGGAAGCTTACGGAATACCATGCCTATCTTCGAGACGGGATTTCAGGTGATGGAAATCGTGCCAGTCTCCCGGATTACCCCCTATGCCAAATACGGGGATGCCCCGTTAGTCTGCCTGGCCCTGCTGGCACTCGCGCTGGCATACATTCCGGCAAGTAGGGACCCGAAAAGGCCATAGACAGGGCTCCCTTAGTTGGCAGATATCAACGCTGATTCCTCCGTTATTCCTTCATTGCCGACAGACACGGAGAGGGTTAAAATGAAATTGATGCAATTAAACCCGACTGTGGCTGACCTTGAATCGATACTACCGGTGCGTTCAAGCGCTTTACTGGCGGATTTTACGGATGAAGAGTTGGGTGTTCTTGCTTCTTCACTTCAGATGCTGACAATCTCTAAGGGCCAAATGCTTTTTCACCAGGAAGAGCCCGGTGATTCTCTTTATATAATCCTGCTGGGGCAGGTGGCAATTCAGCGTGAATACATCGAAAGGGGACAGGTAAAACAGCGCAACCTGGCGGTTGTAGGGGCAGGCGAATGTGTAGGCGAAGTTGCTTTAGCGGATGGCGGACCCCGTTCCGCTTCCGTTGTAACCCTGGAAGCCATCGAGGTTCTTAAATTGACGACTGATAATTACGAGCAAATGAAGCAAAACCAGCCAAGTTTGGCAATTAAGCTGATGATGGGCCTTCTTCGCCTGCTATCGAAGCGCTTGAGGCAAATCAACAACACAATGGAAACTGCGCAATTGGCGCTTTTTTCGTCATGATTACGAACAGGAAGTCTTTATTTTTGGTAATCGCAGCATTATCGTTGCTTGGGGTAATCGGTTCATCATTTTCATCAGCCGATACAACAGCAGGGGAAAACCCTGCAGTCAATTCAATACTGTTTGATTCGACTATTAACAATGATAGCCTGCAAAAATTGCCTGGACTCCCTTTTCCATTAACCAATCATCAGGCAAAAGTATTTGGAAATTATCTGGTGGTTACCGGCGGACGGGATCGTCTCGGCAAGCCAGTGGCACAGGTTCTTGTTGCAAGAATCAAAGGGAATGGCTCTATAGATCCCTGGAAGGTAGAAGAACCTCTTTCTGCCCCCTTGTCCGGACATGCCATGGATAGCCTTAATGGTTATGCATACATGACAGGTGGGATGAGGAAAACGGGCAATCAGGAAACAATAAGCGCCATGACCTGGATGTGCCAGATTAGCAAGGAAGGTTATCCGGGGAAGTGGCGTCGGTCAACTGATATGCCGGAGGGTCTTTTTGCCCATTGCATGGTGGCCAGCGGAAACAGCCTTTATGTGATTGGAGGATCATCTGTTTCGGGTTTCAGCAATTCAGTTTATAAGGGGACCGTTGGAAAAGATGGCGGAATTATCTCCTGGAAGAGAATTCTGGGAATTCCCTCTCCTCTGGCCTATTTCTCGGCGATAGCAATTAATGGTTACATTATCGTGGTGGGTGGTCAAAGTCCGGCAGAAGGCAAAACCTTAATTATGCCCACTACATATGTCGGACCATTAATGAAGGATGGAGAACCAACAACATGGTATCTGGCATCATCCCGGCTTCCCGGAGCCTGGCTGGGATACGGCAGATGCCAAACCGGCATAGTCGCCTACAAGGACACTATATTCTGCATAGGAGGACAGGATTCATCCTGGTTCAACATTAATAATGTGGCATCAACCAGCTTCATTCCGGACAAAGGGGAGATTCAGCCGTGGGGGATTTCGGATATTCCCAAAGGATTACAACAGATTTCCGCACTAGCCCAATGGAAAGACCGGATTTATTTCATCGGGGGCCAGCTGGACGGGAAAAACACCTCCCAGGTAATGTCAGTTAAGATTGAAACAGTGGAGAAGGACGAGTCAATGTGAGGATAGCATTACTGTGTTTAACCTTCCTCCTTTCGACCCCGGTAATTTCTGCTTCCACTTTGAGTCGCGTGTGGGAACTTAAGACGGATTTTGATGGTGGGAAAATGTATGCAACCGACATTAACGAGCCAGTACCTGGGGGACCGGTTTCCCTCACGCCCGGCTTTTTATTTGAATATGACCAGGACCCGTTCGAAGCTGCCATTCCTTCATCCTTGTATTGGACCAAATCCAGTACGATTACACGCAGAACCTTTACCACCGTTGCCGCACCTGCACCCACTACTGTTGTAGGTAGTGATGGTATACCGCCGGCATTAGTTTCTGTTGGCAACTATATATACCTGATAGGTGGTTGCACTGGTGGAGGTATATCGAAAGTAACCCAATCAAAGGTTTGGTATTGCGAAGTTGTTGGAGGAGTAATGCAGGACTGGAAACTGGCCTCATGGGAGTTCGGTCAAACTCTGAATGACATTGCCGGCGTACCGATTGCCCAGACCAAGGCAGTAGCTGTAGGCAATAGAATTTATGTAGCCGGAGGATCCACGATGAACTGCGGCAATGTCGCCTTTTTGAATGGAGAGCCGGCTACGCCGGCAGTTTACTCCGCATTAGTTGACCCCATTACCCATGATGTAGGCCCCTGGGTTAAGGAGCCGTCTTTGCTCCGGACTGCGGTTAATCATGGATTGGTTTATGCCGCAGGAGCACTTTATACGATAGGCGGACGCGAAAAAAAGGTGTCCGGATTATGGGCGGCGCATCGCTGGGTGCAGAAGGCCGAAATTAAGCCGGATGGACATCTTTCCAATTGGGAGGCGCTTACACCCGTTTCCATTGGAATTCCTCCGTGGGCCGGAGGAAGTAATCCATACTGCGAATGCACAAATATAGATCCGCTGGTATGCAAAGATTTGGCATGTTGCCGTGAAGCTAATTTGAATCTGGGATGGGAATCAATCGGGGCATATTCAGTCGGACGCACAATTGGATTTCTAGGTGGTGCATATACGCCACTGCAAATGTTCGGCACTTGTGAAGTTTTCCAGCATGGATTTTATGCTTATCTTGATGATAACAACAGAATCATTGAATGGATTGGACAGACTTCGGATACCAAAAAAGGACGGCCCGGGACAACTCCGCAAATATACAATGGGACTTACATTACGGCTGGTGGCGGAGTATTGAGTGGACCCGGGGGAGTTGCAGATGTGATTCATAACCCTCTGGGTGGAGATTACGGGATAGAGCGGGACAGCTCATATGGTTACGATGCAACCGAAATGAGGCCCAATTATGAGGTTTTATTTGTTGACGCAAATTTGTCGGGGAAAGAATTCAATGTTGCAGGTTATCCAGTTCCGTCAGTATTGGTCCAAAATTACATTTTTGTCATGGGTTTAGGGGGCTCAGCAGTCTCAGCCGATGTATACCGGACTACATTGAAGCAATCGCCCAGACATGTGAATTCTGCATATTATATTTCAAACCCGGTTGATATTGGCGGAAATTTTCAGCTAAAGAACGTCAAATGGAGCTTCATAAAAAACGGGGTTGGCACCATTGTAAATCCCGATGATTGGGCTATGGTTCGCTATCGGCTTGCCGATGAAAGCATGACCTGGGGTGCATGGACTCCCCGCATTCCAGAAGCCGGAAACATGCCATTGGCTCCCGGCACATATGAATATTCATACTTGAAAGCGGATGGAACCAAGATGCCCCGATCGTCGAAACTCTGGATGCCCTTGAATACTTCCACATTCAGGTATATCCAGTTCGAGGTTAGCCTGTATAAGGATGGTGCTACTGCAAATCTGCCAGAATTTACCCGGTTTGAAATCTCCTATCAGGATCCTCCAGCGGAATACCAGATTCAGAAAATGATCGAGGCGTTTCCTGTCCCGGCAGTAACAGAATTGAATCTGCGCTTCACAATCATTCCTGAAGGAGCAGAGGTGAAAGTGCGATTGTTTAATGTCGCAGGCGACCCGGTTGCGGAGCGTAATTTTGTCTACGGCTCGGGTGGGGATAAATTGGTTAATATTCCTGTGTCTGATTTCGCTAATGGCACATATATCGCAGTAGTAACCGCAGATTCAATCAAAGATGGACAGGGTGGACTGCTGGAAGGCACTGAACGACGCGCTAAGGGGCGCATTAAGGTGGTCGTCAGGCACAAGAAATAGGCGTCAATAACGTCCATTGGTTTGGCAGGGAAAGACGGGCCTAATTTATGATAAAAAGGTAAATAGGATATATGAGAATAATCAACAAAGCGGCGCTCCTTACGGCTCTTTTAAGCGCTTCAATGACCTTAGCTTCCACCTTTGATGAATCCCGCATTGCGGCGTCTTTCCTGAAGGTCGGAACCGGGGCGCGTGCTTCCGCTATGGGTGAAGCGTTTTCAGCGGTGGCGGATGATTCTTCGGCTCTTTTTTGGAATCCTGCAGGATTGGCCTGTTTGCGCAAGACTGAGTTCCAGGTTTCCCATAACCAATGGTTAACCGATGTAAAGATGGACCATTTCATGCTGGCAATACCCGCCGGAGGAACCTGGGCTGTGGCTTGGTCAACGCTTGATTTGGGTGAATTTGATGAATGGACCGGTCCAGGCTCATTAACCGGAAGAACCTTTTCAGTGAACGACCAGATATTAACCTTCGGATATGGAAATTCATTTTTTACCGAAACCTTGTTAATGGGTGCATCGGGGAAGTACATCAGGGAGAATTTAGGCGGCGGAATCGGTGGTCAGACATATTCCATGGATTTTGGAGCGACCCTTAATCCTTGGATGGTTGTTCCCGGAACCAGTTTTGCAGTGGTTGTCCAGAATATGGGTGGTGAACTTTCCGGATTCCAGCTTCCCATGGCGGTCAGATTGAGCGCAGCCGCCCGTAAAGCGGGTATTTTTCGCCAGTCATCCGCACCGGCCAGCGATAATTATGATGGAGATTCAGAAAAGCGGATAGTTTACCCCTGGGAAGCATCGAATAATGACGGGGGAGACCTGCTTATTTCAAGTTTTGAAGTGCTTATCCCGAAAACCGGCCGCACGGAACTGCATTGGGGCGTGGAGTATTGGCTCAATTTTGTCGCCCTTCGCGCCGGGTATCGGTATCGTTTCCCCCGAAACGATCTCGGTGGAATGTCCGGCCTGACTCTGGGACTGGGAATAAGGGGGAGAAGCCTCCAGTTCGATTATGGATTTGATTATGCCTATGCACCCTATGGAGATCTGGGGGACGCCTCCCGGTTTTCTGTTTTGGTGGCGTTCTGAAAGGAGCTGGATTGGCGGTGCTTCCTATTTACACGCAAAACGATTTTAATCCGGCTTACAGGAAAGTCATTTTATCCGTCACCATTATGCTGCTGATATTGTCCGGCTGTTCGAGGGAAATCACAAAACCCGGAAATCAGGTCAAGGAGATGCCCGCATTTAGTATTCCCCCTGATTTAACGGTTGGTGTTATCGTAGCGGAGGGCAAGAATGCGAAGGTTTCACCGTCAAGGAAATACCGCGGAACCCTGGAAACAATCCAGGAAAACGGGAAATCGATTGTGGTTAACCGGGTCGCCATCGATGATTATGTCAAAGGGGTAATGAATGGGGAGGTTTCGCCATCGTGGCCGGAAGAATCACTGCGCGCGATGGCCATAGTGATCAGGTCGTATGCATTTAACCGCTGGGAAAACGCCCGTGCATCAAAAAGTCACATGTATTCCGATGTGAGAAGCCAGGAATACTGTGGCCAGAGTTGCGAAGACCCGCGGAGCAATAAGGCCGTTGATGAAACTGCCGGACTCGTGATGTTTCATGATGGGAAAGTATTACAGGCTTTCAGTCATGCTTGTTGTGCGGGGCGCACTGAAAACGCCAGGGAAGTTTGGGGATCCGATGAAGCGGGTGATTGTTTTATCGAAAAGGATTGCCAATGGTGCCGGTCATCCAAGCATTTCGGCCCATGGATGTTAATCCTTGAAAAAAGCACCTTGTCCAGAAGGCTTTCAGCGGATATTGGCAAGGGGTTAACTTTGAAATCTATCAAGGTGATAGACCGGAATGAATCCGGAAGGGTAAAGACGGTAGAGGTTTCAACGATCTGGAAGAAAGTCCGCATGTCTGGCGCCCATTTCCGCTCACTTGTTGGTTGGAATGATGTGCGCAGTGCCCGTTTTGAAATAACTGATCGTGGTGATTTAATTGAAATTATTGGAACAGGTTGGGGGCATGGAGTGGGTTTGTGTCAGGAAGGTGCAAAGAAAATGGCTGAAGAAAAAATGGATTACGAGTCTATTCTCCGTTATTACTTCCCCGGTATGGAAATCTGGCGAATACCGCGCTGACTACGATTCCGGGGGCGGACGAGCGGGAAGAACGTTCTCTTACCCGGCTAGGATACAAATCAGCCGAGGATTTGGCATTTAATCTTCCGAGATGGCACGTAAACTCGAACAGGTTACTGTCATTTGCCGATTCTAAAGAAGGGGAAAGAAACTTCTATCTTGGAAGGGTGAGCAGGCGGGATATATTTAAGCGGGGTCGGCTTCATATTATTAAAATAGTTTTGACTGATGGGAGCGGACAGGCCATGCTGTATTTCTTCAATCGCCCCTATCTGGCATCCAACTATAAGCCCGGTAGTTCGGTGCTTATTCATGACGCGGCAGAGCGAACAAAATCGGGCGTCAGGTTTTCAGGAAAGCCGGGAACAGTGGAAGAACTTTCGGGGGACGATCTGATGCGATTGGAGAACGGGGAAACGGTGGTTTTTTACCGGATTACCACTGTTCTGGACCAAAAAAGGATGCGCGAGTTGGCTATGGCCTCACTCGAGGCGGTTAAAAATGATATTCCTGACCCGGTTCCAGCAGATGTTCAATCACGTCTTTCCCTGCCGCCGCTTAGTGAATCACTTCGGCAAGCTCATGCTCCTTCCGGCTGGACGGAATGGGAGCGTGCCCGACGCAGGCTGATTTTTGACCAATTGTTTCTGCTTCAAATAGCCCTGGGGCTGGGAAAAATCGAGCACGGAAAAATCCAAAAAAACAGGAAATACATCACAAACGGGGAAAAGTGCAGAAAACTATTTTCAGCACTTCCCTTTAAATTTACCAAAGCCCAGCTAAGGGTTACCCGGGAGATAGCGGAAGATTTAGTGAAAGGTGCGCCAATGAACCGCCTTTTGCAGGGGGATGTGGGCTCTGGAAAGACTGTGGTAGCCGCAGCTGCTGTCGCCATGGCAGCCGATTCAGGTTTTCAGAGCGTCGTATTGGCGCCAACCGAAA
>Ga0315272_10001423_pt1 | contig 11924 bp, 8 predicted proteins | sample C3_middle_MG_FD_203918 | JGI IMG/M metagenome (GOLD analysis project Ga0315272, IMG submission 203918) | Sediment microbial communities from Yellowstone Lake, YNP, Wyoming, USA - C3_middle | ecosystem: Environmental > Aquatic > Freshwater > Lake > Sediment | place: USA: Wyoming | collected...
TTGGCGAAAAGGCGATCCGATTCCTGAATGGCACGGAGCGAATCTGGAGCGGCGAAAAAAGGTGCGCCGGCCCGGACACAGGTACGGTCGCGTCGAATACGGCTGCGGACGGTTGCATAGTCTCTATGATGAGCGCTGTGCGCCAGCGGATGCCGATTGCGCGCCAGCCCGGGCTCGATGTCCTGACCGCCTCCGGGATGATTGTGCATCCTGGGGCGGCCTGGCCCCGCCGGCCGCTGTTGCCTCCGCCTAGGCGCCGCGCATCGATGGCGGTTCGTCGCGCGAAATGCAGCCTTCAGGGATAATTGAACTATGCGAATCGCCGCCGGTCTGATGTTGGTTGCCGTTCTCGGTCTTGCCCAGGATTGGAGGACGGCGAGCGAACTGCCGGGAGTCTCCTGGGAAGGTCTCTCCCCGGCGCAGAAGACCGCCGCGCTGAACGTGATTCGCGGGTTCGACTGCACCTGCGGATGCAATATGAAGGTGGCGCAATGCCGCATCGAGGATCCCCCTTGCGGGCAGAGCCGGGCTCTGGCCGCGATGGCGGTTGCCGCGGCGAAGCAAGGTAAATCCGAAGCGGGAATCCGCCAGGTTCTCGAGGCGTCGAACCTCGTCATCCAGGCCAGGCAGCGCAACCGGATTCTGCTCGACCCGGTGTCGATCCCGATCGCCGGCGCCCCTTTCAAAGGACCGGCGAACGCGAAGGTGACCATCGTCGAGTTCTCGGATTTTCAGTGTCCTTACTGCGCCGCGGCGGTCGCCAAACTGAACGCGCTGCTGCAGGCCTATCCGCACGATGTCCGGCTCGTCTTTAAGGAGTTCCCGCTGGAGCGCCACTCCGCGGCCGCAATGGCTGCTGCCGCCGCCCTCTCAGCGCAATCGCAGGGGAAATTCTGGCCTATGCACGACAAGATGTATGCCGGGTTCCGCCGCCTGAACCGCGCCAACATTCTTGGATGGGCCAAGGAACTGGGCCTGGATCCGGCCCGATTCCAGGCAGGTTTGGATTCCGCGAGTACGCAGGCGGCCGTGCAACGCGACCTGAATGAGGGTCTGCGCGCCGGCGTGCAGGGAACGCCGACTGTCTTCGTGAACGGCAAGAAATACCAGGGCTCGCTGGACCTGAACGTGTTTCGGACGGTGATAGAAGCGGAACTGAAGGGTCAGTAGCGCTCGTTGCCGCGAGCAAGTCTGCAGCCGGCTGGGAACATCGCGATCCTCTTGGCGGCTACGTTCGTTCACCACAACACCGTCAGCGACTGCGCGGGCGCCGCTCCATTGTGTTGAAACACTGCCGGCGGAACCGCGGCGCCCGGTCCAATCGGCCTGACGTCTCAGCAGAGCCTGGGCTCCCAACCGGAGGCGGCGATTTCGCTTATGCTCGTATCGTAATCGCGAATTGGAGTGGGACCACTCAGCTCATGATGGCTCGTGGCCCGGCGTGGTAGTTTTGGCCCGGGATGCCTTCCCGTCCGGCACGACGCAGTCCTGGCTTGCCCAGGTCTAAAAGTCGAAAGGAAAAGAGATCGATGTTGCGACGCCGCACCTTGATGGGGACACTGACTCTGGCGATGACGATGGCGGCCGTTCCCGCCTGGCCCGCCTCGTATTACACGCTCCGGATGGATGATCCCAAGGCCGTGTATCTCACGCGCGAGAACTTCCCCGTCCACGGGGACGGGAGCGCTGACGATACGGATGCGATTCAGCAGGCGGTCAACCGGGTCCAGGAGACAGCGAATCAGGGCATCGTGTTTGTGCCCGAGGGCCGCTACCGGATCAGCAAGACGATTTACATTTGGCCCGGCATCCGCCTGGTCGGGGTCGGCTCCACCCGGCCGGTTCTGGTACTGGGCGAGAATACGCCCGGCTTTCAGGACGAGAACAATGAGAAGCTGATGGTCTTCTTCGCGGGCGGAAGGCCGGGCTCCGGGCGCTGGTCGCCGCCGGTTGGCGCGCCCCCGCCCGACGCCAATCCTGGCACGTTCTACTCCGCGATCAGCAACATCGACATCGAAATCAAAGACGGCAATGCCGGCGCCGTCGGCGTAAGAGCGCACTATGCGCAACATTGCTTCCTGGCCCACATGGATTTCCGCACCGGATCCGGACTCGCCGGCATTCATGAGGCCGGCAACGTGGCGGAGGACGTACGCTTCTTCGGCGGCAAGTTTGGCGTCTGGACCGGCAAACCGTCCCCCGGCTGGCAGTTCACCATGGTCGACGCAATGTTTGAAGGCCAGCGCGAAGCTGCGATCCGGGAACACGAAGCCGGTCTGACGTTAATCCGGCCGCATTTCAAAAACGTGCCCGCGGCCATCTCCATCGACCCCGGGTTCCCCGATGAGTTGTGGGTGAAAGACGCGCGGATGGAAAACATCTCAGGTCCCGCCGTCGTCATCGGTCTCGAGAACAATGCCCAGACCGAGATCAACATGGAGAACGTCGTCTGCAGCGGCGTGCCCGTCTTCGCCTCGTTCCGTGAGAGCGGCAGGAAGATGGCCGGCGCGGGCGCCATCTACCAGGTAAAGACGTTCTCGCACGGTCTGCATTTCGCCGACATCGGCGCCCTGCCGCAGTACAAGGACATCTTCGATACCTCGGCACTGGGAGCGTTGCCGGCCGAGGTGAAGTCGGACCTGCCGGATTTGCCCGCGCGCGACACCTGGGTGAACATTCATACGCTTGGCGCGAAGGGCGACGGCGTCGCGGACGACACCGAGGCGTTCCGGAGGGCGATTGCCGCGCACCGGGCGATCTACGTGCCGTCCGGCAAGTACCTCGTCAGCGACACGATCAGGCTGAATCCTGACACCGTGCTGATCGGCCTGCACCCCAGCGTTACGCAAATCGCACTCGCCGACGATACGCCGGCATTTCAAGGCCCCGGCGGTCCCAAGGCCCTGCTGGAAGCGCCCAAAGGCGGTAGCAACATTGTGATCGGCATCGGTCTCTATACCAACGGCATCAACCGGCGCGCGGTGGCCGCCAAGTGGATGGCTGGCAAGGACTCGATGATGAACGATGTGCGTTTTCTGGGCGGGCATGGCACCACCGATCCCACCGCTTCACGGGACGAGGCGAACCATACCTGGGAGCGCATCTACAACAACACGCATACCGCCGACTCGAACCTGAACCGGCGTTGGGACGCCCAGTATCCGAGCCTGTGGGTGACCGACGGTGGCGGCGGGACGTTCCTCGATATCTGGACCCCCAGTACGTTCGCACAGGCGGGAATGCTCGTTTCCAACACCTCCACCGAAGGCCACGTTTACGAGATGTCGAGCGAACACCACGTGCGCAGTGAGGTGCAGATCCGCAACGCCTCCAACTGGCAGATCTACGCTCTCCAGACCGAGGAAGAACGTGGTGAGGGCGGCTCCGCGCTCCCGCTCGAGATCGATTCGTCGAGCAATATCACGGTGGCGAACTTCCACGTCTATCGCGTGATCAGTACGTATCAGCCGTTCCCGTGGGCCATCAAGATCAACAACTCGAAGAACATCCGCTTCCGCAACGTGCACTGCTGGAGCAACAGCAAAGTCTCGTTCGACAGCGCCCTTTTCGACCAAACCCACAATGTTGAGATCCGCCAGCGCGAGTTCGCCTGGCTGAACGTCACGGGCGATGCCCCGAAGATCCGTCCCCGGGCCGCGTCACGCATAGTTGCCCCGGGCGCGCAGGTGGAGAGACTGGCCGGAGAGTTCTTCAATATCTCCGGCGGCGCGGTCAGCCCCACAGGCGACTTCTACTTCGTGGACGCGCACTCGCAGCGCATCTACCGCTGGGCTGCCGGCACGGACCAGCTCTCCATCGTCCGGGACGATGCGATCGATCCCGTCAATCTCGCCTTCGATCACGCCGGCAATCTCATGGTGGTTTCCTACGCCGGCAATGGCACGGTTTACTCCTTCAACCCGCGAGAGGCGGGGGGAGAACTGTCCGTGCTGCAGCCTCAGCCCGTTACTCCCCGGCCCGGAATGACGGCTGTCCTGCCTACGGGAGATTGGAGAGTCGTTCGGGAGTTCCTGGAAAAGCCGTACCGGCAATTTGTCTCGCCCGATGGGACGACGTTCCTCCCCGTGGGACGGGATTTCATGGAAGGCGCGACAGCCTGGGGCGTCAAAAGCAGCGCGCTGATTCGCGGCTTTTCCCTGGCTCCCGCGACTCCGGGCAAGCCGTTCTATATTACCGACGAGGCGCAACTGAGAACTTGGACTGGAACCGTCGGTCCGGACGGAAGCTTCACCGGCATGAAGTTATTCGCCGAACAGGGCGGGGAAGGCACCGCCGTCGATGCGGAGGGCAACGTCTATATTGCGGCGGGCCAGATCTATGTTTACAGTCCTGCCGGGAAGCTGATCGACACGATCGAGGTTCCCGAACGCCCGCTGCAACTGGCATTCGGCGGAAAAAATGGGCGTACCCTCTTCATTCCGGCGCGCAGTTCGCTATACGCTATTAGTACCTTGCATAAGGGCTGGTAATAAAATCTGGTCATGGCGGGAAACTCTTGGGGGTGGACTAATGCCTTGCGCTCCCAAAGGGTGACTTACTGTAGAATGGCGGCTACCCGTGGATCGAATACACAGTTCCGTGATAACGGTCGGACGAGATCTTGTGGTCCTGGCGAGTCTGGTGCTCGTCGGATGGGCGGCCTATCGTTACCTCGCGCCCTTCCGGTTATTCGTTCTGGCGGTCGGGGGGCGTAGTCCGGTCTGCCCCCTGCGCCTGGCCGTCAAGTCCCAGGCGAACCTCGACGACACTCTGCGCATCAAGGACCGCATACTGGCGGCCAGTCATTTGCTCCGTGAGGAGAAAGGGCTGGAACTGTGGGCCACGCCCAAGGGCCCGTTCTGGATTCCGAAGGGAAACCGCTTCGTGCTGCCGTTCAATCTGGCGGAGATGGAGCGCCAGATCTACGGCTCCGGAGAACATTTTGTCCACCCGGGTGACGTCGTATTGGATTGTGGCGCGAGCGACGGTGATTTCACCCGGGAAGCGCTGCGGGCCGGAGCAAAGCTCGTCGTTTCCATCGAAATCTCACCCGCCAGCGTGGAGTGCATTCGCCGCAATTTCGCGCCGGAGATCGCCGCCCGGCGTGTGATCGTCTATCCGAAGGGTGTGTGGGACAAGGAGGACAGTCTTACGCTCAATGTGGACGACACCAATTTCGCCGCCAACAGCGTAGTGATGCGCTCCGGTTCATTGCACCCGCAGGTGAAGGTCCCACTGACCACGATCGACAGGATGGTTGCGGAGTTAGGCCTGCCGCGGGTGGATTTCATCAAGATGGATGTGGAAGGCGCCGAAGGTCCCGCAATCCGAGGCGCCAGCCGCACAATCAAGCGTTTCAAGCCCCGCATGGCGATCGCCACAGAGCACAAGCCGGACGACGAGTACACGATCCCAGCCGCCACCCGCGCCATTCGCCCGGATTATCAGATGCAATGCGGCCCATGTTTGGAAGCAAACGGGCGCGTCGGCCGGACGTCCTGTACTTCTTCTAGACCGCGGCCGGTTCAGCGCGTCACTCGTTTTCGACGTAGACGAAAATATGATAGAAACAGACCTGAAACTCTGATATTCTGCTTGCCGGTTGGAGGCGCTTCCATGCGTGATAAGGCGTGGCGGCTCGGCCCGGAGCACATAGGGCGGTTGATCTCGCTGCTCGCGGAGCAGGGCTACGACGTGCTCGGCCCTCGAATCGAGGGCGCGGCCGTTCGATGGGGACCGCTCGCCGGTCTGGATGATTTGCCGGCTGGAGCAGGCGCGGACTCCACGCCCGGTCACTATCGCCTGCGCGAGCGCGGCGGACCGGAGCGGTTTGCCTGGGGCCCGTCCCCCGACAGCGTGAAGCGCTGGCTGCACGTTCCGGAGGAACGCTTCGCTCAAGCGGCCAAAGACAACGGCAACGGCGCGTTCCACATCCTTCCCGCAGAGCGGCCTTCCGCGCGGTTCGCATTTCTTGGCCTGCGTCCATGCGATCTGGCAGCGCTCGCCCGCCTCGACCGCGTGTTCCTGGAAGACCGCTATGTCGAGGAGTGTTACGCCACCCGGCGGCGTGAGGCGCTCTTTATCGTCGTCAACTGCACCACGTCGCTCGAGACCTGCTTCTGTGCCTCGATGGAGTGTGGACCGCGTGCAAGTACGGGTTATGACATCGCCCTGACGGAACGAATCTCTGAGGAAACTGCGACCTATCTGGCGGAGGCTGGTTCGGCGCGCGGCCTGGCTTTGCTGGAAGCTCTGGCCTGCCCGCGAGCCGAAACCGGATTCGTTGCGGAGTGCCGGGAGGCGTGCAAGCAGGCCGCCTTCGGACAGACGCGTCAGCTCGATTGGAAGAGCGCTCCGGCCCTGCTGCTACGCAGCTTTGACCATCCCCGCTGGGAGCAGACCGCGCGGCGCTGTCTGGTCTGCGGCAATTGCACGCTATCATGCCCGACCTGCTTCTGCGTCAATACGGTCGAGCAGACGGCCCTTGACGGCCAAGGCGCTGAGCGTAGGCGCCTATGGGACTCGTGCTTCACTCAGAGCTTCTCCTATATTCATGGCGGCAGCGTTCGCACCAGCGTAAAATCCCGCTACCGCCAATGGCTCAGTCATAAACTCGCCTGGTGGCAACAGCAATTTGGCGCGCCGGGATGCACCGGTTGCGGCCGTTGCATTGCATGGTGTCCGGCGGGGATCGACATCACCGAGGAATACGCCTCGCTTGCAGGCACGACTCAGGGAGGTTGAGGCACATGAACATGGCTCAGATTCAATCTGCGTTGGCTGGCCACTCATTTCTGGCCGACCTGCCGGAATCCGACATCGAAAGGCTGGCGGTGCTCGCCTTTGATGTGCATTTCCAGCCGGAGCAAATCATCTTCAGGGAGGGCGACCCGTCGAGCTTCTTCTACCTGATCCTGTCAGGCCACATCGCCCTGGAGGTCCTGGCGCCGGGGCGCGTGCTGCGAATTCAGACCATCGGCGAAGGCGAAGAGCTCGGTTGGTCGTCGCTTCTGGCGAGCGTCAATAAGCAATTTCAGGCTCGCTGCCTGGAGCCGGTCGAGGCGCTTGCCTTCGACGGCGCACAGATTGTCGCGCAATGCGAGGGTGACACGGCGTTCGGCTTCCGGTTGTTGCGCAAGGTGATCGCCACTGTGGCCGATCGCCTGCGCGCCACTCGCTTTCAGTTGCTGGACGTTTACGCCAGACGAAGTGGTGGCGGGCAATGACGACTCCCCTGACAACGCCGGCCACGGCTTCGGCCGAGCCGCCGCCAGCCGGCCTGATGACACCACAACCAGCGCGGTTGATGGCCGTGGAGAAAGAAACGCACGACACTTTCACGCTCGTGCTGGAGCCGCCCCGGGGACCCGAGGGGGAGGCTGCCTCGCGCTTCCATCCCGGCCAGTTCTCCATGCTTTACGACTTCGGCGTCGGTGAATTGCCCATCTCCATCAGCGGCGATCCGGAACGCCCCGAGCGGCTGGTCTACACCATTCGCAGCGTCGGTCCAGTGACCACCAGCCTGGTGACGCGCAGCCCCGGCGATTCCATCGGCGTACGCGGGCCGTTCGGCACCCCGTGGCCTATGACCGAAGCGCGTGGCAAGAGCGTGTTGATCGTCGCCGGCGGCATCGGACTTGCGCCGCTCCGCCCGGCGATTTATCACATCCTCCGCCACCGCGGCGACTACAACCGCCTGATGATCCTGTACGGCGCGCGCAGCCCACGCGACATCCTGTTCAAGCGGGAACTGAACGCCTGGAACCTGCTGCCGGATACTCAATCTCTGATCACCGTGGACTATGGCGGCGTGAGCTGGCGCGGCCACGTCGGAGTGGTCACGACGCTGTTCAAATCCATCCGCACGCAGCCCACCGAAACGTACGCACTGCTGTGCGGACCCGAGATTATGATGCGCTACGCGATGCGCGAGCTGCTGACCCGCGGTCTGCCCAAGAACCAGATCTTCCTCTCCATGGAACGCAACATGAAGTGCGCCGCGGGCTTCTGTGGCCACTGCCAGTTAGGGCCGTTCTTCGTCTGCAAGGATGGACCGGTGTTTTCGTGCGCTGCCATCGAACCCTGGATGGATCTCTATGAAGCCTGATAAACACCGCCCGGTTGTCGGCGTCTTCAAGTTCGCCTCGTGCGACGGATGTCAGCTTACGCTCCTCGACTGTGAGGACGAGTTGCTGGCGGTGGCCGGCGCGGTGGAGATCCGCTACTTCCCGGAAGCGTCGCGCAACATGGGCAAGGGGCCGTTCGACATCGCGTTCGTGGAAGGCTCTATCACCACGCATCACGACGCGGACCGCATCCAGCAAGTTCGCAGGCAGTCGCGCATTCTGATCGCCCTGGGCGCGTGCGCCACCGCCGGCGGCATTCAGGCGCTGCGTAATTGGCAGGACTCCGGCGAGTACGTGCGCCTGGTCTACGCCAAGCCGGACTACATCAGCACGCTGAAGACCTCCACGCCGGTGGCCGAGCACGTTCCCGTGGATTACGAACTGCGCGGTTGCCCGGTGCAGAAGTCGCACTTTCTGGAAATCGTCTGCGCCCTGCTCGCCGGACGCAAACCGCAGCTTCCGTCGGCCTCTTTGTGCATCGAGTGCAAGCGCAAGGGAAATACCTGCGTGCTGGTGGCCGGCGGCGAACCCTGCCTCGGACCGGCGACGCAGGCCGGCTGCGGAGCGATCTGCCCGGCGATGGGACGCGCCTGCTACGGCTGCTTCGGACCGCATGAAAACGCGAACGCCCCGGCGCTGGCCAAGCGGTTACGCGAGGACGGCATGAGCGAGCCGGATGTGCAGAGAGCTTTCCGGACGTTTAATGCCTGGGCCTGGCAGTTCCGGAAAGTCAGCGAGGAGGTGGAAACGCGATGAACACGACTCCTCCGTCCGTCACACCACCCGCCGTGCCGCCGCCCCGCGCCGGCGCCGTGAAGATCTACGTCGAGACCATCGCCCGCGTGGAAGGCGAAGGCGCCCTGCACGTGAAATTGAAGGGTGGACACATCCAGGACCTGCGCCTGGAAATTCCCGAACCGCCGCGACTGTTCGAGTCGTTCTTGCGCGGGCGGCGCGCCGAAGAGGCCGTCGACATCACCGCCCGTATCTGCGGCATCTGTCCCTTCGCCTACCAGATGAGCGCCGCGCACGCCATCGAGCGGGCCTGGGGCATCTCCATCGACCCGCAGGTTCGCCTGTTGCGCCGGCTGTTCTACTGCGGCGAGTGGATCGAGAGCCATGCCCTGCACATCTATTTTCTGCACGCGCCGGACTTTCTCGGTTTCCAGGACGCCTTCGAGATGGCCGCAAAGTTCCGCCCCGAGGTGGAGCGCGCGCTCCGCCTGAAGAAACTTGGCAATACGATCATGCGGGTGCTCGGCGGACGCGAAATCCACCCGGTCTCCGCCCGCGTCGGCGGCTTCTATCGCGTACCGGCGAAACGCGATTTGCAGCCGCTGGTCGACGAGCTGAAGTGGGCGCTCGAAGCTTCATGCGAAACGGCGCGGCTGGTCAAGACGCTGCCGTTTCCGGATTTCCAGCAGGACTACGAGTTCGTGTCGCTCTCGCATCCTGACGAGTACCCGCTGAACGAGGGGCGCGTTGTGTCGAGCCTCGGGCTGGACATAGACACTGCGGAGTTCGAGGACAACTTCCTGGAGCAGCATGTGCGGCACTCGAACGCGCTGCACTCGGTGCTTCGCGAGCGCGGGTCGTACCACGTCGGGCCTCTCGCGAGGTTCAATCTGAACTGCGAAAAACTGCCGCCCGTGGCACGGGAAACGGCGCGCGAGTGCGGCCTGGAACCGCCGGTCCGCAACCCGTTCCGCAGTATCATTGTGCGCGCGGTGGAACTCGTCTTCGCCTGCGAGGAATCGCTGCGCCTGATCGCCGAATACGAGCCGCCCGCGCAGCCCTGCGCGAAATATGAGCGGCGCGCCGGGACCGGCATGGCCGTGACTGAGGCTCCGCGCGGATTGTTATATCACCGCTACACAATTGACGAGACTGGGCTTATACTGGCATCGAAGATCGTCCCGCCGACGGCTCAGAACTTGAAACGAATAGAGGACGATCTGTGGCGGTATTTGCCGCAGATCATTTCCGAGCGGTGGGACGCGCCGGTGGAGGAAATCACATGGCGCGCCGAACAGGCTATTCGCAATTACGACCCCTGCATCTCGTGCGCCACGCACTTCCTGAAGGTGCGGGTCACGCACGAGGAGTGAAAGTGCTGATATTGTGCTGTGGCAACGCCGATCGCGGAGACGACGGCGCGGGCCCCGCGTGTGCCGATGCATTGCGCATGCTGCACGCGCAGGCGAAGTGTCTTCCCGGGGACGCATTCTCGCTGTTGGACGCCTGGACCGGCCATGCCAAGGTCATCATCGTGGATGCCATCGTGACCGGCGCCGCGCCCGGAACTCTGCATCGCTTCGAGATCAAGAACGGCGAGAACGTCGAACAGTTCGAGAAACGCCTCGGCAGCTCTTCCCACGGTTTCGGCATCGCGGAGGCCTTCCGCCTCGGAAAGCTGACGAAAAACGTTCCACCCGAAGCGGTGATCTACGGCATCGAGGCCGCGAGTTTCGAGTGGGGCGGTGGATTGTCGCCCGAGGTGCATGGGGCCGTTCAGCAACTGGCCTCCACGCTCGCCCGCGAAGTTGCCGCGCAACCCGACAGCACCGGCCAGCACCGCCTCTCCATGGGATCGTAAGTTAACCGTGGGGCGGCTCTCCAGAGCCGCGCGGGGTCTTCAGACTCCGCAGTTCGGAACTAACTCAAATCATCGGCCGGAATCGCCCCACCCGCTCTTGCAGGCATTGGGTGATCTGCCCGAGCGAGCAGACTTCCACGCTGTTCAGCAATTCCGTGAAAACGTTGCCGTCCCGGTCGACGACCTCGCGCAGCCTGGCCAGCGCTTCGCCTGCCACCGCTGCATTCCGGCTCTTGAACGCCTTCAGGCGCGCCAGTTGCCGTCGCTTTTTCGCGCTGGAAGTCCGCACGAGTTCCACCTTGGGCGATTGCTCTTCCTCGTTCCGGTAGCGCGTGAGACCGATGATGGGTCGCCCGCCACTGTGGATCTGCCGCTCCGTCGCGTGGGCGCTCGATTGGATTTGCGTCCGCTGGTAACGGTTTTCCATCGCGCCCAGCACACCACCGAACTCCTCGATGGTCCGGAACTCTTCGAGGATCGCCGCCTCTACAGCCTGTTCCACGCACTTCATGCCGGGCGAGCCGGGAAGCGCGTTCATCATGTGGCGGAACAGGCCCGACTCTTCGAGCAGAATCGACTGCCCATGCGAGGCCAGCAGGCTCCACTCCTCGCTCGGCGTAGTGAACGGCTCGTCCGCGCTGTTCGAATGGCACGAGTTCGTCGCGTTCATGTAGGCCAGCATCAGCTCAACGGCCGTGCGCGTGAGGTTGTTCTTGAATTCCGCGGCGATCAGCGAACGCCCGCTGGTCTGCGTGTGCACTTTGAACAGTTGCGCCTTCGGTCCCGCACTGAACGCGTCGCGCATACCGATGGCCCAGATCTTGCGGCAGACGCGCGTGAGCGCCAGGTATTCGAGATCGAGCCCGCAGTCCAGAAAGAACGAAAGGCGCGGCCCGAATTGATCGGCGTCGAGGCCCCGGCGCTTCAGCATCTCGACGTAGGCGAAACCGTTCGACAGCGTATAGGCGGCCTGCTGCACCGGCGTCGCGCCTGCCTCGGCGATGTGATAGCCGGAGATCGAGATCGGATACCAGCGCGGCATCTCACAACTGGTCCACTCGATCATGTCGCACAGGAAGCGCAGCGAGGCATCGACAGGGAAGAGGGCCTCATTCTGCGCCTGGACCTCCTTCAGGATGTCGGCCTGCACGGTGCCGCGCAGATGCGGGACAATCCCGGCGCCGAAGCGCCGCCTCGCCGCC
>Ga0315272_10001424_pt1 | contig 11924 bp, 7 predicted proteins | sample C3_middle_MG_FD_203918 | JGI IMG/M metagenome (GOLD analysis project Ga0315272, IMG submission 203918) | Sediment microbial communities from Yellowstone Lake, YNP, Wyoming, USA - C3_middle | ecosystem: Environmental > Aquatic > Freshwater > Lake > Sediment | place: USA: Wyoming | collected...
TCTGTCTGCCGTGTGATCCTATCTTGCTTTTTCATATAATAGACTTGGGATCAAAATTATCCATGCAAGATCAGGAAAGCAATATGCACTAGCCCGAAGGCTTACGGCATAAGATATGGAATATAGAATAATCACTGCTGAGAATTTCAGTCCGGTAAGTTGGTCGGGAGGCACTACTACTGAGCTATTTATTTTTCCATTGACATCGGTTTATCAGCAACGGAATTTTGAATTCAGGCTTAGTAAGGCCACAGTCGAAACAGACAAATCTGATTTTACAGTGTTACCAGGAATTTCAAGAAAACTGATGATATTATCCGGTAAGATTACAATAAGTCATGAAGGGCATTATTCGAGGCAGCTTGACAAATTTGAGGTTGATGAATTTGAGGGAAGCTGGAAAACATCATCAATTGGAAAGTGTACCGATTTCAATTTAATGACGACTGGCAATATAACAGGGAAGCTTCATGGATTGATTATCAAAGACAAACAAAATGTAAGTCATGAAATAAAGAAAAATTGTGACTGGCTCTTTATTTATATGAATTCCGGTAAAGTCAGATTGGAAATAAACAATAAAATTGCAAATGTTGGTAAAGATGAGTTGCTGGTATTAAATAAGCCAACTTTGTCAGTTCTTGAAATCAAAGGTATGGAATACAGTGAATTAGTCTTTGCTGAAATTTATTATTAATATAAATTGAAGTTCTGCATGGCCCGGCGTCAAACCGGAGAAGGATTAACTGGACCTGCAGCAAAATGCAACTCCGATTCCGGATTAAATTATTTTCCTCCCGCGGTGTGCGATTCATTTGCATATTCGGTTTAGTTGAGTATTTTTGCAGAAGCTTTGACCTATCATATAAATGCTATGTTGGTCAAACCGGGGTGTGGCGCAGTTGGCTAGCGCACTTGCATGGGGTGCAAGGGGTCGTCTGTTCGAGTCAGATCACCCCGACAAAATGAAAAAGGGCAGGTAATCCTGGTATTTATGAAGGTCCTGGCAAGTTCCATTGCAATAGAAAAACCGATAACATTGCCACCCAAACAAATTATATTCATGTCGTCATCCCCCACATCTTGATGAGCTTAGAAGTGATCTGAGATAATAGGCGCTCTCCTGTCAATCATCTCCTGATGTGTCAGAAATCAGTAATCAAAGGAATTTCCTGACTTCTTTCAAATCAAGCTCAGCTTTTTCTTACAATCTGTTTATAATAATTTTTGAAGCTTTGTCCGAATCCATCTTAATCCATAGTATCAATTCATCTTTTTCAAGATTTCTTATAATACCAGTGCGATAATCTTTTTTCTTTTCAAGAATGCTGCCATCCAGCTTAACAGAAATTTCATCACTGCTCCATCCTTTAATAACAAAACAAGCATTCACAACAGGAGACTCATTGCTCGCCATTAATTCCATTTCCAAATGATCATTTTTTTCACCATTGCTTTCAAGAATATAAGCCCTTTGTGTCAGATCATATCCTTTGCTTACAAATGAACTCCCATTTATATTCAGAACTGGTGGCTGGGTCCATGATTTTGCAAGCCTGGCCAATTCTTTGGGTGTTTTCTGAGAGGCGCCATACATCCACGTCAACCAGAATCTGTTATTTGGGTTTGGCTGAAAAGCACTGCCTAACTCACCTTCACTTCCTGATTCTCTGGCAATTATTATCTCACCCGATTGTGTATGAAAAGGAGGGCCACCCCATGCCAGAGAGAAATGAGATGGCTGATCTGAGTCCTGGCTATATATTCCATCTGAATGTATCTGGGCTACAGGCCAATGGTTCCACCATGGGAAATGTGAAACATTGAGCCTTTGTTCAATTCCATATACGGCCATTCTGTTTTCCTTTTCAAAAATCATAAATGGCTTGTACTGTGATTTTAAATTAACAATCTGGATAATCGGATTGACAGGATTTTCGCCTCGTTTGAATTTTGGAGCCCCCTTTTCCCAGGTATAGGTATAACTTTCTCCCTTTAGGTTCACAAGGGTCATGGCATCAAGATTCACATTATCTTCTGGCCGGGTTCCCGGCTGACATAATACTATAGCTTCGGATGGGCCACTGGGCAAACCCGATGTATACTCAACTATTTTCCGGATCCCGATTCCATCTGGATAAAATGTATAGTATTCATCCGTGCAATCTGACCAACCCGTCTTTTCATCTACCTGGGCAAGCTGATTTCTGACACTCACCGGAGTATATCTCCAGTTGATAACAACACGTGCATCAGAATTTTCGATGATTTTGACATTTGAATAAAGGCAATGCCGATCCATCATGTGCTCAAAACAGCCATTTATTGTATCAAAATATTCTGCTCCCTGGTCAGCCATCCATTGTCCATTCTCCATTACCCAGACAGGCGAATAACGAGTCCCTCTCCAGAATACTACTCTTATAGGTGAGTTATCAAACTCAATAACTATATCGCTGTAATCCCCAACTCTCCACAATGCATCCCATTCATCATAATACTTAAGATTCGTATAGTAAGCTCCAAACCTTCCTTTACCTGCCGGACCACTTGGCATAACCCTTTTTGGTATATCCGGAGTCAGAATATTTGTTCTGGATGCAAACAATTTATTTATTTCCTGATAAGATAAAGAAGCATTATAGATTTTTACCTCATCATATATTCCATCAAATGAAAACCATGATGACACAGTAGCATAAGGTCTTACAGGATTAGAAGGTACGGTCTTCTCACTGTTCATTCCAATAAGTAAATCAGATTCTGACGCAGCAACAATTTTCCCGGTCACACCTAACTGTCCGGAAAGTACACCATTAATATATAATGCAAGCCCGGACTTTTCATCGTAAGTTGCGACAAGATGTGTCCATTTTCTTAATGGGATCTTTGCTTTGGTTTCGCATTTTTGCCAAATTCCATTTACAGCAGCAAAAAGACCTGCCTGTCCCTGTGGTCCAATACCAAAATAAAATCCGGCCTCCTCTTTTCTGGCTTGAGAAAGTATTGGGCACCAATTCCAGGGATATGTTGCGGTTGCTATCCAGGCCTCAAAAGAAAATGACCCGAGAATTTTAGGTACACCCGAACCCGGCCTCTTTATTACAGTCGTGAAACCATCAAGCTTCAGGGCTTTCCCGGCAATCCCTTCAACCAGCTTATAATTTCCCTCAATTGAATCAGCTATCATTGAGACCTGGTCAACGACTTTTCTCGACTGATCTGAATCGAATTTCCACCATGCAACAGGCTTTGGATCTCCTCCATCACCACTTCCTGTAACGGTCTGTCCAATAAGCTGTTGAACACTTAAGCATGCTAAAGCCAAAAAGATTAATACTTTCTTCATTTATAACTCATATACTAAATTCTACCTGTTGAAATATACCTGTTCCATTTTCTTCCATGAGGTTTCTCCCTTTAAAGGAATTTGCATAGGATCACAGATTTTCAGCCATGACTTATTTCTTGGTTCGGCGTCCAAGGCGGCCATATCGGCATCGTAGTTGTCGCCTGTATATTCATAATAACCGAACTCATAATAGGTTCCATCATCAAGACTTGTCAGGAAAATGGAAAAATTCTTCATGTGATACTTTGAAAGAAGATCACGAACTCCAGGATTAGAATCGGCATGAAGCGAAAGATACTCTTTAATTCTTGAAGAGTCTATTTTGATCACCATACCAACCCTCCTAATTCCAGGTTTGATATTGTTCTCTTCTCCTGATTTATTCTTTTCCTGATTTCCTGAAAGGCAGGAAGCAAATGCCAGAAGGCTGATAATGATAGCCATAGTAAAAGCACTTTTCGTAAAAGGTTTGCGATTCATGACAAATAATATTTAATTATTAAAACTATCTAGATGGCTGTCTGACAAGAGTAATCATTTCTTTCTCTAATTCACCATTTCCACTTCCGAGGGAATCATTTGAGAGCACGGGCAGCGGCATTTGCTATTACATTTCTTGTGGATCTGACCGATGAAGCTTTCTGAATAAATTGAATCTCCTTTTTGTATCCGCATTGTGCAATGGCCGTAATACATTCTGCCTGAACCATGTAGCTGTTATCTTTCATGAACATGTTTTTAAGAAATGATACATTCGACTTATCTCCCCCTTTACCCATAAGCCTGACAGCGGAAACTCTCACATGGGGATCAGAATCTGCACAAAGTAATTTGCATAATTTTCCAAAATCTGCCTTGCCTTCAAGAGATTCCAGGGCAGATTTTCTGACATACCATGACTTATCTGTCCGTGCTGCGGTTTCAAGTGCATCAGTCACCAGTTTATTTTTGTCTGTTTTGCCAAGTTCAACTGCAGCATTTGCCTTTCCTATAATATCATCATGTGTGAGTTTGAAGAGTAACTCCTCGGTGGTTATTGGGAAATTTACCTCGTTGAGAAGGATGTTATTGTCGTCAAACTTTACCATCTTTGGTTTCTCCTCAAGCGGAAATTCAAAAGTTTCTTGTCTTTTGCTAATCCAGATTTTTTTTACTGTTTTGCCTGACTTATTGTAGATCCCGATTTCTGCGGGTAGCTTGAAAGCATATGGTTCTCCATGTATTGTATCCTGGGTTTGTCCGATTTCAATTGTCAGCTTTTTCGATTTTTCATCCCAATTTTCAGATATTTTGAATTTCGGATGTCCTGGCTTAAAGAAAAACTGTTCAAAAAACCAGTCCATATTCTGCCCTGTAACGTCCTTTATAGCCTTCATGAAATCGTGAGTATCTACCGGTTGAAAAGCATTCTTATGAAGGAAATAGCTAATTGTCCTGAAAAACAGATCATCACCCAGCATTGACCTTAGCAGGTGAATCATCAGTGCGCCCTTCTGGTAAGTATGCCTGTCAAAATTCTGGCCTGGCGATGCTTCATCATAACGGTTAAAAACTATTGGCCTGGTATAAATATTATGTGCTTCATTAAGATATGCGTTTTTCTTATCCTGAAGGTCAATGGCACCGGCTTCATCGCCTTTAGTTTTCTCTGTCCATATATGATCGCTGTACGTACCAAAACTTTCGTTCAGCCATGTCTCGGACCATGTCCTTAGTGTAATCAGATCACCCCACCAATGATGAGCAGTTTCATGTGCTATAATCCAATCGAAGGAATAATCTTTCAATCCCTTTTCATCCAGATTAGTGATTAAATTGTTCGAGTACAATGTTGAAGTAGTCGATTCTGCCGCACCACCCATTGAAGGGATCATAACCTGGTCGCATTTTTGCCAGGGGTAATCAAAATTATAAAGCTCGTTAAAGAATTTAATAATTTGCGGAGTTCTTGAAAAGGCGGTCAATCCGGAAGCTGAATCCTGTTTAAACACCCAGTAATCCACAGGAAGAGAACCCAATGAATCCTTAAAAACCACATATGGACCTACTACCAGAACATATAGATAGGTGGAATGCGGTTGATCCATTTTCCAGTGCCAGACTGATGTGCCGTCTTCAACATTTTTCTTCATGCTGACGAGACCTCCATTTGAAACTGCTTTCATGCCCGCAGGTGCATGAATGATCATTTCATTGGTAGCTTTGTCATCAGGGTAGTCATAACACGGCATCCAGGTCCTGACTCTATTTGGAAAATTTGGACCACATATCATTGCAGGATTATCTGAGGACTTTTCGTAGAATATTCTTGTGTCCTTTTCAGGGTCAACACCGGAATAGGTAATGATGAAGCTAATTGTATCATTGTATTTTAACGGCTGAAAGGAGTTTATTTCCAGGCTATCACCCCTGTGAATGAAATTAACAGGATGGCCCTGATAACTTTTAATTCCTGTAATTGTCAGATTGGCACTTGCGTCCAACAGACAAGCATTAAAGTTATTTCTTAATGCTCTTATAGTCATTACATCACTACCCTGAAATGTTTTTTTCACCATGTCAAAAAACATTTCAACTTTATAATGCAATGCGTCATAATCATGACTTCGCTCAACCTGAACCGGTCGTGAATAGACATCAATCTTCTGAGCCATGGACTCACCACCCCAGATTAATAATACCATCATAATCAAAATTAATTGCGATAGAGGAAGGATTCTAGTTTTCATATTCATAGTTTAATTTTTATATTTTGCTTTTAATTATATTATGTTACTTTAAACTGCTTATCCTTATTAGTAATAAACTAAATATCGACATCTTGTGCATGTTTTTAGACAAGTTAAACTAAACAATATCACAACTGACATATCCATAGTTTCTTAATTATCTTCATACTCCTGTAGCAATTTATATTATTTAGAATCATTGTTTTATTGGCTAATTTAAAAAAAGATTCTCTTTACTGTTTTAAATACCTCTGATTGCTTCCCGGCAGACTTTTTGCCAGGTCAATTATTTTCGAAAGACTATCGCGCAAAGACGGCTCATCCTTCCAATGATTGAACTTTTCGCACGTGTCCCTGGATAGGTTATAAAGCTGTCCTTTCATCCTTAATGAATCGGGTGTAAGATTAAGGTTTCCTGTCCCTGATCCCGTTGTCCCCTGTATGAGTATCCAATCTCCTTTTCTTATAGCAAATACCCCGCTGCCTGAATGTAGTATCCTTCCAACATTTTTATTCTCATCTGATTTTTCGCCAAGAATAACAGGCATAACATTAAAACTATCCTCCCCTTCATTGGCAGCTGTGGTGTGGGAAACAAGGCTGGAAAAAGATGCGTACATGTCGGTTAAGCTTATTGTTTCATCACTGGAAGTTCCAGGTTTAATTTTTCCTGGCCACCGGGCAATAAATGGGACGCGGTGTCCGCCTTCCCATATATTGCTCTTATATCCCCTGAATGGTCCTTCAGATAAATGACCATTTGCTCCCTTTACTGCACCATTGTCGCTGGTCACGATTAACAGGGTATTATCTTCGATGTCTTGTTGCTTTAAAAACTCCATAATTTTGCCAACGCTCCAGTCAACTACCATAACGAGGTCTCCCCTTGGGCCTTCCTTGCTCTTCCCGGCTGTGAAATCGGGAGGAAGGAATGGATTATGTGGTGATGAAAGGGCGAGATATACAAAAAATGGATTCCCGGGTTTCGTTTCAATCTGTTTCTTCATAAAGCCTATTGCTTTATTTGTAAACTCAACATCAACTTTCTCCAGAGGAAATCCTTCGCACCATGCACCTGGCACAAAACCTGGCAAACCGATATATTTTACAGGACATTGTTCTGAGGGATTGCCTACGACGTGGTCATTTTCTATAAAACAATAGGGAGGATCACTTGTGGAACATCCCAGCGTACCAAAGAAATAGTCAAAGCCCAATTCGATGGGACCTCCGGTGACCGGTTTTGTAAAATCAATATTTTTCCCGTTTTCAGTGAAAACAGGATTGTCTTTCCAGTTATCAGAGTCATTCAGGATTTTATAACCATTCTTCGTCTGCCAGTTCATTCCAAGATGCCATTTCCCCAGACATGCTGTGCCATATCCACTTTCCTTAAGAATTGAAGCAATAGTTGATCTGCCCTTTTCGATTAAAGGGGTCTCATCGTAACCAAGAATTACCCATTGTTTTAATCGGGTTCTCCAGCAATATCTTCCTGTAAGCAATCCATATCTTGATGGTGTGCTTAGAGCAGCAGGGCTATGTACATCATTGAGCCTGATTCCCTGAGATGAAAGCCTGTCCATATTTGGAGTAGAAATTAATGACTTCGGATTATAGCACCCGACATCACCATATCCCATATCATCTGCCAGAATGAAAATAATATTCGGGTTTTTATTCCCTGGCTTCATAGATTTATGATCTGAAGAGCTGCAACCAATTAGCAATTCCGCAGACAGAGAGAGAAGGATCAGCTTTTCAGACGAAATTCTTTTCATTTTCAAAAAAGTTAATTAGATATTGTTTCCCCTTACTGATAAAATAAGAATTGAGCAAAATATTACCGGAATTTTTTAATTTAGTTTTTTAATATATGCATAATAAGCTCCAAGAGATATGTCAGATCCATTTGTGAACATAGTATTTAGCTCAGTTTTTCCTATATTTAAATCAATCTTGAATTGTACAAATTTATCCTTTGGAGTAACATTTACGAATTGATATATTCCTTCAATATCTCTGACCGGGTCTCTCCATCTTCATCGTTAAAAGCGATTTTTCTTGTATTGACAGGTTCCATCCAATCATGGGATGTAAGCAATATTTCATCCTGTCCCTTTTCGCCGACAACAAAATAGGAAAGCTCTTCCCAATTATCATAAATATCCTTAAACCAGGTTTCATACTTATGTCGCAATTCAGTGACTAATTGAGGATGCTGACTGCTGATATCTGTTTTCTGGCCAGGATCAGTACTCAAATTGTAAAGTTCAGTACCATTAATAAGTCTGAATTTTCTGTTCATTACTGAAGAGAGACGCCATTTATCGGGATATAATTTTCTTCGTGAATCAACAATTATGGTCCTGTTGGAAAATTTTGAAGTGTCTCCTTTCATTAAATTAAAAAGGGTTAAACCGTCTAGTTTCAACGATCCGGATGTCCTTAATTTATAAATTTCAATCAAAGTTAGAAGGATGTCAATATGTACGTATAACTCAGGGATATCAACCCCTTTATTCAGTCCTACTTCCTACCAGTGTATAAAGCATGGCACCCTGTGACCTCTATCTTAAGGGCTCTTGATAATCGTATAAGTAATTAAAAGTAGACGAATGAAACCTATATTATATTTAATAAATTATCGATTTTAGATACTATTCTGCGTAAATATCCGTCCAAACCAGGGAAAAGATTAATAAGTCATACCTTTACGAACTCCACAACAGGTACGTGAGGAAACCCGACGCAGGATTGAGGACCTGGCCCTGGGAGGTGGTTTAAAAGCTCACTGATATCTAAAACAATTAATCAAACAGCCAAACATTAATTTATTATTTATATTTTACTTCCCAATATGTATCTTTACTATCCTTGCGTTCCAATACCAGCACGGAAAAATCCTTTCCTGCAGAATGGGATTCCATTCTTACACTGGCCCCGGCCGAATACACACTGATATTTTTTTGTCCATTATTAGCAATCACAATCCGGAAGGGTTCCTCTCCAATGATTTTAGCAATACCAGAGAGTTTCATTTCAGCTGAATCCCACTTTACATCTTTCAGATCGACCCAGCCCTGAAGGACATGACGGTTGGTTGACAGAACTTGCGGATTTTCCTCGACTTTTCGAACTGACAGCATAACTGAGTGCGAAGGTTCAAGCTCTCTCTCTACTATATCTTTTCCTGACATTTTACCAAGATAACTATCGTTCCAAAAGTCGTAGATGTAATAAAATACTGTCGGATCAAGTCCGAGAGCTCCTTCTGTCACCCTGTCTCCACAAAGAGCGAAGGATATCTTTCTTTTCGTTTTTCCTGCATTGAATAAGGCCACCTGGTGCCATTCAGGTGTAAGTTCGAGGTCATAAACCTGAGGATCCTTAACCCCGGTGAATGCATCGATCGGACGGGCAGTAAAAGGTTCCCGGTAAACAGGATAGATTCGTGAGAAGTCATGGACAATATCAGGTGTGAACAGCGAAAATGAAGTGGCCAGGTCGATACGCCCGCTCGTTAAGAAAACCATTGTTAGCATTGATTGCCGCATCTCCTTTGTGCAGTTGTGCACAGTCTTGGTATCAGGAAAATAATTGAATACCGTACGGTTCTTGTACCAGCGAAGTCCACCCATTGTAACCATTTCGGGGACAAAAGTATTGTCGTCCATCCAGTTGCGTTGTGTGTCAACCAATCCGGCTGTCAAATCCAGGCAAGGACGGCCTGATTCACCCAGGTTACGTTCATCAATGAATGATTCTGAGCCTAATCCTTCACGACAGAGCCGGTAAGTTTCCCGATAGGAGGATGCTGTGGTGGCATATTTGTTTTCAAAACCGCCCTCCGGCCTCCAGCCTGTTTCCGGGTAATCAAACTTGATACCCCTGATACCATCAGTACGTAAACGCTTCCACATTGCAAGAGTACGCTTCTGAAATTCAGGGTCAGTATAATCATAGGTGACGAGCGGTTGATGATGACTGTGCTGAACCGCCAGCCGGCTGATATCATTAAAAAGCATATGTTCAGGGAATGTCCGGGCATAATCATTTGAGGGCAATCCCACCTGGAAGTAAGTGTAAGGAATCCCGTGACGATCGTTGATTGCCTTGCACCATTTGGCAAAGGTCTCATATGGAGGAACCAGATGGCCATATTTTGCCCAGTGCTCATCATCCCACCATCCCTGCTCGGTGTTGCCGTGATCGCTATAGCAATAGGTGTCTGGTTCAAGACGGATAGCCACTTTAGTGTACTTTGTCAATCCGCATTTATTGGCTGCTTCCAGCTCGTCCACGAGAAGCTTTGAATTATTGATATCCGGCAGATTGCTCATTGCTCCTACAGACCAGCCACAAAGCACCGGAAAATCATAGACATTGGGTCTGGCATTATTTGCAACACGCATTGCCCGTCCATATTTCTCGAGAGCTTCAAAAGGGTCGGCAGTAATGACATCCAGATAGAAGTTGTCTTCAGGCCAGTAAGTCTCTCCGGGCTCTACGAGACGGCCAACAGGGTCTTCAGCACGAAAGGATAAAACAAAACTGTCCTTGCTCCCTTCAACCGGTTGTATCGCAGCCCATTTGCCGAAATCCCTGTATGTAAGTCCTCCCCAGACTACCGTGCAACGGGTGCCATCAACGAGTGCAGTCCACATCATACTATTCGCTGATTCATATTCCTGATCCGGAACTGACATTACATGCTGAGCCTCAGCGCCTGCGGCACCATTCAAAATAAGGGCTTTTTCTATCCTGTGACTCTTATACAGAACGGCTCCACATAATGGCCCGGTTTTCATCAATCGCAAAGAAATGTCACGATTGTTCCGCATTCCGAAACCCATAATGATAATACTGCTATTTTCATAAATTTTATAACTGAAAAGGTAAACCGGAATAGCAGGATTGCCGGGGCATTCCCAGTATAACATTATCCTGATGCCACTTCCGAAAGAATCAGTCACCTTTTCCCTGGTATGGCTAAGTTTCCATTCCTTCATTTGCTTGTTACCCACCGTCACCGGAGTCCAGCCATTTCCGCTAATTAATACATCATCCAGTACAATTTTCCCTGTCGTCACATCTGAAATCTGATAGGTACATTTTTTAAAATCAAATTGTATGTCAACCTTATCGTTCGATAACGACAGTTTATCTTCCTTCTCCGCTATTCTGATACCGGCCTCGCATTGAAATGAACTGAAGACCAGGAAACTTATCAGTACTGTTATTAATTTTCTCATTACTAGATTATTATTGTTTTTTGAAATTATGATCATGGTGCATCCGCGAATCCTCGTATTGGAAACATTTGGTAAATTATTTAGTTATAAGGCAGAGGCCATTAAAATATAAAAACATTGTCTTAAGGATATTCCGGTTTCACTTCCAGCCTTATCCCCAATCCAAAAAAGGAAAAAGTCACTAGTCAAGCTGAAAATATGATATTCCGAATTTAAAAAAAGAATGATCAGACCAAAGACTGGCTGACCATTCTACCTTTCATTCTAACCTTACCTAACCCGTTTTTAACACCTGACTATAATTATTTCATATTCTATATTTAACTTTTTTTTTTATCAAGACCAAGATTATACCTTAAAAAAATTTATTATTAATGAACTTTAGTTAATATAGAATGAATTGATTTGATACTAAAAACTATAAACTATTTAGGGTCTGCTGTTAAACTCAGATCATGTATTTAGGGTCTGCTGTTAAACTCAGATCATGTATTTAATTTCAACTTGATTAGAAATAAACATTTCCTTGATGCTTATTAGTTGCTTGAGATTTTCCTCTGCAAGAAGAGATAGTAATTTTTTTATCTC
>Ga0315272_10001428_pt1 | contig 11911 bp, 9 predicted proteins | sample C3_middle_MG_FD_203918 | JGI IMG/M metagenome (GOLD analysis project Ga0315272, IMG submission 203918) | Sediment microbial communities from Yellowstone Lake, YNP, Wyoming, USA - C3_middle | ecosystem: Environmental > Aquatic > Freshwater > Lake > Sediment | place: USA: Wyoming | collected...
AAAATATTCCTCTAGACCATTGCTCCGAAGTTTTCCGGTAGATTTAACAAAGGCGTTGACTATGCTGGTAAAACAGAGAAATTTAAATCCGAATTTGAAGCAGACCTCCAGGTTATTGATTATGCGATACATGAATTCGGGTTGCCGGGAAATCTTAAGATGAGCATTCACTCAGGTTCTGATAAGTTTGCGATTTATCCCATAATAGGTTCATTGATAAGAAAATATGATAAGGGCATCCACCTGAAAACAGCCGGCACTACATGGCTTGAGGAGGTTATCGGGCTTGCTGAATCAGGAGGTGAAGGACTGGCTTTTGCAAAGGAGATATATATCAAATCTCTTGACAAAATTGATGAACTCACCGCACCCTATTCAGATGTAATCGACATCAACATATCCTCTCTCCCATCAAAAGAAGAAGTCTCAGCCTCGACCGGAGAAGAATTTGCAGATGCTCTGCGTCATGATCAGGGCAACACAAGATACAATTCCAATATGAGACAACTGGTGCATGTGGCATACAAAATCGCAGCACAGAGAAAAGACGACTTTTTCAGGCTGATTAATGAGAATGAAAAGATTGTATCGAAGTGCGTATATGAAAATATGTATAACCGCCACATCTGCAGGTTATTTGATATATAATGAAAAGAAGCCTTTTCCTCTTCATAATATTATTATTGTTATCTGGTTGTTCTTCTGAAAAGAAGAAGGAATACATTTCAATAAGCGGCATATATCCGCACCTGGCAAGGTATAATAACGAAGGTGAATGTGGTACGGGAGCAGTTGTACCCTGGGCAGGAAAATTATGGGTGGTGACCTATGGTCCCCATTTTCCTTTTGGTTCTTCCGACAAGCTTTATGAAATAAGTGACAACCTCGATCAGAAGATTTTCGCGGGCAGCATAGGCGGAACACCTGCGAACCGGATGATACATACTGAGAGCAATCAGCTTTTCATCGGACCCTATGCCATTGACAGCAAAGGCAATATAAGGCTGATACCGTATGAAATAATGCCCGGGCGACATACAGGAAATGCACGGCATCTTACTGACCCGGCCAATAAAATATACTATGCTACAATGGAAGAGGGATTTTATGAGGTGGATGTTCACACACTTAAGCCTGTGGTACTCTATAAAGATGCCAATCTTAAGCAGCCCAAAGGTGATGATATTGCTGTTAACCAGGCCGGTTCACTTCTGATGGGAGCCCATGGCAAAGGAGCTTATTCAGGTCAGGGGGTCCTTGTTTATGCAAATAATGGTGAAGCCTCGGAAGAAGCCCTTAAACGGTTCGACATTGAATCCGGGTCACTAAGCGAATGGAATGGTAAAGACTGGAAACTGATACGCAGGAATCAGTTTGTTGAAGTTACCGGTCCGGGCGGGATTTATGGGAACAAAAATCCTGAGACAGATCCGATCTGGGTGACCGGTTTTGATCATAAATCAGTTATTGTAGGCGTCCGTGATAATACAAAATGGACTTTCTTCAGGCTGCCAAAAGCTTCTCACAGCTATGATGGCGCTCATGGATGGAATACAGAATGGCCAAGAATCAGGGATATAGGGACAGATGGCAATCCTGATTACCTGATGACAATGCACGGAATGTTCTGGCGTTTTCCATCAACCTTTACATCTGCCAGCAGCACGGGTATTAGACCCCGTTCAGCTTATCTTAAAGTTATTGGAGATTATACAAGATGGAACGGAAAACTTGTCTTCGGATGCGACGACTCAGCTCAGAAGGAATTCCTGAATAAAAGAAAAGCCAAAGGTGATATTGAGGGACCCGGACAATCAAATTCCAATACCTGGTTCACATCTGAAACATTGCCTGACAGTCTTGGGCCAGCAACAGCAGAAGGAGCTGTATGGCTTGATGAAAAAGTAAATGCAGGAGTTCCCTCGGAACCATTTCTATTTGCTGGATGGCTAAAGAGATGTGTATGGATAAAAAATGGTGGCCCCGACAAAACTACATTCAGAATTGAAACTGATAATGACGGCAACGGGCAATGGAAAGAATTTAAATCAGTTACTCTTGATAGCGGAGAATCATTTTTTCAGGAGTTTAATTACAATGACCGGGGAGAGTGGATAAGAGTAAAGACTGATAAAGAAACAAGAGCTACCGTGCAATTCTCTTACTCAGTTTATGATGAAAGAACAACGGTGCCTGATGCAATATTTGCGGGTCTGGTGCCTGTAAATGAATCAGAAAGTACGGGAGGTTTGCTTTACGGGCTTGGCGAAAACCGGAGGGCGCTCGGGATCCTTGCGACCAGATACAAAGGTTCTGAAGCGACAGAGAATGGATATTATGAACTTGACTCTGCGATGAACCTCATCAGGAAAGAAGATCCGAAAACTGCTTCATTCATCAGGGAGAGATTTGCAATTCCCGAACATGTAGTCACTATCGACAGTTCATCAGTTTTAGTTATCGATGACAATAACAGGAGGTGGAGGCTTCCACTTGGAAATAGTGACTATACTTCGCTGACTGAATCTGGCTCTCTTCGATTATGCAGGGAAGTGGCTACAGAGAGAGATCTTTTCAACTGTATGGGTACATTCTATGAACTTCCGGCTGAAAATGCAGACGGTTATGCCAAAATAAGACCTATAGCTTCACATAGTTTAAGGATAAATGATTATGCCTCTTACCGGGGCATGCTGATTATGACCGGAATAAATCCGCTTCTTTCATCTGAAAATGAACATATTATAGTCTCAACCGACAGAAAAGCTGCAGTATGGGCAGGTGTAATTGATGATCTGTGGAAACTTGGCAGACCTGTTGGTCATGGAGGTCCGTGGAAAAACTCAGAGGCAAAAGCCGGCGTTCCCTCTGACCCTTACCTGATAGCTTTTTATGAAAGAAAGCATCTCCTTATCTCCCACCGGAATAATAAATCAGTTGGTTTTACAATTGAAGCTGATCCCACCGGCAGTGGTTCATGGATGAAATACAGCAAAATAACTGTTGGTCCCGGACAGAAATACGAGTATGAATTTCCTGAAAATTTCAGCGCAAGGTGGATAAGGTTTGTTTGTGACACAGATTGTTCTGCTACTGCATTTCTGGAATACAAATAATTTGTTTTCAAAATCCGGACTTAACTGGAATTAAATATCCCGATGCTCTGCACCTATGGTTCTGTTTCTCAGGTATACTTTTTTGACATTTTAAAGAACGGTAAAAGCAAATAAATATGAAGATTAATTTATTACTCCTGAATTTCTGTCTGTTGGCAGCATTGTCTATTAACAATGCCACTGCGCAGCAAAAGAAACCCCGAATAGGCATTGCCGGTATACAGATTGAAAATAGTGTTTTTATGCCCAATCGACAAGCTATGATAGGGAGGACGCCTTCTTTGCCTGCCTATCTTGGTAAGGATTCCATTATTGGTCAGTCAGCAATTTGGCTTCCTTCTTTAATTGGTGGTGGCAGCGGTAGAGGGCCGGTAACAAGAGAATCATTTGAAGCTTTTGTAAATAGTGCTCTTGAAATTATCAGGAGTAACATGCCTTATGATGCTTTCTGGTTTTACAATCATGGGGCATGTAATGTAGATGGTGTTGATGATCCGGAGGGAGAGTTTATGGAGAGGGTAAGGGCAGTCATCGGTAATGATGCCCTTGTTACGACAACAATGGACCTCCACGGAAATGTCTCCTGGCGCGTAGCTCTATACTCTGACCTAATTACCACATACCGTAAAGCTCCGCATGATGATGCTGTTGAATCGCACCGACGTGGTGTAGTTAATCTTCTTGAGCGACTCTCCTCCGGCAAGGGACGTCCGGCTTATAAAGCCTGGGTGGCAGTACCTGTGCTGCTATCCGGAGAGTGGACAAGTACAAGGGTTGAACCTGCCAAATCGCTCTACGCAATGGTTCCTGAAGTCGAGTCGATGCCCGGTGTGCTGGATGCTGGTATATGGATCGGCTATGTATGGGGAGACGAGAGACGTAACCAGGGAGTGGTTATGGTTGTGGGAGATGATAAAGATCAGGTTGAGAGCGGTGCAAAAAAGCTTGCTCAGAAATTCTGGGATGTGCGCCGACAATTCAGTTTAGAAGCGCCGGGTTATCCTCTCGAAAAATGCATTGATTTAGCAGTAGCCAGCAATAAAAAACCTTTCTTAATAAGCGATATGGGCGATAACCCTGGTGGTGGTGGTTCAGGTGAAGTAACCTGGACTTTAGCCAGGGTATTAAAGCGGCCGGAATTTAAAACTCCAAAAGGAAAGAGTCTTCTATATTGTTCTATCCCGGGAAGCGAAATGGTGGAAGCGGCACGAAAAGCTGGTATCGGCGGCACTGCGCAGGCTTTCGTTGGAGCTATGACAGATAATTCATACGAGGGTCCAGTTCTTTTATCAGGTACGGTAATATATGTCAGTCCTGCTCAGGATAATGGACAAAAATCAGACAGTAAATCACCCCATAATATAAAAAGCGCTGACATAGCAATTATTAAAACGGGAAGCATTTATGTGGTTGTTGGAACATCATCACCAACACCAAATTTAACAGGTACGGGAATTGATCCTGAAAAAATGGACATTATAATGGTAAAGCAGGGTTACCTTGTTAGTCAGTGGTATGATATGCAGGCCGATTGGGTTATGGCTCAGACACGAGGAGGTGTTGATCAGGATTTTAGAAGTCTTCCTTATAAAAATGTTATAAGGCCTATCTTTCCACTTGACCCTGACATGCCGGATCCGGAACTAAATGTTATAATGGTGCCTTCTGCGAAACAGATGTATGGCAGATAAAAAAATATTCAATTAAAAAATAATCTGATAATAATTCAAAAGCTGTTGTGTTATTTTAGTAACACAACAGCTTCTTTTATTAGCAGCTTTAATGACATTATTAATATGAATTTCTATATTCTATTGATTAAATGCTTTTTACAAATAAGATCAGGGTCTAAAAAAAGATTTGACTTTTGTTTTTTTATAGTCTAATTTTGATATAGTAAACTTCTATATTATTTTTTCGGGGGCTTTGTTATTTCGCTAACAGTACAATTAATACTTGGAAATATGAGAAAGTCATTCATCTTTCTTTCAGGCATATTCCTTGTTTCCCTGACCATCTGGCTGACTGCCACTTGCAAAAAAGAGGAATATGTTATTGTCTACTCAAAAGTGAGTACGGTACGTGCATACAATACCACTTCTACATCTGTTTCTGTTGAGGGTTCTATCGATTCACTTACGTCAGCGGCACATGATGAATTTGGCTTCTGTATGGATACAATGTCAAATCCGACAGTCTACAAGCAGAAAATCCTTGCATCAGGAACTGTTCAGCTTGGTTCGTTCGGAGGTACTATTACCGGACTTTCACCATCTAAGACTTACCATATCAGGGCGTTTATAAAAGATAATAAGAAATCCCTTTATGGTCAGGATATTTCATTCACTACTTTAGCTGCAACTGTACCGACTGTTACAACTAATTCGGTAACTTCTATTTTAGCTGCCACAGCAGTTTGTGGGGGGAATGTTACAGCTGAAGGAGATCGGCCAGTACTTGCCAAAGGAGTTTGTTTTGACACTGTTGCAAATCCAACAATATCAAAGAATAAAACTATGGATGGCTGGGGTACAGGTTCATATACCAGCAATATGGCTAATCTGGTTCCAAATAAGACATACTATGTAAGGGCGTATGCAACTTCTGAATTCGGAGTGGGTTACGGAGCTCAGAAGACATTTACAACTTTACAAAAACTGTATAGCTTCCATGATAACTTTAATGATAATAAGAACAGCTGGGATGTTGGCAGTTTTTCGGGAGGAAGTTCCGCAATTTCAAACGGAGAATATACAATCACATATCAGGAAAGCGGTTACCTGTATCTGATGTATAACAAATTTCCCGATTTCAAAACAATTGCCAGCAAGGACTTTGAGTTAAGTACAGAAATAAAAATTTCAGTTTATAATCCGCTTAACCTTGCATCACCAGTCACTCTTGGAGGTTTATTGTGGGATAGTGATGATACTCATTTCAAATACTTTGCTGTAAATAAAGTAGCTGCAACAGCCGGTACTTACACATATCAGTATACTATTGGTGAATACAGCAGCAGTTATACCACATGGAAAAGTTACACTGCTTTCACCGCAAAAGACAGTACAAAGCTGACAATTAAAAAAGCAAAAAGCAAATACTACTTCTTTGTAGATGATGTACAGGTTTATTCAAAAGACTATTCATCAATTACATATGACGGTGTTGGATTCCTGATTGAAGACGCTACAGTAAAGGCAGACTTCCTCTATATCGATCAGAAAGACTACAAAAAATCGGCAGATGTTGAAACAGAGGAATTAAAATCATTTCCCGGCGGTGGAAGCATTATAAAATCATTCCTGAGTAAATAATTTCAAGAATCACTGAATGGAAAATACATATACTCTGAATGCAGATCTTTACATCATTCCCTATGAAGAGAAAGGACGTGATTCTTTTATCGCCTATTTCCCTTTACAATCGCTTGTATTCGAGATTAACAGAGATGCTTCAGAAATCCTTGATTCCCTGAAAAAAAATCCGATGGTCACTGATGATCCTGAAGTAAAAAGCTTTCTGTCGGATCTGGTAAATCTCAGACTGATCAATAACAAAAAAGAACCAAAACCATTTGCTCCCTTTAAGGATCAGCCGACTCCAATAAACACCCTGCTTTTACTTACCGATACATGCCAGCTAAAATGCATCTATTGTTATGGCGAAGCCAAAAAGAAAGGTGTAATGATGCCAATGCACATTGCTAAAAGGGCTATCGATACAATCACAAGAAATGCCCTTGAACAAAAATCCGGCATAATACGCATAGGTTTTCATGGAGGAGGCGAACCTACCTTAAACTGGAAAGTATTAAAAGCAAGCTATGACTATGCTTTAGAAACATGCAAACAGAATAATTTCCAGTTGCATTCCAGCATTTGCACTAATGGGATTATATCGAAGGATAAAGCTAAATGGATTATCGATAACATACAGGATGTGGCAATCTCTATGGATGGTACTCCTGAGATGCAGTTTAAACAGCGTCCGATGCAAAACGGCAAGAGTTCCTTTAAGGCTGTATCATCAACTATTGACTTATTTAACAAACATAATAAAATATACACTATAAGGCTGACTGCTACTGAGTTCTCACATAAAAGACTATATGAAATCATAAAATATGTGATGGACAGATTCAGTCCACCCATGATTTGCATAGAACCTCTCTATATCTGCGGGAGATGCGAAACCTCAGGTTGCAAACCTCCACCCCTTGATGATTTCATAAATGAGATGCTCAGCATTTACCAGCTGGGCAGGGAAAGAAGTATTCCCATTCAATACTCCGGTAACCGGATTGCGAACCTCTTGTCAAGATTTTGTGGTGCTCAGGGCTCAAATTTTTTCATAACTCCCAAAGGCTATGTTACTGCATGCCTTGAAGTTATTGAATTGAATAGTTCAAGAGCTGATTTTTTGATTTACGGACGATATGATCCTGAATCAAACGAATTCATATATGATACTGAGAAGTTCAAACGCCTTGCAGGCAGCCAGGTGCATACTTTTGAATCATGTATTGATTGCTTTGCAAAATGGCATTGTGCAGGCGACTGCATTGCAAAAGCTCCTGATTTGTCACAGGTAACACGAATAAGAAATGAATACCGGTGTAAACTGAACAAATCTTTGCTTCGTCAATCTCTTATTGAAACTATGAATAATCAAATTGGTATGTACGGCTCTAAAGTTATGGAGGGGCCAGGTGTCTTAATACCATAAAAATAAAAGACCATGGAAGAAACAAAGAAAATGATCCCAAGAATTTTTTCGGCAGTTGATCTTACACATCTTCAGCCAAATGAAAGAATCGGACTGATTGGCAATGAAAACCTCAGGAACCGGAGGGAATTTCTGGAAAAACTGTTTAAAGCCGGTATTGCTGTGGGTTTACCTGCTATCCTGTTGTCAAGCTGCGAACCGGAAATTAAGTATATCGTTACCGACGAGGAAGATTGCCCGACCTATACTCCAACTACTGGAAATAATCCATGTGCTTGCAATACCGATGCCACTGCAACTCTATCGCCTAAAGTAGTAAATACTCTGCCTGCCAAAAACAGCACCTTCATCAATGATTCTTCAGGTGTTGAAATCAGGATAGACATCGACAAAGCATTGGATGTCACTTCTATAACTGGAGCATTAACTCTTTCTCCTGAACTGTCAGGCGGATTCGATATTCATTTTTACGACCTGTCAAAAAATAATTTGCCATATAAAACCTCACTTGCTCTCTTTAAGACAGGCACTTCAAACAAGGTTGTTCTGGTGGACGATACAACTTATACAGTTACGCTAAAGGGAACTGTCAAAGATATTAACGGTAAGAATCTCGATGGGAACGGCGATGGAACTGGAGGTGATGATTTCAGCTTTTCATTCAAAACAGTCAAAAAATATGATTCCTGCATTTGTCAGTCCGACTGCACATGTGTAGGTAATAAATGCACATGTCAGAGTTATATTTCATGCTCCTGCCAGAGTTATTCATCGTGTTCCTGCCAGAGCAATACCTGCTACTATTGTTCCTGCACGAATATGGGTTGCCCTCTCTACAGAATATAGTCGCAACAAGCGTACTATGAAATTACTCAGTTTATCTGTCAGTTTCAACCTGTAAAAATTAACAAGGTGTATAAGTTCAAACTTTTCTGGGAATCAGAATTTTCTCAAGAAGTATTTCTGCTATGTACATTAGTAACTCTCTTAACTTCATGTGAGAAGCCTCCTGATGATCTTAAAAACCCTTCGTTAGCCGGTAAATGGACAACCTATAACACTGCAACCGGACTTCCCGGAAACCAGGTAAGAGGTACTTTCTGCGACAGCAAAGGCAACATGTGGTTTGCTGTTTCATCCAACGGAGCAGCAAAATTTGCAAATGGTAGCTGGACCTACTTCAAAACATCCAATAGCGGCATCCTGAGCAACGGAGTGACATGCATTGGAGAAGATGGCTCAGGAAATATTCTTTTCGGGACAACTAACGGAGTATCAATCCTTTCTACTGCAAACAGCTGGAGCTATTGGCGGCATCCGACACTTACTGTAAATGTGACTTGCATCAAAACCGATAAGGATGGAAATATATGGCTGGGGTCAACAAACCAGGGATTCTTTATTTTTGACGGCACCGGGATAACCCAGGTGAATTACGATCCATTCAAAACAGTAAATGATATAGAGGAAGACTACAATGGAAATATCTGGATTGGGACTGAAAATGGCCTCCTCAAATATGACGGGAGTTCTTTTTCGCTTATGACAACTACCCAGGGACTGCCCGATAATAGTGTTACTGCTCTATTCTCCGATAGCAAAAACAGGCTTTGGATAGGCACCTATTTTGGAAAAACAGTCTCCTGGCTTGACAAACAGGGAATACACCAGCAACCATTGTTCAATGACAGAATCGTTGAAGTAAATGATATCTGTGAAGATGCCGCAGGAAATATCTGGTTTGCAACATATACTTCCGGGCTGATCAGGTATGACAATGTAGTTCCTTATGCTTATAAGAAATACAATGGATTTCCTGAGGATGATGTTCTTACTTCTACAATGGACAATGATGGCAATGTGTGGTTCGGTCTTTACAGCAAGGGACTCAGCAGGTATTCACTTCCACTCGATTAAAACTGATAGAACATGAAACAGAAAATATTGATTGCTTTCATAATATCAGCTCTCCTTATACCATTTACCAGAATTTATGGTCAGCAGGACAAACCGGCCCGTGATAAGTTTACTTTGCTCACGATGCCCTATAACCAACGCCAATTGTTATTGTATCGTGGTCAGCTACAGGTAAATGCAGGCTACCGACTTGCAGTGAAAGGAAAATCATACGACTCTGAAGGAGAAAAAATAAGTTTGAAGGCCGAAGGAACAGCTTCTATCATGCACACCTATCTAATGGAATTAAAATATGGAATAACTGACTTCATTGAGATCGGGGCAGATTCATACTTTTTGAAAAATGGGATAAGATCTCCTTCCGCCACCTACTTAAGCGGATCTAATGTAATCAGTACAAACTCGCTTAATGAATATAAAGGTATGGGTGATATTACACTTTCGGCAGCCTTGAGACTTCCTATGGATTACAAGATTTTCGATTTCAGTTTAAGAGGAGGAATAACACTTCCTGTTGCAGCATACAAACCATCCCAGCCAACACATACAATTACTGAATATACAACCCCCAACAACTATACGGTTAATTATCATTTTAACAATAATAATGGAAACGGAGTCCCTCTCTATTTTATTTCAGGAGCAGCAAAGGTCAGCTTAACAAAGATTTCTCTGGAGGCACGGGGAGGCTACAGGTTTCCCGCCAGGGAGGGTGAAAGCATAAGGTGGAGCTGGACTTTGTACGGATCAACATTCACATATTACAGCAACCCTTACAGCTACCTTCCCGACAGGTCACTTTTCATGAACGGATCGGTTCATTACCAGGCTGCCGGATGGTTTGATCTCTTTCTTACCGGCTATTATAAAAATACCTCATCCGGATGGACTGAATATTATGATATTAAATATGCTAATCCCGAAACATCCCTGTTCACACTCGAGCCAGGTTTCGAACTCCAGATTTCACCAAGTCTGACGATCTACCAGTATGCCGGATTTCAGATTACCGGTAAGAATACAGATGCTCCATTCTATCTGCTGACCACAATAAGCTTCAATATGTTCCCTTTCTGGAAATAGCCTAAATAGTTGATTATGAAAAAAATCGCATATATTTTTCTGACAACTCTGGTTCCAATTATTGGTTATGGCCAGACAGAAAAGGTATTGGTCCCCTCAGATCTTAAACAATTGACAGTGGTGACTGAGCCTTCAACACTCTATAAAGGTTTCCTCAGAGCTGGTTTTGATTTATCTTATGGTGTTATTGACAAATATTTCGATACAAAAGGGAAAAGAGTTTTCATGCCAAGTAACGGATGGGGAACATCATCGAGCTTAAGTCCATCACTGCAATATGGTATTACAAACAGATTTCAGGTTATCGTTACAATTCCTTATGTAAATGATCTTCAACAGGGACAATACATACTTTATGCTCCATCAGCAGATACTACTGTAAATGGATCAATATCAGTTAAAGGCAAAGGAATTGGAGATTTGAACACCGCATTTAAATATCAGATAATTCCTGAGGGAGCCAGCAAATCTTCCCTTACAGCAAGAGTATATCTGACAATTCCAACAGGTGAAAAAAATCCGACTGATATTAAAGGGCCCTATAACTTCAAATCTCCAACCGGAAACGGATGCTTCTCTACAGAACTTAACCTAACCTACCGAAAAATAATATATCCTTATTCTTATACAGGGTACATAGGATACGATTATTCATTCAGCGGGTCCAAGATTTTGGATCCTTCAGATACCAAAGAAACAGAGTTTAACTACGGTGACAGATTCAATGCGGGAGCATCATTTAATCTCCACCTGAATGAATGGATTGCCCTGACAAATGATTTAAATTTTACTCATTGGGGTAAGACTAAGATTGACAATGAAATCCCTGACAATGCTCTCTCAAAGTGGGTAATTGGTTATGAAACACACCTGGTATTTCAGATTAAAAGATTCAGAGTTGCTGAGGCTGTTCTGATCAGGCTTGCCGGTAAAAATGAAGCTCCTGCAGATCCTCAGTACATTATGATTGTGCAATACACGTTCTGATGGAACTCTTTATATACCTTGAACGGATAAATAGGTTTTTATCTAGAATTGTAACATTTGTTACAATTCTTCTAACCTTAATA
>Ga0315272_10001431_pt1 | contig 11886 bp, 8 predicted proteins | sample C3_middle_MG_FD_203918 | JGI IMG/M metagenome (GOLD analysis project Ga0315272, IMG submission 203918) | Sediment microbial communities from Yellowstone Lake, YNP, Wyoming, USA - C3_middle | ecosystem: Environmental > Aquatic > Freshwater > Lake > Sediment | place: USA: Wyoming | collected...
TAGACGAGAATATACGGTCCCGCGGTCGTGCAATCCACAAGAAAATATCGGATTGATTTTCAATGCCTTCTCAAGATCAATCAGGGCCAGGTCATACTTCCGAAGCGCGACATAGATACTGCTCCGGACTTTGTAGGAAAAAACACGGTCAGGAATCGCCCTGATCACAATTCCTATGTCCGCCAGTGCCCGTTTTTCGTCCCCCGGTACTTGCCAAATCATGGCACGACCCGTATACGCGTCATAGCACTTTGGATCCTGTTCAATCGCTCGCGTGTAGTCCGCAAATGCCTCTTGGTACTCGTTCAGCATCCGATGGCTCTCGCCCAGGCGACAGGACACCATAGCTGGTTCCCTTCCAACGGTTCGGGTCAAGCCGATTGGATGCCGTTTTCCCTTATCTACCCCCAACAATGGCACTTCTGCCACGACATATCCGGCCACAACAATGACACAAAACATTGCGGGAAATACCAGAAAACGGCGGCGTATAAACCTCAAGTTAATCTACCTCCCACTTGGAAAGTAACCTCTCACCAGTTCCCACTACATTTAGAGTCATATTTCCTGCTGGATTGTGCTTCATCTACAACAAATTCTATCACCGACTCCCCATTTGATTTACCGACCTGATAAGACACCCAAATACCTAGTTTGGTTATTCTGGATAGGCATCCTGCCGGTACCAGCTGGATGTCATACATTAGTTCTTAAGCCTGCTCCGTACTGCCGGACTCTCCAACTCCCGTATCGCATCCGAGGCAATCCAGCGCGCTGCCGGGTTACCGAGCCGATAGATACGCCGGGAAAGGGCCACGCAAGTCTGGTTTAACCGGCGGTTGCGCTTCCCTATCTGCCTCACCGCCCAATTCACCGCCTTCCTGACGAAATTCCTTTCATCCCCGGCACCCGCAACTAACAAAGGAAACAATCCCTTGAAATCGGAATCGGAAGCCTCTTTATCATGGACCGCCAGTGTCGCCATGATGACAAAACCGGCCCGCTTCACAAAGGTCTCTTTCCGCCTGCTCCATTCCCGGGCCTTCTTCCAGGCATAAGGAGTTCGACGGAGCAGGTTCATACATAATTGATCGCACACATCCCAGGAATCAATCTGCCTGACCCATTTAAACGCCTGAGACGGGGTCAATTTAGCCGGATCACCCACGAGCGACGCCAGAATACGGGCTTCATGAAACCGGGACTGCCACAAGGAAAGCGCCAATGGGTGATTAACGTGGATTTTCTTCCCCAATGAACGCAGGTAAGGCATGGGGACCCCGAGGGTATTCTTGGGGGAAATCCCAAACCGGGCCATCCCGGCGATATTGCGGGGATTACTTTTCGACTTCAGCAGGCGGAGAACTTCATTACTAGTCATAATTCCCATATTAGAGGTTTTATTTTGTAAGAACTCCGCAACCCTCGTACTGACATCCCCACCTCACCCCTTCGACTCGGCCTTCGGCCTCGCTCAGGGCGCGCTTCGCTTGCCTACCCTCTCCCCCCCGCTAAGGCGGGGCGGAGAGGGTGATTTTTGTAAACTATAGGACCAAGTTTTCTGCAGTCATTTCCTTGGGCTTTTCTATACCCAACAGCGCCAATATCGTCGGGGCAATGTCAGCCAGAATTCCCCTCTTCCTTAGTTCCACCCCGGAGGTATCGTTGGCGACAAAGATGCACTCCACGGGATTCTTGGTATGCGAGGTTTTGGCCAGCCCGGATTTCTCGTCGAACATTTCCTCGGCGTTTCCATGGTCAGCCGTTATCAAGGCCACCCCATCTGAAGCCAGAACCGCGGCTACCACCTTGCCGACACATTCATCCGTAACCTCGACCGCCTTTTTTGCAGCCTCATAGTTACCGGTGTGTCCAACCATGTCGCAGTTGGCAAAATTAACCGCTATGAAGGGATAAGGGGTTTCCTTCATCTCCTTGAGCAGGGCATCAGTAACATCATGGGCATTCATTTCCGGATGCTCGGCGAACAATGCCGGGTCGAATGAACCCTTGATTTCGACCTGCTTTTCTTCCTTGTTGGGAGTGGTCAATTTCCCATTAAAGAAGGAGGTGACATGCTTAAACTTCTGGGTCTCGGCTATCCGCAGCTGTTTCAAACCGCTATTGCTGATAACCTCGCCCAAAAGATTGCCCATCCCGCCCTCATCATCCATCGAGCCCAGGATATTCAGGTCAAAGGAGTCGTAATACTTGGTCAGGCCACAATAAACGACTTTCACCCAGTTCTTTCTCTTGCCGGGATAATCCGCATCAATAAACGCCCGGGTAAGCTCGATGGCACGGTCCTGCCGGTAATTGAAGTGGATTACCGAATCCCCCTCCTTGATTCCGGGATAATCACCGATAATTGTCGGGGGAATGTATTCGTCAAACATTTCCTCGTGGTCAGGGGTGCGGTCCTTCTCATAAGAGGTCTTGATGGCCTCTTCCGCTGTGGCCACCTTCCGGCCTTCGGCATTAACCATCGAGTCATAGGCCAGGTCGATCAGGTTCCACTTCTTTCCGCGGTCCATCCCGTAATACCGGCCCATCAGGGTGCCGATTTTACCGATTCCGTATTCCTTTATCTTCTCGTTCAGCGCAAAGAGGAAACTCAACGAACTGCGGGGTGCGGTGTCCCGCCCGTCGCTGAAGAAATGGATATACAGGTTCTTGACCCCGCCCTCTTTGGCTTTCTTCATAAGGGCGAACAGGTGTTCCTGGTGGGCATGGACTCCCTCGTCCTGCACCAATCCCATCAGATGCATAGCCTTCCCGTTTTCCACGCAGTTCTTTAGGGCCTTCTGATAATTTGCGTTGCTGAAAAATGTCCCATCCACCAGGGCATCATTAATACGGGCCAACTCCTGCTTCACAATCCGCCCTGCCCCCATATTCAGGTGGCCGACTTCGGAAGAGCCCTGATAGCCGTCCGGCAGGCCGACATAGGTACCCGCAGCCTCGAGGATGGTATTGGGATACTTGGCCAAATATGACTTCATGTTCGGGGTAGAGGCATTGGCGACCGCGTTCCACTTCGAAGGCGCGCCGATTCCCCATCCATCCCGGATTATCAGAACCACCTGCTGGTATTTCTTCATTTGAATCTCCTTTTATATTTTCACACTGTCCATCATTTATTGATGACCCTTACCGGCGAATAATCACTTTTTCATGCATATCGGCCCGGCTTCAGCCGTAGATTATCGCATAAGGCATAAAGATGTCATGCAAACGCAGTATCAGCCTTCCCTGCAGTGTTTTATTCCGCTAACCCACCGGAAAAACAACGGGGCTGGCCGCCTTTGCGACCAGCCCCGCGCCTGACTTACAGGATTTTTGCCGGCTATCGCTTAGCTCTCCGTGTAGTTTTCCTTGAGCTTGGCGATGACGCTGGCATCAGCCAGTGTCGTTACATCACCGACTGCACGCCCTTCCGCGATGTCGCGGAGGAGACGCCGCATTATCTTTCCTGAACGGGTCTTGGGCAGTTCCGCCGTGAAGAAGATGTCGTCCGGCCGGGCAAACGAGCCCAGCTTCTTGCCCACATGCTGGGCCAGTTCCTTCTTCAACTCATCCGTGCCCTCAATTCCACCCTTAAGCGTTACGAACACTGCTATGGCCTGACCCTTCACATCGTGGTTCTTGCCGATAGCGGCGGCTTCCGCAACTGCCTTGTGGTCCACGAGTGCCGACTCAATCTCCATGGTCGAAAGGCGGTGTCCCGAGACGTTGAGCACATCGTCAATGCGCCCCAGCATCCAAAGGTAGCCGTCCTTGTCCCTCTTGCAGCCATCACCGGCAAGATACTTGCCGGGATACTTCGACCAATACTGGGCCTTATACCGGGCCGCGTCATTGAGGATGGTGCGGGCCATTCCGGGCCATGGACGGGTCAGGACCAGATAGCCCTGTTCATCCACGCCGACGGGGGTGCCGTCATCCTTCAGGATATCGACGAATATTCCCGGGAACGGGAAGCACGCCGAGCCTGGCTTGGTCTTAGTGAGACCGGGCAACGGAGAAACCAGGATTCCACCCGTCTCCGTCTGCCACCAGGTATCCACGACTGGGCACTTACCACTTCCGATATTCTCGTGATACCACATCCATGCTTCCGGATTGATTGGCTCACCGACCGAACCAAGCAGGCGCAGTGAAGAGAGGTTGCACCGCTTTACGAAATCCACTCCCCACTTCATGAAGGTCCGGATAGCCGTGGGCGCCGTGTAGAAGATGGTGACCTTATACTTTTCAATCACCTTCCAGAAACGGTCCTTGTCAGGAAAGTCCGGGGTGCCCTCAAAGAGCAGGGCGGTTGCACCGTTAGCCAAAGGGCCATAAACGATGTACGAGTGTCCGGTAACCCAGCCAATGTCGGCGGTGCACCAGTATATGTCGCTATCTTTAATGTCGAAAATATACTTGGTGGTCGCATAGACATGCGTGAGATATCCGCCGGTAGTATGGACCAGACCCTTGGGCTTGCCGGTGGAACCGGAAGTGTACAGCACGAAGAGCGGGTCTTCTGAATCCATCTGCTCGGCTGGGCAATCCGCGGATGCCTTGGCCATCAAATCCTCATACCAGTGATCCCGTCCCGCCGTCATCTGGGCTCCCGAGGCCTCGCCACACCGCTTCACGACCACGACATTCTCTATTGATGGAATGGTCTTGAGCGCGACATCGGCAACCGACTTAAGACCCACAACCTTGCCACGGCGCCAGCCGCCGTCAGCGGTTATGAGAACTTTGGCCTTGGCATCGTTCATGCGTTCCACCAGCGACTCCGCCGCGAAACCACCGAACACGATGTTATGGGCCACACCGATGCGGGCACAGGCCAGCATGGCAACTGCCGCTTCAGGGATCATGGGCATGTAAATTCCCGCCAGATCACCCTTCTTCATTCCAAGCGACTTAAGCACATTGGCAAACTTACAAACCTCGACATGGAGCTGGGCATAGGTAAGTTCACGCGCGTCTCCCGGCTCGCCCTCAAACTTGATGGCGACCTTGTCCTTACGCGGTGTCGTCAAGTGGCGGTCCAGGCAGTTATAAGAAACGTTCAGTTTTCCGCCGGAAAACCACTTAAAGGCGGGTGCATTCGATTCATCCAGGACGGTGTCCCACTTCTTGAACCAATGCAATTCTGAAGCCAGGTCTCCCCAGAACTTGTTGGGATCCTTCTTGGCATTTTCATATATCGCCATGCTGTTGGCATTGGCCTTGGCGGTAAAATCCGGCGGCGGAGCAAAAGACTGACCCGAATCCAATATTGACGTTACCTGCGGATTGAAATCCTCTGCCATCTGTGACCTCCTAAGTCTCTTGTTGAGTTACTGATTAGTCCATCCGCGGGATATCCGCGGGGCTTTGGGCACGCCCACAATGATATTGCATGCCCGAGGTCAAAGTAAAGTTGAAAGACACTTTCCAAAGTAATAACCGAACCAACCGCCGGATTTTACCTGTCCTAACCCGGACTATCCCCCTCTTAAACAGGCTCTCCCGGCCGAGGGGCCGGGAGAGCCAACTGACACCCGCCTATTTACCTTATTTTTTGGGCAGGTTCGGCTTCGGCAGGCCCGCCAGGGGCGCCAAGGCCTCCTTGATTTCGGCATCTGAAAGGACATAGTCAGTCAGCTTTCCTGACATAAACATGTCATAGCCCACCAAGTCCATGAGCCCATGGCCGGAGTAGTTGAAAAGGATGACCTTTTCCTTCCCCTCTTCCTTGGCCTTCAATGCCTCGTCTATTACACAGGCAATGGCATGGCTGGTTTCCGGTGCGGGAATGAATCCCTCGGTCCGGGACCATATCAGCGCCGCCTCGAAACACTTCGACTGCGGATAGGCGCGGGGCGTGGCCAGCCCATCAATAACCGCGGCACTAACCAATGGCGCCATCCCGTGATAACGCAATCCCCCGGCATGAATCGCCGATGGAATGAAGGTATGTCCCAGTGAATGCATCGCCAGAAGCGGAGTCATCTGGGCGATATCACCATGGTCATACATGAACGGCCCTTTGGTCAGGGTGGGACAGGCGGCCGGCTCAACAGGATAAACTTCGATCTTTTCTCCCGCAACTTTGTCGGCAATGAACGGGAACGCCAGTCCGGCAAAATTGGAACCGCCACCCGCACAACCGATAACCACATCCGGCTTGATCTCGCCAGCCAGCTTCAACTGTTTCTTGGCTTCCAATCCGATAATGGTCTGGTGCAAAAGCACATGGTTGAGCACGCTGCCGAGGGCATAGCGGGTCGAACCGGTTGGATCGGTCACCGCCGCCTCGACCGCCTCAGAAATTGCGATACCCAGGCTTCCCGGAGTGTCCGGCATCTTCGCCAAAACATCCCTGCCTGCTTTGGTCTGGTTGCTGGGACTTGATATGCATGTTCCGCCCCAGACTCCCATCATCATTTTGCGGAAGGGCTTTTGGTCAAAGGAAGCCCTGACCATGAAAACCTTGCAATCCAGTCCCACCAATTTACAGGCCAGCGACAATGCACAGCCCCACTGCCCGGCTCCTGTTTCTGTGGTCAGGTGCTTGATACCAAACTTTTTGTTGTACCAGGCCTGCGGAATGGCGGTGTTGGGCTTATGCGAACCGGCCGGAGAAACGCTTTCATCCTTGAAGTAAATCCGGGCCGGAGTCTTGAGATATTCCTCCAGCCAAACTGCCCGGCGAAGCGGAGATGGACGCCACCTCATCAACATGGAGCGGAGTTCTTCGGGTATATCTATCCAGCGCTGGGTGCTGACTTCCTGCTCGATAAGATTCATGGGGAATACCGGTGCCAGCATATCGCCGGTAACCGGTTTGCCATCAGGTCCAAGCGGAGGCTGAAGCGGGGTCGGCAGATCGGCCGCGAGGTTGTACCACTGCTTCGGCATCTCGGACTCGCTGAGGTTAATCTTGATTTCCTTAGGCATTTTTTCTCCTTTCCTTTTTTCCGCTATTTAATCTTACCGACAATACTCCTGGATACCAGAGTATTTTCGTAAGCTAAATTACTTTAAACCGTGGTCGGGTCAGGGTCAAGCAGAAATCGGAAGTTTTGGGTAAATATCCGCCAGTCCTGCCCTGTACCGGGCGAACCTGTTTTCCATCCGCCCGTCCCGGAAGCACGGCACGCCGCTGGCCGGTCCGACCATATGCCTCGAAGCCGTTTTGAAGTCGGGATACTCCCCGATAGCCTTAAAACCAATAATTCCGCATCCAACCAGACCCGGCTGGCTGGAACGGGATACCGCAAATGGGCGCCGTAGTATTGAGGCAATGAGCCCCATCCAGAATTTCATCCGGGTCCCCCCCCCTCCTGAAACGATATTCCGGACACTAACCCCGTTATCCCGCAGGGCCTCATGGATAAACCGGAGCGAAAATGCTGCCCCCTCGAGGGTAGCCAGGGCCAAAGCCCCCCGGTCATGATCCGTCCGCAGGCCCGCAATTACCCCCCTGGCTGTACTGCCTATCCGGGGATCCCGCTCTCCGGTCAGGTAGGGAAACATTAAGGGAACTTCCGGCCCCCGTCTGGCTAACCGGGCCATTTCTTCCATTTGATTGTGTCCATTCACTCCGAATGTTTTTAAGAACCATTCCACGGCTATACCCGCATTATTGACTCCGGCTCCGGTGAGCCATAACCCCGGGAGAAATGCATATGTCTGTAATCTCATGCCGGATTTGTCGGTAATCGGACTGTCAACACAAATCCGGTACATGGCCGAGGTGCCCAGATTGATTACTCCCGTCCCCCTCTCGAGAACTCCCAACCCCAATGCCAGTGCCCCGCCGTCATATACCCCCGGGATGACGGGAATCCCGGCTGACAGCCCCATCTCCCTGGAAGCGGATTTACCAAGATGGCCAAGTATTTGGTCGCTTCTGCCAATGGGGGGAAGTTTTCTTCCGTCTACCTGCGCCAATTCCAGTGCCTTTTCATCCCATTTCATTTTCCTTATATCCATCATCTGGGTGGCTGATGCCAGGCTCGGCTCGGTGGCAATTTCCCCGCAAAGTTTCCATGCAATATATTCCTTTATCCCAAGCAGGAACCGGCACTTTCGGACAATATTTGGATTGGCCTGGTTCATCCACCATAAACGCGCCAGCTGATACTGGGCAAAAGGGGGACAACCCGTCCGGCGATAAATACCTAAACGATGCAGGTGAGGCTCCAAGGTGGAAAGGGTTTCTCCCGGCCGGGTATCCAGAATGGTGGCCATTCCAGTCATTGGACGCATCCGGTTATCGACTGCCATCATCCCCATCTGGTATCCGGAAAGGACGATTGCGGAAATACTATTTTCCCGGCCACGCGCCGCCAATCGAACCGCCTTACCCGCCTCACTCCATATTTTCCCGGGTGAATGCTCCGCCCGCCCGGATAAGTCCCGTATAACCTTCATTGGACGGACAGCGGAAGAAACTATCCTGCCCCTTGAATCAACCAGTCCGGCCTTGAGGTTCGTTGTCCCGACATCAAGCGCCAGAATCAGTGATTGTTTCAGGACTCCCTCCGCCTCCGCAGGGTGAATACCCGTGGATTAACCACTTCACGGGGTTTTTTACCGCCCAATACTGCAGCTACATCCTCCACCATCTTTTCTCCCATGGCGCGCAATGATTCAACGGTATACGCCCCAATATGGGGAACCACCACAGTATTCGGGCATTTCAGGAAAGGATGATTCCGGCCAGCCGGCTCTTTTGCCACTACATCAACCGCCAACCCGGCCAGGCGACCGGAACGAAGTGCCTGGACCACGGCACCCTCATCCATCAGTTCCCCGCGCGCATTGTTTACCAACAAGGCGCCCGGCCTCATCATCGCCAGGGCCTTCCGCCCGATAATTCCCCGGCTGGTCGGGTTAAGCGAGGCATGCAAGGTAACCACATCCGATTCCGCGAGTAGTTTGGCCAATGGCACTTTCAGTGCCCCGGAGGCGCGGATTTTTGCGCCAGACACATTTGGATCTGTTGCCAGAACCCGGGCCCCAAATCCACGGGAATATATTTGCACGACGCGGGAACCGATATTGCCGCAACCAATAACCCCCACTGTCCGCCCCTTAAACTCCAGCCCGACAAATTTAGTCCGGTCCCCCCACTTGCCGGCGCGGACCGCCTTGTCGGCATTCAGGGTCCTCCGGGCAATTGCCAGGGCCAGCATTACCGCCGATTCCGCCATGCCTTCCCGTTCAACTTCCCCGCGTACCCGCGTCACCACCACTCCGTGGCGGGTAGCGGACTCTAAGTCCACATTATTGAAGCCGATACCATGGCGGGCTAAAAGTTTTAAACCCGGAATCTCCCGGAAGAAATTATCGTCGTAATTCGGTGAGACACTGGCAATTACAATTGACGCTCCCCGGCACTTTTTCCCTACCCTCGACCCGGTCCATGAGGAGACCCCGTCAATTCTCCGCACCTCACAAAATGATTTGAGCTTTTGCAGGTGTTCAGGGAATACCCTGCCAAAACTGCTGGAGTTAACGATCCACGCCAGCGGCTTTTTCATTTATGCCTTATTCACTCCAATCAGCGTGATAAATGCCCTTCCGGTCGTTCCGCTTAAAAGTGTGTGCACCAAACAGGTCCCTCTGGGCTTGAATCAAATTGGAGGGCAAATTAACCCGGGCAAAGGAATCCCGGTAAGCGAGGGCGGAAGACAGGGCGGGAACAGGAATCCGCGCCGCCACCGACTGTTCCACCAGCCACCGCAGCGGGGCCGAACACACACGAACCGCGGAGGCGTAACGCTTCGATTCAAAAAGGTGTTCCATTGTTGGTTTGGCGTGGAAGGCTTTCATCAGCAGGTCCAACTCCCGCGCCCGGATGATGCAGCCGCCCTTCCATATCCGGCATACCTCATCAAGCCGGATTCCGTATCCGTATTCGCGGGAAGCCCGGGCCAACAGATGCAGGCCCTGTCCGTAGGAAATCAGGGAGGCTCCACGAACCGCATACATAAGGGCGGAGACTAAACGGGCGCGCGGGATTTTGATTCGTCCTGATGCCCCGCCCAACAACTTGGCGGCCCTTGCCCGCGCTTCCGGATGCCCCGATATAATCCGCGCGTCTACCGCCGCCGTAATGGTCGGGACCGGCACACCCAAATCCAGCGCGGCCTGGGTCGTCCATTTCCCGGTACCCTTCTGCCCCGCCGAATCGGCGATAAGCTCGACCAGGGGACGACGGCTTTTTTCATCAACCTTTCCCAGTACCTGGGCGGTAATCTCAACCAGGTAGGAGGAAAGCAGGCCGTTGTTCCATTCCGCGAAAACATTCCGGGTTTCCTCAGTGCTCATCCCAAGCCCGGTTTTCATGATGTCCCACGCCTCGGCAATGACCTGCATCAGCGCATACTCGATGCCGTTGTGAACCATCTTGGTGAAATGCCCCGCGGAACCGGCGCCAATATAGGCACAGCACGGTCCGTCACTTGTCAGGGCAGCTGCCTTCTCCAGCACCCCCTTCACCAGGTTGTAGGCAGAGCGGTCTCCGCCGGGCATGATTGAGGGGCCGTTGCGGGCGCCGTATTCACCCCCGGAAACCCCCACCCCCATAAATGAAACACCACGGACCCGGGCCAGCTTCTGGCGCCGTTCCGTGTCGTGATAATTGGAGTTCCCCCCGTCCATTACCACATCCCCCCGAGTCAATAATGGAAGCAGACTGGCAAGAACTGAATCAACCGGCGCACCCGCCTTTATCATCATCAGGATCCGCCGGGGCCGGCGCAGCGAACAGGTTAAATCGCGCAGTGATTTTGCCGCGATGAATCCGCGAACTTCCCCGCCCTGCGCCATGAAATCCCGGGTCATTACCGGCTCTTGATTGAAAACCGCCACCCGGAATCCCCGGTCGGAAAGGTTCAATGCCAGGTTCCGGCCCATCACGGCCAGTCCCACAATCCCGATATCTGCCCCGGTTGTTTTCACCTAAACACCCGAATACGCGCTGAAGCCACCATCCACTGGTATCACCGTTCCGGTTACAAAAGCCGATGCATCAGAAGCCAGCCAAACTACCGCCCCGGCCAGATCAGAAGGCTCCCCGAAACGCCCCATGGGAGTATGCCCAATAATTGATTTACCCCGCTCCGTCAGGGCGCCATCCTTTTCGGTAAGCAGGAACCGGTTCTGTTCAGTCAGGAAAAAGCCGGGCGCGATGGCATTGACCCGGATTTTCCCCCCAAACTCCTGCGCCAGATACACCGCCAACCACTGGGTGAAGTTGTTTACCGCAGCTTTAGCCGCTGAATATCCGGCTATCCTGGTCAGGGGCCGGAATGAGTTCATGGAAGATATATTTATTATTGAGGCGTTCCTTCCCGATTTCGCCATCGCTTTTCCTGCTATCTGGGAAGGAATAATTGCACCTGCAAACAGGTTTAATCCCACGATCTTTTCCATAGCCTCCAGCGGGATGTCAAAAAAAGATAAATCCTTTGATGTCGTCGCCTCTTTCATGTTTCCACCAACTGCATTAACGAGGATATCCACTGGGCCCAGCTCGGACACCGCCCGATGGTAAGCCGCCTCTACCTGGGCGCGGTCAAATGCATCCATTGATATTCCCAGAGCTTTTATTCCCTTGCTTTCCAGCGAGGCCTGGGCCTCCGAAAAACCGGACAGACCGGCGACACAGACCTTGGCTCCTGCCTGCCCCAACGCCTCCGCCATTGCCAGACCCAAAACACCTGTCCCCCCGGCAACCAGAGCCGTTCGGCCATCCAGGCTAAACCCTGATTGATTGCTTACCGCCATCAACTAACATCCATGCGGCAACAATGTTTCATTCAATAATCATATCACCGGCGAACCGGGCCTCCCTGCCCCTGATTGACTTAGTCAACATGGAGGCTTATG
>Ga0315272_10001432_pt1 | contig 11876 bp, 10 predicted proteins | sample C3_middle_MG_FD_203918 | JGI IMG/M metagenome (GOLD analysis project Ga0315272, IMG submission 203918) | Sediment microbial communities from Yellowstone Lake, YNP, Wyoming, USA - C3_middle | ecosystem: Environmental > Aquatic > Freshwater > Lake > Sediment | place: USA: Wyoming | collected...
GCTCCAAGGCCTCAGCCACAGCGGCAACGTCCAGAGGGTTCTCCACCAGCTGAACCATAGGCGCCTCCACCACCTCCACCCCCCTAACCACGGCCTTAAACACCGACACAGCCCCCGGAGACGTAACCGCAATGCGCATGAAAAATATGTGAAAAGTAGATAAAAACACAACCGATGGCCAGCGCTCCAGTGGCAGATAAGCCGCCGCGCCGCCACAGCCCCAGCAACAGCCAGCCGCATGAACAAAGACCCCCGCCACGATGTATTTAGCCCACGGGATGACAGCATAAATCTCGTCCATCTGCGTCTCCGAAAGGCCTACGTCCTTTCTGTGTAGCTTGACTTCCAGCAACATCAACGTTTTGTCGTCCATCTTAAGGGCGACGTCGAGGTTAAAAGACCTGTCAAGCACCGTAACTGTAGGTTCGAGGACGACGTCGTAACACCTCTCCAAGGCATAGCAGGCAACAATTGCGTTTCCCAGAGGGTTCAGCGACGCACAACCCCCGCATGTTTCAGAATCCTCAAAGCCCTCCGCCGACTCCTGCAACAACCTGCTGTACAGCCCGCGCGAGACGCCCGACTTATCTCAAAGCCGCAGAAAATTCAGAAACTGCAACAACTCACCATGCAACTCCTTCGGCACGAGGCTGTACCCATCCACGTAGAGGTAGTTGACAAGCCTCACCCCCTCCGACTTATTCTCGGGGACGTCCAAGCCCAGCAATTGATTCACGTACCGCTCCAGTCGCCAGGGCCTCCAGCCGCCGCCACGTCAGAGAGCCGAGCCGCCACCGGCCGGCACGCGGGGCCCACATAGCGTATCTCAAGACCCAGCACCCACTGCACCAAGTCGAAATCCTCTGACTCAAGGGCGTCATACACCTCGTTGCTCATAGGCCCATACGACCATATGTAGAAGTCGGCCCTAGAGGCGGCCGCCGTACCTATACTCATAGACGACACGCCCCTCCACATCGCACTGCGCCAAGAAGACCAACTTCACTAGCTTCCTCACGCTGTACACCCCCCAGCGACTTAAGCAGAAACATAACGACACCCCCTCACCCCATACACCCCAACCACAGCCCAAAACCCACAGCTGAGGACTACGCCCCACGCAACCCGCCTGCCCCCCTCGCCGCCCGCAAGCCACACACGCCATAGGCGCAGGCCATGCAACTGTCTTGCTTACCTGGCGTCATCTCACTATAAACTCCCAACTGTACACGACACTACATACCACCACAGCGACACCCCTAAGACGTGGGAAGTCAAAAAAAGATAGCCAAACGGACATAGCCGCCGTCTGGCGCATTACCGCCGACCACGCCGCATACCTAACTGACATGACGCCATGCTACGCCAAATATTCAAAAAGGCGGACTGCCGACGTCAGCGGGGGAAGTCCACTATGTAATAGTAATACCGACGTTTCCGTAGATTCAGGATGCCCACTGCTACCCTCCTCTCATCGACATCCCGCACTTGTTTCTTATGGGAGCGTAGCTGACACGCGTTCATCAAGTCTTGTAACTCCTCATCAACAACAACCCGCACAGGCGGACAAGCGGGCCCGCAGAGATAACGCTGGAGACGGCTCTTCACGTTCTCAACATAAGGAGACACCACCACCAAACAGTCCCCATCCCGGATCACAAACGCGCGGCCCAGCGGCGCCACCCCCACTTTCGCCCACTGCAAACAACCACCACGAGCCAAGCCGATAACCAAGCCATCTACGCACATCAGCCGAAGCTCCAGCCCCGGAAATAGGTACCTGGACAACTCAGGATCTGCCCGCAAGAGAAACGTGACAGCAATAGCTGTAGGAGTCACAACATACAACACGGCAGGTTCTGATGCCGAAAATGGAATTATGAAAGAGAGTGAAAAGAGTAGCAACGAAAATAGGGACATGAAGGTCTCTTTATCTAGAGACATTATATACTCCTTTAACTCTCTGAAGTCATTATATTTGTAATAAACAAACATAAGTACAATGAGAAATAACAGAAAAGTGAGTATAGCAAGTAAATCAACATATTTAATCATAGAATATGTCAAGGCAACTATATATTTATAATAATCCAACTGAAATGCTATGAGAAATATAAGTAAATCTATATTCTTAATCGCAAAATATGCCAAGATACTTGCTAATATTGGTAATACCACCTTTCGAATGCATCTGCCCATAATATACTTGATAAATCTGAATACAGAGCGCCTTTTCTTTATTATCTTAGAAATTCTGAACTTCACTTCACCATATCTCACCCACTCGACATCTTTACAGACGCCGCCTTCCCCTCCGAATCTGCAGAGGTACATGCCGTAGAGGTCAGCCGACACCACTATTGCCTTCCCGCCCCGAGACAGCTCAACCACAACGCCGCCGCTAGCAGATAGCCTATGTAGAAGACTACGAGCCGCCAACTCATCCAAGGCAAAGACCCCCAGCCCAAACCACCACCACAGAGGAGGCCATGACGCCGCACGGTGCGCCACCGTACGCGTGCCCCTCATAATGTCTATACTGTAGGTTAGCATGATCACAGCAAAGAGAAATAATATCGCAATAGCCGCTATAATCGGGAAGACGACAACCCAGATTTCGGGAATTATAGTCGGTATTTGCAACGGAAGGCTCCAAGTTATTGGACGTCCAAAGTTCGCATCGTAGTAGATGAATGTTGCAATTCCATAGGCGGAGAGAAAAAAGACCATAAACAAGTTGTAAAATGAGAGAAGAGCGATACTCGAGGTAAATAGTATAGTACTTGAAACAATCAGTATAGCAACAGATAAAATGAATAGTAAAGAGGATAGAAGCGACTTTGAGTAATTAATACAAAGTAGCAAATTAATTAAAAAAATAATTAATAAATAGTAATAAGTCCATAATCCTCGACGAAAAGATAAATAGAAACCCCCCAATGATAATGTAATATACATCGCCGATAGAATCATTACCTCCGTTAATGGATCGTTACTAACGTCACTGACATCAGTAGACAATTTACCTATCAATGGGATGAATAATAAATTGAGTAACGAATAGATTATCGCGACTATGGATATAATGATTAAACCAACGATCGTGATGTTCTCGTCTCTTAACGCATCAGGTAGTGCGTAGACGGCTGACCGTTTTAATCTAGGTCTTAACGTAAAAGCTATAAGAAGAAGAAAAGCGGCGGCGATGGTTACCGCCGGCGCAAATAGAGTAGTCACAGACATGGTGGCCGACTCGCCGGCTCGCAAAACTACGTACCTAGGTAGCGCAAAAGGATACAACGCCAACGGACTCCTCAACGGCGATGCATTTTGCCGTATATACAGCCAGCCGTTCCCCAAGCCGCAGAACACAATAACTCTAGTATTCGAGAAGTTCCGAACCTCCGAGTATTTGTGCTCGCCATTTTGGTAAGTAATGTTCAAAGAAAGCACGAAATTGTAGGGGTTATTCACGACCAGATATGCTGTGCCGTTGCCGGCGCCGAAATCGTAGTCGCACCCCTCATGCGGCTCATACGTGGCCCCGAGCGCAACAGCCGCAAGCGTCAAGACTGCCAAGAGCAAAAGCCGCATATCGACAGAAAACGGCCGGCATAAATACGTGCCGCCATGGAGACCGACAAAGCTACGTGCCTCGCCTAGCGCCGCCGCGTTAAATGCCTACGTGCCGCCGCTATACGCAACCAGGTACGCCCCACTCCCTAAGCCTCTCAGCCAGCAACCCCAACTCTTCACTAGTCAGAACCACCAAGTCAAAAGGCGCCTCCTTCAAGAATTCGGCTCTTATCTCCTCAAGCTCGCTCTTCTCGTGCTCCGGCACGAAATACACAACGACGAAATGCTTAACGCCGCATTCCTTCGCCTCCTTAAGCTCCGCGGCGAATTCCTTTATCCGCTTGGCGCGGTCCTCCCCCACACCCACCCTGACGTTGATAGCCACGACTGGCTTATCCCGCGGCACCGCGCAGTCTATCTCCCGCCTCTTCCCACCACACAGAAGCACGTATTTCCCCGCGTTTCCGCAACGCGCCTCTACCGCCGTACATACCTCGTTTTCGGCTCTACGCCCCCGCCAATGCCGCCTCTGGTGCTCCTCCCAGTTATAGAACTTGTACAAGACAGTTTCGAGCCTAAGCGGATGCGCCAAGAGACTCCTCACCAGGTCTGCAAGTGGCCTCGCGGTTTCTGGCTCTTCACAGCGAATACACGCCACCCAGCCCGCGTCGCTTGAGCTCCCTGTGGGAAAGGCCGGTAATCATGACGAAAAACGGCACCATGACCTCCGGGTCTTTGCTTATCAACTCCACGAGATCTTCCGAGGTAGCCTTCCGAAATCCACCTCCTGAGTCCCGGCGTTGTAGAGACTGGAGGCGGTGAGGATCTCGGCAACGCCTAGTCATCTCGTCCAGTTCTATACTGCTCTGCGATATCTTTCCCAGACGGTCATGAGGTCTTCCTCGGAGACTCCTCTACGTCCAACTTTTTCACTGCGTAAGAATTCTGTCAACGTCGCAGTTTTCCTCTTTTTCATTCAGTTTCTCAGCTACGTATTTCGTAAGAACTTTCGTGAGTCTTGTCCTTGCCTTTTTGTCGGCTTCTGAGGGGGAGCCCTCGGCTGGGTCTACTCTTACGAGGTGAATTTTCCGGCCGTCACCGAGTCTCACCGTGGCTATACCGCCGTTTTGTTGCATGTATCTGTAAATCTCAAGGGTGGCCTCGTCTTCTAGGTCTGTCTTTTTGTCCTCTAGGTCTGGGAACACGAGCAGGCCGGCGTCGGCGCCGTATTCGTAGACATACGCCATGGCCTTAAATCTGCCTAGCGTGATGTACTGCGGCTCGCTGGAGAACTTGGCCTCCACCACGATCCTCCGCCTGCCGTCTATTATGGCGTCGGGCCTGCCTCTGAGCCTCTCCGCGGGCTCTCCGTCGTAGGAGGTGACGATGGAGGACTCATGAGGCTTGTTGAAGAGTATGCAGACGCGTTGCGTCCCACGTTCGAAGCAGAGGTCTCCGCCGCGGCAGAGGCGGGGGTCGCACTCAACCTCCGCATAGCCCAGCTCCTTCATGGTCTCGTAGAGGAGGAAGTAGATGTAGATCTCGTACAGCCGCCAGTCCAGAAACACCACGTCAAGCCCCTTCCTCGCCCTCCCAGCCACGGCGACGCCCCTCAAGAGCCCCTTCAGAACCCTGTAGGAGACGCAGGCGCGTCTCAGCCAATCCACATAGCCCGCGTCTCTGCACGTGAGCCAGGTGACGCCGCGGGGGAGAGGCGCAGACAAACGCTTGACCTCCCGAATCTTGTTGTTGATCTCGCCCCTCAGCTGTCCAGAGCTCTCGAGTAACTCTGCGAGCTTCTTGGCGGTCTTGACGCTTCTCTCCACGAGCTTCCGCAGAAGCAGATACTCCGGCGCGTTTAGAGACGAGGGGAGATAGGTCAGAGAGGCGTATAGCCCGGAGCCCCCCACCGCGACTGACCTAGCCAAGTCTAAAGCCCCCAAGAGATCTCTGTCGTACACCACCCCGAACTCTCTATAGACGAGCCTGTCCCTCCTCGCCTTGATGACTGCGCGGCGCAAGACGTCCAGGGCGTGGAGGGTAGCTTGCACCACGACTGCCCTGAACGCCTCAGCGGCGTAGATGTCCCCGGAGGCTTCCCTCAGCAACTTCTCCAGCGCCTCCACTATCCTCCCCCTCTTCGCGTAGTATCTAAAGTACTTATCTCCCGCCAACAGGAGCAGATTACGCCGACGCGTCTCCTTTACGTCGACGGTCACCGCCCTGATCTACGGCCGCCTGGCAACTTACCGCCAAGGGCCTCCAGAATACGCCTCACGTCATCCTCCGTGTACTGCCTTCCGCCCAAGGCCTCCAGCAGCTTGGCGGCGCCCGCCACAGCCGCCGGCGGCATGCCCCTGAGGGGGCTGTTCTCTCTGCTGCAGAGCTCCCGGAACAGCGACTGCATCCTCTCGTCTCTCACCAACGCGTCCAAGCGTCTGCAGGCGTCGGCCTCCACGTTGACAATGACGAACCTCCTCAGCAAGGCCTCCCCGAGCATGAACAGATTCCTGGCATCCCTTAGGTTCATGGTGCCTATAACGCGTATAAGTCTCAGCGGACTGTCACCAAGCCTTCTGTAGTACTCCAGAAACTTCCTAGCCTCTCCGTCGACGCGGTCGCCATAGCTCTCTATCTCCTCCACAAGCCCATTCGGGATTGACCAGTCCTCGCAAAACGGCGAGATAAACGTGGCGAAGAAATCGGCGAAAGCCTTGTCGGCATCCGCCCTATTGATCTCGTCGATAATGAGGAAATAGGGCCTGTAGCCGCCGGCGGGTAGACCCTCTGCGATCATGCTCTCCGCAGCTCTGTTGTAGGCCCTTATCAGAAGCCCAGACTTCCAATACACCGTGTTGTTTATCATCGTCTCCCCGCCCACCACATCCCGCCTAAACCACAGCGCGTGGGCCACCGCGAGGTGGTATCCGCTGCCCAGCGTCTCGGCGATTGCCTTCGCCAAAGTCGTCTTCCCCACGCCGGGCGGGCCCACCAGAAGAAGGTTGCCCAGCCTCGCTGCAGAGATCGCCAGCTCCAACACATGGTCATCGTCGAAACGGAGACCTCTCCTCTTAACCGTCTCGACGACTCTCTGCACATCTATGCTTAAACCGCAGGGACCAGTAACCCTAGGGACCTCCGCGCTCAGACGGTAGGGAGCTTCCATCCTTTCAAGAGTCCACTTTACCAATCTACAGTCTATCTCTGTGAGGGAGCCTTGAGTCACCGGAAACTCCAGCCCATAGCCATATTGCTCCCTCGGCAACCAGTAGAGGACGCGGATAAAGAACTTGAAATCCCACCCCACCTCCTCCGGCCAATAATCGCATTTACACTCGCCGACGAGATCCTCTGCAGTAATCTCGCCAATCACCACGATTTTCCTCCCAAGAGCAGGCTGCGTCTCCGGCTTGGTGGACACCCCCAGTACCAATACCCTCCCGGAATCCCTCACAGCCCTCTCCAGACGTCGATAGAGGTCGGCATTTCTGAAAGCCCACAAAATAGCCCCCCTACGTTTTCTCGCAGAGATAGAGCCGAGACACTCCTGCGGACACGCACCGCCCTGCGGCAGGCTTGGGTTTAAAGCGCCCACTCTTTCAACATCATTAAGGGAGTGGTACCAGTTCTCATAGGAGCCTTGGATAACAAAACACATAAGTTGCTTTATTGCCACGCTTATTATACATGATTCTCCGCCTGCTCTTGCGCAAGACGGCCCGGGCGTCACGCTGAGTGATCTGGCTTGGCGGCTCTACCGGGAGGGTGCCTACGCGCCGCCTAGAACCGAGGCCCAATTTAAGATGCCCGTAGGTCTCCAGAAAAGGACCGCTGAATCTGTAGCCCGCGGCCTCTCGAGGATTGTCTCCAAGATGCCGTATCCGCATGGCAACAGGTAGACAGACAACATCTGGAGCTTCGACCTGCCGCCCTTCCTCACCTGTCCGTACGCCACCTTTTGCGGGAGGCCGCAACGCGGAAGGCCCATCTGCTACGACGTAAACACGGCCCGCTACAGCCCGCAACACCTCCTGAGGGAGTACATTAACTACATCCACCTGGTAAGGCAGGCTACCAGTGGCTGGCAGACTGGACGAAGTTCGTCGTGGAGCTCAGCAGCGCCAAGACCTAGAACTAGAGCTAGCCATAAACCAGAAAATCCAAAACCTCCAAGAGGCCAAAACCAGCGAAGAATACCCACAAACTACTCCGCGTTTGAGACGATTGCCTGGCTCTAAACCTACACAAAAGACTCACCTCTTAAAGCCCACCCTCAACACGAACTCCCTCCCCCTGCCCACGTAGTGGTTGAAGCGGCCGCCGCAGTTTCTGCAGATGTAATGCATCACGTGGTACCCCATCTTCGGCATATCCCACTCCTTCACCCTCTCCACGTTAGAAGAGCCGCAGAAGGGACACTTCATATGATTAGCGCTATATCTAAAATTTATTGATAACGGCTGAAATAGCTACTTTTAAGGCGCAGAGATATACATGGAGACTCTCCTGGAGCGGGGCATCCCAATAGACGCAATCAACGAATACTCCGCCGTGGAGAAGGGGCCGGGTCGGCCGCCGCATTGGGAGATGGTGTTTTGGTGGACGCGGAAGCCTCTGGCTGGGGCTAGGGCGGTGGTGGCGGCGTCTCTGCTCCCGGCGGATGCCTACCAGACGCCGGAGCAGTTCCTAAACGACCTCTTTCCCTGCCGTCACAGCCGCAAGACCGTCCACGCCTGCAACCCCGCGGCCCGCCTGGTGGAGAAGATGCGGGGCAAGAAGGTGCTGGACCCCTTCGCCGGCTTCGGCTCGATTCCGCTGGAGGCCGCCAGGCTGGGGGCCGAGGCGGTGGCCGTGGAGCTCCTCCCCGCGGCGTATGTCTTCCTCAAGGCGGTGCTGGAGTTCCCCCGCCGGGTGAAGCCGCAGGACGTGGAGAAGTGGAGCAGGTGGGTGGTAGAGAGGCTGAGGGAGGAGACGAAGGAGCTCTACGATGCAGACATCTACATCGGCACTTGGGAGGTGAAGTGCCCGGTGTGCGGCCGCTACACGCCGCTGGTGGGCAACTGGTGGCTCGCCAGGGTGAGGGGCAAAGAGGGCTACGAGCGGCTGGCCTGGATGGAGTGGCGCGACGGGCGCGTCGAAGTCCGGGACCTAAACGAGGAATGCAGAAAAGAGGGTGGCGGCTCCTGCAGCGAGCTGGAGGCCGAGGTCTCGGCGAGGGGCGAAGAGGGCGGCTCCGTGGTGTGGCGGGGCAGGAGGTACGCCGTCCCCCTAAAAAACATAGACGCTAGGCGCGAGACGGCGCAGTGCCTCCACTGCCGTGCCGAGATCAACCACCGCGTGGTAAACGGCAAACTCGTCAAAGGCAAGAAGAGCGAGGGCGACTGGTACGTCAAGTGGGCGCTGAGGCAGTGGAACGCCAACTACGAACGGTACCTAAAAGGCGAAATCACGCTAGAGGAACTCAAAAACTCCCCCGCCCGCCCCACCCTACTGGCCAGAGTGCATATAGAAAACGGCGACCTAAAATTCCAGCCAGCCACGCCCCAAGACGTGGAGAAGCTGTGGAAAGCCGCCGAGGAGCTAAGGAAGATGTGGGGAGACCCGGATATACCTATAGAAACTGTTACTCCCTACGGCAATCGATACCTATTTCCAATACTTTATGGCTTTGATAAATGGTTCAAATTATTCAACCCACGTCAGCTTCTCGTCCTTGTCAAGCTGGTGAAGCTAATTAGGGAGGTCGGTCGCCTCGCCGAGGAGGAGAAGCTCAGGGAAGGCGCCAGCGGAGAGGAGGCGAAGAAATACGCCGAGGCCGTGACGACGTACCTAGCAGTAGCGCTTTCCAAGCATGTTGATTGGAATTCTACGATGTCTGGGTGGCAATTGTCATATCTCATAGCGGCACATACGCTTGCCATGAGGGGAATTGCTATGGTTTGGAATTGGGGGGAGTATTCGCCTCACTCAACCTACAGAGGAACTATATCTGCTATGCTGAAATCTGTAGTTGAAGCAGTTGAATATCTCAATTCTAGATTGACGGAATCTGCAGGAAATGCCAAGGTAGTCCTCGACGACGCTACTGAGCTTTGTAGGCTTGAGGGGGAGAGGTTTGATGTTGTTGTGACTGATCCGCCGTATGCTGATGACGTGCCTTATGCGGAGCTGAGCGATTTCTACTATGTGTGGCTTAAGCGGGCTCTCAGCGGCGTGGAGGGCGGCGAGTTGCGGCCGCGTTTCTTGCCGGAGGCCTTTTTTGACGAGTTCGGCTTGGAGATAGCTACGCAGTGGCAGAGGTTTGCGCCTAGGGAGGTGAGCGAGCATAAGTGCAGGTGGGAGCACTTCGGCATGAAGGTGACCTTTGCCGACCTGTTGTCTAGGGCTTTCAGCAACGTGGTTCGGTTTTTGAAGGAGGATGGTCTCCTGGTGGTGTATTACGTGGCTAAGAAGCCGGAGTCTTGGGAGGCTCTTGTAGACGCCTTGTGGCGGCGGGGCGGCATGACGCTTACCGCGGCCTACCCCGTGGAGACTGAGGCGGAGGAGAGCGTGGTGGCTAGGGGGAAGGCGGCTGTGCTGGGGGGCTACGTGTCGGCGTGGAGGAGGCGGCCCGGCGAGAGGCCGCTTGAGCTAGACGCCGCGTGGGAGGCGGCCGTGGCGGAGGTGGCGAGGAAGGTGGAGGGGCGGATGAAGTTGATGGGGAAGAAGAACGGGGCGACGGCGTGGGTGTATTACTACATGGCGGCTTTGGAGTATTTGACTGCGTATTTCCCGGTGCGGATGGGGGGTGTGGAGCTGGACTCGGGGGGCTTGCTGAGGGCGGCTGTGTCGCTTGCCTTCGACGCGCTTATGAGGGCGGCTGGGGTCAGGCTGGGCGACCGGGCGGGGTACGCCTACCTCGCGCTTAGGATTCTGGAGAGCGAGCGGGGCTACGTGGACAGCGACGCCCTCGCCCACGTGGAGCGCATGACGGGCATGACCCACGTGGAGTTGGCGAGGCTGGGCCTCATAAGGGAGGCAGAGGCGGGCGGGCCGAGGGTGGCTAAGCGGAAGGTGTTTGAGGTTTTCGCGCCGCGGAGCGACGCCGTGGATGAGGTGAGGAGGGTCTACACGGCGCAGAGGGGCAGGTCGCCTGCGCTTGACTGTCTGCGGCAGATGCAGCTCAGCCTTCTGGCCAGGGCCCCCGTCTCCTGCGCCCCCGAGGCTAGGCAGGAGGCTTTGGCCCTCGCCAAGGCGCTGGCGGAGCTGGCCAAGGCGGGCATCCTCGACGAGGATGACCCCGACGTGAAGTTGGCGAGGGCGGCTGGGGGGCTGGAGTGGTGGCAGTAACGAAATTGTAATATAGTGGAGTTAACAATTCCACATGTCTTTTGTAAAGCTTCTCGCCGAGGGGAGGGTCAGCCCGGCGGTTGACGTCTACGAGGTCTATAGGGCTCTCTTTCTCAACGGGCGGCCGGCTCCTCAGCACGAGCTTTACTGCCAGCCGGAGTATTTTCTGAGGGTGACCTACGTGACGCCGGGGTTTAGGCAGTACGTGGAGGATTTCCTGCGCCGCCTGGCGTCGGGGGAGCCGCAGATCTACCTGCTTCCGGCCCTCTTCGGGGCGGGCAAGTCGCACTTCCTCGCCTTTGTCCTGCACGTCGTCGCGCTGTATAGGAGGTGTAAGGGGAGCGGGGAGTGTGTGAAGAGGCATCTGGCGGAGTTCGGCATTGAGCTTGAGGCGCCTACCCTTGAGCGGGTGCCTAACGTCGCGGTTTTCCGCCACGACCGGGAGCCTGAGGCTGTGGCGGCTCAGCTGTGGAGCTCCCGCACGAAGGATGGGTTGAGGGATGTGGTGGGGGGGAACGCGCCGCTTGTGGTGGTTTTCGACGAGGCTCAGTATTTCGACGAGAGGCCGGGTTTCGTGTCGTGGCTTCAGACGCTTGCGGAGGTGGTTTCTGAGAGCCGGGGGGCCTACCTCTTCGTGTCTTACGCCCTCTTTCCGGAGTCGCGTCCTGTGACTGAGGCGGCTTCTTCTCTTTTTGTGGTGCAGAGGATGAACCACGTGAAGGTGGCTCTCGACACTGTGAGGAACATCGCCTTGGTCTTTAGGCGGTGGGCCGGGGTCCAGCCCGCCCGCGTGGATCTGGCCCCGTTGAGGGGGGTGGTGCGGGATGAGAGGCTTGCGGAGTTTGAGAGGAGGCTTCAGGATTCGTACCCCTTCAACCCGGTGTTTCTCGACGTGTTGCTTAGGCTGGCTGACGAGTCTGTGGCGGAGCGTACCAGGGTTCAGCTGACGAGGGAGCTTCTGCGGACGCTGT
>Ga0315272_10001433_pt1 | contig 11874 bp, 10 predicted proteins | sample C3_middle_MG_FD_203918 | JGI IMG/M metagenome (GOLD analysis project Ga0315272, IMG submission 203918) | Sediment microbial communities from Yellowstone Lake, YNP, Wyoming, USA - C3_middle | ecosystem: Environmental > Aquatic > Freshwater > Lake > Sediment | place: USA: Wyoming | collected...
CATCGCGGTGTCGCTCGATGCCTGCCGTTTCTCCTGGGTCCTCTCTATCCCCAGCCTGGTATGGGAAAAGGCGAACGCAAGCAGCTCTTCCTCCTCCCGCTTAACGGAGTTCATAAACTCGCATCTCCAGCAGTTGTTGAGTTTCATGGCGTAGGTGCCCTGTATCTTCCCGCCGCAGAGGGATCCCGCCACTACCCAGCACGCCCTGCCCGCATTCTTTCCTCCGTGGGCTCCGTCAAGCTCCTTGCTTATTGTAGCAGGGCATATGCCCAGCTCCGCCACTTTTTGCCCCCCGGGCTGCCTCTCGCACTTCTTATACTCCCAGCAGTTCAATTTTTTGCGGGTCTCTAAGGCTGGAGATGTAAATTCATTCAACTTTGCCATTCACCACGCTCCTCACGTCAATAAATTAGACCCCGTTGAAATAGCTTCATTCATCATGAGCTTCATGTCGGTTATTGTTGCGCACCTGCGAATACCTGTTTAATCTTGATTAGCAATAATATAATGTCTATGCACGATTCCTGTCAACCCGAATGTTTGAATTCATATGATCTGATAATTTCAAATTTAGTTCCTTTACGGTCTTTTGCCGCCCGATCGACCCGCCCTGTCGGTTGCACCCTGGATTCCTGGAAAAAATACGAGTACAGCCTCGATTACAGGCCTATTTACCAGAGATGGGTCAAAATGAGTCGGTAGCAGTTTAGCCCTTTTCCTCCGGGACGGAAGGGCTCTTCGATCAGATCACTTATTGACTGCAGCCTCGATCAGAGACTTTACGCCTGGGTCAACATCAGTGAACTTGATCCCGTACAAAAAAGCTTCCGGTGAGGTCGAAACCGTATCGACCCGTGCAATCTCTCCGTACCCGGTGACGTGCGTTCCATTGGGAAGAAAAAACGAGAAGTAAACGCCGTCGCCTTTCGAAAGTGGCTCCGCTGCCCTGATGAGCATTCCGCTCCCACTGACATTCTCCGTCCGAAACGGCATCGGTCTGTTCTTGAATTTTCCTGAAATGGCGATCGCCAGAGCGGCCCGGTAGGATTTCCTCGGCGCGATATTCAGGAATTGCTGCATCTTCAGGTGCAGGAGGACCGGCTTGACCGGTATGGTAAAGAACGCATTGGCATTACATTTTCTGCATCGTTCGCGGTGGGCGAGGGTGTCCTTGCAGATAAGGATGACGGACACCTCCCGCAGTTCCGGACTTTTCCTGATAAGGCTGAAGAGTTCCTCGCACTTGATGCCGGGCAGATCGAGCCGGGTGACGATGAGGTCGACCTTTTCCTTTTTGTGGACCTTTAGGATGTCATCGTTCGTCGCCGCGGTAAAGATCGCAACGCCTGCGCGCTCGAGAAAAGTGCTCTTCTCCATGATCGGTTTTTTCAGGCCATGTGCCAGCAGCACCTTTTTCATCCGTCTCGCCCCATCCATTCTCATTCAACAGTTTCAACGGGTTGCAGGTCAGCAACACATTGGGCACATTTTATTATTAATCACGCAATAAGTTTATTATTCAATATATCACAACTTTCTGTTTATAGGATTAACCGGATTCTGAAACAGCACGGGCGCAGACCGAGAGAACGATCTGCGCCCGTCTGGCCGCCGGTGATGTTGAGATTTTCTTATTTAAATATCTCATTCAGGAATATCGTCATATCCGCCCACGACTCTTTGTCAGCCTTTGCATTGTAGGCCAGCGGGAGCTTAAACTTCAGCCCGAGCTTCGTTGCGTCGGGATTGGTAAAAGCGTGTACCGCGCCGGGATAGGAGATGAACTTGAAATCGGCCTTGGCGTCCGTCATTTCCTTTTTGAACGCCTCGATCGCCTCGGGAGTGGTGAACTTATCGTCAGCGCCATTATAGACCCTGATCTTCGCTTTGATGGCGCCGGGCTCTGCCGGCTGCACCGCTGCCAGGCTGCCGTGGAAGCTTGCGACGCCTTTGAGATCGGCTCCCTGCCGCGCCATGTTCAGGACCACGCCGCCGCCGAAGCAGTAGCCGATGGCCGCAATATTGGAGGGGTCAACGGTCGGCTGTTTCTTTAAGAATTCCTCGGCAGCAAGGAACCGCGCCTTGCCATCTTCGGAGAAATGCTTCATGACCTCCGAAGAGAATTTCCCGGCTTCATCGGGATGCATGGCCTGCTTGCCGTCGCCGTACATGTCAACAGCAAGGGCGGTATAGCCGAGCTCAGCCAGCATCCGTGCCCGGTTGCGCGCATACTCGTTATGCCCCCACCACTCGTGCACCACGAGCACGCCGGGCCGCTTCCCCTTGACGTTCTCGTCATAGGCCAGATAGCCCTTCAGGACCGTGCTGCCAACGGTGTATTCCACCGGCGTCCCTTTGATCTTCGGAGCAGCATTCGCGAAACCAGCTATCAATGATACACTTACCATACCGATGACCACCAAAAACAGCTTTTTCATAGCATCCTCCTTTTTTTGGGGGCACAGGATACACCAAAAGCGTACTTATCCCTTTCCCCAGTCTGTTTTAACTGATCAGATGGAAACAGCTCTCTCTCGTATAGTTTAGCACGATAAAAAGGGGGATGGGGCGGTGGGGGAATTACCGGTTCCGTTCCCTCATGACGCGATCTATTTCGCGTTTGGACTCCTTTTCCTTGATCGTATCCCGTTTGTCAAAGGCCTTCTTGCCTTTTGCGAGGCCGATCAGCACCTTGGCCTTGCCGCGCACGAAATAGATCTTGAGCGGGATGAGCGTGAAGCCCTTCTGCGTCATTTTCCAGGTGAGCTTGCGGATCTCTTCCTTATGCAGCAGAAGCTTTCGCGTGCGGAGCGGGTCGTGGTTCGCCAGATTGCCCTGGGGATAGTGGCTGATGTTCCCGTTCAGCAGGAACATCTCCTCGTTCTTCACAATGGCGTAGCTGTCGGTCAGGTTTGCAAGCCCCAGGCGCAGGGATTTCACTTCCGTGCCCAGAAGCGCGATCCCCGCTTCAACGGTCTCTTCGATGAAGTAGTCGTGGTGCGCCTTGCGGTTCGTAGCAACTGCGGTATCGTGTTTTTTTTCAGTCATAATTCGGTTATTCGGAAAGGCCGTTGTTCCGGCTTGCCCACCTTTCTTCCGACATACTTTCTGGCTGCTTCCCTGACCGTGTCAACGTCAGCAGGCCTGGCCCGTCGCCTGAGATACCCTTTATAGTCCAGAAGGGACTGAGTCGGTTTGATCACGATCTTGTCGTCTTCCTGTTCGAAAACTACCACATCGCCTTCCCGAAGATGCAGAAGATCCCGCACTTTCTTGGGAAGCGTAATCTGGCCTTTCGACGTTATCTTCGCCGCAACGGTCATGGCCCGTCTCCTTACTATTACCGCATATCCTTAATCATGATCGTAACCAATACAGGGAAAATTATCAAGCGGAAAACTGAAGACAACAGGTGTTTGCTCTTCCTACCGGCCTCTTCCCGTCCGCCAGGGCCGAATAATTCGCCTCAATAGCCGGCGTACCCGCATAAAGAAAGTGATTTCCCCGCCTTCGAGCCGGATTCTGATGTCCGCGTAGAATCTCGACAACGCTTTCAGCGTCAGCTTGAACAGCTCGTCGCGGCCGTCGGTGTTTCCCCGGCAAACATGGCGGTGACAACCGATAGCCGCCGCTTGTACGGGAACGAGCAATTGTATAATGGAAAGATCGTCCAGATCCAGATTTTTCTTCCTCGACTCAAGATGCATCGCAGCAGAGCGTACTTCATGCCGGTCCTTTGCATATTCTTCGTAACGCAGGGATATGAGCTTCTCCCAAACCCGAAGATGCTCGTTCTCCACACCCAGGGTCCTCAAGTTGTCTATGTATGCCTTCGGGACCGCCTCTTTCAGCGTGGCCAGATAATCCCGGAACTCAGACGGAACACGCAGATCAGGCGCCGCCAGAACAAGCATGATCAAAACGAGGTAAGCGACGACCAGTTCATTGAAAATCCTGTCCTGTTCAACCTGGTCCAGCGTTTCAAGGCCCGCTAATTTTCGAAATTCCTTATTCCTGAACAGCTCGAATGCATGATGGGCTGCTGCCTGGACCAGACCCGTGGCCGTGGCGTCGGCCATTTGTTTGGGCGATTCAAATTGCACTCTAACGGATGGCATGAAGATTTCCTCCTAGCCGGTCTCAGGTATGATCATCACTTATGGAAGAGCAGTGCTGGTGGTCGACGGCTATTTCGAAATTATTGGCTTGCCGCTAAGGACGTTCAGCATCTCCACAAGCCGGGGTTTTCGTTTGTTCGCCTCTGTCAGTGCCGCCAGATAGGCAGCCCATTCAGTCGCTCTGCCGGGCCCGTCCAGTGCCTGTCGTACTTTTTTGAGATAGGCGACGGCCTCACTGTAAGCGCCGACCTTGGCCTGGGCGATGAGCCCCTCGGCAATCGTTTTCCAGATGGCAATCGCCCTGTCTGGATATTTACCGGTAACGGCGCTCGCCACCTCGTCGTCTCGATGCGATCCAAACCAGGCGTTTGCTCTCTGTTTCTGAATGTCATACCAGCGCAAAACATCGTCAATACGCTTCTCGCTAATGGCGATATCTATCAAAGTGTCCGTGAAAGGCGGCTTTTCACGACGGGGTTTTTCAGGTTTCCCGAAGCCGGTGTCAGGCAAAGGCCAACCGGCTTTATCACCCGGATAGACGCCCGTTTCCAGAAATTCCAAGCAAGCGCCCCGGACCTTGGGCCCAACCCCGGCTTTTTCAGCGGCAACCTGAAGCTCCTTAAAGTTTTTCAGGCCTGGCTGTTCAAAGAAGTCATCGGCGCGGAGCGCCGCCACGAACGACCAATCTTTCTTCCGCTGCCGGATGTCCAGCAGTTCCTTTTTCAGGGAGGACGCAATGCCCGGTAATTTATTCTGTGTTGCCGACACCCCTTTGCGAATCCACTCTTCAGCCTCGGTCGTGCGGCCTGCTTGACGAAGTTTTTTCACCAGGCGTTCATAGCTTCCGGTCGCTTCCGCCTCCCGTAAACACAGGCCAATAGCTTCATCTTCTCTTCCGGCGTTCTCCATAGCCCGGATAATCTCGCCGGATAAGCGATCACGATTGTAATCACGGGAAAAAGCCCCTTCTCCCGTCTCCGGTTTCATGTCTCTAAGCCTTGTAAGGAGGCGGTCCGCCAGCTCGCTCCATGACTTTTTCCCGAACCTGCGCTGCAGGAACTCATCCAGCCCCCCGCATAGATCGTAATCGTCCCTCAGAACGAAATCAACAGCCCGTTCCAGCTTGTCCGTATCAGACAGTGAGCATTTCGCAAGGGCCTTAAAAACGATCGGCATGGTTTCGGCTATCTCGCTCGCTGTCTCGCCTTCGTCATGCGAGTGCTCAAGCTGCTCGACGCCTCTCGTAAACAGTTTCTCACCCAGCCGGACCACGTCGTCCGGACAGCCCTCGTCAAGAAGCCGCTTAAGCCCGTCGCGTACAGGCGAATAGTCGGGCGTTTGCCCGGTGTGCTTCCAGTAGTCGCGCCATGCCGGCTCGCTGCTGATCATGACGATGGCTTTCGTAACGGACTTGGTCAGCGCGGCGCAGCCCTTTTTCCCCGGTGCTAGTCGCGTAAATCCTAATTCCTTCTTCAGTTCGGGATGTGATTTAAGAATGCCGGAAAGTGTGGCCTGCAACTCCTGCTTCGACTTCTTCTTGAGGGAGGCTTCTATACCTGCAAGCGCGCGCTCCGCTTCCGGAATGAGGTCGTCATCCTCGTCCCCATATTCGTCATCGTCTTCATCAAAATCAACGCAATCCTCATGGTCTTCCCATGCAAGAGACGCATCTTCCAAAAGAGAGAACCTGTCGTCATCCGCGTCAGCCAACGGCACGTCGGCTTTTTTCTTTAAGCGATCAAGATATTCAAGCACCACCGCGACAGCGTGCTTGCAGGTCCCCTCGTAGGGGCAGGTGCAGTCCGACGAAAGTCGCCCCTTTTCGAGCGCCGCCTTTGTCGCGTAGTTTCTCGATCCCCGCACCCAGGCGAGCAGGCCGCCATCGGAGGTGCGGGCCAGGTCCCGCACGGATCCGTTCTTTTGATACGATGTCCCGCGGGATACGATCCGCGATCCGGCCCAGGCTTCCAGCTCGGCCCAGGTGAGCTCAGACAGTGTTTTCTTGGCGCGCTTGCTCATAGGTCAACGGCGTTGCTTTTCAGATTTGAGTTGGAACACATATTCTTCAAGTAGTGGCGGAAACGCGCGCGTCACCCAGAGCGCGCCGTTTGCGCAATCGGGTGCAAGCGGTTGTTGGAACATCATACTTGGTTGTTCTTCGATAAGTTGCATGGAGGGCACGAAACTTGACCATTGTCTACCGTCGTTTTCCCGCCTCTTGACCAAGGTAAAATATGATCACAATGCCAATTATCCCATGCCAATTTCTCGCCCTCACATTTAAGTTTCAATTGACAAATACCCTTGTCTCGCCGAAAAATGGTCAGCTTCTGCATGTGTGCAAATTCGCGCTGATTGTCTTTTAGCGACAATGAAGAGAACTGCTCCAAAAGGTGACGAAGCATGAACTCCATTCTCCAGCGAATTGACTCTTCGGAGTCTGTGCTATGGCTTATCTTGTCTTTGTAGGCCATCCATTCAGGTACGGCCTGATCCTCCGGTGTGTTTTCTTGTGTTCGGCGTATTGTTTCAAAACCTATGAACCAACCCAAGAAGTCTTCTCTGATTTCCGAGAGCACATATTGACGGTCAAGCTCCGCGATAACGCAATAGAGCGCAATGACGTTGTATCGTTCCAGTTCAGGTGTCTTCTTCTCTGTGAAGATGCTATCCAAGATGTTCATGTTACGAAGCACGGCTTTCGCTTCGGTGCCTTTTGTGTCAAACTGCTCAGAGTCTTTATACATTCGATTGAGGTCGGCGTTCTTGATGTTCGTAGGGCCACCGCTGAGTTCAAGGCAGACCATCTGTGCCGCCATAAGATCATACGTGTATCTTGAGTTAGCAAAACCTACTTTGGCAAAGAAGGGATGTTGGACAAGCGATTTCACAAAATTACGCATTTCCCCAGGAAATGCGTTCCGTTTTTCCTGTGCTTTTAAAGTGGTGCCATTTTGTAGCCTCAAGAACATCTCCCTGACTTCTTCTTCATCCATTGTTTCAAGAACAATAATATCCAATGAGTACACATCAAGCCCTAAACGGAGGTCGTCAGGAAGGTCCTCGTATCCAAGCCCTGCTATGTCAACGTCATCGATAGGGTCTGAGTTCTTGGGCAGCTTGAATGAACCATCGAAAAACTCCCATATTGCCCTAAGTCTTTGTTGGCCATCAACAACATCGTAAGTGTCAGGCTTTGAACCGGTTTTTTTCCAATAGAGTTTCGGAACGTCGTAATCGCGGAGAATACTATCGACGAGAAGCTGTTTTTGTGCCAGGCCCCATACAGGGGGACGCTGGAAGTCTGGATTCGTATTGATTCTCTGTCGGATGCCATACATTGATTTAAGGGGCCATGGTTTCGTATTTGGTTTCATGTCGTACCTTTCTTATATTTCAAGACCTGTCTCCAAATGCGCACCGTTTTGTGATTACTTTCTTCTCTTTGTCGAGGTCTTCCTGCATAGAAGAGAACGCCTCAAGAATGGCTTGGCACAGCTTGGCACAGCTTGGCACAGCTTGGCACAGCTCCTAAGCAAGCTTGTACCTCTTGTTTGGGTCGGTTTTTGATGTGGAAATGCCGACGATGACACCGTGCATTACCAGATCCCTCAGATCTCGAAGAGCCGTGCGTTTTGATGCCTGCGTTATTGCTTCATAATCCGACCTCGTCAAGACTGCATTTCCTTTTAACGCTGAAATAAATTTTTTCTGTCTTTCATTCGGAGTGATTTCTATTGCCGTTTCGACAACCTCGTTTTTACCCGCCATTTTCAAATACTCTGTGCTCTGTCGGAACGTAATATAGAAATGAGTGCCCGTGTATTCCGCCTTCGGATACGGAGCGCTCCCTGCCTTGCAGATATCTTTCATCCTCTGCATCCCTGAACCGATCTTCTCGCCAAAATGTATCCGCGAGAACAAGTCGGCGATCAGGTGATTTCTTCGGAAGATGGTCTTGCCGAGAATAAAATGACGAGGTTTCATCCAGATATTTTCAAGCTGAATTCTGTCGGGGAAGAATTTCAGTATATTGTTATGGCCGCGCTCAAAATAGTCCTTGTGCATCACGGAATTGATGACTGCCTCCCGTATCGCCTCAAAAGGATACTCATATATCTCCTCCCGCTGCGGTTTACCGGTGAATCGGTATGCCACTTTAGCGTAGAGACGGACAAAATCCATGACGCTGTCCACGATCTCGAACAGACTTCCGGATAGTTCTTTTCGGTCGATAACATCAACTCCGTTTTTGTCCTTAAAAAGCACGACGGTAAAGACAGACCAGGAAATAAATCGCTGCGGCTCCTTGGCAAAAAACAGCACACCGGCATTGTTGAAATACAGTTTTCCATCCTGTTTCTCGGTGACATCCAGGCTGTGTAGAATCGTTTCCGCCTTCAATGAGCGGGAAAGACCGGCGAGTACTAAGAACGCCGACAGTTTTCCCCTATCGAAATCCTTGGGATAGATGCATCGGGTTTCGAGCAATTCATCGAACCGAACCTTGCCCTCGGATTTGAAGAAATCAATGATCTCGTTCCTCGTCATCTTCTGGGAGTTCGCGCCGATTCTCTTGTAGAATCCCGACGAGCATTCGCAAGGCTTGTCCTCGCTTTCCAAAACGGTGACGATGAGAACGTCGTGGCTGACTTCGAGGGTGATCCGGACTTTTGGCCTGCAATTGTTCGCGATATCCTGGATGCGGGATTTGAGTTCGTTAGTGGCGGAGATTCCCTTGACCGCGCCCTCATCGGTCACGCCAAGAAGTATCTTTCCACCCGATGAGTTGGCAAAGGCAACGAGTTCCCGGTCGATGTTGCTCAGGGACTCCTTGAACTCTGTTTTGTATCCCTCACCCTCTTTAAGGATTAATTGAAGTTCGCCCTTGTCCATTGCTAAACCTTATCCTCGATACTCTGATAGCCTTTACGTGAACCACATGCGCTTCCTGTAATATCATCGGGAAATAACGTCAACCGTATCGCCATTCCTCTACGCTGCCTTTGGAGAAACAACCGCGAAAAGAAAAAGCCGGTTAAAGATGAATTTCTTCACTTCCAACCGGCCTCGCGCTGTCATGGCCATGGCCTGTTACCTTGCATGAGCCTGAAACGGCCGGCGATAATCTCCCGCAAGCCATGCCGCATATTCCATGCATTGCTTTATATCATCCTCCTCAAGGTCAGGATACGCCTTTAATACCTCTGCATGACTCATGCCGGACGCCAATAATTTAAGAACAAAGGCTACCGTGATGCGCATTCCACGAACGGTAGGCTGCCCCATGCATATTTCAGGATTGACGGTGATACGATCGGATATCGTTGCCATCGCAATTCCCTCCCTGCATAGTTCTTTTTGGCATTGATAAACTCCATTTGCAGAATATTATAAACACCGTCAAAAGGCAAGTTTAAAAGCCCGCATGTCAAGCCCGCAAGTAGAAAAACATGGCGACTATGCCGGTGTTATATTTGGGACTGCTACATCAAATTCACCGGGTCCACGTCCACGATCACCCTGCACTTCCTGCCGTACTTCTCCTCGACCGCATTCCTCCCCTCGGCGGCGAGCATCCGGATCTTATCCCGCTTCGTCGACAACAGGAGCAATTGGAACCGGTACTGGCCGCGCACCCGCGAGATCGGAGCCGGGGCCGGACCGAGCAGCGTTGTTTCCTTGCCGCGCATCAGGAAGCGGATGCGGTTTTGGGCGACCTGTGCAGCCTCTGCGGCGCGTGATTCGTCGGGGCTCTTCACCTCAAGCTTGATGAACCGGCCGATGGGAGGATAACCGAGCTGCATGCGGTAGGCGATCTCTTCGTTGTAGAACCCTTCGTAGTCGTGGGTCCTGCTGTGGATGATGGAATAGTGGGCCGGGTTCATGGTCTGGATCACCACCTCGCCCGCAGCCTCGCCCCGTCCCGCCCTGCCCGCGGCCTGGGTGATGAGCTGGAAGGTCTTTTCCGCTGCGCGGAAGTCGGGAAAGTTCAACCCTACATCAGCGTCCACCACGCCGACCAGGGTCACGGCCGGAAAGTCGTGTCCCTTGGCGATCATCTGGGTGCCGAGCAAGATATCCACCTCGCGACGGTCCACCTGCTGCAGCAGCTGCTCATAGGCGTCCCGGCCCTTGACCGAATCGCTGTCCATCCGCCGCATCCGTGCCGCGGGGAACAATGCCTGGAGCTCTTCCTCGACCTTCTGCGTTCCCGAGCCGAGCGGTTTGAGGTCCACTCCGTGGCAGGAGATACACTTGTCAGGCGGCCGCGTGAAAAAGCCGCAGTAGTGGCATTTCAGGTTCCCTTCGTTCTTATGGAAGGTGAGTGACACGCTGCAACTCGGGCATTTGATCACCACCCCGCATTCCTGGCAGATGATCACCGACGAAAAGCCCCGGCGGTTCAGGAGCAGCAGCGTCTGCTCGTTCTTCTCAAGCCGTTGGGTTATCCCGGCAAGAAGCTGGGGAGTATAGAGGGTCTGTTTGGGCAGGCTCTTCACGTCGATGATCGATACGGCCGGCATGGGGCGGTGGTCAACGCGCTGCGCCAGACGGAGATACTGATACTTGCCGTTTTTGGCGTTGTAAAAGCTTTCAAGCGAAGGCGTTGCCGAACCGAGCACGGCCACAGCGTTCTGGAATTTCGCGCGCATCACCGCCACATCCCGCGCATGGTAACGGAGCCCCTCATCCTGCTTGTAGGAGTTCTCATGCTCCTCGTCGACGATGATGAGCCCGACCTTGCCAAAGGGGGCGAACACCGCGGAGCGTGCGCCCACGGCAACATCGACCTGGCCTGCCTGAATGCGCCGGTATTCGTCGGCGCGCTCGCGGTCCGTGAGCCCGCTGTGCAGCACGGCCACGCGGCTGCCGAAGCGCCGCTGGAACCTGCCCAGAAGCTGCGGCGTCAGTGCGATCTCGGGAACGAGCACGATAGTTCCTCTGCCCAGGTCTGCCTGCTGCTTGATGGAATGGAGATAGACCTCAGTCTTGCCGCTGCCCGTAACGCCATGCAGCAGGAACACACCGAACTGTGACTGCCCTGCGGCTTCGCTGATGCGGCGCACGGCATCGGCCTGTTCGGGCATGAGCAGTGGCGGCACGCACGGAACGAATTCTCCCGGCGTTTCCGTCCTTTCAGCATCCTTCTCGATAATGCTTGCCATCCCGGCTTCGCACAAAGCCTTGATCGTTGCGGAAGAAAATTCCTTCAGCTCGTCCAGGCAGACGATCTGCCGTTCGCACACCAGCAGCAGGAGTTCTTTCTGCTTCGGTCCGCGGACAGTCTCGATATTGTGATCGCCGTCGGCAAGCGTGAGATATTTTTTCTTTTTGGGCTTGGCACGGGATACGGCCTTGGGCACTACGGATTCGATGGTCAGGCCCAGGGGATAGAGGTAATAGTCGGCCATCCAGTGCGCCAGGGCAAGCAGGTCCGGCGTCAACGGGCTGTCCGTGACCTCTATGATGGACTTGAGGCCGATGGCGTCGCTCTTGTCGGGAAAGCCGAGGACCGTGCCAATCATCGTCCGGCTGCCGAAGGGCACCAGCACACGCGAACCCTCGACAAGACGCTCCTGCATCGCTTCCGGAGCGCTGTAGTGGAACGTCTTGTTGACGGAGACGCCGACAGCTATGTCAACGATAAGATTCATTGCGGATTTCGGATTGCGGATTTCGGATTGGAATCTCGATTAGTTGTTTGTGGGTTCAGCAATAAACTTTAAACACACATATTAATCGTCTCATAATA
>Ga0315272_10001434_pt1 | contig 11867 bp, 18 predicted proteins | sample C3_middle_MG_FD_203918 | JGI IMG/M metagenome (GOLD analysis project Ga0315272, IMG submission 203918) | Sediment microbial communities from Yellowstone Lake, YNP, Wyoming, USA - C3_middle | ecosystem: Environmental > Aquatic > Freshwater > Lake > Sediment | place: USA: Wyoming | collected...
AAAACCCTCTTTCTCTGCCATACGAGAAGTAACCTGTACTTCGAGCTGTTTTAATAGCTCTTCCTGATAGTTACGCTCAGCAGTAATAGCAAGCGCTTCACGTTTAAGTGAATTAAGAGTCTTCTGTGCAAGTTGCACTGTATTTTCAGCATTAGCTACTCTAGTCTGTGCCTCCTCAATAGCAGCTTGTTGTGGAGATGTAAATTCGACTGTCTGTGTAGGAGAAGACAACATACCTAGCTTGTTATCTCAGTAACTACATAGCGAGGAGAAGACCCTGCAATAGTTACAATACCTTGATATACAACTCCCATTTCTTGAGCAAATGAACCACCCTTACCATCATCATTTCCTGAACCCGCCTGAAGTACGACATGAAATATCGAAGTGCTTGCACTAGCACCAAGTCGCACGAATAGAGCATTCGTACCAAGATTCTGTATCATCCAAGCACCACGAGCTGGATTTGCTGCGAGCGCAGTTGTTGCACTCGCAATACTTGGAGTGTTCGTTGTATTCGCACCTGCAATAACTCGTTGTAAGTCCATATTAAGTTTCTCTGCTTATCGAACGTAATAATGTTTCGTATCTATCTCGAACTGCACGCTCTCTATTTACTAACTCTTTCTCCTTGCTATCTAACTGCTTCTGCTTCTCCTCTATGATTGTCTTGAAAGCAATCTCTCTTGCAATAATCTCTTTCTCTCTAATAGCAAGGGACGTATTCTTATCGGCAAAGGTAGCTCTAAACTCTGCAACCATCTCATTAAGCTTTTTATGTCCTTCAGAGACTATGAGTCGCTCAGCTTGAGCACCTTCTATCTTTTTCATAAGAGCATCCTCACCTGCTTGTAGTATACATTCTCTTTCAGATAAAGAGTCAAGCCTTTCCGTCAAAGTGTTGATAAGTTCCTCTGCTTGCTCCTGTTTCTTCTCCAAAACCTCTAGCTCTGTTTGGGCTTTAGCGCGTAGAGCTTCTGCACGACGTTCTATAGCACCTATAGGTACTAACGCCTCACTACGGGCAGTTTTGAGCCGCTGGAGGTCATCTGTGAGAGTCTTTATCTCTTGCTTGAGAGCTTCTTTAACCTCTGAATATACATTACGCTGTTCTTCCATTCGCTTGTCAAACTCTATGACTTCATCATTAATCTGCTTCTGTAGTCGAGCAAGCGTAGTGGTGAGATACGCTACTTGAGTTATATCGTTAGCTTTCTTCTTCTCAGATTCAAGCGTAACTTCTCGACGGGTAAATAACTGCATTACTTCTTAATGTCTGCAAACTCAGTCTTCTCTGCCTTCGTCTTCTTCTCTTTCTTCTCAACTTTAGTCTGCTCCTCTTCTACTTCTTTACGGATTTCCTCTTTAAGCTTATTAAGTGCAGGAGAGTCTACACCATCTGCGATAATAGACATGGTCTTCTTCTCATATGGGTCGCGCTGTTCATCAGAAGCTATAAACTTCTCTTTACCATCACGATGCATCTCACGGTCTACCAAATGCTTCGTAAAATGATACGCCAAATACTCTGGCATTTCGAGATAGGCACCTGCAGCGATTGTTTTCGCTTGACTGTCCCATGAGCAGGTAAAGTCTTCTGTCGTCCAGTTCGTGAAGACGTAACGCTTCTCGTTGTTGAACGTTTGTGGGTACTGCATGATTTATTCATTATATATAATTGAGCTAGCGAGCTCATCTTCACCCCTGTAAAGGGGCAAAGGGAGATAACTAGTGAATCGTAAGATAGATAGCCGAATATGTACCAGTAATACTGGTATAGATATTATGACCACCGATATTCGTAGCTGCAATAGCTGGAGCCATTGAGCCTGAAGTACCACCAGTAAGTGAACCAACTGCCTTACCTGCTACACCAGTACCAGTAAACAGAACGGAACAAGTTCCGAAAGTCTGAATCCAGTAGTAATACGCTGCAGTAAAGATTGCATTTGGTACACCAACAATCATACCTGTAGGAGTACCTGGCTCGACAACAGTTCCATCATAAGGATGCTTAAGAAGGTGAACTGTTGAAGAAGTCGTAAGGGCTACGACAATAGGGTCTTCAAGGTAGATAGTAGCTGTAGCTGCAGCAGCTGCAACTGCGTTACCATTGATACGATACAGATAGCCTGCACCATCAACACTAGTAACCGAAAGATAGCCACCTGCAAGTTGATTAACTGCAAGAGTCATACTTCCACCAGTGTTCGTACAAGTTACTGTTGTTGCTCCTGCTGCAACTGCAGCTGAAACAATCAAGAAGGAACCTGCAGGCTGAAGATTTGTTGCATCAAGAGCCGACGACTGGTAAACCTTACCAGCAATCGTAGCAACAGCACCATTCTTTGCATAACGATAACCGCGACCATCCGCGGTCTCCATATATGTTCCGATTGGCATCGTCTGGGTAGACGAGTTTGTGGCAATATCCTGTCCTGAAAGGATAGGAAAGCCTGTGAGTTTTGTAGCCATGAGAATTACTTAATTAATAATTTACGCTGCCGCGAAGATTCCTGACTGAGCTACCATTCGCCACACTGTACCATCACAAACTAGAGTTATTGTATCACCAACAACTGCTGTACCTTGTGTATTAGTAAGTGTCGTTCCTGAGATAGCTGTACCTGCAGCTGCTGTCTTAGCTTTAATCGTTCCACCAGTAACAGTGAAGCCAGTTGTCGTATCTGAGACAGTGAATGTATACCAGAGTCCATTAGCCGCGGTTGGTAGTGTCCAAGATGGAGAACCACTTGTCGCGCGGTTATTAAACGTCTGACCACACTGAGCTGCCGTTAATACAACTGTTGCCCCAACTAGTGCACTATCTGTAATAGTCCTGAGAGTACCTGCACCAGTAGGTGCAGCGGTAAACGCAGGAGCCGCAGTAAAGGTAGCCACACCAGTAACAGTAAGCGTCGTACCGACAGTCATAGCTGCTGATGCCGCAAGGGTACCAGTAACAGTAAGCGTCGAAGAAGCTGTTGTTGCACGAGTAAGAGTGATTGCACCAGTTGAAGTAGCACCGAGGACAATAGTACCGGAACCCTTAGCATCTATATTCAAGCCTTCGTTAGTTCCTGAGGAAATAACGGCAAGAGCGACACGAGCTGTAGCTGCAGCACCAGTAATACTAATACCAGTAGCAACTGAACTTGTGCTTGCGTCAATATAGAAGACAGGATTTGTAGCACCATTAGCACCAACAGCAAGAGCACCTGCAGCAGCCGATGTAATCGTCTGATTTGAGGTTATTTCACTACTTGCACCAGCCATCAGAGCTGGGTCATAGTTTTTCTGTTGTAGAGCCAAATTAGTCTTTTGATACTGACACTAACTCCTGAAAGTAGGGAGATAGCCGTTTCTCTTCTGCGCGTCTCCGTGGGTGATGCGCATGGCATAAAGTAATGCCGTTGTTAACCTCGTATCTTAGTTCTGAGAACTCACACTACCCAAGAATATGGTTTGTTCCCCAGTAATCATACGAAGTAATTTCTAATAATGACTAGACAGACGTGATAGCCGTAAGCTTTCCGTGACGACGTGGGTTGTCCGTAATCAGCTGACCACCAAGAGTGATGAAACTATTGAAGGCGAACTGATTCACTGACTTAATCCAGCCAGTCCAAGAGAAGCCAAGCGAGCCGACCTCATTATAGGAGTTACCTACAAAGAGCTTGCTGGCGACAGGCACAGGTTCACCACCGAACTGAGGAATTGCGGTTGGTAGAGCGTAGAAGTCTAGGAACTCCTCATTGAGCATGAACAGCACACCAGACGTACACTTACGGTCTGGGATAACTGGCATACCTGCGAATTCCATAGTCTTAAAGCCCGTATAACCCTTGAAGTTCTCTGCGAGCTTAACATCCTTCATGATGCGCTCTCCAGGCTGAAGAAGCGATTCATAAAGTTGCCAGACAACGTACGTCGTATACACCGTCGTAGGAACGACAGTTGCATCGGCGATAGCATTGTAGAGCGTACGCATCTTTGCGAGCGAGATAGTACCGCTTGAAGCAGTAACAGTCGAAGCAAGAGTCGTATAAGTTGCACGAGAGAGACCACCGATAGAAGCAACGGTATTGCCGTCATCAACTACTGCAGTAAGTCCGAGGAAGTCCTTAGAACCATTCCCAGTACCGTCTGCATACAGAATAGTGCCGAGGTCATCAGCAAGGTCTTGTGCGCGTCCACGCATTTCGACTGTAGCCAAGTCCATCACTTTCTGAATAGTGTTGTTCGCTGCAATTTCAGTACCTGGTAGGGCAACGTTCATTGCATAGAACTTTGGTGTGTAGACCATCAATACGCGGGTATCGCTAGCTGACGTTGGAAGAAGGTCAAAGCCTGCGAAAGATGTACCTGCAACGCCTTTCTGGTACTTAATTGGAAAGTCCATAGTAGACGAGCGGAACTTCTTCGTTTTCGCCAACATTGCTGTTGCGAATACGTTGCCACGCAAAACGGTATCAACGACCTGCGGGACTAGATAGTCCAGCGTAAGTGTGTCAACGCGATTTGTAAAAGCCATAGTGAATAACTAGGTGAATAATTAGAGAGCCTCACGCCAATTATCCCAACCTCGTTTAAAAGTCGTATCACTGGACGTGTCAGCATCTCCTTCTGAAGTCTCTGATGTTAGTGCTGCAACTCGCCCGCGAGCTTGTGCCGTAGCATTTGTCCGTTTAGAAGACCTCAGTTCGTAGATTTCATAGGCTTTATCGGGAGAAATCATAGATAGGTATTTCCCATCTTCACCAGTAGGGGAGAACTCATCAACGATAGTAAGTATATCTTCTTCCATCTTCTTTGAGAGCGGTTTACCCACTTTCTTCTGAAGCGATTCAATATACTCATCTAATGTGTCTTCATTCTCTTGCTCACTGGCTTTTTCTGCCTCTTGAGACTTTTTCAAGTAGTCTATTGCTTCTTTGACTGATTCTTCACGGAGCTTCTGCTCGCGTGTAAGCTGTATTTTCCATGCATCTTTGGCAACTTGAGAGTCGCCATAGAGCGCAGTCCATTCGGCTGGTGCATCAGAACCTTCAGTAACCGTCTCTTTGCGAGAAGCTTCGAGAGCTTCGAGACGCGCTTCGAGAGCTTTAACAGTCTCTATAGCATCTTCAGCTTCCTCTACTTTCCGCTTGAAACGTGAGTAAGGTACTCTCTGTTCCTCGTCTTCGGACTCAGACTTGGTGGCAGTCGCTACATCATCGGTTTTTTCGTCGGGTGAAGACGACGGAGTATCTTCTGCGGTTTCTGCTGGCGAGGCAGGAGTCGTTACCTCTTCATCAAACTTAAAGGTTTCATCCTTCTTGTCTTCTGAGAACGCCGTGTCTTGCGACATTGTTTCGTCCATGTATTGATACGGGATTGTTTTTCTTTATGGCAGGGGAACAGTCCGAGCGAACCTGCGTCTATTAAATAGCCTCTGCTTCGACAATTTCCTCGGTAACTTCAGGAGCAACCTCAATAGGTGTCTCTACAGTTTCCTCAGTAGTCGCGATGATTACTTCGTCATTCATGTGCGTAGCATTAACTGGTAATAATAACAGTATAACCTATTTTTATTTGTCAATGTGCTTTAATTCTCTCTTTTGCTTCTTACCTTCCCTGCTAGTCTCGCCGAGTATCTTGATAAGGTGCTTATGCTCTTTGACAAACTCTCCTTTCGGAAGGCATATCTTATCGCGGACTTTATCTTTGATACTCTTCATACTAATCCTCACGGTCTCTATCCGCGTCTTTAACTGCGTGCCCATGCTTATAATTGACCATCTTAAGACTAACACCCATCTTCTTGATGAGTTTAGCTTTAGCTTTACTGTGTCGTTCACCATGCTTATGACCCGATACGCGATGTAATGCATTAAGACCGATACTTTCTTTGAACTCTTTTTTGTTGAAGCTCATAATTGTATTTATTAGTAATTAACGCTCATGCCACTTCTCATGTGCCTCCTCTAGACGCTGTTTCTGTTTTGATGAGAGTAACTTCTTAGCTGCCATCTTCTTTACAATAATTTTACGGGTAGGAATACTCATATCTTATTGTACTTAGGCTTATCCTTCTCGCCTGCTATTAATACTTCAACGTCTCCCATATCAGCATCCTGTGCCGACGTCTCGGTCTGGTCGCTGATATAGAGGTCGGAGTTTTTGTTCATATTCTTATATTACCCTAGTGGAACGCTATGGAGTAACTGTCCACCCTGCTCACCTGGGGATAACTGAGGTGTAGCAGGTGGATTCGGTTGCTGTTCATTGCGATTCGCTTCTTCTGCCGAGACTATCCCGCCCTCAGCAGGAGCACCTGACTGTGCTGGCTGTTGAAAGTCGGGGAACATAGCTTGTGGTGGTAGAGCACCCTTCGCGATAAGTTGCCATGTGAGAAGCTCTTTCGCAGTCTCGTACGGATTTGGAAAGTCTAGACGCTCAAATAGATTGATTGGGTCTATAGCTTGTGCGCTCCATAGGTCAAGAGCTTCATTACGCTTTGTGAGTGGGTCTTTAGGAATGAGTGAACCTTCCTTGACGCTAATCTTGAGAGGCACTGTGAAATTAGTATTCTTGAGAGACGAACCCGTTGTACCGTGCTTATCAGCTGCGGTGAAGTTATGCTCCTCAGTGTAATACACATACATCATCTGTACCCACCAATTGAATATGGTTGATGCGAACTGCTCTATGTATTCTGTTACACCGCCACCGATACGCGAGGTATCAAGCTGATTAACCATTATTTTACCGCGGACAGAGTCCTCTTTCTTGGTACCTTCAGGTGTTGAACCAGATGTACCGAAGATGTTACGAAGCTCACCACGAGCGTCCTGAAGGTGTCTAAATACATCACTAGGTAACGCAGGGGCAGTATCACGACTATACGAAGCTCTAATATCACCTGAAGGCACCCAGAGGGGATTTCCTCGTGAAAGCTGAGTAGCAGCCTCGGCAGCTTGTTCCTTAGTAAAGTGAGTACCCGAGAGAACAATGCCATTATTCTGTGAGTCAACATTACGGTCTATCTGCTGGTAACGACGATTCACAACGTCTTGAAGAGGAATGTTCTGCCACATGAGCGAAGTCTCATCATGTGGTCTGCGACCAATGCTAAAGATAGAGAGGAAAAGATATGGTATCTCAGGCTGTGTAAAGTGATTCTGTCCCTCAACTTCCTCTTTTGACTTATTACCTGTAATAGGGTCTTCTATATCAGCTTCGCCTGAGTAATTCCAGTGCGGATTTTTATACTTTCCAAGTACTTCTGAGTCAAGCATGAAGAATACATCACGCGGAGTCCACCATTCAATATAGGTAACTTTCGTACCCATATTCGTGTCTACTTTTGCAGTAATAACCTTCTTAAAATCAGGGAATAGCTTCGCAAGCTTTGAGGCAGTACATCGCTTCTTCTCTCCGAGGAACTCACCATTGTATCTACCACCAACATCTATCTTGGCATTCGGGTCGAGTATAAGACGTGATGGCAATACCTTCTCAGTGTCAATCTGATTATCTATAGCGTTCCACTGTATCTTGGCACAACCGATAAGATAGATAGCCCAATCTCTCGTTACGCCCTTAAGTATCATACGAATACGCTGGCGGTCTGCTTCATCGGCAAGAGCGTTCTGTACATCTTTTGCGAGCTTATCAGCTGCTTCTTTCTGCATCGGGTCTTGCGAAGCATTGAGAGCTACGACATTAGCTTCAGGATTACCACGAGTAGCAATAGGCAAGAATGTCTCAAGAGCTTCGAAGAGCAAATTGTCTACCAGAGGACGGCGCGTACCAGCTGTCTGCATCTCATTAAACTGCCGACCAACCCAGTAATTTAGGTTATCTTTCTGTTGTTGCTTGATTTCCTTAGAATAGTTGTCGTAGTCCGATATCCACTTAGCCGTAAGTGAGATAATCTCTTCATCTGAAAGTGTAGACTTAAACTCAGGTAGTGGCTCTTGTTCTATATTCTCATCATCTTCTGACCTACGAGCTTTGTTTGTTTGACCGAAAAGACCTTGCACACCTCGTACTGCATTAAAGAAATTGTTACTATTTTCCAGTGCCATATTTAGTTGTTATATGAACGCATAGTACCATGTCTTTCGTGTCAATACTGACGAGTAGGGGATAACATATGCTGTCCATCAGCTGATGTCATATAGCCAAGCGTGCCTGTCGTATCTGCAATGTTAATAATAGCACCAGCTCCACCCATGAAGCGGTCTATACCTGCGCGATAGTAGACTGTGGCGTGTACCCAGTCGTCTCTATCACTTCTCTGCCACTTATAGATAGGCACACCAAGCTGTGATTCAGTTACGACGCGGTATATATGACTCCAATGAGTCCAGTAATCATACCAATCAGTCTCATTCCCATAGATAGGAATACGGCGGTCTGTAAACTCATCAATTAGAAGCTGAATAGTCTTATTACGCTCGATAGTAACTTTCCCCTCATTATCATCGAAATCAAAGAAGTTCTCTGAAGTGGAGTCAGAACGATAGTATGCGAGGAATATACGGTTCTTGTACTTCTCCCGAAGCGCACGAGGGGCTGTAATATCTCCACCTTGGTCAATAATCATGATAGCTCTATCCCACCGCTTCATCAGAGCATCAAGCTCTTCATAGCCCTTACATTCTCCATAGTAGAAAATACCCTTCTCGTTGCCGATAACATAGCGAATATCAATACCTGTATCTACGCCGATAACAATGCGCCCGTCTTGACGATTAATCTCATCAGTTAGGTTGCGCATGATAACGTCCTTCGTTACTGCGTTACCACTACCGACGTATGGAATACCGAGAACGAAGTTAGCAAAATACTCAGGTGTCTTAGTCTGCTCTAGCTGTTTTACCATCTTCGCGGTGAACCAAGGAGCCATGAGCAGTGAAATCCAATAGCCTGAAGCTTCTTTATCTTGCCACCGCTTTACCCACTGTCCTTCATGGCGGTCTAGTACCTTCTTGCACTTAGAGCAACCGAAGTACCACTCCTCGTCTTTCTTGAGTACGTTCGCCATAGTCATGTATTGCTGTTGCCCACAATGCTCACACTTAATGAACCAGTGCTTCTGGTCTGATATATTCCATAGCTTATCTACGCCGAGGTCAGGGACTGATGGGTTAGAGAATAGCCACTGCCAGCCATACTTAGAGTGCTGAAGACGTGAGTAATACTGGTCAACGACCTTGAGGTTTGAGCGGTCTACTTCATCGTGCACGTTAAGGTCTGATGAAATCATAAGAGCTGCACGCTCACTCCATGTACCACGGTAATAGATGACAGACTCTCCGACCTGCTTCTGCTCAACTGTGTCGCGGTCTTTAGTCCACTCCTGCATGACAGGATTCTGTTGAATAATACGATTCGTCTTGGAAGTAACGAAGTCATGTACGTCTCCATACGTTGGAAGCGTATAAATCATGTCCATCTTCTTCGTCTTTGCAAGCCACATGCTCTTGATGATAGCCGTGGTGCTGAAGCCAATCTGAGCAGCCTTACGAATAGCCTGATGAGGCGTGAAGTCCTCAAATATATCCCAGAGAAATGCGTGGTCTTTGAAGTCTAATACACGTCCGACCTCATTCTTTATCTGGTGCTGTTCAAGAAAGATATGGATGTCAGCTGCGCAAAGCTCCTCTATAGTCGCCATGCTATTTCTTCGTCTTCTTCTCTTTGAGCTTCTGGCTTATCTCTGCTGCTAGCTTCATAATATCATGTGTAGGAGTGATTATCTCTCCCTTAGTCGTCATATCAGTCTCAGTGCGGTCTGAGAACTCTACCTTACGCTTACGGCGTAGATATTCCATAGCTAATCCTGCATCGAATGAGATATTTTTAATCACAGTCTGACGCGCAAGTAATACAGGTCTTGTTCGTAATCCATCGAATCTGTCAGCCAACTCAGGTTGCTTCTTTATATTCTCATAATAAGTCTGCCGAGATATACCAGCATAAAAGCACGCTTCTTCTACTGTTGCGTCAAGAGCAAAAGCACCTTCTAGTTTGTTGACAACTTCAGGAGTGAATACTGTCGGTCTTCCGCCTTTATCTTTACTCATAAGACATTCATTTTACGCGGATAAATCTTGTAATAGAGATTTTCATGAGGCTGTAGTGTATCTCTCTTGAATACTCGTGAATACTCTCTCCTATCTCCTGCGCGAATTAGAGTATGATATTTACATAGCTCGCAATAGGCACGAGTACCCTCTATACCCTCATAGAGTATCTTCATCTTATGGACGTTTTGTTTGTTGTCGCAGTTCATTTTCATCTAGTTTCCTAAAGAAACACTTAGTACATTCCCAACCGCCTGCTTTAGCATACGCCACTTTCGTTATCTGTATGAGACAGGTCTTACATTTCGGGAGAGCCATATTAGATAAGAATGAGTAGCATTAGTAACCATAAGAGAGAATGTCCTGTTACTAGCATATAAACCATAAGTAATATCAGTATTAGTCTCATGTTTTCTTTGGTGTCATCATAACCATTCTACATGTCTCACGAGTTAGATGATTCTGTTTATCACGGCGATTATCTATCTTAAGAGCCCATCGGCGCATTACTCGATTATCTGCCCTTATCTGTGGTGGGCTCTCTTTAGTCTGTACCATAAGCAAGGAGAGCAGTACTGTCATCATCTATGAAGTAGTACTTCTGCCCGTCGTGAGTAGCTACATCTACTGCCCATGCCTTGAATATCAATACATCGCCTACTGCATAACGGCGAGCATCTACATCTTCACCAAGCGCGATTATTGTTCCGCGCTCGGCGATTGTATCAGTCTTAATAGCACCGACTGATACCTCGGGGATATCAAGCTGAATCTTATGATTTAACGGCTTCATTTTGTTTTGGCTTATCGGCGATAGCTACGCCGTGAGTAATGAATGTACCCGCTGTCGAGAGCGCATTTTGAAACGCACATCTTGATACTTTTGCGGGGTCTACAATTCCTTTCGCAAACATATCTACTGCATGTCCATTGTCTGCGTTATAGCCTTTCTTATTCGGCAAACGCTTGATGATAGCTGTGTAATCTTCTCCCGCATTCTCAATAATAGCTTTGAGCGGAGCCTTTAGGGCAGTGCATAGTATCTGCTCGCCCACAGAATGACCCTTAAGCTTATTACTAATGCGGTAGAGACACATACCACCACCTTCAACAAGCCCTTCCTCAAGAGCTGATTTAGTCGCGTTGACCGCGTCCTCAATCTTATGTTTGAGGTACTCACGCTCTGTATCTGAGTGAGCACCCACCTTGATGACAGCCACACCTCCTTCAAGGCGGTCTGCGCGAGCTTCAAGCATTTGCTTCTCATAGATATTCTGATTATTTGATGATGCGATATGGAGGAATTGAGCGTGATGTTTAGCTTTCTCACAGGTGTTTACTATGACGGTTTTTCTATCACTTACAGTAATACGCTTTGCCTTACCGAGGTGTTCTATCTTTACCTCGGAAAGCTTTAGTCCACTCTCATCTGATACTAGTGTACATCCTGCAGCTGCAGCCATATCTTCAAGGTCATTCGCTTGATTTATCTTAATGACGAGCGAATTAAATTGACCATTAGCTTTAGCAAAGACAAGCTGTCCTAGTGCCGCATTATCAATATCGGCTACAAGGAATACGATAGTCGAAATCTTATTTGCATCTAGCTGTTCCATAAGTCCTTTAATCTCTACGAGAGCACTGATACGTTTAGCTGAAGCAAAAACTGCTACGTCTTCATACTCTGCAATACCTTCTTTTTGATTCGTGATAAAGAGCGGATGAGCATAACCATACTTCGTCTCAAGTCCTTCAGTAATAGCAAACTCTACTTCAGGACTAAACTTATTA
>Ga0315272_10001436_pt1 | contig 11858 bp, 19 predicted proteins | sample C3_middle_MG_FD_203918 | JGI IMG/M metagenome (GOLD analysis project Ga0315272, IMG submission 203918) | Sediment microbial communities from Yellowstone Lake, YNP, Wyoming, USA - C3_middle | ecosystem: Environmental > Aquatic > Freshwater > Lake > Sediment | place: USA: Wyoming | collected...
TTAGGCTTGCCAACATGTCCTTTACTAAGAGCCTCACGTTTACCGAGACAAAATAGCTATTCTGATTGAGATCCACGAGGTATTCGACTTTTATCTTCAAGTCTTCAGGCTTGTAGTCAAGCTTCGCCTTCTCCACTGCGTCCTCGACTGCCTTTATGATGCCTTCTATAACACTGCCAAAATCCATCTTAACCATTTCTTTGATCGTCTCCAAAAGGTCTGGCTCATTGATTTCTATCAATCTATCATACCTTATGGAATATTCTTCTTTTATTTCCATTTTCTCACCCTTTCTCGGGCAATTGCTATAACGTTTTGGGGATATTTATACCTTTTGCTTCAAGGAAAAACGGCACTCATTATCCGCTTAGAAACCTCTCTGCCTCTTCCTCGCTGGTCGCTATTGCTCTCCAACAGTTGGGGCATCTGTATAACTCCTCTCTGCCTTCCTCACTGTATATTAGCTGTCTCCCTGCAGTCTTGACGGTGTAGAGTATCCTCTTCTCGAAAAACAGTCTTGTAACCTCTGCTCCACAGTAGGGGCACTTGGGCATTCTATGGGGATAAGCAAAGATGCGTCTAAAATGTCTTTCTAGTCCTTACTCTCGGGAAAAAGAGGAAAAAAGAGGGGCCTACTCACATTCTCTGCGTTTTTCCAAAAGCTCGCTCAAAAGCTCGGTCAATGCCCCGATTATCCCTCTTTCATAGCTAAGCATCGATGCATAATCAAGCTGTATTGCTAGGCACTTGTTCCTGATCTCCCTAGGACTCCCCGTCGAGAGGAAATGCTCCCTCCTGTCAGGGTCATCGATAAAGTAGGCTACCGCAGTGGTTCTGGGGACATAGTGGTCGTCGAGCAAGAGGAGTGCTTGGTATCTAATCTCCACGGCTATGTCTCTGTCCTGCATGTCTGGGTTCTTCTTTAACAGCTCCTCGGCTAGCTTCTCCGCTAACTGCCTCGCTTCAGGCACGGCTCCTTGTAGCTCCTCTTTCAGTAGCTCCCTTGTGTCCCTCAAAAGCTCCAGCAAATGGTCTCCGCTGTAAGCCTCGTAATGTTCTTCGATCCTCACGATTTTCGGGCTAACCATTCCTCTCACCGGTCACGTCCTGATTCACGGGGTAATGCATCTCAAAGCTCCTTATCATGTTCAGGACGTGCTTAAACCTCTTCGTCGTAAGCTCTCCCGTGACCAAGAACTTCATGCCCTTGATACAGTTCGGGGGCCTAAACCTAATGGTAAGGTCTTCTATGTCTATCCGTCCAATCACCTCATATACGTCAATGAATGTGTTGGGGTCGCCTTCTTTGAATCTCGGTCTCAGCGTTACCATCAGTTTCTCGTCTCTCTCAGTCGCCTCCAATCCTGGCTCGAAGTGGTTTATCCACGTCTCTGCGGTAATGTAATCCATTTCCTTGCCTGCATTGTATTCTTTTATCAGGTCTTTGATGCTGGATATGATGCGTGCAATCAATGAAACCTCGTCGGGCGCCTCCACGAGGCCGTTCACTGTCGCTTCTATCACCATTTTTTGTTTCTCGTATGTAATGATCATGTGATAGTCATGCGTCAATAACCAACCTGCTAGGACAACTTCTGGTCCATCCAGCTCTGCCACTATTTTGTTGTTTTCTACCTGTATCTTCGGAAATACTGGTTCAAGCCTCTCTTTAAGTTTCGAAATCAATTTGTCTGCCTCAGTTATCAGTGTAAACCTGCCTTCCAACTCTTGTTTGCTCATACTCGGTCGATATAACATGTGCTGGGGGCGATATTTAAGTCTTTTCGTTTAAAGGAAAAACGACATGTAAATCGCTTAAATCATGCTGAGGCTCCAAATGAAAAGCTCTATCTTCCTAACATACCTCTTGTCCACTCTGTTGCTTATCCAGAAGAGCATCTCGTTCTTGCTGTATGGTCTAAACGATAACAGGAACTTCGACGTCCTAACCTCTCCTTGGAAAAGGTAGAACCCCTCAGTGTCGCTCTGGATTGGTCCCGCAATTATCCTCGTGTATTTCTTGCTCCTCTTTATCCTCCATGCCTTTTCCAGCTCCACGAATACCGTGTCTGGTATCTCGCTTGTCTCCCCTTGTCCTTCGTGGACTAGCCTCGCTATTGCGTCTATGAGTGTGGCGGTAAACAATATGTCTCTCTCGTCGAGTGCTTTCTTCACGTCCACGCTGTAGATTAGCCTCCCACTGTTGTGGAGAAACTCTACTCCAACTTTCTCGCTGGTTACCCTGCCCCTCATAAGCATCAAGAAGCTTGCGTCCTCGTCCTTGATGTAGAAGTTGCTTCCATACCTTATTATCCTGTAGTCTGATATCTCCCTGCATCTCCTTCCAATTTCTTCCAGTATCTCCCCCTCCTCCACGCAGACCTTTCTATCGGCACTCGCCTCGCTCACTGCTCCCAGTCTGGTCATGGCCACTACACTCGTTGCACGAATACATAAATTCCTATTCCATCAGCAAAAAACAGAAAAAGAAAAGGAGGCTAAATCGTCTCGAATGTCTCGATAAGCCCTGTAATCTTTCTCATCTTGTGGATGGTCAGCTTGCCCTTTATGGTAAACCTCGTGTCGTCGAAGTATTTTTCAATTTTTATCGTCAGGGCGTGCATTTTTATTTCTCCGTGGTACTCCCTCAGCTTTTTGAGGCTCCCCGTCCTAGCGGTTACCAGCAATGCACCTTCATTGGTTACAACTACCCTCTTTCTCTTCACCTTGAACCACAGCTCAGCTCTCTTTAGGTCCACGGCTTCGTCCCTCTTTTCAGGTGGCTCGACAAGGTGTCCAATCTCGTTTACAAAGAAAGCAATGTTTGCGGCATCCTCCATTGTTATCGGCTTCTTCAAGCTGATTTTGAATGCTATTCTTCCATCCTTCGATTCGAAGTCTAAGCGTCCCTTCTCGGTTTCAAAGTAACCCTTAATTTTCCGCTTCGACGGTGCAAATAGATAAATCGTGTCTCCCTCCCTAGTTGTCTCGAATTCTACAATGTATTTACAAGCGGTATTGACTTCTTCAAGTGCTTTTTCTCCACTAAAAACCCTCTTAACTTTAATCATTTCTTCTTGCTGGCTCATGTTAGGTCAAGTTATTCCGTGCTTTGGGGATATTTATACCTTTTGCTTCAGGGAAAAACCGAATGAGAAAAGAGAGAAAAAACGGGTAAAAGAAAAAGGCTAGTCCTCTTCTCCAGTCTCAGCTCCACAGTTGCACTCATCGGTGTTGCTGGAATAACAGTAGCACACGTTGGTAACCCCATCGGTGTTGCTGAATACCTGTGTAAAGACAGCGGTCCAAAGCCCATTCTTGAAGATCCACCTCGTCCTGCTAGAGAAAAACCTCGGTGGAAACAGCATCTCCTCGCTTTTGACTTGATACACATCGACAATGTCTCCCTCTCTGCCCTTTATCTTCAACAATCCTGTGATCCTCGACATCCTATCCACTCTCACGTCGTCCTCGATCTCCAAGTCATCCTTTACCTTGACTGGTGCATAGTAAAGCGTGTAACAGCCCAAAAGCTTCACGGGGACCTTCAAAACTGGGGTAACAATCCTCTTTTCTATCCTAACCAATTTTGGTTTACGGGTTTTTTGCTTCATGGTTGGTCGGTATAAAATCCTCCACGGGGATATAAAAACTTTTTCGTTTCAAGGAAAAACGAATAGAAAAACCGATTTCCTGCGTCTCCCCGTCTAGTTTTCGCCTCGTCTCCCCAATCTCGCCTTTATCTCCTCTATTATCCTCATGTTGGGCCTGCAATCATTCACGACATAGATGTTCATGATCTTCTTCAGCTCGAATAAGTCCACGAGAAACTCTTCTTTCTTGTTCTCGATAAATATCCTAATCTTTATCTTTCCATCCCTCGTTATGCCTATTCCGAAATTGAATCCTGCCGTCGTGACCTCTACCATTCGGACCACGTCTTGGGGCAAGAGCATGTCTGGTTGGGTGCTACTCCTAGTAAAGATGTAACAATTGAAGCGGGGACTCTTCAGCTCGAGTCCGCTCGAGAAGCTTATCAGGTCTCCAATGGTTGCACTGCTAACCCTCTCCTCCTCATTCATAAGCTCCTTTCTCTTCGGGTATTTCAGATATTTCGCCGAAATCACATGTGGATAGTGGCTGGAAAAATATAAAAGGGTTTCGCTTCAAGGAAAAACGAAAAAGAAAAAAGGAATATTTAGATGGTCGCCTTCGCCTCCAGTGTTTTTGCCTCTAGAATCATCAGCTTCGCTCTCTTTTCGAGCTCCATTACCTGCTCGAGCTCATTTCTTGTGAGTTCTAGGAGCATAAGCATGTTTGGTTCTTCCCCAGGGTTCTCCTCTATGAACTCCAATGTTGTCTTCACATAGAATAGCTTCATTTCTGGGGTCAAGATGTTCCAATACTCTTCTCCAAAAGCTCTCTTGGCTCGTTCTAATGCCTCTCCAATCATCTTCATTCTTTCGGGGTCCATATCCATCGTTTCATAGAAAAACGAACAAGTATTTAAACCCTCCTCTCTGGGAAAACGTCATGGATACGGTCATGGGCTGGGCGAGAAGTTGTCCATCTGCATGCTCTTGTTCTTTCCAGCAATCTCCCTTATCTTGCTCAGTATCTCAGTTTCATACGTGTTCCTAGCTACTAGGACGTATAGTGTCGCCTTTTCTTTTCCAGGGGCTGGTCTCAGTATCCTTCCTAGTCTCTGGGTTATCTGCCTCGTCGAGGTCCCGCTTGCTACTATTATCCCTACGCTGACCTCTGGCACGTCGATCCCTTCGTCGAGGGCCCTAACGGTAACGAGGACGCTGAAGGCTTTCCCCCACGTGGCTAGTATCCTCTTCCTAACGTTGTCTGGCTTCTGGCTGTGGTAGGTCTCTGCCCTCACTCCATTCGAGACCAGCTCATGCTTTATCGCCTCTGCCGACTCGATGCTCTCGGTAAAGACAATTATCTTTTCTCCCTCGTGGCTCTTCGCTATCTCTACGACTCTTCTCCGCTTCTCCTCTATCCTAGACATTAGCCTCTTCCTCTTGTCTGCTAGTATCCTGTATCTCAGCTCAAGCTCTTCCAATTCTGCCTTGTCTTCCTTGTCCTCGCTGTCCCTCAGCTTCTCTATCAGCTTGGCTATGTTCTCCATCTTTTCCTCGATCTCAAGGTATTCGCTCTTCTCCTCGGGCGTCATGTCCACGTATATGGGGACAACATCTATGTCCACTATTGCTCCCTTCTGCCTCGCCTCATTGTAGCTCATCCTGAATATGATGGGTATAAAGTGTTGCAGGCTCCCCAACTCGGGGGTCGCAGTGAGTCCAAGCACGTCCTTGTCTCTTATCTCGTGGATTATCCTCTGAAAGTTCTCCCCCTTCAAGTGGTGTATCTCGTCTATGACTATGAGGTCGAAAAGCCTAAGCAGTCTCATGTTGAGGTAAGCGGAATTGATTACAAAGATGGTAACCCTGCTAATCCTCTTCTCCTCCCCATAGTAGAGCGTCGCATAGAGGCCAAATTCACGCATCCTCTTCCTCCACTGCTGTGCAAGCTCTATCAGGGGCACTATGACTGCCACGTGTGTCTTGGGGTTCGATGCTAGGGCGTCAAAGATAACCCTCAACGCCACATATGTTTTCCCGGTCCCAGTCGGCATCACGACAACTCCCCTCCTCATCCTCTTCCACGTCTCTATCGCCTGCATCTGGTAGTCCCTGACCTCTAGGACCTTCTGCTCAATCTTCTCGGGCTCCACTGTTACGGTGGTGCTTGCGGTCTCTATGTGCTGTATAAGGCTCCTAGGCACGTTGAAGATCTGCCACCACTCTACTCCACTCTCCCCCTCTTGCTCGTAGTATTCTCTCGCATACTCCTCGGCTTGGTTGCGGTTCCACTCCTCTAGTGCTTTAATCATGTCTTCAACATCCTTGTAGCTAAGCCTCTCTTCGAGTCCGATGTATTTATCAATGATTGCCTTGGCTATCTCGAGGTTTTCCCCTAGGCTCAATCTAGAATCAAGGTTGTCCACAATCTCGTTTATGACATTTATAACATCGACTTCTGGAGGAAAATCATACCTAGCGATCAGGCGTGCAATCTCGTATTCGAGCTGGTTCGAGGGGAGCTCTATCCCCCTCTCATGCAAAACCCTTCTAACATTCCTAACGGCTTCATTAAACTCGGTAAGCGTCATACGTTTCAAGGAAAAACGAAAAACTATTTAAACTTGACTCTCGTCACAATTCATGGGCCCAATGATGTGGAACACGGGTTCCAATCAGTGAAGAAAATCCGCCACTCCGAGGGCCCTGCCTATGTCTGTCTTAACAATCTCTTTCAGCTTGGACATAGACATCATTGTTACCATGTCCAATAAAAAATAAGCGTGATGCGTGGAGCGTTTCTCATCGTTTCATGGAAAAACGAAAAGGTTTATATCCCCCGTCGCCAAAGATACATGGCAAGGTGGTTGAAATGGTTGAAACGAATGAGACAAATGTTAGGGTGGTCGGTGTTTTGAATTTGAATGAGGAAATTGAGAGGCGTCTTCATTACCAATTCCATATTCCTTTTGTAGGGGATCTCGAGTTGGGCGAAGAGGAGAAGACTGCCCTGTTTCTCGTCCTCAACAATGATTTTCCAGACTTCCTCAAGAGGATAGACGAAAAGGTCAATCAGCTAGCGGGCGAGATGCTCCAGCAGGGCTACACTGCTAACGAGCTCGTCGCAGACATAACCTTTGAGGTCCTGCCGTCTGTTTCTCCAGACAACTTGGACGTCTTCTATCTCTCCATCGCTGTAAGGGTCTGTCCAGCACAGTTTCCAGATTTCTGCAGGGCTGACCGAATCTCCTTGGGCGAAAGGGAATACATATCACGGCACTTCAATGCTCAAAGAAACAAGGCTGGCAAGCATTTGAGGGACACGCTCGCATACTACGTTGCACTGTCTCTCGCACGCCAGCTCAAAGAACTCGAGGACAAGTATGAGGAATGCAGTAACGTCGTCCACGAGGTCTCCAACACTAACCCTGAACTCCTACGGCAAGTAGAGGGGGACAATGAATGAGTGCTCCATCCGAGAAGTTCAAGGTCTTTTTCGGGGACCTAGAGCTTGACGCCTCGCAGGAGGCCTTTCAGATACTCAAGGCAATGACCTTCGAGGACAATCCAGACGTCAAAAAGTCGCTTGACAAACTCCTCGACAAGGCTGTAGAGATAGACTACAAGTTCATCATAAGCGAGATATACTACGCCTCAGTCATAACTGTTCGATACGTCGTAAACAATCGCAAGCTCACTGCCAAGCTCTCTACCCAAATGAAGCCAATCTATCCTCCTGAGTATTCTAAGGAGAGATACGACAAGGCACAGGAGCTTTGGAATCACTTGATGCAGGCTTTGAGGATAAAGATAAAGGAGTTACAGGAGAAAGCGGGGGCCTGTGGGGAATAGGTCTTTTTTCCTTTTCGTTTATACATATCTGCGAAAAGTTTATTAGGCTCGCCTCCACATCTTTTCTTGCCCCTAGGGGGCGTCGGGTCAAAATGGGTGGGAAAATAGGCGAAATTAAAAGTCTGGAGGACATCAAAAGAATGTCAGACGAGGAGCTCATTCATTTGGCACAGGTAGAAAACGACGTAATCAACAACGACTGCTTCAATCCCCTAGATATTTTGTTGAGGGAATATGCACTCGGCGAGCTCGAGAGGAGGGGGTATCGAATAAGAGAAGAGCTGGTTATCGAGGGGGGCGAGGAGGAATGAATGTACGGGTCTATAAGATTTACCGTGCGGTTGCAGATCTGAAGCCAGTCTCCTTGGTCTCGAAAGGCTATGAAGACTGGGTCGTCGTGGATCTTAATGAGGGCACTGTAAAGAAGGTGGCGAGGTGGTTCCATGTCCGAGGCTCGGAAAACGTCGCCATCGTGGAGCACGCTGTCTGGGAGCGTTCCGAGCAATACGAGTTTCATCCAACTGTTGATACAATCCCACTCTTGAATAGCTTCTTCCAATACTTCGTCGAGGAGTGGGGGCTCCCAAGGATACGCCTCTTCGAATACAACTCACGTGTCTTTGCAAGGGTCCAAGGAAAAACATACCACGCCAAATACATGAGCTTCTCTAGGGCATTCGATTCAAAAACGATGGCAATATACTACGGCTCTGAAGTAAAGCTGTCGAGGGACTACCCACACTTGGGTCTCTTCCATTTGTATCGTGACATCGACAACATGCTCACCGAGACATACAACATACTCCTGCGTCTCAAAAACGAGGAGGAAAAGGGTCGAAAATACCTCAGGGGCAGACGGCTCTCGGCAATATTGAACGAGTTGGAAAGCCTATACGAGGACTACAATCACTTCTACGATGTATATGGCAAAATGTATGGGCTCGAAGGAGGCTTCATATACACTGACTGGCTCAGTGAGGCATGGGGCACTGTTCCAAAGCTCCACAGGAGTGTAAAGCGGTTGTTCGCTAAGGCTATGGCATACGACTATGCCCTCCTAGAAGAAGAGGAAAAGCAGTCGAAACCGGTCCCCGTGGTCCACGCCTAGGTCCCCTTTTTCCTTTTTTCATTTTTCAATACTAGCGAAAAACATTTATCCTTGCTCCCGTGTTTCTGCTTGGCGTAGACCATGGACGTGTGGGAGGTCGTTTTGAAGCTCCATGATTTTGAACCTGTATACACGGCTCTAAGCAGGCTCGACGTATACAGATTGGACAATTGCAAGCATGCGGTGTGGTGGAGGAGGGTAGACACTTACAACAACTATTTCCTTGTAGCTAAACATGTGTTATGCAAGGATCAAGAGTATTACAGGCTGTTCCCGAGCCCAGTTCATATAGCTCCATTAAACTTGATCATAGAGCATCTCGATAGCTACGAGAGATGGAGGCTACCACCAATCGCCTTCATATATGATGGTTCACGAGTAGTGACTAGGATAGGCTCCAAGTCATACTATGCACAGGCGGTCAAGATAACGAAAGAGGGCAAGATCTACATCAAGCGGGAAAACCCGTCCCTAAAGGAGGCAGTCGCCATCCAGTAGCGTAGCCTCTTTTTCTTCTTCCTTTTCGCTTATTTATATCTGCGAAACTTTTATATATCCCACTGGCGCCCTAATAGGCGCCCGAGGGGCGGGTGGGAAAATGGTTGAGGTAAAAATCGGGGAAAAGGAGATCGAGGAGCTGTCGGATCAAGAACTCCTTGGCATCATCAGGTCTATGAGCGATGTCTTGCAGGACCAGTGCTTCGAGCCAAAGGACTTAGTTGTCCTTGGTCTTGCAATGATGGAGCTCGAAAAGAGGGGTTACCAAGTAGAATTCAGGATCGAGGTGGGCATCGAGAAGTGTCCATGCAAGCAAAACGGGGGTGGTGGGGAATGAGTAGCGTCTATCATGCACTCAATGAGTTCAAGCCATATCGCTCGAAAAAGGACAAAGTCGTCATAGAGCATCTCGAAAACGGGCATTTCAGGGTCGCAAGGTGGTTGCATGGCTCGGGCTCGGAAACCATCCTGCTTGCTGAACACAGGGCTTTACATACCTTCGAGCAATACCTCATCTATCCATCCTCGTGGCTGGCGGACAGGATAGAGGGTCTCTTCGGCTTCCTGCGTTCCAGGGGCTGGAGCATACCTAGGGTCAAGTTTAACGATTCCACGATCATACCCATCGCCGAGGTGGGCAGAAGGACGTATCTCGTCGACATGATGGTGTTCACGCGTGACAATGAGTCTGGTCTCGTCAAGAGCTTCTTGGGCATCGAGGTAATCACTGAGAATCCTGACAATCCTGATTCGGGACCCAGGGTCTTCCAGAAATTCAGCGACGTCGCTGACATGATCCTCGACGCAAAGGACGTCATCGACATGCTGAAAGAGGCAAGGGAGAAGGGCATAAAGAGGGTCTTCGGCAAGCCCGTCTCATATCACATCGACAAGCTGTCTAGATTGGTGGCAAAGTGCGAGGCGAAATACGAGATGCTCGGGACAAAGTATGGTCTTGCCTACGGCTTCGTCTATGCAGAGAAGCTCCGTGAGGCCGACTCCGAGGTAATGAGGTTCTTCCACGAGGTCGATGACGTCTACAGTTATGCACTCAACCTCTACTTCGAGCTAGAGTCGCTGGCTCAGGGGTCTCAGGCTCAGGAAAACGCTCAGGCAAAGGTCCCCGTGGCACAGGTAAAGGCATAGGCTGGTTTTCTTTTTCTCTTTTCGCTTATTCATATCTGCGAAACGTTTATATACTCGGCACGTGTATTTATACTTGCCCCGCAGGGGGCGGTAGGTAAATATGGAAACTGTGGCATTAAAAAGTGGGGATGGGGACGGGGCTCAAAACATGAAAACAGTCAAGGTGTTTCAGTTCGTTGCTCCAGACTCCAGCGAGCATTATATGACTCTTCTAGTTCTTACCGACCTGAATGGGAACACCTATCATGTATACAATAGGCAGAACAACAACGGGACCCAATTATTCTATATCCTCGACAGGTCGGGGACAATAAAGATTTGGAAAGACAGGAGGGGCCACCTGCTCTTCAACACGTATCCAAAACAGCACGCATTCTTTGTGGCTAAGGGGCCATTACAGATAAACATCCCAGTCTACCGCTCGTTGATTAAGAACAATGAGTTGCACTTCGAGACAAAGGACGATGTCAAGAGCCTTGCGTTTGAGGGCGTCAATATCCTCGACACCAGCATCTTTCCGTGGGCTAACAACAGGGCTGTCCACATGTTGCTGTATTTCCTCTTCTTCATGGATCAAAAGGTGAGCCTCTAAACCCATTTTTTTCTTTCTTTTTTTCTTTCACTGGTGTAAATGTGCATCTTTAATGGGTCCTCCTCTCCCACCCTGTTTTTTCCATTTTTTCTGGGTCTGTCATGCCTCCTGTCAAGCCTCTCCAATACCGTGTCCAGCTTCTTCTCTATCCTATCGAGCCTAGAGTTCACGTCCCTCCCCTCTGCCCTGTCCAGCTCGCTCACAATCATCTTCAACACGTAGTCTGGCACGGATAATCCCTCTGCTCTAGCCCTCCTCATGAGGGTCCTGAAAGTCTCATTGTTCACGAGGATCTCGATTTTCCTCATGCTTACCGCTCTTAAGTGTGCTCGCCACGGATAAAAATGTAGCCCTGCCTCGAAAACCTTTTTAGTCCATGCATGGAAATATTTTGAGGCCTATGACGGCAGAAATCACGCTGAAGGACGTTATGGAGGTCACGAATCAAAGAGTCTTCGTCTTCAAGGCTCTGCCAGAAGGCTTACCATTCAATGCATTCACGGATAGTTTCAGGCTCTTCCTCGTGTTCCCCACTGCCGAGGTAATAATCACTGCCACGGGCGACAAGGCGATAGTTGAGCTCGACCGAATCGTTCCATACGACGGCACGACCAAGAGGCTAAGCCAGTCCGTCAGCTTCTACGTCGAGCACTTCCAGTCAGTCTCAGACATAACAATAGCACGTGGCGGCGAGCCAAACCTCTCGCTTGTAGCAGAAATACGGGAAAGGCTGGCGACAGACGGGGAAAAGCCACGCAGAAGCCACGCTGGTCGCAGGTCTGGGTCCCGAGGCGTCAGGGCCGTTTACGGGGCCATTCGACAATAGTCATCGTTTTGTTTCTTGAAAAAGAAAAAGCAATGTTTTTGGCTGTCTGGTGCTAGGGACTCGTGTAGCCCATGGGCTCATTGTAGTATGAAATCACTGTGTTATTCTCAAAGTCGATGTTTACCCTGATTGCCTGTGTCTCGTAGTATTGGTTTACGGGTCCATACAGCACCATGAACACGGGCTTTGCGAGTCTCACTTCTGCTGTTACCCTCTCCACCTCACACTTCACGGTCCAGTGGT
>Ga0315272_10001437_pt1 | contig 11852 bp, 6 predicted proteins | sample C3_middle_MG_FD_203918 | JGI IMG/M metagenome (GOLD analysis project Ga0315272, IMG submission 203918) | Sediment microbial communities from Yellowstone Lake, YNP, Wyoming, USA - C3_middle | ecosystem: Environmental > Aquatic > Freshwater > Lake > Sediment | place: USA: Wyoming | collected...
TCCGTTTGATTAAAAGTTTCCTCGTAAGGAATCACGATGGGAGAGTAACTAAGGTCAGTTGATTGCATCGAAGCGGAGACCTGGTTATGGCTCCAGTCCAGCACCACTGTCCATTGCGTGCCGGCAAGCCAGCGCAAACCCAGTTGTTGCGCGCGTAAGGTCTGATCCTGCACCGAGTCCCACGCTGGGTTTTGACTCGCGGATGGTGCCTGGACACGTTCATACTCGCCTGCTAGTTTTGCGGTGAATGGATGGCTGCCGGGTTGCCAATGCAACGACAGGATGGCCTGGTCGGTATTTTTCCTGAATGAAATTCCTTGGGTTGCCTGCAGGTCGGAAAAACGCCTCTGTGCCTGCCCATCCAGCAACCAGGCAGAATTCAACTGCCGGTCAGCGCCCAGTGCCACTGCTTGCACGATATTATTCCTTTCACCGGGACGTTTCATGACGATGCCCGCCAGCGTAGCCTGCTCCAGCGTTGCATCGCCCACCGTGTCCCCAACCATGTCCTTCCATGCCGCCAGGCGTACATGAGTTGCCTCGTTCGGCGTATAGACCATGCCCATCTTGGGAAGCCAGCGATTCCGGGAATAGCCATAATCGGTCCCGGAATTGAAATGGATATCCAGCTGTTGCCAGGCTAGTTGTGCGTCCAGTTGCCATTGCGCGTTCAATGCCTGCTGCCGCGATACATAGATCTGCCGTGTCGTACTCGTAATATCCAGGCCAGGAGCGCTGGCGCCAAAAGAGTCATAAACAATGTGGCCATAAATATAGGGTCCGCGATACTGGTACACGCCCCATTGCGTGGCAGAGCCTGTGCCGCTGGAGCGGTATTGCAATTCTTCACTGTGCGCACTACTGGTGGATGTCCGTATGGTTTCTGGGAAAGACTGCAACGGCCCAAGGCCGGGTATATCGCTATAGGGCAACATGTAGCTGATATATTCATTGTTGTCTGTTTGATCGGTTTTCTGTTGGCTGAGCAAGCCACGCACCTCGCTGTGATCTGACAAGCTTAGGCGCATGCCCAGACGGGCGATGCTGCTGTTATCCTCGATCTGGTGGTATGTTCCCAAGTTAATCGGGTCCCACGGGTATGTTGTCTCGTCGTGCAGCGAATGATAGGTTTGGTACGCCACGAATAGCTGTGTCGAACTGGACGGCCGCCATTGCACAGTGCCTTGTCCGATGCGATTATCAAGCGAGTTGGGAACTTCCAGTATGTTTGGCGGCTGCCAGATGCCGTCGGTCTTGTATTGCCGCAACGCGATGCTCACGCCCAGCGTGTCGCTGCCCACTCCGGCGCGAACCTGACCATCACTGGTATTCTGGTTCCCTGCTGTTGCATCCACCGCCAGCGTGGTGCGCTGGCCGAACAATTTGTCGTAGCTGTTGTAACTGACTTGCTGTTCATTGAGCATGCTGACAGTGCCATGCTGCGGGGCTAGTGCGCCGGTTTGCCCCGCGCCGTCGCCATAGACATCCTGTTCCGCAGGCAGATTACCCGGCCTGTCGTTGAACAGGCTTTGCAGCAACAGGCTGCGCCGCGCTGATTCGCCGAAATGCTGGCCTTGCAACACATCTGCCTGATTTCTCAAGTTGGCCGAATTCTTTTCGCCGACCGGGGTGGCCAGGGTTTGAAATGCGAGAGTATCCAATCCCAATCGGCGCTGTATCTCGGCGAGATTGGCCTGCAATAGTTGTTCGTCTTCCTTGAGCAGGTGTTCGCCGCGATAAACCGAGCGATATGCCGTCCGCATTTGTGCCTGGCGCAAACTTTCTCGGGCGGCTAGCGGACGGTTGTCCTGCAATTCCGCCTGCGCCTGATATAACCAGGGAGTGGGATCTTTGGGATCGGCCTGCTGGGCGCTGCGCCAGCTGGCCATTGCTGCCTCGATTTGGCCGGCTTGCTTTTGCGAACGGCCCAGATAAGTGAGTATCAAGGCGTTGTCGGAATCGGCTTCATGCGCTGCTTGCAAATGTTTTTGCCCAGCCTGGAAATTACCCAGCTTTATTTCAGCCAACCCCAAACCCAATAATGCCTTGGCATCATTGGGATCGCGATGCAATGCTATTTCAAAAGCTGCTTTGGCCATATCGGCTTGGCCATCTATCAGATATACCAAGCCGCTGACGGCGATGACATAGGGGTGATTGGCTTCCACATCCCGCGCCTGCTTCACCAGCGCTTTCGCCGATTGAATCTGGTCTAGAGTCAGCGCAAGTTCAGCTTCGCGCGCCAATAGGATCGCGAATTGCGGTGTCCTGGTATTTGCTTGGGTGTTGATGTTATGTATCACTTCACGCGCCTCGGCCAAACGCGACATGCCTTGCAAAGCATAGGACAGAACCAGCGGAGGTAAATTACCGCCTGAAATACCTTGCGCACGATTCGCCGCCTCCAGCGCTTCTTGCATTTTCTCAAGTTCCAGGTACCCCATGGCGGTGAGCGCGTAAGCGTTTGCTGAGTGTTGTTTATCGGCAAGCAAAGGAACGAGTTCTGCTATCGCCTGTTTGGGCTGATTACCCTGCAGCAAAAAGCTGGCGTGCAACAAACTGATCTCGACTTTATTATCTTCACTGGCCTGCCGGCTTTTGTCTGCATTTTCCAAAATAATCAACGCTTCGAGAAAGCGGCCTTCACGCTGCGCTTGCAAGGCTGCTTGCATCATGGGGGTGGGCTGCAATGGTTGATATTCAGTTGCTACCTGAGGCAAAGTCCAAATCGCGCTTTGGCCTTGCCCGATGCTTTGCTCTGATGGAGGATTGATTACACCCAGAAAAGAATCCTCATCAGCCGCCTGTGAAATTTCTACTGCCAAGCTTAGTGCGGCGATGCATAAAAACGACACAATTCGCAAAAGTTTCATAGGTGTGGATTGGCAAAGTGGGATGGCGATGTAATTTTTGGAATAGTACAAGATACTGAACTAAAGCAATATGTCTATTTCGTTTAACCTTGTTATTAAACTGGTCTTTAACTCCATGCAAAATATATTACTGTTATCTCCAATAACCTGAGTCTTGATTTAACGATTGGAATTTTTCTCTTAACTGCACTCTCCCCGCAGGTCGTGCGGGCTAGACGTGGAATAGACTTAATGGTATACAAGATATGGACGTTTCTTCATATAATCAGAAATATGCGCGGGATTGCCAATTTTTTTGGGGAGCAATAGTGCCAGAAACGGTAAATAAACTATTTCAATTCAGACTTCCCGTCACAATCTCTATTTGGTCGGAGATCGCTTGTCTCCAATGAAATTCCCCGGGCCTTTGATGCATGCGATGCTGCTGTGCGCGCTCGTGCTAGCCCCGGTTGCCTGCTGGGCACAGGATCTGAACTTAGTCATCCTGTTAAGTGATAACACTGCCCCGTATCTTTCCTTCGCCAAGAAACTGAAAGACAGCTTGCCTGCATCGGTGCAAGCCATTGTGCTTGAATATCCTGGGCAACTTCCCTCCAGCGCGCTGAAAGCAGATTTGATCATCACTGCCGGTATGAAGGCCACGGAACTGGCCGCCACGCAATCCAGTATTCCGGTTTTAGCCGTGATGATCCCCAAGTCCAGCTACGAACGAATGCTGGCTCAACAATCACCGCAAAATCCCGCTCCTTCGATTTCGGCAATTTACCTCGATCAACCTTGGGATCGACAACTCGATTTTGTGCGTGCTGCGCTTCCTGACCGTATCAAAATTGGCTTGTTATATGGAGAGGAAACGCACATTGATGTTGCGCGCTTGCATCAGGACATTGCCCATCGGGGCGGTTCGTTGATCGCACGGCCCATTCGTTCCGCTAAAGGCTTGTATCCCAGCCTGGAAAGCGTGCTGAAAGATAGTGATGTTTTGCTGGCAATACCGGATAGCGCAATCTATAGCAGCAACAATATCCGCAACATCTTGCTGACCAGCTATCGATATCGTATCCCACTTATCGGCCTATCCCAATCCTATGTCAATGCCGGCGCGCTGTGTGCAATCTTCTCCACGCCAGAACAGTTGGCTGAGCAGGCAAGTACCACCACCAATTTATTCGGTCAAACCAAGAAGTTGCCGGGTTCGAAATATCCTGCTGCCTTCTCCATTGCGGTGAATCAGCAGGTAGCCCAATCCCTGGGCATCGAATTGCCATCTCCGGAAGCGATTCGTAACCAGATGGATAAGGCGAAGTTAAAGGAGCATGGACGATGAAACAACACACTATCCGTCATTATGTCGCTTGGCTAACGCTGCTTCCATTGTTCATCATGACAACCAGCCTGGAAATATATTTCTTGCATGACCGATCTTCAAACCTGGATCACGAATTGATAGAACACGGCAAACTTATCGCCCGCCAACTTGCTTCCAGCAGCGAGTACGGCGTGTTTTCCAACAACAAGTCGTTCCTGGAGAACATTGCGCAGGGTGTCTTGCAGCAGCCTGATGTCAGCGGGCTGGTCATACTCAACACTGCTGCCGAAACCCTGGTTGAGGTTGGTGAATGTCAAAACGAGCAGGTGGACACCGTTGCAGATATCCATCAAGAAACAACCGGACTTCCAGGCTCTAAAAACCCGATTCGCGGAGGTAAGATCAAAGAGAAGGTCAATCCGCTGATATCTATCCGCAGTAGCGACAATAGCGTGTGGTTTTACCAGCCCATCGTTTCCACTCAAGTGCCGCTGGATGAACTGGCGCCCAGTGCCGCAACGCGGCACTTGGGCGCAGTCATTATAGAAATAAGCCGGGCACGGACAAACCAGCTCAAGTCACAGATGCTTTGGGTGACGCTAGGCTCGACGACACTATTTTTAATCATCGCCCTCTACCTGATAAATCGGGCTAGTCGCACTATCACTTCTCCCATAAGCAAGTTAAGTGATGCAGTGCAGTTGATCAGACAGGGTAATCTCGATACTCGCATTTCCCTGTCTACCCATGTCTCTGAACTAAGTAGCCTGGCGCGCGGAGTAAATGATATGGCTGTGCAACTGCAACAAGAGAACCTGATATTGCAAGAGCGCATGGAAGAAGCAACTCGTATCGCCGCCATCGCTTTCGACTCACATGAAGGCATGATGGTTACCGACCCCAATTGTGTGATCCTGCGGGTTAACAATGCGTTTACCAAGATCACCGGATATACCGATGATGAAGCCGTTGGCCAGATGGCACACCTGCTCAAGTCTGGCCGCCACGATGCGAATTTTTACGCCGCAATGTGGAATTGCATCAAGCAAACGGGGTCATGGCAGGGCGAGATATGGAATCTGCGCAAGAACGGTGACACATATCCCGCATGGCTTACTGTCACCGCCATACAACAAGGGGATGGACCGGTCGCATATTACGTGGCGACAATATCCGATATCACTTCGCGCTTGGAGGCCGAGCAAGAGATCAAGTTCATGGCCTTCTATGACACATTGACCCAACTCCCCAATCGCCGCATGTTAATGGATCGCTTGGGTCAGGCAATGGCTGCCAGTAAGCGTAGCGGGCGCTATGGGGCACTGATGTTCCTGGATCTGGACAACTTCAAAACGCTAAATGACAAATATGGGCATGCGTTTGGCGATTTCATTTTGGTTGAGGCATCTCGCCGCATATGCAGCTGTGTGCGCGAGATCGATACTGTTTCCCGATTTGGCGGTGACGAGTTTGTGGTGATGCTGGGCGAATTGGATACGGATAAAGCCGAGTCAATGACACAAGCTGGCAGCGTTGCAGAAAAGATTCGTGCGACGCTTGCCGAACCCTATACGATGCCTACTAAACAGGGCGATACGGACACGGCGATCAGGCATTATTGCACTTCCAGCATCGGTGTGATCCTGTTCGCCAATGATGAAAACAGCGCTGAAGACCTCCTCGAATGGTCCGACAGGGCCATGTATATAGCCAAAAGGGATGGGCGGAATTTGATACGCTTTAATGTTTAGCGTTACCAAATGGTTTGTTGATTAAAGTGTGCGGGGCCGCACATGAAGAACTACCAAGTTTGATTTTGCGTGCTTGCGCACGCGAAATCTTAAAAACCACTGAGTTTGATTTTGCGTGCTTGCGCACGCGAAATTTGGTGGCCCGGGGCGGAATCGAACCACCGACACAAGGATTTTCAATCCTCTGCTCTACCGACTGAGCTACCAGGCCATTTCTATTGCATTCACTGTTAACCACGCCCAATAAAGCAGCAGGTTCAGCCAACTTCGGAAGCCGCGCATTATACCGGTACCGCGCCAAATAACAAACCCCGCCGAAGCGGGGTTTGTCGAATCATTACAAAACAAACAACAGTAATTACATCATGCCTTCCATGCCGCCCATGCCGCCACCGCCCATACCACCAGCAGCAGGCTTGTCTTCCGGCAGTTCAGCAACCATACATGCAGTGGTCAACATCAAACCGGCGATAGAAGCTGCATTTTGCAAGGCAACACGCGTCACTTTGGTCGGATCAACAACACCCATAGCCAACATGTCGCCGTACTCACTGGAAGCTGCGTTGTAACCGAAGCTGCCTTTGCCTTCCAATACTTTGTTCACGACTACAGAAGGTTCATCTCCCGCATTGGCCACGATGGCGCGCAACGGGGACTCCATGGCACGCAATACGATGGTGATGCCAGCATCCTGGTCGTGGTTGTCGCCCTTGAGTTTGCCAACCGCAACCTTTGCGCGCAGCAATGCCACGCCGCCGCCGGGAACGATGCCTTCTTCAACAGCTGCACGAGTCGCATGCAATGCGTCTTCCACGCGTGCCTTCTTTTCCTTCATTTCAACTTCTGTCGCCGCGCCAACCTTGATCACTGCAACGCCGCCAGCCAACTTGGCTTTGCGTTCCTGCAGTTTTTCCTTGTCGTAATCACTGGTGGATTCTTCGGCTTGCTTGTTGATCTGGCCGATACGGCCCTTGATCGCATCTTCCTTACCTGCGCCGTCGATGATGATGGTGTTGTCCTTGCCCACTTCAATGCGCTTGGCTTGACCCAATTCAGCCAGAGTTGCTTTTTCCAGGGAGAGGCCTACTTCCTCCGCGATCACAGTGCCGCCGGTCAAGATCGCGATGTCTTCCAGCATGGCCTTGCGACGGTCGCCAAAGCCAGGTGCCTTGACTGCGACAGTCTTCAGGATGCCGCGGATGTTGTTTACAACCAGTGTGGCCAGTGCTTCGCCATCCACGTCTTCTGCGATGATCAACAATGACCGACCGGCCTTGGCGACTTGTTCCAGTACCGGTAGCAGGTCACGAATGTTGGAGACCTTCTTGTCGTGCAACAGGATAAAGGGGTTTTCCATCAATGCTACTTGGCGATCCTGATTGTTGATGAAGTAAGGAGACAGATAGCCGCGATCGAATTGCATCCCTTCCACGATGTCCAGCTCATCTTCAAGACCGGTGCCGTCTTCAATCGTGATCACACCTTCTTTGCCGACTTTTTCCATCGCAGCAGCGATCTTCTCGCCGATCACGGTGTCCGAGTTAGCGGAGATGCTGCCGACTTGTGCGATCTCCTTGCTGGTGGTGCATGGCTTGGAAAGTTTCTTCAATTCTGCGACTGCTGCGATGACCGCTTGGTCGATGCCGCGCTTCAGGTCCATCGGGTTCATGCCGGCTGCAACGAACTTCATGCCTTCCATAACAATGGATTGCGCGAGTACTGTTGCAGTTGTGGTGCCGTCACCGGCAACATCGGATGTCTTGGAGGCGACTTCCTTGACCATTTGCGCGCCCATGTTCTCGAATTTGTCTTTCAATTCGATTTCCTTGGCGACCGATACACCGTCCTTGGTGATTGTTGGTGCGCCATAGGAACGATCCAGTACGACGTTGCGGCCCTTAGGGCCCAGGGTCACTTTAACTGCGTCGGCCAGAATGTTTACGCCAACCACCATTTTGTTGCGTGCGGCGTCGTGGAATTTTACGTCTTTAGCTGCCATGTTTTTTCTCCTGAAATTCTAGTGTTAATTAGGCTTCAACCACGCCGATGATGTCATCTTCACGCATGGTCATATATTCTTCACCATCCATTTTGAAAGCCTGACCGGCATATTTTCCGAATAGCACGCGGTCGCCAACCTTGACGCTCATGGCTTGCAGTTTGCCGTCATCGCCAACCTTGCCTTTGCCCACGGCGATGATCTCGCCTTGATCCGGCTTTTCAGTTGCGGCATCCGGAATAACGATTCCAGAGGCGGTCTTGCGTTCTTCTTCCATGCGTTTAACGATCACGCGATCGTTCAAAGGACGAATTTTCATACTGATGTCTCCTAAAACAAGGGGTTAAAAAATGCGGAGGCGGAGTTTAGCACTCTCTGCCTGCGAGTGCCAATAGTCGGGGCGACTCTGCCCATATTCAAGAGCAAGACGGGTTTTTATTTTGAATTCGGGGTCTAAAGGGGAGGAAGTGCGATCTTGTTGCCAGTGCTGAACTGATAATCCTTGAATATATGCTCAGTTGACAGGCTTTGGTAAGTGCCGTCGGCATTGCGGCGCGTGGTATCCTTGAGACGGTAAGTATAATGACCGCAAGTCCAGCAATCATAGTTGCGCATGTGAGTGCACAAGCAGGTCTTGTCCTTGACGGAAATCTTTTTGGCATCAGGATGCAACGCCACTTCGCGGTTGTAGGCATCGATATAATCACAATGACCATTCGCATCAAGAAGATAACCGAATGCCTCGCAGTTGGGGCGTATGCCGGCGCCTATCGCTGGGCAGCTCTTGATCATGCGCATCGGATAACCGGTCGGTGAGATCATGTTGACCTCGATGTCATCTTCGCTTGCCTTGAAATATTCCTGTTGAATTTTATCCGGGATGCCACATTCTTTGGCAACGGTAAAGCGCGTCGCTACTTGCACGGCAGCACAGCCCTTTTCCAGAAAATCGACCGCATCGCTCCCGGTAAATATTCCGCCAGCAGCAATCACCGGGATATCCAGTTGCTCGATCTTCAAATGCGCGACGATCTCTGCAACGATGGTATGCAGATCATACTGCGCCCAATCCATGCCGAAGCCCAGATGTCCGCCAGCCAGGGGGCCTTCGACCACGATGAAGTCGGGCAGGCGATCGAGCCTGGCAGTCTTGCGCAGGAACAGTTGCAAGGCACGCAACGATGAAACGATGATGCCCAGCTTGGCATCGCGAAAACGCGGATTGTCTTCCATCAACGCGAATGACCCGAGATGCAGCCCTGCACTCAGAGTAATGCCGTCTATTCCAGCATCCAGCGCTCCACCAAGCCGCACACGCAAAGTCTCGCGCGGCGAATTCATGGTCAATTTTTCCATGCAGTTGACGAAGATCATGCCATCACCACGCTTTGCTTCCATGGTCTTGCTGACATGCAAGCGGGTGGATTCAGCCACTTGGCCAAGATCGAATTTCACGATTGATTTATCGGTTTTTTCGACGTTGAGTTTGTATTGTTTTTGTTTGGCACTGACGAATTTCGTTTTGTCGAGACGATCTGTTACGGTGGGCAGCATCGCATCAGAAATATGCCCGATGCCTCCCAGCCGGGATGCTTCCAGAGCCAGTTCGCGGCTGGAAATATCAACGCCCATTCCGCCTATTATGATTGGAACTACCTCGCGCTTGCCAAATCGCAGACGAAAATCATCGACACATTTCATTACTTTTTCTTTCTAACTGCAAAAATCGAGCCGTAAGAATGCCACAGATAAGCCTATCCTCAAAATTAAAGTTGGGTGTATCCGCCTCAGAGCAATCAGATAAACCCTTTGCGTAGCACAAGTTACTGCAAAACCCGTTATGATTTCATCCATGTCCGAACAAACTCACACAATCACCAACAACAAGCTAAACGCTCGCAGCCTTGCTTCCGTATGGCATCCTTGCTCACAGATGAAGCACTACGAAAGTTTTCCATTATTGCCCGTTGCCCGGGGCAGCGGGGCCTGGCTCTATGACTTCGAAAATAAACACTATCTGGACGCGGTCAGCTCCTGGTGGGTGAATCTGTTTGGCCACTGCAATCCTTACATCAATGCTGCATTACGTGATCAACTGGAATCGCTGGAGCATGTGATGCTGGCCGGATTTACCCACGAGCCGGTGGTACAGCTTTCTGAGAGATTGCGCGAACTCGCACCGGAAGGATTAGGTCATTGTTTTTATGCTTCGGACGGGGCGTCGGCCACAGAAATCGCGCTTAAGATGAGCGCGCATTTCTGGCGCAACAGCGGCAAGCCGGACAAGATCCAGTTCATCAGCCTGGAAAACAGCTATCACGGTGAGACACTGGGTGCGTTGTCGGTGACCGATGTCGCGCTATTTCGCGATGCTTACGACGTGCTGATTCGGCAACAGGCCACCGTACCAAGCCCGGACTGGCGCAAAGCCTCGGTAGGGGAAAGTGCCGAGGCTTATGCACTGCGTTGTGCGGATGCGCTTGAGCAACACTTGCAGCAGCATCATGCGCAACTCGCCGCGTTCATCATCGAGCCGCTAATACAGGGGGCGGCAGGCATGGCAATGTATCACCCCGTTTATTTGCAGCGCGCTCGGCAGCTTTGCGATGATTATGATGTGCATTTGATCGCGGACGAGATCGCTGTCGGAATGGGCCGAACCGGCACGATGTTCGCCTGCGAGCAAGCTCCAGCCGTCTTCGATCCACTTCTCACAAACGTGAATGGCGCTCAAAACAACACCAGAGATGAAATCAGAAAAAAGGGAATTACCCCTGACTTCCTATGTCTATCAAAGGGTATTACCGGCGGCTATCTTCCGTTATCGGTCGTGATGACGCGTGACGAGATTTATCAGGCATTTTATGGCGATACGATAGCCGGCGGCTTTTTGCATTCACACTCCTATACCGGTAATCCCCTAGCCTGCCGGGCAGCACTGGCCACGCTGGATATTTTCAGGCAGGACAATGTGCTCGCCTTGAACCGTGACAAGACGGCATATCTCAACCGTATCGCTCTGCCATTGCGCGAGCATCACTCGATTAGGAACTGGCGAAACACCGGCATGATCTGGGCTTTTGAAGTAGAAACGCCCCATAGCGATTTTGCCCGGAGATGCTTCGCCCTTGCCCTGGAAAATGAATTGCTGTTGCGTCCCATCGGCAACACGATATATTTTATGCCGCCTTATATAATCAACGAGACAGAAATGGATTTTCTGGTGGATCATACTTTGCACATCGTCAATCTACTGAGTTAAAGATAATGCGCCTATTTTTGATCGGTTTGCTTTTTTTCAGTCTGCATCCCAGTCTGGGATTGGCAGTTTCTCTGCCGGAATCCGTCAATGCAGCTCTCAAGCAAGCGCATATCCCGTTGGATAGCGTTGGCATCGTAGTGCAGGAAGTGAATGAGCCTGTGCCCACAATCCGCCTGAATGCGGGCCGGGCCATGAACCCTGCTTCTACAATGAAGTTGCTCACCACCTTTGCCGCACTGGAGACGTTGGGTCCAGCCTATCGCTGGAAGACTGAGGCATATCTCAACGGAAAACTGGAAAATGGCGTGCTTCAGGGCGATCTGATATTCAAGGGATATGGCGACCCGAAGCTGACCGTCGAGCAATTCTGGAAGTGGCTGCGTGAATTGCGTCAGCGAGGGCTGCGCGAGATACGTGGCGACATTGTGCTGGACCACAGTTTTTTTGAAGCGGTCAGCAACGACCCTGCGGCTTTCGACAACGATCCGACACGCGCATACAACGTTGGCACCAGTTCGTTGCTGCTCAACTTCAATGCGATGCATTTGCACCTGATTCCTAACGGCCCTGCAACTACCGCTCTGCTTGAGCCCGATCTGGCCGGTTACACTTTGATCAATCACATCACCACTTCGACCAGGCAGTATTGCGGCGGTGA
>Ga0315272_10001438_pt1 | contig 11846 bp, 11 predicted proteins | sample C3_middle_MG_FD_203918 | JGI IMG/M metagenome (GOLD analysis project Ga0315272, IMG submission 203918) | Sediment microbial communities from Yellowstone Lake, YNP, Wyoming, USA - C3_middle | ecosystem: Environmental > Aquatic > Freshwater > Lake > Sediment | place: USA: Wyoming | collected...
CCAGCCTGACTCCTGGCTCGACGAACAGTCCTGGACTGACGCTGGGCAGTAGTGCGGTCACCGTGGGCTGGAATGCTTCCAGTGGCGCCATCTCTTACATCGGCGGAATTACTGACATCGCCGCAGGCATCGATGTAGTGACCATCAGCACTAGTGGAACGACCGCCGCTGCCAGCCTGAGCGCCGGCAAGCAGTACCGGTGGTACGTCTATGCGTGTAACAGTTCCGGCTGCTCCAGCTCCAGTGTGCCCTATTATTTTCAGACTCCCGCCGCGGCACTGCCATGCACTGTGTCGTTCAACTCGACCAACGACTCGGTTGTTTCAAGCGGGGCGCAGCGCCAAGTCATCCTTACGACGTCCGGCTCCTCGTGTAGCTGGTCGGCGACGAGCAACCAATCCTGGGTGCACAACATCACGCCATCGAGCGGTACGGCAGGAGCGACCCTGACCTATACCGTTGACTCAAACACTTCCACGCAGTCACGGTCGGCAACGATTACGGCGGGGCAGGCCACGCTCACTATAAGCCAGGTGGGCACCGCCGCTTCCTGCACGTTCTCGCTTGGCTATACAACGCGGAGCATCACCGCCAGCGGGGGGACGCTTGCAGTGGGCCTCACGGCGTCGAACGAAACTTGCCCGCGTACGGCACAGAGCAATTCGGCCTTTATCACGGACGTCAACCCGGCGAGTGGCAATGGCACCGCCAACATCAACTTCACAGTAGCGGCGAACACCTCAACGTCGTCGCGGTCAGGCACTTTGACAATCGCCGGTCAAACAGTGACGGTGAATCAGGATGGCGCGGCACTCCCGTGCACTGTGTCGTTCAACTCGACCAACGACTCGGTTGTTTCAAGCGGGGCGCAGCGCCAAGTCATCCTTACGACGTCCGGCTCCTCGTGTAGCTGGTCGGCGACGAGCAACCAATCCTGGGTGCACAACATCACGCCATCGAGCGGTACGGCAGGAGCGACACTGACCTACACCGTTGATCCGAACACTTCCACGCAGTCACGGTCAGCAACGATTACGGCGGGGCAGGCCACGCTCACCATAAGCCAGACGCCGCCGACGATTGCCCCACCCGGCAGCTTCACGGTTAGCGGCTCAGCCTACTGTGACACGGCGGGAGGCACCTCAACCGGAGCAGTGCAATTGAACTGGGGGACGTCGAGCACGGCGACAAGCTACGACATCATTCGCGACGGTGCGGTGATCTTCACTGGTGTCACGCAACTCAGTTTCCAGAACAACGGCACCAATCTAGCGGGGCAATCGCACAGCTACGTAATCCGAGCGCATAACTCATCGGCAACAACGACTGACTCCAATACCATTTCGGTTAGTGTTCCAAGCACTGTTTGCCAGGTCCCACTCGTCGTCAACGGCATAGCCAGCAGCTACAGTGGCACGGGTCAAAAAACCATTTCTTTGTCTGGAAGCGGGTTTAACTCCATCACCCAAATTAGCTGGAGTTGCACCATACCGAACGGAACAACAATTTGTACGGGTAGTCCTTTCGTCTGGACACCAGGGACGGCACGTTGGAGTAATGTCACGATTACCAACGACACAGTGGCCACTGTATACCCCACGTTCCTGATAGCGTCTGATCCGTCTGGCACTTACAACTGGAGCGTCACATTTTCGGGCGGAGGGCAGTCGGTAACCAAATACTTTACGGTGACCAAATAATGAGTTCATATCCTCAAGACTTCCAATCGCATGCGTCATTTTTGCAAACCAAATGGAAGGAACTGAACCCATGAGCACCAAATATTTCACCCTCACTGCCGCTCAGGCGATGCCTCTGATCGGCATGAAACTTCCTTACGCTGATGGGGCTCTGTGGATGGTCAATGCGCGTTTCAAAAATCAAAAGGAGAATATTTTATGAGAGTAAAAATTTTGGTTTTGGCAATCGCTATCGCGTTCGGTTCCTGCGCGTACGCCGCAGGCAACGGATTCAAGGAAGGCTCGGCGGACGCTTCCGGGGCGGTCACCGGCTCGGCGGGCGTTGACGGCGCAAAAAATGCAGCGCCGACCCTGGAAAAATGTTCAAAGCCCTTAGGCAAGATCGCAGTCTATGAACCGCAGGATGATGTGATCAGGGCTCTCTCGCGTATGAGGCTTCCGTCCCCTCGCGGGTTGATCCGGATGATGATTCAGCAATCCAATTGTTTCATCGTTGTCGAGCGCGGCCAGGCCATGCAGAACATCATGCAGGAAAGGAACCTGGCCGAAGCTGGGGAGGCTCGCAAAGGAAGCAATATGGGCAAAGGCCAATTGGCGGCTGCTGACTATGTGTTGACCCCTGAAATCAACTTTGCGGAAAACAATGCGGGTGGTGCAGGTGGTGCTCTTGGCGCGATCGGCAGTTTTTTTGGACCCATCGGTATGATCGCTGGTGCCATCGCTGGCGGTGTCAAATTCAAACAGGCCCAGACTTCTCTCGTCCTGGCTGACACCCGCAGTGGTCTCCAGGTAGCTGCCGCCCAAGGCAGTGCAGAGAAAACCGATTGGGGTGTTGGTGGTGCGCTTGGTGGGGCTAGCGCTATAGGCGCCCTTGGAGCCTACGAGAACACGAACGAGGGCAAGGTGGTAGCCGCTGCCTTCCTCAACGCCTGGAACAACATCATAGTTGCCGTGCGCGACAACATGGAATTAGTGAGGGACGAAAGTAGCCTCAAATCAGAGGCTGGCACAGTCATCAAAACTGAGACTGTCGTAAACGCTGAGGCTGTCACAAAAGCTGCGACTGTCTTAAAGGTCGGCAAAGCCTTTGCTGATGGCGATGTTGTTCGTCCAAAACTGGGCAAAATCAGTGTGCTGGTCAAACCGATGTCCGGTTCGAAGGCGGTCAAGGTGATCACAAAGGAAATGGAGTCGATTGTCGATGGCGAGGAGAAGGATGGTTTTCTCCCGGTGCGTGGCGATGGATTTACGGGCTGGGTGGAAACCAAGCTGATGCGCAAGATTGATGGGTGATATATGAAACGTGCCGCTTTTTTTGTTACTTTGTTTTTCGCTTTTGCCTACGTTCACGCGCAGGGCGTTGTGTTGCCACCGGATACTGTTGTGATCCTTCCGGCCGACGAAATTGCAGCATCCGCAAAAGCGTTCTCCGGCCGATGGGAAGGGCTCTGGGATCAGCGCATGCCCCATGTGTTGGTTGTGGAAAAAATAAAATCAAATACTGAGGCGATAGTTCTGTACGCATGGCAAGAGCCGCCTGTTGCTAATGGGTGGAAGGCAGGCTGGGCACGAATCACTGCAACCATTGACGGCAATACATTACGCGTTCCACTTCGAGATGGAATCAAGGCTTGGTACGAGTTGTTGCCAGACGGCACGCTAAAGGCGGGCTATTCACGACCCAAGAGTTCAACTCAATCGAATGCAGTTCTACGGAAGGTGCAGCCTTGACTGGGTTGGTCAACAAAAAAATGGGCATGGTTCCGACGGCACTGAAAGTTTCAGATTCACGTTGATCGACGCTAAAATACGTAACCACAGTAATTACATTTTAGAGGGGTTTTATGCCAATCACTGCTCTTGCCCGGGACATCAAACTCGTGGCCGTGGGCAATTCGCGTGGCGTGCGTTTGCCGCGTGAATTGTTGCGTAAATACGGTATTTCAGACGCGTTGGTGCTGGAGGAGCGATCCGAAGGCATTTTGCTGCGTGGCACATCCGGTGCCAAGAAGTCTCTGGATCAAACCTTTGCTGAAATGGCCAGGACGCAGGAGGATTGGAGTGATTGGGACGGTGTGGCCGCCGACGGCCTGGCGACCTTGAAATGGTGAGCCAGCGACCTGCCAAGGTGCAGCGCTACGGCATCTACTGGGCCGAGCTTGACCCGACGCGCGGCAGCGAGATCGCCAAAACCCGCCCGGTGCTGGTGGTGAGCCCCGATGCCATGAACCAACGTGTTGACACGGTCGTTGTTTGCCCTCTCACCAGTCAGTTGCACCCGCACTGGGCGAGCCGAGTTACTTGCGACTGTGCGGGGCAACCCTCTGAAGTGGCGGTTGATCAAATCCGCACGGTCAGCAAGTCGCGCTTGGGCAAAAACGTGGGGAAAATTGATGCGCTGACTGCCGCCGAAGTGCGTGCTGTGATTCGCTTGTTGTACGCCGAGAGTTAAGTTGCTTGGGCAATCTGACGCCTACAATTCTTTTGATGAAAACCATTCGTCTTAGAGCGGGCAAAGAGCGCTCGCTGTTGCGCCGCCATCCCTGGATATTTGAGTCGGCGATTGAAAAGGGCGCTGCCGACAGCGGCGAGACGGTGCGGGTGGAGTCGCATGAGGGGCTGTTCCTGGCTTGGGCGGCGTTCAGCCCGGCGTCCAAAATCCGCGCCCGGGTCTGGAGTTTTGATGAAGCGCAGCGCATCGATGCTGCGTTTTTTAACGCCGCCTGCGCCTGCGCGGTCAAGGCCAGAGCCCGGTTTGACATTCAAAGCGACGCCCTGCGGCTGGTGCACGGCGAGTCCGACGGCCTGCCGGGGCTGATCGTGGACCGCTATGGCGACACGCTGGTGGCGCAGTTCCTCTCCAGCGGCGCCGAGCGCTGGAAAGCCGTGCTGGCCGATGCCTTGCTCGCCGCCACCGGGCTGTCCAAGCTGTACGAGCGCTCCGATGCCAGCGGCCGCGCGCGCGAGGGCTTGCCCGAAGTCAGTGGCTGGTTGCGGGGTTTGCCGGCGGCAGGGGCGCCGGTGCCGCCGGTCGAACTGGTGCTGCACGAGCATGACTGGCAATTGGGCCTCAATATTGCCAGCGGACACAAGACTGGCTTCTATCTGGACCAGCGCGACAGCCGCAAGAAGTTTGCCGACTACTGTCGCCGTTTGAAGTTCCAACGCGTGCTCAATTGCTACTGCTACACCGGCGGCTTCACGGTGGCCGCGTTGACCGGTGGTGCCGCGCACGTGACCTCGATTGATTCGTCTGCGCCGGCCCTGGAAAAAGCGGCGGCCAACGTGGCCCTGAACGGTTTTGCACCGGGTCGGGTTTGCTTCATGGATGCAGACGTGAACGCTTCGCTGCGCCGGTTTGGTGTGGCGGGCCAGACCTTTGACGCCATCGTGCTGGATCCGCCCAAGTTTGCGCCCACCGCGCTCCACGCCGAGCGCGCGGCGCGGGCCTACAAAGATATCAACCGGCTGGCGCTCAAAATTCTGGCGCCCGGCGGGGTCTTGTTCACCTATTCCTGCTCGGGCGGCATCAGCGCCGATTTGTTTCACAAAATCGTTGCCGGTGCCGGCATGGATGCCCAAGTCGATGGTTATATTGTCGAACGCATGGGCGGCGCACCCGATCATCCGATGACCATTAATTTTCCCGAAGGCGAGTACCTCAAGGGGCTGGTTGTCATGCGCAAATGCTTAGCAACCGATTGAACGATACACTCCATGCCTTTATGAGTCTCATACCTGCAACCATTCTGACGGGCTTTCTTGGCTCGGGTAAAACAACGCTCCTCAAGCGCGTGCTGGAAGAGTCCCATGGCCAGAAAATCGCGGTCATTGAAAACGAATTCGGCCAGGAGAACATCGACAACGATATTCTGGTGACCGGCTCCAAAGAACAGATCATCCAGATGAACAACGGCTGCATCTGCTGCACCATCCGGGAAGATTTGCGCGAGGCGCTGCAATTGCTTGCCGCCAAGAAGCGCCAGGGCCTGCTCGATTTTGAGCGCGTGGTGATAGAGACCACGGGGCTGGCCGACCCCGGCCCGGTGGCGCAAACCTTTTTCATGGACGATGAAATTGCCGAGAGCTACCTGCTGGACTCGATCCTGACGCTGGTCGATGCCAAGCATGCCCAGACCCAGCTCGACCAGCGCCAGGAAGCGCGCCGCCAGGTCGGCTTTGCCGACCAGATATTCATCAGCAAAACGGATCTGGTGGCCCAGGAGGAAGTGGCTGCGCTGATGCACCGCTTGCAGCACATGAACCCGCGCGCGCCGCAAAAGGCTGTTCATTTTGGTGAGGTGGCGCTGTCCGAGGTGTTTGACCTGCGCGGCTTCAACCTCAACGCCAAGCTTGACATTGACCCTGACTTCCTCAAAGAAGAGCAGGCGCACGAGCCGCATGACCATGTGCATGGCGAGCACTGCGATCACCCTTCGCACCATCATCATCATGACGATGATGTCAAGAGTTTTGTTTTCAAATCAGAGCGTGCCTTTGACCCAGCCAAGCTGGAAGACTTCCTGGGTGCCATTGTCAATATTTACGGCCCGCGCATGTTGCGCTACAAAGGTGTTTTGTACATGACCGGGACCGATCGAAAAGTCATTTTTCAGGGCGTGCATCAATTGATGGGCAGTGACCTCGGGCCAGCCTGGGCCGAAGGTGAAGCGCGCAGCAGCAAAATGGTTTTCATCGGCATTGATTTGCCGCAAGACATCTTTTTGCAGGGCATGCAACAGTGCCTGATCTGAACTGACCAGATCAGACCAGGAAACAGATGTTTGTCTCGATTTTGCAACTGATGGGTTTCCTGTTGAGTAAACCTGTAAACTCGCGCGCCGAAGAAGATTCGCCCAAAGAGCCGTCAAAAGATCGAAGAATGGCTGATGGATTGAAAGTCTTGAAATCGGCTGCAAATACGAAGCAAACCAACCCACCTTTGCCGGCGATGTACATTCGCAGGGAAATTCTGCGAGGAGACCCGAAGTGAAATCTCAAACCGTAAAAGCCAAAATGACATCCAAAGCAACTCCTGTGGCGGCCAAGCGCAAGCCCGTAGCAAAATCCGTTGCCAAACCGACGCCCAAACCCAAGCCCAAGCCCAAATCAAAAACCGCTGCGGCTGGCAAGGCGGTCAAACCCGCCGCCAAGAAAGCTTTACCGGTGAAAAAAGTTTTGCCGACCAAAAAGGTTGCGACGGTTAAAAAAACACCCGTCAAGACCAGCGCTGGCAGGACAGTCGCCAAGACCAAAGCCAAGACTACACCCAAGGTTGCTGTGGCCAAGGCGATTAAGACGACCAAGGTGGTCAAGGCCAAGCCAAGCAAGGTGCTGCCACCAAAAACCAAAGTTAAACCCAAGGAATCAGTGAAGAAGACGTCCACCAAAAACGCTCAAGTCGAGGTAAAAAAGCCCAAGCAAAAACCGGTTTCTCCTGTGCCGCCTGTCAAGCTCCTGGCAGCTGGCCTGCCTGAGAAATCACCGCTGGCAGTACCTATTTCAAACCCGGCCACGGCCATGCCCGTCAGAGCCGGTCGGCCCTCTTCGCGGCTGGCCCAGTTGACGGTGCCTTCGATGGCTCAATCGGTCGCATCGACCGCCGCCAAAGCCAGTTTTTCGCAAACCATATCAGCACCGCCGATTGTTCCTCCACTGGCTTCGGCGGTTAAGAAGAATCCCAAATTGGCCAACAACTGGAAATTGAAACCGGTTGAACAGTTGACCGATGCGGAGGTGATTGCCATGTCCGACGACGAGTACATGAACGACACCCAGATGAAGTTTTTTCGCCTCAAGCTGCTGAGCCTGAAATATGATATTTTGAGCAATGCGGGAGAAACAACAGAACATTTGCGCGCCGATACTGTGGTCGTGCCGGATCCGGCTGATCGTGCCACGATCGAGGAAGAGCACGCACTTGAGTTGCGCACGCGCGACCGGGAGCGCAAGCTCCTGAAGAAGATTGAACAATCGATCATTCGTATCGATGCCGGCGACTATGGTTATTGTGATGAAACCGGCGAACCGATTGGTGTGGCGCGCTTGATTGCCCGCCCGACTGCCAACTTGTCGCTTGAGGCCCAGCAGCGGCGCGAACTCAAGCAGAAGATGTTTGGGGATTGACGGTTGTTTCTGATCAGTCTCTCAGCCTCTGTGTTTTATGGCGATCAAAGACACTAGCCTCGGTTTGCTGTTCAAGGTGGCCAGGTTTGTCCGCCATCCAACCAAAGATTGGTCTGAACTGGATTTGCCCGAGTCCGAGCCCGAGCCCGAATCGGAAAGTGGCTACGACAAAAAAGCGCTCAAAGAGATGATAGAGCGCAAGCGGCAGAACGATTTTGTGCGTCGGCGCGAATTTGACCAACTTCGCAAATTGCGACGCACTGGACTGTTGCTCGGTGCTGCTGTGGCGGGGCGGCCCTCTTTCTTTCAGGCCAGCACCACGTCCAATCTCGATGAGCGCGCCATGACGCTCAAGAAAATTGATGAGATTGAAGCGCAAATGTCCAAGCAGTGGTGGAAGGGTAAACACGACCAGGCGGTGGTTCAGGACGGTGGCTTCCCGGTCGCTGCCAAGCCGCAGCGGCCGACCAAGGACGCAGCGCCAACCAGTGTTCTGTCCGATACATCAGCAAACATGTTTACGTTCACCGCAACGGCTGCGTCGAATTCGAAGTCACAAGTCGGACAGAATTTTGATTACTTACCGACGCAGATGGGTTGTGTAAGCCCTGAAGATATGGCGGCAGTCGGCTCGGCACGCCAACCCCGGGCAAGACCGAGCGCGGGCGGCAAGAAGCTGGCTGCCGGTTTAAGTGAATTTTCAACTTCGAAGTTATCTTCTGTCGAATTGGGCGACAGTCTGGCCGATCCCGATTTGGAAGAAGCTGCCATCCGTTTTGCCAATGGCGATGACAAAGGGGCCGAAGCCACGCTGTTGTCCGCCTTGCAGGCCGACAAAGTCGAGCCGGCTTCGGCCGATGGCTGGGCCGCCGCCTTGTTCGATTTTTACCGGGCCACCGCGCAGCAGTCCAGTTTTGACCGGGTCGCGATCGACTACGCCCAACGGTTTGGACGCTCGGCGCCGGCGTGGTTCTCAACCCCAGAATTGGTCAAACGCCCATTGCTTGCCGATGAGGAGCGGCTGCCGCTGACTGCCTTGGCCGGCGCCGGCGCTGCTGTTTGGGACTGCCCCAAGGTGCTTGATTTGCCGGCCGTACAAGCCTTGAATGCGAGTTTGGCGCGTCTTGCGCCGGGTCTGCCCTGGCGTTTGAATTGGTGTCGGCTTGACACCATCGCAACGGATGCGGCAAAGGTCTTGGCGCAATTGTTTGCACAATGGAGCACACAAGACGTCAGACTGCATTTTGAAGGCGCCGATGTACTGGATAAAACGCTCAGAGACTGCACACCGTCCGGGCAGAAGGAAGTCCCGTCATTCTGGTGGCAGCTTCGTCTTGATGTTTTGCGGCTCATGCGTCGGCAGGATGAATTTGAGCTGGTGGCCTTGGATTTTTGCGTGACCTATGAAGTCTCACCACCGCCTTGGAGCGAACCCCGTTGCGACTACGTCAATGAACGGATGAATGCAACTGCGCCCCTTGCCGATGGCGACACTTTGTTTGAAGATACCACGCAGGTCGAGTCCGACCGGACGGCCGCAACGCAGGTCGAGTTGGCGGGCGAGTTGCTGGGCGATGCGACCCCGGCATTGGATACATTCAAGACCAGCTTGCAGGGCACAGAGCGCATCGTCATCTCCTGTGAGCGGCTGATTCGTGTTGATTTTTCTGCCGCCGGCAGTATCCTGAACTGGGTTGCGGCGCGCGAGGCCGAGGGCTGCGCCGTTCAGTTTCGCGACGTGCCGCGTCTGGTGGCGGCGTTTTTCAACGTGATTGGCATCAACGAACACGCCCAGGTCGCCTTGCGAACCAATTGAGCGTTAACGATCATGAGCATGGAACAATTTCACGGAACCACCATCATCAGCGTGCGCCGCAAAACGCCTGCGGGCTACTCGGTGGCGATTGGCGGCGATGGGCAAGTCACCCTGGGCAATATCGTGGTCAAAGGCACGGCGCGCAAAGTGCGCAAGCTTTACCATGGCAAGGTGTTGGCCGGTTTTGCCGGCGCCACAGCCGACGCCTTCACCTTGTTTGAACGCTTTGAAGCCAAGCTCGAACAACATCAGGGACAACTGGTGCGTGCAGCCATTGAGCTCACCAAGGACTGGCGCACGGACCGGGTGCTGCGTCGTCTGGAGGCGATGCTGGCGGTGGCCGACAGCGAGGCCTCTCTCATCATCACCGGCAATGGCGATGTGCTTGAGCCCGAGAACGGCATCGTCACGATTGGCTCGGGCGGCGCTTACGCCCAGGCGGCGGCGGTGGCGTTGCTGCAGCACACCGAGTTGTCGGCCAGCGCCATCGTCAAGAAGTCGCTTGAAATCGCCGCCGAGATCTGCATCTATACCAACATGAACCACACTATTGAAACCTTGGGTGACTAAGCGTCATTGCGATTGCCGCGTCGCTTGCGCTCCTCGCAATGACGGCGTACTCCCACCTTAATTGAATATGACCCCCCAAGAAATCGTCGCTGAACTCGACAAGTACATCGTCGGCCAACAACAGGCCAAGCGCGCCGTGGCCATTGCCCTGCGCAACCGTTGGCGTCGCCAGCAGGTGGAGCCGGGCCTGCGGCGCGAAATCACGCCCAAAAACATTTTGATGATTGGCCCCACCGGGGTTGGCAAAACTGAAATTGCCAGGCGCTTGGCGCGCTTGGCTGATGCCCCCTTCATCAAGGTCGAGGCGACCAAATTCACCGAGGTCGGCTATGTCGGCAAAGATGTCGATGCCATCATCCGTGACCTGGCTGATATTGCGGTCAAGCAGACCCGCAGCGTCGAGATGAAGAAAGTGCGCAGCCGGGCCGAAGATGGCGCCGAGGAACGCGTGCTCGATATCCTGATTCCGCCGCCGCGTGGGGATTTTGGCGTGCTGCCCAACATGGAGCCCGAAAGCGCCGCCCGCCAAACCTTTCGCAAGAAGCTGCGTGAAGGCCAGCTCGCTGATCGGGAAATTGAAATTGAGGTCGCCCAGTCGTCCCCCCAGCTTGAGATCATGGGCCCCGCCGGCATGGAAGAAATGACCGAGCAGTTGCGTGGCATGTTCAGCCAGATGGGGCAGCAAAAACGCCAGACGCGCAAGCTCAAGATTGCCGAAGCATTGAAGCTGCTGGTCGATGAAGAGGCCGGCAAACTGGTCAACGAAGAAGAGATCAAGACGCAAGCGCTGCACATGCTTGAGCAAAACGGCATTGTGTTCATCGATGAAATTGACAAGGTCACTTCACGCTCGGAAGGCAGCGGTGCCGAGGTTTCACGCCAGGGCGTGCAGCGCGATTTGTTGCCGCTGGTGGAAGGTACCACGGTGTCCACCAAATATGGCATGGTCAAAACGGATCATATTTTGTTCATCGCCTCGGGTGCTTTTCACCTGAGCAAACCGAGCGACCTGATTCCGGAGTTGCAGGGCCGTTTTCCGATTCGGGTCGAATTGCAGTCGCTCTCGGTGCAGGACTTTGTGGCCATACTGACGCAGACCGACGCTTCGCTGGTCAAGCAGTACCAGGCATTGCTGGCCACCGAAAATGTCAAGGTTGATTTTTTGGAGGCTGGTATTGCGCGGCTGGCGCAAATTGCATTTGAGGTCAATGAACGCACCGAAAATATTGGTGCCCGTCGGCTCTCGACCGTGATGGAGCGGCTGCTCGATGAAATCAGTTTTGACGCTGCCAAGCTTGCCGGGCAGACCATTTTGATCGATGCCGCGTACGTTGAAGCCCGGCTTGGCGAGCTCAGTCAGAACGAAGATCTGTCACGCTACATACTTTAAACTTTGCGGGCGATGTTTGTGTCGGGATATGCGCCCGACAGCGCACTCACTTTCTCTTGCGTCGCCAAGAGAAAGTAAGCAAAGAGAAGGCGAGCCGCAGTCAGGGCCGCTACGCGGTTCCTTGCGCTGCTCGTGCCGAGGGGGAGACTCAGAAACTCGCCCTGCGGGCTCAAACATCTTCGTCTCTGATTCCCCTCGCCCCTGCGCTGCTCAGCCCTGCCAGGACGGCGGGGAGTCACAACAA
>Ga0315272_10001439_pt1 | contig 11842 bp, 10 predicted proteins | sample C3_middle_MG_FD_203918 | JGI IMG/M metagenome (GOLD analysis project Ga0315272, IMG submission 203918) | Sediment microbial communities from Yellowstone Lake, YNP, Wyoming, USA - C3_middle | ecosystem: Environmental > Aquatic > Freshwater > Lake > Sediment | place: USA: Wyoming | collected...
TGACGCCCAGGTTGACCACGTTGAAACCGGCCTGATTCAAAGCATATTCGATGATGCGGTTGCCTACCGCATGCACATCGGCGCCGATGACGCCGATCACGACGGTTGTCTTTTCCATGAGTGCTCCTTAATCTCCAAAATGGTTGATCGAATGGATGTCTTTGATGGTTTCATCGCTGACCATGCCGACCAGTTCATAGCTTTGTTTGGCGGGATCAAATACATAATCATTCAGCAGATGAAAATTCTCGATCTGCAAGGTGTGGGTCACATGGGTACGGGGCCCTGTGCAGTATTGGATGATGTCTTCGCCGATCTTGATGTGGGTATGATCCAGATAACTGATCAGCAGATCCTTCTGGATCAGAGCCTTGACTTTCTTCTCCAGCACGCTCATCGAAATGCGCGGTTTCTTGTTGAAAGAAAGGATGAAACCGTGTTTGACATCCCCATGACCGTCACAGACCAAGCCATAATCGCTTTCCAGGATATGGACCAAAAGATCTTCCGCACTGTGGGCCATGCGGCGATAACGTAAGGATTTATAGACCGTGCTTTTGATGTCATCAGGTTCTGGCCCAAACAGATTGGGCCGTACGACGATGACTTCCTCACCGATGCCGATCAAAAGATCGCCGTTGACGCCCAATAAAGGATAGATCGAGTCGAAATGCTCAACGACGACTCTTTTCTTATCAGCCAAGGCCGCTTTGATGGCTTCATTGAGCTCATAGGCTTGGGTAAAAGCCAATTCAAAGCGAAGGTCGATGTGATAGGTATGGGCGATGAAATTGTTTCTGGCGTAATCGCGCATCAGCGGAGAAGGACGGGTATTGATCCCGTCATCGTCGTTGGTCAGTTCCAGACCGGGAAACATGCCTTTGATCAACAGCGATTTGCCGCTTCCGGCATCGCCGATGATCCCGATCAGTTTATCGTTGGGCAAAAGATACTTCTGTGAGATCTGGTTGCCCAGATTCTGCATACGGTTGCTGCCCCGCGGCGCGAAATAGGTCGCATAACGCAATTGTTCGATGCTTAAGCTCATGGTGATCTCCTTTTTAGACAGGATGATACGGATCAGACAACGAAAAAACAAGATACGTGATCTTGTTTACTGGATATCGGTTGATTTGAACAGAAGAACAGGAATCATTATGGAAATGCGCTCCTTGGTCTCTTTAAGTTTAACACTTCCTGAGCCAATCCACAATTTGGCCAGTGAGAAAATACGCTAATCAGCCTTTTCGGATCATCCCGGTTTCTATCGCGACACGGCTGACCTGAGCGGCCACGGTGTCCGCTACGCGCGGATCAAAAACAGAGGGAATGATATAAGCCGCGGACAGTTCCTGATCAGTGATCAAAGAAGCCAAAGCCTTGGCGGCTTCGATTTTCATGGTTTCGGTGATCTGGGTCGCTTTCGCGTCAAGGGCACCTCTGAAGAGTCCCGGAAAGACCAGGACATTGTTGACTTGGTTGGGGAAATCGGATCTTCCGGTCGCGATGATCCGGGCTCCGCCTTGTTTGGCTTCTTCGACCGTGATCTCCGGTTCTGGATTGGCCAAGGCGAAGACGATCGGATCTTTGGCCATCGTGCTGACCATGGCGCTTGTTACGAGTCGAGGCGCAGAGACTCCAATGAAGACATCCGCTCCAACTAGGGCTTGAGCCAAGGTCAGATCAAGATCATCCGGATTGGTGAACTCGGATAGTTCCTGGGCCAAAAAATCATAGGATGACCTGTTACTTTTTCTAAGGATGCCTTCTTTTGAGAAGCCCAGAATGGACTTGACGCCTAAATTGCGCAACATAAACATGATCGAACTGCCGGCTGCGCCGGCTCCGCTGACCACGACTTTAATCTCTTTGAATTCTTTATGAACGAGTTTCAAGGCATTGATGAGACCGGCCGCGACGACGATCGCCGTTCCGTGCTGATCATCATGAAAGACCGGGATGTCGAGTGTTTTCTTGAGGGCTCTTTCGATCTGGACGCAGCGCGGTGCCGCAATGTCTTCCAGGTTGAAACCGCCGAAAGAAGGGGCCAGCGCCTGACAGATCTTGATGATTTCTTCCGGATCTTTGGTGTCCAGTGCGATAGGGACCGCATCGATTCCGGCAAAGGCCTTAAACAAAGCGCATTTTCCTTCCATGACCGGCAAAGACGCTTTGGGACCGATGTCGCCCAAGCCTAAAACAGCCGTCCCGTCGGTGATGACGGCGACACTGTTGCCTTTCCAGGTATACTGATAGACCGATTCGGGATCGGCTTTGATGGCTAAACAGGGCTGAGCGACGCCCGGCGTATACGCCAAAGCCAGATCCGCTTTGTCTTTGAGGTCAACTTTTATATTGATACTGATCTTGCCTTTCCATTGGGCATGGGCCAGCAAGGATTTCTCGTAAATATCAGACATGGGTGCTCACTTTCTGTATTTGGCTTGTTCGATCCGATAAAGATCGTTGCCTTGGGTATCGATCACGACGATGGCCGGAAAATCCTTGACCCAAAACCGCTGGATCGCTTCGGTTCCCAGATCCGCATAACACAGGATCTCGCTTTTCAGGATGCTTTTGGAGATGGTCGCGCCCAAACCGCCGATGGCGGCGAAATAGACGGCTTTGTTTCTTTTCAGGGCTTCGATGACGTCATGACTACGATCGCCCTTTCCGATGATGCCCCTGAGTCCTTGATCCAAAAGCATCGGCGTAAAGGGATCCATCCGATAACTGGAAGTCGGTCCTGCCGATCCGACCGCATGGCCAGGTTTGGCTGGTGCCGGTCCGACATAATAGATCACTTCACCGACCAAAGACAAGGGTAAAGGCTGGTTTGATTTCAACGCGTCGAACAGACGCTGATGGGCCGCATCGCGACCGGTGATCATCGTTCCGCTGAGGTAGACCATGTCGCCTGCCTGAAGCGACAGCGCTGTTACTTCATCCAGAGGCAACTGGATCCTGAGTTCTCTCATGATGTCCTCCTAAAGTTGCGCTGAGGCATGCCTGGAGGCATGACAGCTGATGTTGATGGCGACCGGGATGGAGGCGATATGGGTGGGATACGTTTCGATGTTGATGGCTAATGCCGTGGTAGAACCGCCTAATCCAGCCGGACCGATGCCCAGTCTGTTGATGCTTTCGATCAGTTCAGCTTCGAGTTTCGCGTAATTGGGATCGGGATTGGGCTGATCGACCCCTCTCAACACGGCTTTCTTGGCGATCAGGGCTGCCATTTCAAAGGTGCCGCCGATTCCGACACCGACGATCATCGGCGGGCAGGCATTGGGTCCTGCTTTATCGACTGTCTCCAGAATGAACTTCTTGACACCTTCGATGCCTGCGGAAGGCGCAAACATCTTGAGCGTGCTCATGTTTTCGCTGCCGAAACCTTTCGGCATGACCTCAATATGAATCTTATCTCCGGAAACGATCTCGGTATAGATCACGGCCGGGGTATTGTCTTGGGTATTAGAACGGTCAAACAAGGGATCTCTGACCACGGATTTACGTAAATAACCTTCCTGATAAGCGCTTCGTACCCCTTCATTGACGGCTTCGCTGAGATCGCCTTCGATGATGGAAACTTCCTGCCCGATCTTCAGGAAAACAACAGTCATCCCGGTATCCTGACAGATGGCGATGCGATCAAAACGGGCCAATTTGTCATTGTCGGTGATCTGTTTCAAAACCGTTTGACCCAAGGGTGATTTTTCACTTAGAAAAGATTTCTGCAAGGCATCGATCATCGGTTGGCCGATGTCGAAATTGGCTTCTAGACACAAAGCTTTGACAGTATCGCGGATCGTGGATGCAGGAATGGTTCTCATCGCGGTTCTCCTGGTGAAATGATGCTGTCTTTATTCTAACATAGCGGCAAGCGCTTGTCTTACTCCCCTGTCGGCGCAGAAAAAAGCACTATTGTGCTTTGACTTTGACGCCCAATAATCCCACCAACGCAATGGCCTGTTGCGGATCGACACTCAGCCCTTTCAGTTTCTCCGGGCTCAGACGGACATGATCGAGCTGACAACCGGAGAGATCCATCCCGTTCAGGGATGTCCCATAGAAATCCGCTTCACTGAAATCGATCTTTTGGGTCACGAAACCTGACTGATTCAAAGATTGAAAGGCACTTTCTGAGAAGTTGCTGTCGATGAAGCGGACGTTCTCGAAGTTGCTTTCACTGAAATCAGCCAAGGAAAAGATGCAACGGATGAATTCGACGGCTTTGAATTTCGATTTGCGCAGGATGCTTCCGGTTCCTTTGCAATTTTCAAAGCGAACTCGATAGAATAGACATTCACTCAGCGGCAGATTTGAAAGATCGCACTGTTCAAAGACGCAATCCACAAAAGTGGTTTTCTTGAAATCACCGGTGAATTTGTTTTTTTTGAAGCGGCAACCGTTGAATTCTTCACAAAAATTGAAACGCAAGGCATTGTTTTCAAATTCAAAATCACGGAACTTGCCGTCTGACGGAATCTCGCCGCGATAGGGTTCGATATAGGGAGAAAGCAAAGGTTCGAAGGGTTTGTTTTTAGGCATTTTAGGGACCTCGGATCAATACAGATTCAGTGTACCATGATGACAAGTTTTTAACGAGATAATGAGGACCCAATTCTAACAATAAAACCAATGTTTACTGAAAGATTCGGCTTTCATCTAAGGAGATTTATCCTTCTTTTTTCCACTCAGCAGGATTCTGTTTCCATGCTTTCAGGGTATCCAGATCTTTTGCTTGGATCGATCCTTTATTCAGGGCTTCTTCGATCAGGATCTCATAGTTGGTCAGGGTATAAAACCGGATGTTTTGAGCTGCGAAATTGGCGATGCCTTTGGGCAGTTGATAGGTAAAGATCGCGGCGACGCCCAAGACTTCTGCCCCTTCGCGCTTGGCCGCTTCACAGGCATCCAGGACACTGCCGCCGGTCGAGATCAGGTCTTCGATGATGACCATCTTTTGACCGGGCTTGATCCTGCCTTCGATCTGGTTCTGTTTGCCGTGATCCTTGGCAGAAGAGTGGATATACACCATCGGGAGGTCCATCAGATCGGCGACCCAACAGGCTTGGGGAATCCCGGCGGTGGCGGTCCCGGCGATGACTTCAACACCGGGATATTCCTTGTTAATCAATTCGACCAGGCTTTTGGCGATGTCTCTGCGGATCACAGGATAGCTCATGGTGATGCGGTTATCGCAATAAATGGGACTCTTGATCCCGCTGGCCCAGGTATAAGGCACATCAGGGCTCAAAGTGACGGCTTGGATATCCAACAGGCTGTTGGCGATGCGTTGAGCGGTGTTCATAAGGTTTGGTTCCATTCTTGTTGGATCTGGCGATAAGCCTGCAGCGGATCAGCGGCTTGGGTGATCGGACGGCCGACGACGATATGGGTGGATCCGTTTGCGCGGGCCATGGCCGGCGTGGTCACGCGAACCTGATCCTGATGATCGGTGCTGGCCGGTCGGATCCCCGGGGTGACGCGCAGAAATCCCGCTTTGGTCGCCATGGCAACGGCTTGGGCTTCCAAGGGCGAACAGACAACGCCATCGGCTCCGGCTTCCATGGCCAAAGTCGCATAGTGGACCACGCTTTCCAACAAACTGACCGAAATCAGCTGTTCCATTCTCATGGATTCATCACTGGTCGAAGTCAATTGGGTCACTGCGATCAGTTTGGGCACCGCATGTCCTAAAGGGGTGCCTTCACGAAGGCCCTTCAGGGCTGCTTGGATCATTTTTGTTCCTCCAGCCGCATGGACATTGATCATGTCGATGCCCAGTTTGGCCAATCCGCGCATGGCGTTTTCGACCGTGTTGGGGATATCGTGGAGTTTCAGATCCAGAAAGACGTCGTGGCCTTTGGATTTGATGAGGCTGATGATGGCCGGACCTTCCTGATAATACAATTCCATGCCGACTTTGACGAAAAGTCGTTCCTGAGGATCGAAACGGTTCAGAAACGTTTCGACCTCGGTTTTTGAGGCAAAGTCCAAAGCGATGATCGGTTTATCCATGACGTTCCTTTCTGATCGATTCGATGAGCGATTCGATACTGGTGATGTTGAGTTCATCCATCCGTTGAGGCAAAGCATTGATGATGTCTGGGCAAATCATGGGATCGGTGAAGTTGGCGGTCCCGATGGCGACGGCGCTGGCGCCTGCCATGATCATCTCTAGCACGTCATCGACGTTGGAGACCCCGCCCATTCCGATGATGGGAATTTTGACGGCTTGGGAGACCTGATGGATCATCCGGATCGAGACCGGTTTGATCGCGGGTCCCGATAAGCCGCCGGTGATGTTGGCCAGGACCGGTTTGCGGGTCTTGAGATCGATGCGCATGCCCAGCAAAGTGTTGATCATCGTGATTCCGTCGGCACCGCCTTTTTCAACGGCCAAAGCGATGGCGACGATGTCGGTGACATTGGGTGACAGTTTGACGTACAGCGGTACTTTACAGACGGCTTTGCAGGCTTTGGTCAAACGGTAAGCCGTCTGTGGATCGGTTCCGAAGGCGATTCCGCCATGCTTGACATTGGGACAGGAGATGTTGAGTTCGATGGCTCTGACATTGGGAGCTTGTGTGATCTTGCGGCAGACTTCGACATAGTCTTCTTCGGTCGATCCCGCCACATTGGCGATGACGGGAAGATCGAATTGAGCCAGGAATGGCAATTTCTTCGCCAGGACCTCGTCCAATCCGGGATTCTGCAAGCCGATCGCGTTCAGCATGCCGCCATAGGTCTCGGCGACGCGTGGCGTAGGATTGCCCAAACGGGGTTCCAGGGTGGTTGCTTTGACCATGATGGCTCCCAATAAATTCAAATCATACAGTTGGGCGAACTCTTCGCCGAAACCGAAACAGCCGCTTGCCGGCATGATCGGGTTTTTAAGATCCAAGCCGGGCAGTGTGACGCTCAGGCGGTTCATAGACTCACCTCGGAGGTCCTAAAGACCGGTCCGTCTTCGCAGACTTTCAGATTATGAATAGGATCGTTGTCTTTTTGACAGACACAGGCGGCACAGGCGCCGATCCCGCAGGCCATTCTTTCTTCCAGTGACACATAGGCATGAGGATGATGTTTATACCGAGTGATGACCATCCGGTTGAGTCCTTTGGGTCCGCAGGCATAGACCGCATCAGCACTTAAGTCTTTGAGTTGCTGATCAAGGACCGTTTCGACCGTGCCTTGTGTTTGGAAAGACCCGTCGTCGGTGGCGATCAAAACCGTACCGTAACGTTCAAATTCATCATGATAAAACAGGGCCGCTTTGGTTTGAAAGCCAAGGACGATCGTGACTTTGACGCGCTGGTCATGAAGTTCTTTGGCCAGCTGCAATAAAGGCGGGATTCCGATTCCCCCGCCGATCAACAAAGCAGTCTGGTCAGTTTTCAGAAAATCGATCGGAAAACCATGGCCAAGCGGACCCAGGACATCCATCGTTTCGCCGATGTGTCGTGCGCATAGCGCTTTGGTCCCTTCGCCAGAAGCGCGGATGACCAAAGTGATCGTATCGTTGTCGACGGAAGCAATACTGATGGGCCGTCTCAACAACAGATCGGCTCTGGGGACCTTGAGATCGACGAACTGTCCGGGTTGGGGCACATCTTTGGCGAGATTGCCTTGCAGGATCAGTTCATGGACATCAGCAGTCAGTTTTCGGTTGGATACCAGGATCATGTTTTCTTGTCTTATAGGGAGCCTCACAGGCTTCTGGTCATGAAAGACCGAGATTCCAGGACTTTGACGATGGCGTTGGCCGTGTCGAGACTGGTAAACAGCGGGATGCCGCGTTCGATGGCCTCGCGGCGGATGATGAAGCCGTCGCTGCTGGCTTCACGGTCTTTTCCCATCGTGTTGATGACGATGTTGATGGTGTTGCTGCGGATCAGATCCAAAAGATTGTCCGGCTCATGATCGTGGATCTTGGCTACGCTGAGCACCGACAGGCCTTTGGACTGCAGATAGGCAGCCGTGCCTTTGGTGGCGATCAGTTTATAACCGATGTCGGCAAATCTTCTGGCCAAACCCAAGGCTTCTTCCTTGGCGTCATCGGAGATCGTAAACAGGACATTGCCGTAATCCTTGAGTTTATAACCGCTGGCGGAAAAGGCTTTATAAAGCGCTTTATCCAGCGTCATGTCGGATCCCATGACTTCACCGGTGGATTTCATTTCAGGGCCCAGGAAGGTATCGACTTTGGCCAGTTTCGCAAACGAGAAGACCGGCGCTTTGACGTGGACGGTATGCGGCGTATCAGCCAAGCCGTCTTTGTATCCCAGTTCATTGAGGGTCTTGCCTAAAATGATCTGGGTGGCGATCTGCGCCATCGGGATGTCGGTGACTTTGGAGAGGAACGGGACCGTTCTGGAAGCGCGCGGATTGACTTCGATGACGTAGACCTGATCTTCATGGATGACGAACTGGACGTTCATCATGCCGACGCAGTTCAGACCCAACGCCAGTTTACGCGTAATGGTCGTGATGTCTTCGATTTGTTTTGCTGATAAAGTCTGGGGCGGATAGACCGCGATCGAATCACCGGAATGGACCCCTGCCCGTTCGATGTGTTCCATGATCCCCGGCAACAACACGTCTTTGCCGTCACAGATCGCGTCAACTTCGCATTCTTTGCCCAAAAGATAACGGTCGATCAGGACCGGATGCTGAGACGAGGCTTTGACCGCGTTTTTCATGTATTGTTCAAGGATGGTCTGATTCTCGACGATCTCCATGGCTCTTCCGCCGATAACGTAACTGGGCCGAACCAAAACCGGATAACCGATCCGATCGGCGACGATAATGGCTTCCTGGATGCTGGTGGCGGTAGCGCCCAAAGGCTGCTTGACGTTCATGTCACGCAACGCTTTCTCAAAAAGCTTGCGGTCTTCGGCACGATCGAGGTCTTCGATCGAGGTGCCCAGGATCTTGACCCCGTAGGTTTGAAGCGGTTCCGCCAGATTGATGGCGGTCTGACCGCCGAACTGGACGATGACCCCTTTCGGGTCTTCCAGATCGATGACGTTCATGACGTCTTCTACGGTCAAAGGCTCGAAATACAGCTTATCGGCGATCGAGAAATCAGTCGAGACGGTTTCAGGATTGCTGTTGATGATAATGGCTTCATAACCGGCTTTCTGGATCGCTTTGACACAGTGGACGGTCGCATAGTCGAACTCGATGCCCTGACCGATCCTTATCGGACCTGAACCCAAAACCAGGACTTTTTCTTTGTTTGAGCGCAGGCTTTCCTGTTCGATCTCATAGGTGCTGTAGAAATACGGGGTCGCGCTCTTGAATTCGGCGGCGCAGGTATCAACCATCTTGTAGACAGGGATAATGCCGTTGTGTTTGCGGAAAGCGCGAACTTCCTTTGTTGTGCTCTTCCATAACGAAGCAACGGCCGGATCGGAGAATCCGTAAGTCTTCAGCGTCTTCAGAAGATCGGCGTCGAACAGGCGGGTCTTGGCTTCTTCTTCCAGTTCGATGATGTGGGAAAGCTTGTCGATGAAAAACAGGTCGATGCGGGTCAAGGCTGCCAATTCGGTGCTCTTATAGCCCCTTCTGAGCGCTTCTGCCAGATAAAACAAACGGTCATCCTGAGCCTTGATGATCTTGGTGCTCAATTCTTCATCGCTGACCAGATCGAGATCCTTCAGCTGAAGATGAAGCGTGCCCAGTTCCAAAGAACGGACGGCCTTCATCAAGGATTCCTCGATGGTTCTTCCGATGGCCATGACTTCGCCGGTCGCTTTCATCTGGGTGCCCAGTTTACGATCGCCTTTTTCAAACTTGTCGAAAGGCCAGCGCGGGATCTTGGCGACCACGTAATCCAGGGTCGGTTCGAATTGGGCATAAGTGGTCAAGGTGACCGGGTTTTTGATTTCGTCCAGGGTCAAGCCGACAGCGATCTTGGCCGCGATCTTGGCGATCGGATAACCGGTCGCTTTGGAAGCCAGGGCCGAAGAGCGCGAGACGCGCGGATTGACTTCGATGATGAAGTAGTGATAGGAAGCCGGATCCAAAGCGAGCTGGACGTTGCAGCCCCCTTCGATCTTCAGGGCGCGGATGATCTTCAATGAGGCGTCTCTTAACAGCTGATATTCGACATCGGTCAAAGTCTGACTGGGGGCGAACACGATCGAATCGCCGGTATGGATCCCGACCGGGTCGAAGTTCTCCATGTTGCAGACGACGATGGCGTTATCGGCTTTGTCCCGCATGACTTCGTATTCGATTTCTTTATAGCCGGCGATGCTCATTTCGACCAGACACTGATGGACCGGAGACAGTTTCAAGCCGTTTTCGACGATCAGGGTCAAATCTTCCAGCGTATCGCACAAACCTCCTCCGGTTCCGCCCAACGTAAAGGCCGGCCGTACGATCAGCGGGAAACCGATCTTTTCGGCGAAATCCAAAGCTTCCTGGATCGTATGGACGATGGCGCTGACAGGAACGGGCTCATTGATCCGGTTCATGAGTTTCTTGAACAGGTCACGGTCTTCGGCTTCTTCGATGGCCTGCAGTTTGGTGCCTAAGAGTTCGATCTTCAGTTCATCCAGGATGCCGGACTTGGAAAGATCGACAGCCATGTTGAGACCGGTCTGGCCGCCCAAAGTGGCTAGGATCGCGTCCGGTCTTTCTTTTCTCAGGATATGGGATACGAATTCCAGGGTGATGGGTTCGATGTAGACGGTATCGGCGATTTCCTTGTCGGTCATGATGGTGGCCGGATTGGAGTTGATCAAGACCACCTGATAGCCTTCTTCACGCAAAGCCAGACAAGCCTGGGTTCCCGCGTAATCGAACTCGGCAGCCTGTCCGATGACGATGGGGCCGCTTCCGATGACCAGGATCTTATGAATATCAGTGCGTTTAGGCATGATTGGCCTCCTTATAGGCATCCATCATGTCCATGAATTCATCAAAGAGATGATTGCCGTCATGCGGCCCAGGGGTCGCATCGGGATGGAACTGGACACTGAAAGCGGGCACTTGACGGTGCCTGATGCCTTCGATGGTGTTGTCGTTGATTTCAATGTGGGTGACCATCAGGATCGATTTGTCGATGCTGGCGGGGTCGACGGCATAGCCGTGATTCTGAGAAGTGAAGTCGATCCTTCCGGTGGCGATTTCACGCACCGGATGATTGAAGCCGCGGTGACCGAATTTCAGTTTGTAGGTATCGGCTTTGTTGGCCAAGGCCAATAGCTGATGGCCCAGACAGATCCCGAAAACAGGTACTTTGCCCATTAAGGCTTTGATGGTTTCAATGGCTTCAGGCACGTCTTTCGGATCGCCGGGACCATTGGTCAGCATAACGCCGTCGGGATTCTGATCCAGGATAGCCTGGGCACAGGTATCATAAGGCATGATGATGCAGTCGCATTCACGCTTGCTGAGTTCTCTTAAAATGCTGTGTTTCAAGCCGAAATCCAACACGACGACGCGTCTTTTGGTGCCCGGATTGGGATAGGCAGTCGACGTGGATACCTGTTGGACGTTGTTGATGGGCAAGATCGTCTGATGCAGCTGCGCGACGACTTGATCGACATCCTGATCCGCATCGACGATGCAACCCTTGATGACGCCTTTGTCTCTGAGTTTTCGCGTCAGCATGCGCGTATCGATGCCGGAAAGACCGACGATCTTCTTGCGTTTCAGAAAGGTATCCAGATCCATGGCACAGCGCCAGTTGGAAGGCACGCGGGCCGCTTCTTTGACGATGACTCCTTTGCAGGTCGGAGAAATCGACTCATAATCGTCACGGTTGATGCCGGTGTTGCCGATCAAGGGATAAGTAAAAGTGATGATCTGTCCGTAATAGGAC
>Ga0315272_10001440_pt1 | contig 11841 bp, 13 predicted proteins | sample C3_middle_MG_FD_203918 | JGI IMG/M metagenome (GOLD analysis project Ga0315272, IMG submission 203918) | Sediment microbial communities from Yellowstone Lake, YNP, Wyoming, USA - C3_middle | ecosystem: Environmental > Aquatic > Freshwater > Lake > Sediment | place: USA: Wyoming | collected...
AGTGATTGTGTGGGCCAACACCGCTGTCGCCAGCCAACCGCCGACCACAACGGTACCGAACATTTTCAGTAAAACACTTTGGGCTCTTCGTTTCATCAACATTCCCTCAAACAATCATCCAAACCGGCGGCCACCAATCCTATGGATTACAAGATCCTGTATGCAACGCCTCAGGATGTGGTGCAAGGCAAGCAGGTGGCGCTCACCATGTGCGCCAGCTGCCACGGTATCAGCGGCATCAGCAGCCAAAAGGGTGTGCCAAATATCGCAGGGCAGCGACCCGTCTATCTGCATCTGGAACTAAAGATGTATCAGGCGGGCGGGCGCGGTAACACGGCGATGACTAATACGGTCAAGTACATGAATGATGACGCCATCATGAAAGTGTCGGCCTACTACGCGAGCCAGGATCCGGCTGAACCGATGGCTGTTCCTGCCAAGGCGGCTGCCGCCAAACCCAATGCGTTGAGCGCTGGCAAAGCCGCTGCCGTTGCTTGCGGTGGCTGTCACGGTGAAGCGGGTGTGAGCAAGATGGCAGGGACGCCAAGTCTGATTGGGATGGATCCCAAGTATTTTGTGGTCGCCATCAGCGCCTACAAGGGCGGGCAACGCAAACACGACATGATGAAAGAATTGGTATCGGAGTTGACTGAGGCTGACATCAATAACATAGCCCTTTACTATGCCCTGCAAGCGCCCGACAAAGCAAAGACTCCGGCGGCTGGTAACGTGGCTGCCGGCAAGACCGCTGCAGCCAGTTGTTCCGGTTGCCACGGCGACGGGGGCGTGAGCGGCAATCCGGCCACTCCCAGCCTGGCTGGACAGGAGGCACAATATTTTGTTGCAGCAATGCGTGCCTACAAGGATGGCTCACGCAACAATTCGACGATGAAGGGCCCGGCCACTGCGGTGGATGAAGCCACGGCCAAGAATCTGGCTGCCTATTACGCCGGCCAGACACCCAAGGCGCCCCAAGTCGGTAAACCTTTGAGTGTGGCGGAGTGGGCTGAGCGGTGTGACCGTTGTCATGGCGTCAACGGCAACAGCACCGACCCACGCGCACCGGCTTTGGCGTCGCAGCGGGCGGACTACCTGGAACGAGTAATGTTGGCCTACAAGAAGGGTGAGCGCAAGAGCAAGGAAATGGCAGTGATGTCCGAGGGTCTGGACGATGACTTGATAGCCGCTCTGGGCAGCTACTACGCGCAAAAGAAGGCGCGTGGACTGGCTTACATGATCCTGCCCCTTGTTCCACTAAAAAAATAGAAGTCAAGCTGAAGCAACAGCGGAAACCTATTTCAAAATTTTTTGCATAACCTCTACACGGACAGATCATGAGTATCACCCCCCTTCATCGTCACTATTTACATTTTTCGGAGTTGCCGATCAGTATGCGGGTCATGTACACGGCGGTGCTCTGTGTGCTTGGCATGGCTTACCTTTTTGCCGCGCTTTATTTATTTCACACTTATTCTGGGCGTGACGGAAACCAGGGCACCCTGTCCTACGATGATCTGGTCATTGCCTATTCCGGTAGCGGCAAGGGTTCCAAGCTGGAGGCTGCCCTGCGCGGCCCGATGTCCAACATGGCGCCGCCGGACGAACTTGGCATGTTGGTGACCTGGGTGCAGCAAGGAGCGGACAAAGACAAGTATGAAACCGTCGCCAAGCCGATTTTGGAAAAGCGTTGTGTGAGCTGCCACGACGGCAGCAACCCGCACCTGCCCAGCTTGAGTGGCATGGACAATCTTCAGAAGATGACCGAGCAGGATACTGGAACCGATGTCTTTACGTTGGTGCGTGTTTCCCACATCCACCTTTTTGGCTTGACCTTCATTTTCTATTTGATGGGCACCATTTTTGGTCACGCGTACGTTCGGCCGGTCTGGTTTAAGGCAACGGTGATTGGTTTACCGTTCTTGTGCCTGGCGTTGGATATTGGCTCGTGGTATCTGGTTAAGATATATCATCCGTTTGCGCTTGTGACCATGGGTGCTGGCTTGGTTCAGGGTCTAAGTTTTGCCTTCATGTGGGTCGCGTCGATGTATCAATTGTGGTTCTCGGGCACACCAGAGGCGGTCGCGAAACGGCACGGCGAAGACGAGATTGCGGTTGGCTGAGAAACCAGGGTGCTGCTGCTTTGCGGCTGTAGCACCCAATTGAGTTATTGGCGGTGTGTGTGCCTGCGCAGGCTGTTGCTGGAAGTAGCGTGCTTCCCTTTGGCTCGTACCCAGGGGCCGCGGGAGTCAATGGACACGCTGCGCGAATTTTGTCCTAATTGATTCAATTTCTAATTCTCATAAGTGAATTTAAACGCGCGGCAATAATCCACGTCCACGAGACGAAGGGGCACACCGTGTTGGAATCAACTTTCAGGGTTTTTAACGCAATCGTCAGGTGACTTGGGGGTGGCGCTTGTCCAGCGCCCCTTTGGTCTGACCAACGACAAGCACACCACCGGCAGCGGCCGACCCCAGAAAGGGAGCCAGTAATTCACGCTATATGCCGAGTTCAAGTTCCGACGTTTTCGCCCGCCTGCAGTGGGAGTATCGGGGTGTTCCTGCATGAAGCGACACGTGACTTGGCAGGCCCCGAGCCGGTGACACACCAATCTCCTGTATCGTGCCAGCCGGGCTTATTGCGGGGTGCAACCGCAAACCACCGCAGCAATTTCTAAACCCCCTTAGTTTGCTGGTTGGCTTGCATACCAGGATGCAAGGCCGTCAATGATGGCGTTGCTATAAGGGAAGCTCATGCTGTGCATGGTGGTACTTTCGCGCTTGCCGTCGTGGTAGGCTCTCAAGGCCATCACTAAATAGTCTTTGTCTTGACCTTTCATCTTTGGCGCGGCCATGGCAGCGCCATCATCCTGGTCATGACACCGGTTGCATTTTTCAGCCAGTTCCTGGATTGAACTCGGAATCTGCCCACCTACTTTGGGCTTTTGCGACGCGTAAAACGCAGCAATATTGTCAATATCCTTGTCGCTGAGATTGGCGACATAACGTTGCATACCCCAATTTTGGCGTGTTGTCCGATACGATTTGGTTGCCTTTGCCAAATATTGTGCATCTTGCCCCGCCAGGCTTGGCGTTGCCGAGTCCACGCTAACACCGAATGCACCATGACAGCCGCCGCACATGGCGCTAAGCGGCTCGCCGCTCACCGCATCGCCGCGTGTTGGTGCCGCGCGTTGGATCGGAGTCTGTGCGGCGAAATACAGGGCCAGACTTTCCAGATCGAGTCTGTCGGAATCACGCATGATCGATTTCATTGAAGTCATCTTGCGGTCGTCGCGGTGATACTCGAGGATCGCTGCGATCAGGTAATGCGGTTGCTGACCTGCCAGCGTCGGGGTACCGGGTATCTTGGTGTTGCCATCGTCGCCGTGACATTTGGCACATTCCACCGCGAGCACCTTACCTTTCTCGTAAGGGGAAGTGTGTTTGATGTCTTTGGTGAGGGTGCTTGCAATAGGCGGCAGGCCGGCGAAGTAGGCCGCCACATTGCGTATATCAGCCTCGCTCATTTGTGTTGCAATATCTCGCAAGGCGGCATGTGTGCGTTTTCCGTTTTTGTACTCGTTCAAAGAAGCGATCAGATAACGTTCGCGCTGCGCTGCCAGATGTGGAATGGCTGGGGCTAAGCCACCACCGTTTGCGCCGTGACAGGCCTTGCAAGTTTGTTCGGCGATCACCTTGCCGGCAGTCACATCACCTTTTATCGTTTTGACGGCGGTGTCCTTTGTCTCTCCGCATCCAAACAGCGTCAAAGATAAAACCACAATGCCTAGAATCGATTTTTTCATGGAGAATCTCGCGGAATAATTAACGCGCCAGCGGCTTCCGATCACCGGTTTCATGAACAACAAGCGCCGAAAATCTCGTGGTTGATTATAGGCCCAATCTATTCCTACATCACTCAAAGAAGGTGGGATTTGGCAGGAAATCTGCCAGGCATTTGTTCGTGCTACAGAAAAAAAGGCCCATCAACGCGGGCCTTTCTTGTGCTGTCAGACTGATGCTGACAGTCTTTAGACGTCATCGACTGACTTACTTCACAGACATGATCCAAGCGGACAGTTTCTTGGCCTCAGCGTCGTTGACCTGCGGGCTTGGGGGCATGCCAGCGCCATTGCCTTTGACGATGACCGTAGCCAGTTTGGCTTCAGCATCTTTTTGACCGGCATACTTCTTGGCGATGTCTTTGTAACTCGGGCCGACTTTCGTTTTGTCAACTGCGTGACAAGTCGTGCATTTCTTGGCTTTGGAAAGCGCTTCGTCGGCAAGTGCAGGCGCTGAAACCACAACTGCAGCTGCTAAAACTAAGAGAAGATGTTTCATGAGATATTCCTTAAAGTTGGTTTGGTAGAAATAACATAACGTGGACGTAATGACTACGGCTGACGTGCATTGCGGTTGGTTACATGTAAATGCAAGGAAGTGGGAAATCCTTATTAAGATTTACCACTTGCCTCGTTTAATTCTACGCCGAGTTTTTTTGCTGGGGAGCGAGATGAAGTGTTCGAATCCACGCAGTTCCCATTGACAAAGGGTAAACCCCTGTTGATATGGATCAATACCGCGGCAATGCAGTGAAACATTTGACATCGATTGCAACATCGTAAGAAATCAAGGTTTTGACTTGTTTTGGAGGGCGGGGCTTCCCTTTGCGCGTGCATCGGCAATGTCGGCTTGCACTTGCTGAGCATCTGGTGAGCCAGGCTCCAGCAACGTCAGCAATTTTTCCCACTGCGCTACCGCACCCTTGAAATCTGAGCGGCGGTAGGCGGCGACACCGGACATCATCAATCCCATCGGATGTTGCGGATTCAGGGCGAGGGCCTTGTTGACCAATTCCAATGGTTTGCCCTCAATGTTGTTGTTGGCACGCACCGCCATCAGGTCGGCATAGTCCACCAGCAAGTCCGGCTCGGTGTTGACCAAGTCACCGGCTTTCACAAAGGCCGCTTCGGCTTCGTCGAAGCGCCCCATGACCTTGAAAGAGCGTGCCAGCATGGCCCAGCCCTTCTGATCATTGGGGTTGGTCTTCAAGCGCGCCGCCAGTTTGTTGACCATTTGCTCCACTTGGTCATCCGCAGCCTTTTGTGCTGCCACTGGATTGATCGCAGCAGGCGCACCCAGCAAACCATATAAAAGTGGTGCGCCCAAAGAAAATAGCAGTGCGATCGCCACGGCACTACCCCGCGCGCTCCAGAAGTATTTGTGTGTGCTGGAGGCTTTCAACGCGGGCGCAGCGGTATCGTCAAGCAGACGCAGTTGCACTTCGTCCTTGGTGGCTTCGTAGTCTGTTGCGCTGATGGCACCACTTGTCAGATCACGTTCCAAGGCCTGCAGTTGATCGCGGTAGATGGCGGTGTTGAGGCCCTGGCTTGAAACCCCGGTTTGCTTTGCGGGCCGCAGCAATGGGCGTGCCACCCAAGCCATTATCAGCAATGTCAACAGTGCCGCAATTGAAATAAAAACTGTCATGAGTGAAGTCCTGGATCTTGAAGGAGTGCCTGTGCTTTTTCGCGCTGGGCGGGGTCGAGTGGGGCGGGTGCGGCGCTGCGTTGATTGCGCCGCACCAGGCGCAGCAAAACGACCAAGGCACCGAGCAACAATAAAAATGGGCCAAACCAGAGCAGGTAGTTCAGAGGCTTTAAAGCGGGGCGGTAGAGGACAAAGTCGCCATAACGGGCGACCAGGTAATCCCTGATTTCCTGATTGGTTTTATTGGCCTTGATGAGTTCGCGCACTTCCCGGCGTAAATCTTGTGCCAAGTCGGCGCGTGAAGCGGCCAGCGACTCGTTTTGGCAGACCAGACAACGCAACTCTTCCGAGATGGCGATCATGCGTTGCTCTACCACCGGATCCTCGGCCAGCGGTGTAGCCTCGCCCGCGTATGCGAAAACAGCACATTGCAGTGCCAGGAAAAGTGCCAACCAATATTTCATTTTTGCAACTCCCGTACCAAGGGCAGGATCTTGTCGCGCAGGGCTTCTTCGGTGATCGGGCCAATTTGTTTGTAGCGAATGACACCGGCTTTGTCGATCAGAAAACTCTCGGGCACGCCATAGACGCCGAAATCAATGCCGATGCGCCCATCGCGATCGACCACCGAGAGGTCGTAGGGGTTGCCCAGACGGTCCAGCCACTTCAAGCCGTCGGCATCTTTGTCTTTGTAGTCAAGGCCAATAACGGGGAGTGTCTTGGTCTTGGCAAACTCAACCAGAATGGGATGCTCCTGCCGACAAGCGACGCACCAGGAGGCCCAGGTATTGAGCAGCCAGACTTTGCCCAGCATGTCTTTGGAGTTAAATTGTTGCTGCGGTGTATGCAAGATTGGCGCACTGAACAGGGGTGCCGCCTTGCCAATCAGAGGCGAGGGGATTTCGCGCGGGTCACGTGTCAAGGCAATCGCCAAAAACACGACCAGGACAATGAAAATGCCCAGCGGGATCAATGCTTTCTTCATGCGGCAAGTCCCTTGAGACGAACTGTGTTGGCCGCCACCTTGCGACGGTAGCGCTTGTCCAGCGCCGCCATGGCCCCGCCCAATGCCATGAACAGGCAGCCAGCCCAGATCCATGTGACAAAGGGTTTGTGATAGACCCGCACGGCCCACGCGGTGCCATCGCCGCCTTCGAGTCGCTCGCCGAGCGAGACATAAACGTCACGCGTCAAGGTGGTGTCAATGGCGGCTTGCGTCATTGGCATGGAGGATGAAAAATAGGTGCGTTTTTCGGGGTGCATGACGCGCAGCAATTTGCCGTCTTTGCTCAGTTCGACATCACCGACTTCGGCGGTGTAGTTGGGTCCAGGTTCGGCGCGAATGCCGGTCATGCGAAAGGTGTAACCACCCACCGAGACGGTATCGCCAACGGCCATGCGCACGTCTTTTTCAGTTTCATAACCCTTGACCATGGTGATGCCGATCACGAACACGGCGATACCGACGTGGGCCATGTGCATACCCCAAATGGAGATCGGTGTCGATTTCCAGTTGGCGCTGTTTTTGATCTGGCGGTAGATTTGCACGGCCGAGCCCAGGATAATCCAGAACGCCAAGGTCAGCCCCAATGCCACCATGGCCGACCAGGCGCCCGCCAACAGCGGAGCGGTACAACCCAACAACACCGAGACAATGGCAACGGGGAGCAAGTTCTTGGTCAACGCGGCAACGCTGTCAGTCTTCCAGCGCGCGTAGGAGCCGATCACCATCAACAGCAACGCGGGCACCATGATGGGAACAAATACCGTTTCAAAGTAGGGTGGCCCTACCGAGAGCTTGCCCAGGTTGAGCGCGTCCACGATCAAGGGGTACAAAGTGCCCAGCAGCACAGCCGCCGCAGCCGTCGTGAGCAGCACGTTATTGACCAGCAGAAACGTCTCGCGCGACACCAGTGTAAATTTGCCGCCCGACTGCACTTTGCTTGCACGCAGCGCGAACAGGGTCAGTGAACCACCCACCACCACGGCCAGGAAAAGCAGGATGAAAACACCGCGTTTCGGGTCGGTCGCAAAGGCGTGTACCGAGGTCAGGACACCGGAGCGCACCAAGAAGGTGCCCAGCAAGCTCAGCGCAAACGCGATGATGGCCAGCATGATGGTCCAGTTTCTGAACAAGCCCCGTTTTTCGGTGACGGCGAGTGAATGGATCAGCGCGGTGCCGACCAGCCAGGGTAGAAAAGACGCATTTTCCACCGGGTCCCAAAACCACCAGCCACCCCAGCCCAGCACGTAATAAGCCCACTCGGAGCCCATGCCGATGCCGATGGTCAGGCAGATCCATGCGGCGGTAGCCCAAGGCCTGGACCAGCGCGCCCAAGCAGCATCCAGACGCCCGTTAAGCAATGCCGCGATCGCGAACGCAAACGGCACGGCCATGCCGACATAACCCATGTACAGCATGGGTGGGTGAAACACCAGGCCTGGGTCTTGCAGCATCGGATTCAAGTCCTGACCATTTTCCGGAATGTTCATCAAACGCGCAAAGGGGTTCGACGTGATCAGCATAAACAGCAAAAAGCCAACCGCCACCAAGCCCAACACCCCGAGCACACGCGACACCATGACATCAGGCAACTGGCGGGAAAATAGGGATACCGCCATCATCCATGAGCACAGCATCAGCAACCACAGCAGCAGCGAGCCTTCATGGCCGCCCCAAACGGCGGCGAAACGGTAGATGCCCGGCAACTTGGAGTTGGAGTGCTGCGTGACATACAAGACCGAGAAGTCGTTGCTGTAGAAGGCGTATGCCAGGCACAGGAAGGAGATGGCTGTCAACAGCCACAGTGCCTGTGCACCGGGCCGCGCCAATGCCATCCAGTCGGCGCGGCCTTGCTGTCCGCCCACCACACTGAGCGTGCCCATGGCGAGTGCCACAAAGAGGGCGAGGATCAATGAAAAATGACCTAGTTCTGGAATCATGATGGTTATCCTGCTTAATCAGTTGGGGACAGGGCTGGCTCGCCTTGAACGGTTGAGGACAGAGCTGGCTCGCTTCGCGTAGCTGCGGTCTGTCCCGCAAGGCTTAAGGATTCAGTCAGTCCCACAAGGTTTTCATTTCATTGTTTTCACAATTTTCTTCAACTCGGCTTGATCCAGCGCTTGCTTGGCTTCGGGTGGCATGTAGTTTTCGTCGTGCTTGGCCAGCACTTCAGAGGCGGTGAAGTTGCCGTCTTCTCCGAGCTTGCCTTGCGCGACCACGCCCTTACCCTCACGAAACAGATCGGGCAGGATGCCGGTATAGGAAACATTCATGTCGCGAGCGGAGTCGGTTACAACAAAGTTGACCGTCAAGTTGTCGCGTTTGACAGTGCCTGTTTTGACCAGTCCGCCGATGCGAAATGTCCGATTTTTGGGTGCTTCACCCGAGGCGACCTGCGTTGGGGTAAAGAAGAAGACCAGATTGCTCTGGAAGGCATTGAGTACCAGATAGGCTGCGACGCTCAAAGTGGCAAGGCCACCGGCAATAATGACGGCCCGTTTGTGACGAGGTTTCATGAAGAAGCTCTTTCTGATAGGAGTTCATTGCGCAGATGCACCATGAGTTCTCTGCGTTGGCTGCGCAGGAGCAGGATCTCGACGACCGCCACCAAAGCGGTCAAGCCGAAACTGCCCCAGACATAGAAGGCATAGCCGCCCATGGCGAAAAATTCTGAAATGCTATTCCACTGCATGTTTAACCCACTCCGTATGACGTTCGCGATCGAGAATAATGTTGCGCACCCGCACCAACGCGATCGCGATGGCGTACATCCAGAATGCCACCACCATGATCAACATACCCCACAACATGGGAATGGCCATGGTCGGGGATTTGGTCAACGATACCGAAGCCCCCTGGTGCAAGGTGTTCCACCATTTGACGGAAAAGTAAATGATGGGCACGTTGACCACGCCCACCAACGCCAACACAGCACAGGCCTTGTCAGCGCGACGCGGATCGTCGATGGATGATTGCAGCGCCAGAAAACCCAGGTACAAAAACAGCAGGATCAGCTCGGAGGTCAGGCGCGCATCCCAGACCCACCAGGCGCCCCACATCGGCTTGCCCCACAGCGCACCGGTGACCAACGACAAAAAGGCAAACAAGGCACCTGTAGGGGCCAATGCCGAGGCCATCATGCCCGAGAGGCGGGTGTTGAAAGCCAGGCCAAAACCAGCCCAAGCGGCCATGACAAGGTAAATAAACATGGACATTTGAGACGCCGGCACATGCACAAATATGATGCGATAGCCCTCGCCTTGTTGCGCGTCGGTGGGAGCGACGAAAAACGAGATCCACAAACCCAATGCCGTCAATACTGCGGCCAGGGTGGCGAACCAGGGCCACATGCGCCCGGCCAGGAAATAAAAATTCTGCGGTGCAGAGAATTTGAACCAGTGAATGGTGCGAATGTTCATTCCAGTGAAATCCTCAAGGCGGTGGTAGTGGCCAATGGTGCAAAAAAGGCCGAGAGCACCAGCAGTGCTGCCAGCAAGGACAGGTGGCCACCAATCCCGAGACCGGCGGCATCGGCTTCGACGGCGCCCGCGCCAAATATCAGCACTGGAATATACAGTGGCAAGATCAGCAGTGACAGCAATACCCCTGCGCCGCGCACGCCTAATGTCAGAGCTGCGCCGATACTGCCAATCAGGCTCAGGGTGGGTGTGCCCAGCAATAACGACAGCATCAAAATGCCAAGGGCGCGACCTTCCAATCCGAACTGCAAACCCAGTACCGGCGCCATCAATACCAAAGGCAGACCGGAAAGCAAAAAATGAGACAGCGCCTTGGCCACCACCAGCAGTCCTAAAGGGGTGGCCGACAGCACCATCTGCTCCAGAGAACCATCCACATAATCCATGGCAAACAGGCGTTGCAAGGAAAGCATGGCCGCGAGCAAGGCGCTTACCCAAAGGACGCCTGGCGCCATGCGCAGCAACAGCGCCGATTCTGGGCCGACACCCAGCGGGAACAGGCTGGCGATAACGACAAAAAACACCAGCGGCGTTAATACCTCGCCTTTTTGCCGCAATGCCAGAGACAGCTCGCGGCGCAACGCCGCCAGCAAGACGCTGGCCAAGCCCAGTTTGCGGAGTTGGAGTTTTTTCATGGGCTCAACTCCAGTCGTTGCGCTGGCATGGCCCCAATGGCGACCTGTTGATGGCTGGTGACGACAGCCATGCCGCCGTTGTTGAGATGCGTCTCTATCAGGTCGGCCAACATGCGCACGCCGGCTTCATCCATGGCCACAAAGGGCTCGTCGAGCACCCAGAGCTGGGCCGCACTCAATGCCAGTCGTGACAGGGCGACGCGCCGTTTCTGCCCTTGTGAGAGATGTCGCACCAATTGTTGATCGCGGCCGCGCACGCCAAAGCGAGCCAGCACTTCCTGAATCTGGGCGATGGTTGGGGCGAAGCCGGTCAAAGCGGTGGTAAAACTCAGGTTTTCCTTGACGGTCATGGATTCTTGCAGGGCGTTGAGGTGGCCCAAATAGCAAAGATCTTGAAGATAGGTTTCACGCTGGGTATGAATGGGCAGGCCGTTCCAGAGAATATTGCCCGACTCGATCTGGGCCAGGCCACACACCATGCGCAGCAAACTGGTTTTGCCGACACCGTTGGCACCGGCAACATAAAGCCAGCGGCCAGCCTCCAGAACGCAGTCAACACCCTGAAAAAGGAGACGCCCGCCCCGGCTGCAACCAAGCTTGGCGAAGGTAAGTGTTGACGCAGTATTCAAGGGGTGAAGTCGCAAAATCTAAGGTGCCAATTTTATGTCACGGCTGTGCAGAGAGATGCCGTTACTCTTGATTTACATCACCTTTACGCTGGCTTGCCCGGATACCAGCAGCGGTGCTTTTGAGAGGTAACGTGCTGAAGCTTGTCGCAGCAGTTTAGGCCGCGACAAGCTTCAGCAAAATCCCAAAAACAGGTTGATTTCACGCTTCGGAGCGGATTGCCAGTCCCGCTCCGGGTTGTGAATCAGTGAGTGGTGAAGAACCCGATTCCGACCATGGTCAGCAAGGTCAAGCCGATCAGAATCAGCGTGAAACCCAGAACCTTCGACGCAGCCAGCTTGGCCGGCGACGGGGCATCCACCAGGTATTTCTCCAGTTCACCGCTGTCCACCAAGCGCTGGTATTCCACGCCGTGGTCGTGCTTGAACTCTTCAATCGAAAATGTGCCGGTAAACATTACCACTTCCAGCGGGAACTTGTCGGGACGGAAGTGGTTGTTGAAGAAGTGCACAGTGAACAGGAACACCACCGCCAGGAACGCCTCCTCACCGTGGAAGATGGCAGCCACATTGAAAATCCAACCTGGCAGGAAGGCACCGAAGAAG
>Ga0315272_10001441_pt1 | contig 11839 bp, 10 predicted proteins | sample C3_middle_MG_FD_203918 | JGI IMG/M metagenome (GOLD analysis project Ga0315272, IMG submission 203918) | Sediment microbial communities from Yellowstone Lake, YNP, Wyoming, USA - C3_middle | ecosystem: Environmental > Aquatic > Freshwater > Lake > Sediment | place: USA: Wyoming | collected...
ACTTCCAATCCTCAGCGGGTGCAAATCGATCGCACAGTGATTGATTCAGAGCGAATTTGTTCAGTGGAGCATTCGAAGCTGGCGGGATTGCAGGTTGTTGACGCGGTCGCATCCAGTTTGCACTTTGCCGTAAAGGTTAACCGCTATGGGGAAACGGAGACTGGCTATCTACCACACCTGAAAAAGACTCTATATCTTCACCAGAAAACTGTATTGGGCTACGGCATCAAGGTATGGCCGGAGGATTTTGCCACCCTTAAAACAAAAGCCCCCGAAACTGTAAGTCTCGAGGGCCTGCTATGATCATTGGCCCCAGGAACCGAGGATCCCACCCATATGGGCTGCCACTTGGATCCCACCCATATGGGCTGCCACTTGCGAGAAGCGGCCTCTACCTTTCCTGCGCTTGCCAAGTGCAAAGATGTCATAACATAATGAGGCATGTCAAGAACTTTAGCCGCTTTGGTTTTTAGCGGGATAACCGTTGCCCCGCGCTTGGCAGCGACAAGTTGTTTCCACAGCATTTAGAATAGTTTGACCGCGCCCATCATTTTGACTTCGTCAATCAGGGCCAGTCAATATAACCTTCGGCATCTTTCAAGATAATATTTCAGTCGTGATGCAATAATGCATTGATTTTGTTATTATGATGTTGTCTTATTAGAGATACCTAAGCGCTGCCACTACAGAAAAATATCGCCATGCCTGTATTTAGCCACCACGATTTAACACTGCTCAACCCGGCGTTTGATTCGCCGCTGGTGGACGTTTTGACGGAGCTGGAACACCTGCGCCGTCTGCAACTGCGGGGTTCGACCCCGGCTCAGATTTTTTTTCAGCTCAAGCATATCTTCCACATGTTGGAAAGTTTGGGTTCAGCCCGCATCGAGGGGAATCACACTACGTTAGCTGACTATGTGGAAAGCAAGCTGGAGGGCACCCGGCAGCCTCCATCTGACCAGCTTCGGGAAATGGAAAATATTGAAGCGGCCATGGCTTACATCGAGGAGAGTATTCAGCCCGGTGACGGGCTGACAGAGCACTTCATTCGAGAGCTGCACGCCCTCACGGTAAAGGAGCTGGAACGTGAGGGGGATGACACGCCGGGGGCTTACCGGCAAAAGCAGGTAAAGATTTCACAGTCCGAACATTTGCCGCCTGAGTTCATTCAGGTGCCGCATTACATGCAAGAGCTGGTGGCGTTCATTAACGAAAATCACCCGCATAAATATGACCTCATCAAGGTGGCGTTGGCGCACCATCGTTTTGGCTGGATACACCCATTCGGCAACGGCAATGGCCGCGTGGTTCGACTGCTGACCTATGCCTTGCTGATCAAGTACGGGTTCAATGTGCAAACCGGTGGCAGGGTGTTGAATCCAACAGCAGTATTCTGCAATGACCGCGATCAGTATTACGCCATGTTGGCACACGCTGATACCGGCGCAACGGCGGGGCTGGAGGCATGGTGCATTTATGTGTTGCAAGGCATCCTGGACGAGTTGCGCAAAGTGGATCGGCTGACTGACTTCGGCTACTTGAGCGACAGGATTCTGCTGCCTGCCGTTGCTTATGCCAAGGAAAGAGAGCTCATCACGGCGATGGAAGAGAGTGTGTTGCTCATCAGCGCCAAAAGCGGCATCGCCAAGGCGGCTGATCTGGCGGCTGCCATGCCCGGTTTGACGCCCGCCCAACGCACCTATCAAATCAAAAAACTGGTGGAACGAAAAATGTTGCAGCCCATCAAGGAAGGGGCGCGCCAATACACCATTGGCTTTAGCAATAACTATCTGATGCGCGGCGTGGTTCGTGCCTTGTCAAATGAAGGATTTATTCCCGCAACACTGAATAAGGCTGATAACTGACAGTGGGATGAAGGTAGCGCGACCGTGCCAGACCGGCTATCTGTTGTCGCTTCGCGGGTTTGTTAGTAGCAGAAGTGCATTTTATTTCTCGCGGCAACGTCACGGCGCAGGCTTGAACCAAAAGCGCCTTCACCGTCACGCCATCGCTACCGTTTGCGGGTCGTGCGCGTCAACAAAAAATCCATGCCGGACAAAACCCCCGGCACCGGCGTTTTCATTGCCACACACCACCCTGGAGTCAAAGTCAGGCTTGGTCGCTGCGCGTTCTGTCTTTTTTTATCCCCGCCCCTTGCAGAGCGCGTGTGCGCTGGCAGGCGCACACCGTTCCGCAGGCACACGGCATGCCGTGTGAAACCCCTGCTCAACCCCCAAGTGGCTCCCTGAAAATGATAAGGAAATAAACAATGAGGAAAAAGCAGCCGTGGTATACGGTGCCTATAGTGTAAAATTCAACTTGATCGTGGATTAAGAAGACTAGAAAGTATGCGGGTAACTTTACGGGTAACAAAAAACAGCACCAGCTACAGATTGAGCTTTGATGCGGTTTTTGAGCTGTTTGATGGTGCCCAGAAGAGGACTCGAACCTCCACACCTTGCGGCACACGGACCTGAACCGTGCGCGTCTACCAATTCCGCCATCTGGGCTTAGATTTGCTGAAGGCGCGCAATTTAATTGTTAAAGGATACATTGTCAATGAAAAATAAAAAGAACCTACGTTTGCAGGACCCATTTCTGGAACGCGAACGTGAGCAATACGAACATCCGCTGCCCAGCCGTGAATTCATATTGCAAATACTCACCGAGCAGGGCGCGCCCATGACCGATGAGGAACTGCTGGACATGTTGCACATTGAAAAAGATGAGGAAGATTTATTTTCTCGTCGCCTGCGCGCGATGGAGCGCGACGGCCAGATCATGCGCAATCGCAAGCGCGCGATCTGCGTGATGGAAAAGCTCGACCTGATCAAGGGTAAGGTGCAAGGACATCCGGACGGCTTCGGTTTTCTGATCGCCGAAGACGGCAGTCCCGATATGTTCCTCAGTGAGAAGGAAATGCATCAAGTGCTGCACGGCGACGTGGTGATGGTGCGGCAGAGCGGCGTGGACAGACGCGGTCGCCCCGAGGCCAAGATCGTCGAAGTTCTGGAGCGGGCAAACAATCGCGTGGTCGGCCGCTTGTATGAAGAGCATGGTATCCAGTTTGTAGTAGCCGAGAACCGCCGCATAACTCAGGACATACTGGTTGCTCCCGGCCAGTCCGGTGCAGCCAAAGTAGGGCAAGTGGTGATGCTGGAGATCATGCAGCATCCTGACAAGCATGCCCAACCGATCGGCCGTATCGTCGAAGTGCTGGGCAACTACGCCGATCCCGGCATGGAGATCGAGATCGCTTTGCGCAAGCATGACCTACCCTATGAATTTCCCAATGATGTGGAACGCCAGGCCAAAGCGATCTCGCCTGTCGTTGCCGCTGCAGACTGGGCGGGTCGTGAAGACATCCGCAATCTGCCGCTGGTCACCATCGACGGTGAGACAGCTCGCGATTTTGACGACGCGGTTTATTGCGCTCCAGAAAAGGGCGGCTACCGCCTGGTGGTGGCGATCGCCGATGTCAGCCACTATGTGCAGACAGGCGACGCGCTGGACCGCGAGGCGATCTTGCGTGGCAACTCGGTGTACTTTCCGCGCCGCGTGATCCCGATGTTGCCCGAGGAGTTGTCCAATGGCTTGTGTTCGCTGAACCCCAAGGTGGATCGTCTGTGCATGGTGTGCGATATGCACATCAGCAGCAGTGGCGATATCGAAAAATATCGTTTCTATCCGTCGGTGATGCATTCACAAGCACGGTTAACCTACACCCAGGTTGCGGCAATGCTGGCCGAGCCAGATGGCGAATTGGCCAAGAGCAATGCGGCGATCGTGCCGCATCTTGAGCATCTCTATGAGCTGTTCAAGAAGCTGCTAAAAGCGCGTGAGAAACGCGGCGCGATCGATTTCGAAACGGTAGAAACCCAGATGATCTTCACCGAGCAGGGCAAGATCGAGAAGATCGTCCCGGTGGTGCGCAATGACGCACACAAGCTGATCGAGGAATGCATGCTGGCGGCCAACGTCTGCGCGGCCGGCTATCTGCACGAACAGGGACACACCGTGCTGTACCGCATCCATCAGGGACCGACACCGGAGAAGCTGGTAGCACTGCGCGAATTCATGAAGGAATTCGGTTTGCAGCTGACTGGTGAAGACGATCCGCAGGCAGCCGATTATTCCAAGCTGCTCAAGCGCATCAAGGGCCGTCCCGATGCCGGATTGCTGCAAACCGTGATGCTGCGTTCCTTGCGTCAGGCCAAGTATGAGCCGGAGAACATCGGGCACTTCGGCCTTGGCTACGAAGCTTACACGCACTTCACCTCACCGATCCGCCGTTACCCCGATCTACTGGTGCATCGCGCCATCAAGGCCGTGCTGCAAGGGAAACAATACAAGCCTGCTCAAAAGTGGGCCGAGCTGGGTGCACATTGCTCGATGACCGAACGCCGCGCCGACGATGCCACGCGCGATGTCGAGGCCTGGCTGAAATGCTTCTACATGCGCGACCATCTGGGCAGCGTGTTCACCGGCACGGTCTCGTCGGTTACCAGCTTCGGCATGTTCGTGTCGCTGGACGATCTGTATGTCGAGGGGCTGGTGCATATTTCCGAACTCGGCAAGGATTATTTCCAGTTCGATGCCGCCAAGCATCAGTTGCTCGGCGAACGCACCGGGCAGCGCTATCGCCTCGGCGACCGCGTGCAAGTGCGCGTCGTCAAGGTGGACATGGAAAGCACCAAGATCGATTTTGTGTTGCATGAGTTGATCGATACTGCCGGGGAAGGGCGTTCAACGGGCAAAAAATCTGCGTCTGAAAAACCATCCAAGACCAAGACCAAGGAAAAAAAACGCCATGGCTGATCTGCGCCTGATCTACGGCTTCCACGCGGTCACCTCGCGCATCCGCCAGAATCCTGATAGCGTTCTCGAAGTCTACCTGCAGGCACAACGCCAAGACCCGCGCATGCGCGACCTGATTAAGCTGGCCGAATCCAGCGGTGTGCGCGTGATACCGGTGGAGGCGAAGCGCCTTGATGGCATGGGAGGGCACGAGCGTCATCAGGGCGTGGCGGCTCGCGTCGATGCCTCGCGTCGTGTGCAGCATCTGGATGATGTGCTGGATACGTTGGATGAGCCGCCGTTGCTGTTGGTGCTGGATGGAGTGCAAGATCCGCATAATCTGGGCGCGTGTCTGCGCAGTGCCGATGCATTCGGCGTGCATGCAGTGATCGCGCCAAAAGACCGCGCAGTCGGCATCACTGCAACAGTGGAAAAGGTCGCCTGCGGCGCGGCGGAAACCGTGCCATACATCACCGTTACGAACCTCGCTCGCACACTACGCGAATTGAAAGAACGAGACATTTGGGTCGTCGGCGCGGCAGGTGATGCCGAGCAAGATCTGAACGGTTTTAAGCATGCCGGTGCGCTGGCCTGGGTGCTGGGCGCGGAAGGCGAAGGCCTGCGCCGCCTGACGCGTGAGACCTGCGACGAACTGGTGCGCATCCCGATGTTGGGCAGCGTGGAAAGCCTGAATGTCTCAGTGAGCGCCGGTATCTGTTTGTTCGAGGCAAGACGGCAGCGGAAGGGTTGAGCGTAAGCTCCGGGTACCGACCGGCGTACTCCTTGCGGGTACAGCGGTAGATTGGCGTCTAAACGTAGCATTTTCTAACTGCGCTCCTTCGGGCGTAGATCACCTGAAGCACTTGATATTCCACATTCTGTACCAATCTACGAAGCATGCAATAACGTTGGGAGATGATCGTGATATTTCGTGATCGAGATGATGCCGCACGCCGGTTGGCAGAGGCGCTTGCGCAATATCGTGGCCAAAACCCGCTGGTGCTGGCCATTCCGCGCGGTGCAGTGCCGATGGCAAAGATCATTGCCGAGGCGCTAGGCGGCGAAGTGGATGTGGTGCTGGTGCGCAAACTGCGCGCGCCGGGCAACCCTGAGTTCGCGATCGGCTCGGTAGACGAATCTGGCTGGACCTATCTTGGTGACTATGCCGGGCGGGTCGGCGGTAGTTCGGAATACATCGAAGGCGAGAAGGAAGCACAGCTCAAGGTGATGCGCGAGCGGCGCGCCAGCTATACCCCGATACGCCCGCCGCACGACCCGTCAGGTCGTATCGTCATCGTGGTAGACGATGGCTTGGCCACCGGCTCCACGATGATTGCCGCTCTGCATGCGCTGCGCGCCAAGACCCCACAGAAACTGATCTGCGCAGTGCCAGTCGCGCCGCCGGACACGCTAGCCAAGGTGGAACCTTATGCCGATCAAGTGGTGTGTCTGAGTTCGCCGCGAATGTTCTATGCGGTGGGGCAGTTTTATCAGTCTTTTCAGCAGGTAAGCGATGAGGAAGTGATCAAGCTGTTGGCAGAAGTCTGAAGGGTGTTTTTTGTCTATAATTTAGGCTCTATGACTAGATAAACCAGAGTATAATTTTTGTTGAGTTATTACTTTTCCCATCAACCACTCAAGGAATTAATCATGGCAATCAATCAAGCGGCGATAATGGATCTGGATCAGGCAATCGAACGACATGCGCAGTGGAAAGTAAAATTCCGCCAGGCAATCACTAATAAGGAAACCATGGATGCTGACACCATCGCAAAAGACAATTGCTGCGAACTTGGCAAATGGCTGCATGGTGATGCGAAGACAAAATTCGGTCATCTCGCAAGCCAAAAAGAGTGCATTACAAAACATGCTGTTTTCCATACTGAGGCAGGCAAAGTGGCCAAGACGATCAACGCTAAAGATTTCACAGAAGCCACAACCATGATTGAATCTAACACTCCGTATGCCACCGCATCACATGCGGTCGCTGTTGCAATTACGAAGTTGAAAAAGGAAAGCGGGCTGTAATCCAGCGTCTAGACATTGTCTTTGGCTGGCGTGGAATAGCTATGCGTCGCTGAAGACAATGCCGATGTTTGTAGCATATCCCTGACGAACCATTCCAGTGAATTCCCAATCGAAGGGTATTCCTATAGATATTTCACGAACCAGTCCGCCGCGCTGCGCGCAACTTTTTGCAGCGTGCCGGGCTCTTCAAACAGATGCGTTGCGCCGGGGATCAGCGTGAGTTTCTTCTCGCAGCTCATTAGCGCAGCCGCCTGCTGGTTCAATTCGATCACACCGTAGTCCGCACCACCGACGATGAGTAGAGTCGGTGCAGTCACGCGACCAAGTGCATCTGCTCCGGCCAGGTCTGGGCGCCCACCTCGCGAAACGACTGCCGCGATCTTGTTTTCCATTTTTGCCGCAGCTTGCAGCGCTGCCGCAGCACCGGTGCTGGCGCCGAAATATCCCAGCTTCAAGTCTTTGGTCTTAGGGTTGCCTTGCAGCCATTCGGTAGCCGCAACCAGTCGTTGCGTCAGCAGCACGATGTCGAAGCGCGTTTCGTATGTATGGTCTTCCTCGCGCGTCAGCAGATCAAACAGCAGCGTGCCGATGCCGCATTGTTGCAGTATTTCGGCGACATAAGTGTTGCGGGGGCTGAATCGGCTGCTCCCGCTGCCGTGGGCGAACAGAACCACACTTTTTGCCGAAGGCGACAGGATCAGTTCTCCGTCGAGTTCAATCCGGCCCGCTGGAATATGCACAGTGCTCATGCCATTGCTTTCATCAACACAGGGATACGCCGTGCCCCGAATGCCTTGTTGAATTTCTCGAAGCGTCCGGTGATCAGGGTGTGGCAATCGGGGCAATGGCCGTCTGACGTCAGGCGGTATTGCTCGATCTCGTACCAGTCGCGCACGATCAGTGCGCTGTTGCATGATGGGCAATGTGTGGTATCTCCTTCGCGGTTGTGCACGTTGCCGGTATAGACATAGTGCAGCCCGGCAGCAAGGGCGATGTTCCGCGCTTGCACCAACGTGTGCGGTGGCGTAGCGGGAGTGCCGGTCATCTTGTAGTCGGGATGAAACGCGCTGAAGTGCAGCGGCACGTCCACGCCAAGCTCTTTCGCGATCCACTCGCTCATTTTGCCGATCTCGTGGGCCGAGTCGTTGAGGCCGGGAATCAGTAGGGTGGTCAGTTCTACCCATACATCGGTTTCCTGACACAGGTATTTCAGCGTATCCAGCACCGGTTGCAGATGCGAACCGGTCTGCTTGACATAGAACTCGTCGGTGAATGCTTTCAGGTCGACATTGGCCGCGTCCATCTTGGCAAAAAATTCGCGGCGCGGTAGATCGTGTATGTATCCCGCCGTGACCGCCACGGTCTTGACGCCGTGCTCGTGGCAGGCGTCGGCCACGTCCATCGCATATTCGGCGAAGATCACCGGATCGTTGTAGGTGAAGGCGACACTCTTGCAGCCTAATTGTTCAGCGGAGCGCGCGATGGCTTCCGGCGTGGCTTGGTCGGCGAGCTTGTCGAAATTGCGCGACTTGGAAATATCCCAGTTCTGGCAGAATTTGCAGGCGAGGTTGCAGCCCGCCGTGCCGAACGACAGGATGCTGCTGCCCGGATAGAAATGGTTGAGCGGCTTCTTCTCGATTGGGTCGACGCAGAAACCAGACGAACGTCCGTAGGTGGTGAGCACCATCGCGTCATTGATGCGTCCGCGCACAAAGCACGCGCCGCGCTGGCCTTCGTGCAACTTGCAATCGCGCGGGCACAGGTCGCACTGGATGCGGCCGTCATCCAGCTTGTGCCAATACTTGGCTGGATATCGTTCGGCGATGCTGATGGGTTCGTCCATGATCAAGCCGCCTTTTTCGCCAGATCTTTTTCACGCCACTTGGTCACGCTGTAGCGCGACAACTTCACCTCTTCTGCCCAGAAATCATCGGGCAACCCGGCCTTGCGCCTGAGCATTGCCAGAAATTCGCGCGGCTGGGCTAGGTTTGCCCACACTTGCGGCAGGAATGTGCTGCGGTAATGGCCATACTCGAACACGATGCCGTCTACGTTGGGGCGCAGTTGCGCCAGTGCATCTGCCTCATCACGGACAACCATGTTCTGCGTTGCCGAGAGCAGCGAAACCTCGATCTCGGTGATATCGAGTTCTTCCCCAGTCAACATCGTAAAACGTGGATCATGCAAGGCTGCAGAAACAGCGTTGCTTTTGACGTCGGCAAGCAGTGAACGGTGTGCTTGCAGCGAGCCGATGCAGCCGCGCAACTCGCCGAATTGCGTGAGTGTGACGAAGCATGCGCCATGCTCGGCGAGCCACGGCGCCGATTCATCCGCTGTGTGTGGCACGTTCAATACGCGCGCTATCGCGGCGCGCGCGATCGGCAATAACACTTCACCTCGTATATCTGACATGCTTTTATCTCCTGTAAATTATGTTGCAGAGGTAAACGCAAATGCCGCATACCCCACTACTTGTGAATGAGACCCTGCTGTGTCGCCAGAGTTTCTCAGGTCGAGCAAATGAGGTGAGAGATGGTACTTCTGTGCAGCAACGATCAGGCCGCTAATCGGCGTCCCGCCACAGGCCTGGTCGTGCGGGATAGGTTGCTGCAGATTCAAGATAGCCTGCGCAGTCTCATTATCCACGCGCTGTGCCGTGACGTAAGGAAGATAGTGCGAAAGGTCAGAGCTGATCACGATCAGCGTTTCCTCGCCGCCCCACACAGCCTCCAGCACCTCCGCGACTTCTTCGGCGGTCGCCATGCCGACTGCCAGTGGCAGTAGAGTGAAATCTGTCAACACGCTTTGCAGGAACGGCAACTGCACCTCCAGCGAATGTTCCAGAGCATGCGCCTCAACGCTAATGCCGACCTGAGGCATATGGGAGATAGCGCGCGCGCCGGCAGTGTCCAAAACCACGCGGCCCAGCGGCGTATCGAAGGCATCCACACCTGGCAGTGCCAAGCCGCGTACCGCGACACGATGAGTGGGGCCGAGTAGCACTACGCGGCGGATGCTTGCAGCGACAGGTTGCAGCGTGGCATAGGCCGTCGCCGCGATCGCGCCGGAATACATGTACCCGGCGTGCGGCACGATCAGCGCTTTTGGAGTCAGGTCGAACGGGCGCGGCGCTTTGGTGCGTGCCTGGGCCAGAAACTGCTGCACGTCATGCGCGAGCTGCCGCGCATCGGCGGGGTAGAACATTCCTGCGACGGCAGGGCTACGGATGGCAGACATGGTGACCTCAATTTATTAATTCCTATTAAGTGAGGGCTGATCAGGCAAAATCAAGCCGTTCGACTTAGTAATAGAGAACATCTTCGCAAGTTAATTTGACCAAAAGCCCGATTCAAATCGGCGTTACAATTACAATTTGGATATTTACTGCATACGCTTGCCAAAGAGGAGTCGTCGTGGCACCCAAGAAAGCCGCACAAAGCAAGCTAGGAGACCCCCCCTTTTTGCGCATGAAAGCCGAAGCGGAGCTTGCCCGTGCACCGCGGACAGAGAAACCGGCCCGGTCTGCCGAGGAACTTTTGCATGAGCTGCGTGTGCAACAAGTTGAGCTTGAGATGCAGAATGAGGAACTGCAGCGGATGCAGATCGCCCTTGAGGAATCCCGGGACCGTTACCGGAATCTTTATGAGCTCGCACCGATTGGTTACCTCACCCTATCTCTGGATGACTCGATCAGCGAAATCAACCTTACCGGTGCCGCCTTGCTGCGGGAGGACCGCAATAAGTTGTTTGGCAGCCGCTTCTCGACTTTCATTGCCCCGGAAAGTCGCGATCACTGGCATCGTGTATTTACGCATGCGGCGCAACAAAGTGGCGATCAGTATTGCGAACTGACGCTCCAACGTGGCGACGGTTCACGCTTCCATGCACAACTGGATAACATCCATCAGCTGAAGGAAGGCGACGCACTGACGGTGCACCTTACGATCACGGATATAACCAGGCACTATCAAGCCCTGGCAAGCGAGCATCGCCTGGGCTTGATCATGGACAATACGCTGGACATGATCTTTGTCTTCGAGCCAGATGCGTTGCGATTCGTGTATGTGAATAGAGGGGCGGTCGCGGGCATCGGCTACAGCAAGGATGAGCTGCTTCAGATGTCGCCGCCAGATGTCTTGCAGATGGTCACTGAGCCAGAGTGCCGCTCATTCATTGCCCCTCTGTCCAGCGGAAAAAAGAAAGTTCGGCGCTTCGAAACGATGGCGAGGCGCAAGGATGAAAAAGATTTTCCGGTGGAGGTGCAATTGCAGCTTATACCAAAGGATGAGGATCCTGGCCTGTTCGTGGCCATCGTGCGCGATATCACCAGGCGTAAATTTGCGGAAAGGACTTTGCGCCGGCAGAAAAACCTGATGTGGCAGGTTATCGATACCGACCCAAATATGATCTGCGTCAGAGATGAACATGGCAAATTCTTATTGGCCAACCAGGCTGTGGCGGATTACTACGGTGTGCCGATACAGGACATGATCGGGAAGACAAATAGCGAAGTTAGTCACGGCATCCAGGAAGACCAGTTTTTTTTGGCCGAAGACAGCGAAGTGATCGAGCAGAAGCGTGAGGTGATCCTGCCGGAATCTCTGGTGAAAAATGGCAAGCCGATCTGGACGCACACGGTTAAGCGTCCACTGTTGCAAGATGACGGATCTGTGCATGTGCTGGGCATCAGGGTGGACATAACCGACCTGAAGATAGCCGCGAATAAACTTGAAGAGTCATATAGGGAGTTGCAACGGCTTGCCCTTTATCAGGAAAATGTCAGGGAGGAAGAGAGGGTGAAGATCGCGCGTAATTTGCACGACGAGATGGGAGCGACACTCGCCGCGCTGAAAATGCGTATCGCCTGGCTTGCATCCAAGCTGCCTCCAGAAATGCCGAAACTCTCCACCGAAGCCGATCATATATCCGACCTCGTGTCAGAGGGGATTAAGACCATGCGTCAGGTTGTTTCGGAAATGCGACCCAATCTACTGGACGACGTCGGGGTATTGGA
>Ga0315272_10001442_pt1 | contig 11839 bp, 14 predicted proteins | sample C3_middle_MG_FD_203918 | JGI IMG/M metagenome (GOLD analysis project Ga0315272, IMG submission 203918) | Sediment microbial communities from Yellowstone Lake, YNP, Wyoming, USA - C3_middle | ecosystem: Environmental > Aquatic > Freshwater > Lake > Sediment | place: USA: Wyoming | collected...
GTTCAGCTGAATATGGGCAAGAGTGGTAGTAAAATGATAGTTCATGGGAATCACAGACCCTTTTTTTACGAAAGTCTGTTAGATAATATTCTCAGCAGCACGTCCCTGGTGGACCGCAATATCATGTGCTTCCCGAATACTGCTGAAACGCTTTTCTGGAACTTCACAAAACTCTGTGATCCTGCATAGGCATCGTCGGCCACGAACATCTTTGAAAGCTGTTCATCGCTCATGGCATTGGTGCCGCTATCTGTCAGCATGTCAAGAAAGATGTCTATGGGCCAAGAAGGAAGGAGTTATAGCCCGCCTCTTCAATTGCTTCCAGACAATGTTCAACTGGAACAAGTCTAAGGGATTGTACAATACGTACCTTGTGCATTTCGAGCGGGATATGCTTTCCGTTAAAGAATTTCACAGTGCCTTTTTTCTGAGTTTTTTCCATGTTATTTCAGGTTATTTAAGATTATTGCAAAAAAAAAGCTTACCATTTCCTGGTAAGCCCTATATTTTATGAAGCCTATTTTCGACACTTATTCAGTACATGACTTACTTATGTTTGTAAGCTGTAATAATAATAAATGCTGATATCTAACTTTATTATGCCCATTGCTTAATATCTTAATTCAAACCTAACTAAAATTTATATAAAATCAAAGTAAAGAGAGTTAAAAAACTATAATTTACTATTTATTGGTTTTATCAGCCAAAGCTGACATTCTTTCACTGTAATGCCTGGAATCACCCCATTCTCCATATATCACTTCAGCATCAGCAAGGGTTACACGGGCTTCCAGACAGCTCTGGCAATCTTCAGCTGAATCGTCAGTACACGGTTTATTGTCGTAAAGTTTATAATTATCGCGGTATTTTCCCGGTGTGATGTTTGGCATGAGGATATTTGCCCCAATCATTACAGCTTTTTCCCTTCCGATGGGATCAATCGCCTGGAGAGCCGTCGCGGCAACAATATTAATATCCTTCATCATAAGCCTGATGACAGCTATCATCTTTAAAGTTCGATCAAACCTTTCCTTCAGTGGCATAAGTTGTCCTGAATACTGAATCAGCGGGGTGTCGGCATGTTCAACGTACGGACCCATCCCACACATGTCGATATTAAACTCTTTCATAAAGATAAGGTCGCCTGCAAGATCATCGAGTGTCTGAAAAGGCAGACCAATCATAACTCCGGTACCAGTCTGATAGCCAATGTCCTGCAGGCTTTTAAGACAGTTCAGACGCCTGTTAAAATCATGCTTCGTGTCGTTAGGATGTATCTTGCTGTAAAGTAATGGGTTAGTTGCTTCAACGCGCAAAAGGTAGCGATGTGCACCGGCGTCGTACCATTTTTTGTATACTTCTGGTTCCTGTTCCCCTACCGACAGTGTAACGCCAAGTTTCCCGTCGGAAAGATCCTTGATCTTATAAAGAAGATTTTCAATCCTGTCAGCAACCACCGGACTTTCAAGTTCTCCCGACTGTAGCGCTATCGATCCGTAGCGGTTAACATAGGCAAACCTGGCTGCATCGAGTATCTCTTCATCGGAAAGATTATACCTCGTCTGGTTTGTATTGCCTTTTCTGATTCCGCAATACAGGCAGTCTTTACTGCAGATATTAGAGAATTCTATCAATCCGCGGAACCAGACTTTCTTGCCAATATATTTTTCTTTTATCTCAGCAGAACTCTTAAAAAGAAGCGTCCTTTCTTCACCAGTTGATTCAAGCAGAACAATAATATTCTCTTTTGTAAATGCTTCCTTATCAAGTATCTCTTTTATTGTCAATGCCATACCCATGAATTATCAGAGTGCAAATATACAAAAAACCTTACCAACCTTTTTCTTTCTGACTTGCTGGAACAGGCAATTCTTTGATTTTACTCCCCCAACCCTTTCATGCTTTTGCCCCACAACCCACCTAATGGGGTGCTAAACCACTCAGATATAATAGAAATCAGGTAAAAAGGTTATTTTACCCCCCTTCAGGGGGGCAGGGGGGCCTATCTTCAAACTCCTGGACAGCAGGTTCAATAAGGGTTCTACCTCTCGACCAGTTAACTGTGGCAAGCCTGTTTGTTTCACGGAATGACCATATGGCAGCATCAGTGCGGTAGCGTGGCTGACCGCAGACATTGAATGACGAGGGAAGCGCCAATACCCCAGAAAAAACCGGAATACGAGGACTTTCACCCGGATTATCAAATGAGAACCATGCAATAGCGCCAACCTCATCCGGAAGCCAGCTGCGGCACTGAATGACATGTGAATAGGAGCAGCCTGCAATTGCAATTGTTCGCTGGCGTTCAACTACTCCGGGCTTTATCTCGTTCAGTAGGTTTCGAAGGTCATTATTCATCCAGTTGCTCATGAAAGGGGACTTAATCTGTTTCTCAAACTCGTTACCGTCTTTGTCTTTATCCTTTACCTTAACCATAAGGTTTTTAGTCATGTCCCACTGGGTTCCCTCTTATGTTTCCCTGAAAAATCTCATTATGTCGCGAGGCGATTGCTTCTTTTCAGGTTTCACAGAGAATGGCAGTTCATCATCATCAAATGAGAGATTCAGTGACGGCGCAAGAGTGCTCAGCACGTAAAATTCCCTGATCTGGAACGGTTTTTTCCCATTTATAACTTTCCAGAATTTGAAAGTTTCCTTTCCGTCCCAGTAGCCGAGTTTTTTAGCTGCTTCCTGAAGGTCAGTGCTGTACATGAAGTAATCTTTGTTCTTAAAGTCGACTGTTGAGATCCTGGGAATATTTGCACATATTCCTATGTTTTCGTCAGGTATTCGTTCGGCACACCAGATTGCTGAAGGTTTACCTTTTCCGGAACCTGTAATTTCGAGCTGCCATACTTCTTTCGGATCAGCCAGCGTAATGCACTCTGCCAGATCAGCATACCCTCATAAACCTGATGAGCAGCGCCCTTTACATATTTCTGACGGGGGAATATTTCGAGCCATGTTCTGTAATTGCCATCGCAGGTATGTGATGTCATCACCGATCCGTCGGTCGATGCAAGCCTCCCAACCATAATTGTTGTGCAGTTTTCACCATAACCCGGACCATCTGTGTCAATATCGGAATACTGTGCTCTGGATATCAGAGAAATACAAAAGAATAATACCAATGAAGTACTATATCTGAGATTGATGCTTTTCATTAGATGTATTATTAATTCAATATAAGTATAAGACTTTTACAAATGTAATTTTTTAGTCCGGAAGACAAACTTCTTCTATATGATTTCGAGATGTGTTTATAAGATTGCTTCTCCCTCGAAGCGGGAAAAGCAATCCCGGCTTAGTGTGCAAGTTCTTCTCATGATAATTATCTTGTTTTGTGCTATTAATTTTTATTATCTTGCCTTCATAAACATAAACATGAAATTGATCGTAAGTCTTTATATTTCAGAAAGCTATCTTTTCGTAGTTGCGCATAATGTCGGCTTTCTCAAGCGGTTTGCAGGTTTGTAATTTCCCAATTGTTCAGTTACTGAATTATGTAATTCATTCCTTCACCCCCAATGTAGCGTATGATAAATGAAAAACTTATAAATCCCGGCAGCATAGTTATTGTCGGAGGATCAGATGACCTTTTCAAACCAGGAGGCAAGGTCCTTAAGAATATAATTGACGGAAAATATGCCGGACAATTATATGTTGTTAATCCAAGGCAGGACAATATTCAGGGAGTAAAATCATACAAGGATGTAAATGATATTCCTGACACTGATCTGGCTATACTGGCAATTCCTGCTTCTTTATGTCTGAGTACGGTTAAAATACTTGTACGGGAAAAGAAAACAACGGCATTTATTATTATTTCGGCTGGATTCAGTGAGGCGGGAGAGGACGGGCTAAGGCTGGAGAAAGATATTGTGGAAATTATCGACAGTGTAGGAGGATGCCTGATAGGACCCAACTGTATAGGTGTTGTCACACAATCATATCAGGGTGTATTCACTCTGCCGGTACCGAAACTCAATGCAAACGGATGTGATTTCGTTTCAGGATCGGGGGCTACAGCAGTTTTTATATTTGAATCTGCAATGCCAAAAGGGTTGAACTTTTCGAGCGTTTATTCAGTCGGAAACAGCGCTCAGACAGGAGTCGAAGATGTCCTTGAATACTGGGATGAGTCATATGATCCGGAGACCAGTTCCTCTATCAAACTTATTTATGTTGAGAGTATCAAAGATCCTGATAAGCTGTTGCATCACGCATCGTCGCTTATACGCAAGGGATGCAGGATTGCTGCAATAAAAGCCGGGACCACCGAAGCCGGGAGCAGGGCTGCCTCGTCACATACAGGAGCAATGGCTTCATCCGACTCTGCAGTTGAAGCATTATTCAGGAAAGCCGGTATCGTAAGATGCACAGGAAGAGAAGAGCTCACTACTGTTGCCTCAGTATTTTTTCATAAAAAGCTTAAAGGAAAGAATATAGCTATCATAACTCATGCAGGAGGGCCGGCAGTGATGCTTACCGATGCATTGTCTGCAGGAGGAATGAACATCCCCACGATTACAGGAACACATCATGATAATTTAATTGCCATGATGAATGCCGGAGCATCTGCAATCAATCCGATAGATATGATTGCAACAGCCACAACTGATCAGCTTGATAAAGTCATTGAATATGTGGATAAAAAACTTCCGCTGGTTGATGGGATGAGCGTGATCTTCGGAAGTAACGGACTCAACGATATGACTGAGATCTATGATCTGCTTCACAGGAAAATCATGGATTGTCAGAAACCGCTTTATCCGATTCTGCCTTCTGTAACAAGCTCATCACAGGAACTGGAATATTTCCTGAACAAGGGCCATGTTAACTTTCCCGATGAGGTGGTTCTCGGACGTGCACTTACGAAGATATTCAATACACCATCACCGGCTGAGGAGAAGATTTTTCTCGAGAATATTGACGTTCCCCTGGTCAGACAGATCATTGATAGCTGCAAAGACGGCTACCTTGAACCAGCGGTGATTCAAAAGCTTTTTAATGCTGCACATATACCGGTAGTTAGAGAAAAGGTTGTCACTACCAAAAAAGAGCTTCTCGCTGTCGCTAATAAGACAGGTTATCCTCTTGCCCTGAAGGTAGTCGGACCGGTTCATAAGTCAGATGTCGGCGGAGTAACACTGAACATTAGATCAGTTAAGCATCTTGAGGCCGAGTTCAGGAGGATGATGCAGATAAAAGGCGTGAAGGCTGTACTCATGCAGCAGATGCTATCGGGTACCGAACTGTTTATTGGCGCCAAATATGAACCACGGTTTGGCCATATAATTCTCTGCGGTCTTGGAGGTATATTTGTTGAGGTTCTGGGCGACGTTTCGTCAGGTCTTGCACCTCTTACCTTCAATGAAGCTGAATCAATGATCAGGAGTCTTCGGAGCTACAGCATCATAAAAGGGACAAGGGGAAAGCCGGGAATTAATGAAGCGAAATATGCCGAGATAATAGTACGTCTGTCGAGCCTGCTGAGGTATGCCACTGAGATAAAAGAAATGGACCTGAATCCGCTTATTGGCAGCTCAGATGATATAACAGTGGTGGATGCAAGGATCAGAATCGAGAGGTAATGTTCGCAATGTTTTAACTCGCTAATAAATTTTATATTTATATTCGGAATCTCAAATTAATCAAAAATAGTTAAAGTCATGATAATACATCAGTTATCAATTTTTCTTGAAAACAAATCAGGACGACTTACAGAAGTACTGGAAGTTCTTGGAGAGGAGAATATCAGGATAACTGCATTGAGCGTAGCAGACACAACGGAATTTGGAATTTTGCGTCTGATTGTTTCTGATCCTGCAAGGGCCCGGGAACTGCTTAAGGAGCATAACTTTACAGTTAATCTGACTGAAGTAATATCAGTTTCAGCACCCAGTGAAGCAAAGCATTATGCTAAAGTGTTGAGGATACTTTCTGATCTTGATATAAGTGTGGAGTATACTTATGCATTTTCTGTCGGCGATAAATCGATAATAATTCTGAGATGCAGCAATTCGGAAGATGCCATTAAAGCTCTTAAAAGTCATGAATTGGAGCTATTGAAGGCCAGCGATTTATATAAAATTTAAAATATGGAGATTTGGAACCGCCATTTCGAGTGCATGGATCGTGATGGTATCAGGCACGTTCAAAGCGAAAGGCTGAGGGAAACAGTTGAAAGAGTTTATTTCAATGTTCCTTATTACAGAAACAAGATGCAGGAAGCCGGACTCGGACCTGAGAGCATCCAGACAATTGATGACATCATAAAACTGCCTTTCACTACAAAAACGGATCTGCGCGATAATTATCCATTTGGGTTGTTTGCAGTACCCATGAGCGAGATTGTAAGGGTTCATGCTTCATCAGGAACTACAGGAAAACCAACAGTGGTAGGTTATACCAGAAACGATATAGCAACCTGGTCGGAGGTTATGGCGCGTACACTGACAGCTGCAGGTGCAAACAGAAATGATTTTATTCAGGTTGCTTATGGTTATGGCCTTTTTACAGGAGGACTCGGACTTCATTACGGAGGTGAGAAGATCGGAGCTTCAGTAATACCAATATCAGGAGGAAATACTGTGAGGCAGATCCAGCTGATGCATGATTTTGGCAGCACTGTTCTGGCATGCACTCCGTCATATGCAATGTTTCTTGCCGAAGCCATCGAAGAGAGCGGCATTAAACGTGAAGAGCTAAAGCTGAGGGTTGGTGTCTTTGGTGCTGAGCCATGGACTGAAAACATGCGAAGGGAAATTGAGGATAAATTAATGATAAAAGCAATTGATATCTATGGGCTAAGCGAAGTTATTGGCCCCGGTGTTGCCAGCGAATGTCCTGTTCAAAACGGACTTCATATTAATGAAGATCATTTTTATCCTGAAATTCTGGACCCGAAGACTCTGGAGGTATTACCTGCCGGAAGTACAGGCGAACTTGTTTTTACTACCATCACCAAAGAAGGCCTTCCACTAATCAGATACCGTACACGCGACCTTACAAGACTGCATTATGAGAAATGCAGCTGCGGAAGGACGATGGTAAGAATGGAGAAATGCCTCGGTAGAAGTGACGATATGCTTATTATCAGGGGAGTAAATCTTTTCCCATCACAGGTTGAAAGTGTTCTTCTGGAGATGAGTGAAATCAAACCGCATTACCTCCTGATTGTCGACAGGATTAACAACCTTGATACCCTGGAGCTTAAGGTTGAGGTAGATGAAGCCTTTTTTCAGGACAAGATAAGCCAGCTTGAATCACTGCGCCAGAAATTGCAGAATAACCTCGAAAATTCACTGGGATTAGGTATTAAAGTGACCCTTGTTGAACCAAAAATGATTGAGAGAAGCGAAGGCAAATCGCAACGGGTTATTGATAAGCGTAAATTTTAATTCTTCATTAAAAACATGACCAATCTTCCAATATCTTTAGAATTAATTAAATCGACCGCTGATTCCTGCGATATTTCTAACCTTGGCTTATCATCCATCAGGGAAATTGTTCAGCTTGTCAACAAACTTGAAGAGAAAACAGGACTCAGTTTCGTAAGGATGGAAATGGGTGTCCCCGGACTTCCGGCACCTGCTATCGGAATTAATGCCGAAATAGAAGCTCTTAAAAACGGAGTTGCATCAATTTATCCTGAAATCACAGGATTGCCTTCACTTAAAGCAGAGACTTCGAGGTTTATAAAGCTATTTCTTAATGTAGATATCTCACCTCAGGGATGTATCCCCACAGTCGGTTCTATGATGGGGGGAATGGTAAGCTTCCTTGTGGCAAACAGAAATGACAGGACAAAAGAGGGCACCCTGTTTATAGATCCGGGATTTCCGGTGCAGAAGCAGCAGGTCAAAATGCTTGGACACGATTATAGTGCATTCGACATATATAATTTCAGGGGGAAGAAACTCAGGGCAAAACTTGAGTCACATCTTGAATCGGGAAAAATATCCTCATTGCTCTTTTCCAATCCTAATAATCCTTCTTGGATATGCCTCACCGAGGAAGAGCTTGCAATTATCGGCGAACTTTCAAGGAAATATGATGTTATCGTAATTGAAGATCTGGCATACTTCGGAATGGATTTCAGAAAAGACTATTCAAAACCGGGGAAATCGCCATTTCAACCCACTGTTGCTCATTATACTGACGAATATGTAATGCTTATATCAAGTTCAAAGATTTTTAGTTATGCAGGACAGCGTATTGGTATGATGGCCATCTCTGATAAACTTTTTAACAGGTCTTATCCTGATCTACGGAGGTACTATTCAACTGATAAATTCGGGCATTCAGCAATTTTCGGTGCATTATACGGTTTATCTGCAGGAGTAAGTCATTCTGTTCAGTACGGACTATCTGCCCTGTTAAAGGCAGTTAATGACGGCGTATACAGGTACAGGGATGATGTATCCGAATATGGAGAAAAAGCAAGACTGATGAAGAATATGTTTATCAATAACGATTTCATTATTGTTTATGACAAGGATCTTGATGAACCGATTGCAGATGGTTTCTACTTTACAATAGGCTATCCGGGGATGTCGGCTGATGAACTGATAAATGAGCTTTTACGCTACGGGATAAGCGCTATTTCTCTTTTGACAACCGGAAGTGAGAGATGCGATGGACTAAGGGCATGCGTTTCAATGGTCCCGCGTACTCAATTTGGAGAGCTTGAAGTACGCCTTAAAAAATTCAAAGAAGATCACCCTATAAATAAGAATAAATAATTATAAATATGGCAAAAATAAGGGGAAGCATAGTAGTAAATGCAGAGAGGTGCAAAGGATGCGAAGTATGTATGGTTACTTGTCCTACAGGTACCATCGCTATGGCAAAAGAGGTTAATGGAAAAGGATACAACTACGCATATCCTGCTAATCCGGATTTGTGCATCGGTTGTGCCAATTGCGCAATGGTATGTCCCGACGGAGTAATAACAGTCTATAAAACAAAAATTTAAGCTTGTAATGGAAAAGGAACTGAGATTAATGAAAGGTAATGAGGCAGTTGCAGAAGCTGCTATCAGGGCCGGCGTAGACGGGTACTTTGGATATCCCATTACACCGCAGACTGAGATCATCGAATATCTGATGGAAGCTAATCCTGCTGAAACAACAGGTATGATTGTTCTTCAGGCTGAAAGCGAAGTTGCAGCTATCAATATGGTGTATGGAGGTGCTGCCTGCGGTAAAAAGGTAATGACTTCCTCATCATCACCTGGCATCAGCCTTAAACAGGAAGGAGTATCTTATATAGCCGGAGCCGAATTGCCCTGCCTGATAGTGAATGTTGTAAGAGGAGGTCCCGGACTTGGAACCATCCAGCCTGCGCAGTCTGACTATTTTCAATCCACAAAAGGAGGCGGGCATGGCGATTATCATCTCATAGTTCTTGCACCGGCTTCAGTGCAGGAGATGGCCGATTTTGTAGAGCTCAGTTTTGAACTGGCATTTAAGTACAGAAATCCTGTGATGATGCTTTCTGATGGTGCAATCGGTCAGATGATGGAGAAAGTCTACCTTAGTCCGCAGAAACAAAGATCAGCAACTGTTCCTGAATGGGCAACAACCGGAAAACCTGCTACTCGCGAAAGAAATATCATTACATCCCTCGATCTTGATCCACACAGGCAGGAAGTATTTAATGAAAAACTCCTTGCAAAATATAATGAAATAAGAGAGAAAGAAGTCAGATTTGAAGAGTTCCAGTGTGAAGATGCAGAATATCTGCTGGTTGCTTACGGAACAAGTGCAAGAGTCTGTCAGAAAGCGGTTCAGATATCCAGGGAGCATGGCATTAAGGTAGGTTTACTCAGACCTATTACTCTTTTCCCCTTTCCTTCTAAAAGAATCTCCGAACTGGCTGATCAGGTTAAAGGTATGCTCTCAGTAGAAATGAGTGCTGGCCAGATGGTGGAAGATGTTATGCTGGCTGTTAACGGCAAAGTTCCTGTTTATCATTTTGGCAGGATGGGAGGTATTGTTACAACACCGGAAGAGGTGGTTGAAAATCTTAAATCTAAATTCTTAAAAGGTTAAAATATGGTTCAGGTTACAGGTATCAAAGAGATAATAAAGCCGGAAAATCTGGTCTACAAGAAAACAAGTATTATGACAAAGAATATTTTGTCATACTGTCCCGGATGCGGTCATGGTACAGCACACAGGATTCTTGCTGAGATAATTGATGAAGAAGGACTGCAGTCTGATGCGATCGGAGTATCGCCTGTAGGGTGTTCAGTTTTTTTATACTATTATCTGGATATTGACTGGCAGGAGGCCGCCCATGGTCGTGCACCTGCTGTCGCAACGGCAATAAAACGCCTGATGCCAGAAAAGTTTGTATTTACTTACCAGGGTGACGGCGATCTTGCTGCTATAGGTACGGCTGAAACTATTCATGCCTGCAACAGGGGAGAAAATATCCTTATAATATTTATAAATAACGGTATTTACGGAATGACAGGAGGACAGATGGCTCCGACAACACTTCCCGGAATGAAATCATCAACATCCCCATATGGAAGAGATGTCAGGACAATGGGTAATCCACTCAAAATGACCGATATTGTTGCCACTCTTCCTGGTTCATATTATGTTACCCGCCAGAGTGTTCATACTGCCGCTAATGTGAAGAAGACAAAGAAAGCTATCAGGAAAGCGGTTCAGTATCAAAAACTTAATAAAGGTACATGTCTGGTTGAGATAGTCTCCAATTGCCCTTCAGGCTGGAAAATGACACCGGTTCAATCAAACAAATGGATGGAAGAAAACATGTTTCCTTATTATCCTCTTGGAGACCTGAAGACACCAGAAGAATAGCCAATCAAACCAAAGAAATTCATAAGAAAATGACTGAAGAGATAATTATAGCCGGATTTGGTGGACAGGGAGTCCTTTCAATGGGCAAAATAATGGCATATTCTGGTGTAATGCAGGATATGGAAGTCAGCTGGATGCCTTCATACGGACCTGAGATGAGGGGCGGAACAGCAAATGTTATTGTGATTATAAGCAGTGAAAGGATCAGCTCACCTATCATAAAGCGCTTTGATACTGCAATAATACTGAATCAGCAATCGCTCGACAAATTTGAGGAGACAATCAAGCCCGGTGGCGTCCTGATCTATGACGGAAACGGGATCACCAGGCATCCCGGAAGAAAAGACATATCAGTATATCGCGTCGACGCTGCTGCTGAGGCTTCCAGGATGAATAGCCCAAAGACATTTAATACAATAGTCCTTGGTGGATTCCTTAAGGTGAAACCTATAATCAAGATGGAAAATGTCATCAAAGGATTGAAAAAATCGCTTCCGGAAAGGTATCATAACCTGATTCCTATGAATGAGAAAGCTCTAATAAGGGGAGAGGAGATCATTACCCAGGTGCAGAAAGCAGTATAAAATTTGGAAACCCCCTTCCCCCCTAAAGGGGGGTAAAACTTTCGCTGGCGCGGTTTTGCAAACCGTGCCTACTGTTCACTGTTTACTTTTCATAGAAATGCATCTCAACGATATATTTCCACACCGCAGCGGAAAGGAAATATGACATGTTTTTTCCATGTTTAATGCCATTCCGGATAAACGTTCCTGAGATCTGCATGAGAGGAGCCTGAACATGGTGTATCTCCGCTGTTGAAATCAACTGGTCGAGAAGAGGGGAATCAGGTTTTACCGAACCAAATCTGGGGTAAACATAGATTGGGTATCTGATTGCCAGCTCTGCAGCGTTTTTCCATTTATGAAGTGTGTAGAGATTATCCTCTCCCATAACAAGACAAAATTCATTCTTATTGTATTTTTCTTTAAGATATGTAA
>Ga0315272_10001443_pt1 | contig 11834 bp, 9 predicted proteins | sample C3_middle_MG_FD_203918 | JGI IMG/M metagenome (GOLD analysis project Ga0315272, IMG submission 203918) | Sediment microbial communities from Yellowstone Lake, YNP, Wyoming, USA - C3_middle | ecosystem: Environmental > Aquatic > Freshwater > Lake > Sediment | place: USA: Wyoming | collected...
CCCATCCAATATGATGGTCATGGGTAGCTTTACGCCTTCCTTGCCAAAATATGAGTCCTCTATCGTCGTTGTCCCCATAACTATCGGGAAATTTACCGGAACCTCTTTTATAAACCTGGCTAACGGCCTGGCTTCTTCCCGTATAGCCACTCCAACGACCACCAGATTTCTCTTGCGAAAATCCGACTGCACCCGGACCATCTGGCTCAATCCCAGCCTGCTGGGAGGCGCCCACGTTGACCAGAAATAAAGGATTACCGCCTTCCCCCGGGTATTCTGCAGGTTGAAATCCTTTCCAGTACGGTCTTTTCCGGCTAATTGCGGAGCTAATTTTCCCTCGAGCGTATTTCCACATCCGTAAGACAGCATCGTAACCGCCAACACCGCTGATAGCGCCGATAAAACGATTACAAACGGATATTTGGATTTCTTTTTCATGTTATTCCTTTATTCCCTGACACCAAGGTTAACCGACCCGGCGGCGAACGGTCAAGGAGTCTTTCGAATCTTCCCGCGAATAGGCCGCCCACGCCACCAAACAAGTCGCTACAACCAGTATCCCGATGAGCAAAATAAGGGGATTTCTCGGATGGACATCGAATAAAACCCCCGCGATTGTCGGCACTGGTGTAATAGCGGTCATCACGACCGCACTGGAAAGGGAAATTAAATGGGGCCTCTCCCGGTCGGTCATCATATTTGACCAATGAGCAGACAAGGATGGCCAATATAATGACCATCCGCAAGCCCATGCCATCGCGCCCATTACAACTACCGCAATCGAACCAGGTGCCGCCGCCAACACCATAACTGCATACATCGCCATAAGCGATACTCCCAGGACCATGTATCCAAATAACGCTCCTGTTGTTATAAATGGCACGACAAATATCGTTGTTAATATCGTCGCTCCCCCGGAAAATACGGGGATTATCGAAAGCATACTTTTATCCAACGCCTTCCCTCCCGGATCGACCAGGTATAAATTCATGTAAGTACTGCAGGTAGAAAGCGCGGCCCAGGTTAATACCTGGACTAAAACAAACAGGAGCATCCCACGCCGCCCTAGAATGCTTGCACCTGATTTTATATGCCCCCGGATTAATCCCGCGAACCCCTTTCCACCGGCTATTTTCTTGCCCCTGCTGGACTCAAATGGATCCTTGATCCACTTAACCCTCATCCACCATCCAGCCAGCACCAGAAAGATACCAGCAGTGTAGACCCATCGCGCCACCGGAGTTACCCCCCACTCACTGATAAAATATCCATACACTGGTGCAATCATCCCGCACAACAGCGGAGGAACCTGGTTGAATATGAATATGAAGGGACGCTGTGATTTAGGAACACCGGCAATAAACAGCGACATCCAGGCGGGCATGACAATATTCATCCCGCCCATAAGAACCGCAGAAACCAGGAACGGCATATAACCGTGGGCAAAGATAAAGCAAACGAAGACAGCCGGCCATAATACTCCATCGAACGTTATTAAAGTCCGTTTCCAACCCAGTTTTTCCGCCACTCGTCCCCCCAAAAGAGCGCCCAAAATCTGGAATATAAATGACACGGAACCTATCGTGCCTATTTGCGTCTTCGAAAGCCCCTGCTCCGACATGAAAATTGGCAGGTAGATGGTCGAGAATGTTACCGGGAGCATCCAACAGATATTGGTAAGCACCAATACACGGGCATTGCCCCTGAAGGCCCTTAACATCTTGCGGAGCTGGGCAGCATGTTGCGCAATATATTCGCCGGGAAGCTTGAAAGCGAATCTTTCAATAAATGAAAAAAGCTGGTCCATCAATTCCCCTTTAAGCCGCTAAGGCATCGAGAAAGTGTCAAGAATGGCCAGGGCCATCAGGTAACTTCCATGTGCAGACAGTTCCCCGGTATCTGATGACCATTCAGCCTGTGCCGGCCAGCGCCTTTGCCGGCGAAGGGCGGAACGCATGACATCGAACAGGGGGACAACTTTTATCCCCGCCTCTTCCGATTTCGTGATAAATTTCCGGCCTGCCACGCTCAGCCTTTCATTCGCCGGCAATCGATGCTTCTTCCCTATGGTGCCCGGGGTAATAACCCAGATTGGAGTTTTCGATCCTTTCCGAAGCTCGTCAACCCTTGAAAACAGCTCACTCTCAGCCCGGGAAATATCGGATGATGAATACCGGCTAGCCGTCCAGTGGGCCACTAATCCAATCGATGAAGGCGGGATTGAGTTTGTCGTCCACTCAAGGTGATAACTGGTGGAACTTAAAGCGATGAGCTGGGAAATATACCTTAGCGCCTGCCTGGTTCCACCCTGGTCAGCCCCGCCTGAAAATTCAAAAAATACTGTCGCTCCGGACTGGAACTGCGGAAGGCGGACACCACTCTCCCAGCGCAGCGCGGCTATTCCCCACCTGCCATCCCGGCCGGAATCACATGGCGGATTTGACTGATACACCAGGCATAAGCTGTCCCTTCCATCAAATTTAAGCACCTTAGTCACATCAAACCGGCCAGCCTCCCCCAGTTTTTCCTCAAGCAGTTTTCCATTGAGATACACAGACGGTAATCCGGGAAATTCATGCAAAAAGAGGGACACAGTGCGTCCCCGCCAATAGTAGGGCACATCAATCCCGGCTTTAAGGCATACCGGACCTGGTGGAATCCATCCCCGGCATTCCGAAGGAGCGGTAGCAGTCCGGATTTTCCACCCCATTGCACCGGCCTTACGGAGCCATGAATCCGGGATTTCCTTCTCCACCATCTCCGCCCTCACCCGCCAGGTTTTCAAGGCGCTGGGCTTTCGCGATTTGGCTGACCCCGCCATACCCGATAAAGAAACACCGGGCACCATAACAGGGCCTTCGGGATGGCCCGGATAATATATGGTGAATATATTTGTTCCTTTTCTGTATTGCGCCGATATAGGAACATCCGCCTCGTTGGCAACCCCATCAACCTTCAACCCATTCAGGAATACCAGGGCCCCATCAGGAAGACTCGTGAATACTGCCCGCGCTTCCGGACTGTTCTTTGTCCTTCCCCTGAATGAATTTCGTAGCCAGCTTCCATCCTTCGAATCGGGGAGGATTTCCCCGGCTTTTCGCCTGTCCCATCCGCCATCGTTATATTCCTTTCTTAGCCATCCCTCACGGACTGAACGCGCACCAGCCCCGATGTTCCAGCGCGCTACCAGGGCCCACCCCTCCATGGGAAAGCATAGATCCCCATTAATCGGTTCAGTTGCGGCCGGGATGGAAAGAAATACCAGGCAAATGGATACGAGGATTTTCTGTCTCATTGCCCAGCCCATTTTCCTGATGAAACCGCAATAACGGCAAAAAATGACGCGATGAGCATAGTCAGCCATAGACCGATTTTAAACAACCACGGGTCGTAAAGCATCCGCACCTCATGCTTTCCAGCTGTAAGCGCCAGAGCCCTAAAAACGCCGTATGCACGGATAAAATGGGCCCTTTTCCCGTCAACATATGCCTTCCATGATGGATACCAGGTCTCCGAGAACACAAGAATCCCGGCACCATCCATAGAAACCTGGGCAAGAATATCCTCACGCCCATATATGGACAAAACAATGTTCCCCCTCGAGACAAGTTTCCCCGTCCTCCAGCCGACCGGAAGGATAGAATCCGTCGGCATTTTCCCCGGATTCCACCCTGGAGCCCGAATAACCTCCATCACAGATGAAAAATCTGGACAGGCAACAACTTCCTTAGCCAGAAATGCCCGCGGAAAAACCCCTTTGTTTTCATATATAAGTATTCGCCTTCCACCCCCCATATCGATGTCCGCCTCAGGCTTCCACCCATCTTGTGCGCCGGACGATGACACCACATAGCGGACATTCATCAGCGACAAAAGGTCCATTGAAGGGGAAATCCGGGCCTCTTCATACAATGCGGCATACCGGCCCAAACCAACACTGTGATATCCGGAAACCCAGTTTATCCCCGCCGGCATCCTTGCATTAGGTACTGCAAAATATTCATCCGTGGCAACCCGAAAGGGAAGCAGATCCTTATCCTTCCTGGAAAATAGCCAGCTAGAAACCGGGTCAAAGCCGGTCTGCCTGTTGAGCGGCTCACCTCGGATATAACCGGACGATGCGGCAATCAGGTCGGCTCCAATTGCCAATAATGGAATTCCTGCAGACATTAACGGGTTTATAGCGGCCCCGGCTGCCAGCATCGCCACCCCTGACACCGAAGCCGAAGCGGCCGCCTTCCATCCCGCTCCCGCCACCACGGAACTAATCCCTCCTGCATCAATGGAACCGTCGGCAATATGGGCCTGAACAAAAGCCTTACCTGTAAAATATGACGAAACATCCGCCGCTTTAAATCCGATCATGATTGCCGGCGGGACTACTACTAGTATGGCGATTCCAATCCATTTCGCATATTTTCGCCGGCTCCCCTCCTCCAGGATTGCCCACCCGGTAGCCGCAAAGATACAAAGTGACAGGTGAAAAAAGTGCATCCACATCAATGAGTTTCTGAATCCACCATATACCGGTACAGAAGAAAACAGCACACCGGCCGGCGTAGCCGGCCCCATAGCCAACATAAGCGCGATAGCGCCCACAACTATCCATTGCATATTCCTACGCCAGGTAAATATCAAGGCCAAAAATGCCAGCCCCAACGGGATTAATCCGGCATAGTCGCTGGAATCCCTGAATTGATGAGGCCCAAAATAACCGCGTGTCCCCCCAAACATATCCGGAACTATCATTGATGCCAGCTCCCACATAGCCAGCGCCCATTGCCTGCCAAAGTTTACATCCGGCAATACCCTGGAGGTATACAGGTAATACTCTGTTGCGGGCAGCAGGACAACCGCAGACAATCCACACATAAAGGCGATAAATACCGCTACTCCGAGCAAACGTCTTCTAACCGGAATATTTCCTGAATAAAGCGATATAGCGGCACATACAGGAACTGCATATGCAACAAATTGCACGGCTATGGTTAATACACATAATCCCAACCCCGCCCCGGCACCCATAAACCAGCGCAGCCTCCCGTCCTCTCCTCCTCGTTCCAGCATGTAGAACACAGCGGGAAGCCATGCCAGACACCTTAAAGTAGGAATATGTCCGGCTCCTGCCAGTGTGAGGGAATGGGCGCCCAGCATCCATACAAGCCCGCCTACGAAAGCCGCCCCACTCGATAAGCCGCGATACCGCATCCAAAAAGCAAACATCGACCCGGCAAATGCCAGATGAGCGATCAAGTCCATTGCGTAAAAAGTTGAGGAAGAAAGCCCCAATGGGAAGGAGAGAAGTTCGGTTGGATAGAGGGTAAACACATTCAAGGAAGAGAGGTGGGGCATTCCGCCCAAAATCAGGTCATTCCAAAATGGTAACCGCCCCTCAGCCAGAAATACATCGCGGCTAAACTGGTAAAACGGATATACAAGGAAAGTCCAATCCCCCCCGGCCAGTGCATGGGAGGGAAAAAGAAAACGACCGAATACAAGCAGGAGGATTGCCAGATATGCTGCTGGAGCGGCCAATAAATTCATTATCTCTTTTCCGGCTGAATTATCCCGTCTAAATCCGTTGATACGTGGCTTAAAGTTCCTTCTCTAGCTTGGAAATGGCTTTCTTGAGTTCCAATCGCCCACGGCCAAGATTTCCGTCCAGGTTCATTGCCAGGGCAACAAAGTAATCCTTCCCGACAGTCATCATGAGCATTGTGGTCTTTTCCGTGGAAATCATGACCTCGTTGGTAACACCTATCCCAAACTCCTCTGAAGCCCGGCGGGCACTCTTGATAATTGTGGCGTATTCAGCCCCGGCAACGGCCATGTCGAATTCGCCCTTATTCGAGACCTGATCAATGACAATCCCGTCCAGTCCAATAAGACCTGCACCAACAGCACCATCCACATTGGTTATTGATTCCCTTAGAACCGCCTTAAAATCCATTTTTCATCCCTTCTTTCATCTGATTTATTACCGGACTCCATTCGCTGGTGCCATAAATTAGTTCTTTACCCAGCATATTAATTTACCTCGGCAAGCCGTTTCAGGCAATCGTTAAGCGCGAGCCTTAATAGGCCCACTTTAACGCTAGAACCACCTACCAATACGAGTATGCCCGGGGCAGCCTGACTAACTACCGCCATCCCCTGCGGGCCAAACATCAAGACCTGCTTGGCCTCTCCATGCTTCATATTCGTTGAAGCCCGCCGGGTTACATCAGAAAGCATCCGCACCAGGGTCGTTATCTTTTCCGTGCTTTCTGCGGCTGGCGCAGCTCCGGCAAACAGAATTTCCTGACCAACTACGAGCAGGGTCTGCCGCATTCCCTCGGTTGCTGCCAATCTGGCCAAAATTGGGGTTATTTTCTCCCTCATTTCAACGGAAATACCGGGAACTGGTGCCGGAGTATTGGCTACTTCAACTTTCGGCTCAACTTTCGGCTCAACTTTCGGCTCAACCTTCGGCTCAACCTTCGGCTCAACCTTCGGCTCAACCTTTGGCTCAACCTTTGGCTCAACCTTTGGCTCTGGAGCTTTTTCTTTGATTGGAGCTGCGGCTTTTTCTTCCGGCCCTCCCTCCATCAGGCCTAATAAATATAAAATGTCATCATCGGTCATCTTCTCCGCCTGCGTTTCTACAGTCTCGGCGGCTTTTGCCGGCGTTGCGGTTGGCATAGGGGATTCCATCGCCTCCCGCATGGCATATAACTCCCTAAGTTTTTGCCTTGCCAGGAAATTGTCAGGCTCAGATTCCAGCAAATGTTGGTATGCTTCGATCGCCTCGTCATAAAGGCCCCTCTCGGCCAGCTCGTCTGCCGCCGCATATGCCGGAATCTCCATTGAAGGCGGGGGTCCTGCCGGTTCAACTTCGACCGACACCGGAATGGACTGTCCGGACTGGATCGTCTTTGCCGGCATCGGCACCTGTTCGACCTTGACGGAGACGCCATCCTTTTCCCGCCTCATCCGCTCAAGGAGGGCCTGAAGCGCCTTCTGGGCTGAGGTATCCTCTGGATTTAGTGCCAATATCTTTTGATACTCGGATATCGCCTCTCCAAACCTTCCCATGGCAGTCAGGGCCTGGCTAAGCAGGGCGTGTGCCGTCAGGTTATTGGCTTCCTTTTGCAGGACCTTTTTAAGGGAATCCACCGCCTCGGCATGCATGCGCCGCGCAGTATATATCCGGCCCATCATAAGCTGTCCGGAAAGAAGTGCCGGATTTCTCTTTAGACCGTCCTCACAGGCTTTGGTAGCCTCTTCCAAAAGACCTTTCTTTCGGTAACAGTCGGCCAATTGAACAAATACCAGTGAATCAGGGTTCACCTGAAGCTTGTCCTGGTATGACTGGATCAACTGGTCTAAAGCGTCCCCGTTACTCACAAAGAATATTTCCCCCCATGCCTGAAAGAGTTTTTCTTATAACCATTGAATTTACGCTGTCGCTCACCGTAACACCGCCTATAGAGCGTGTCAAGACAAAGCGCAGGCGCGCGTTCTTAATTTTCTTATCCCGGCCCATTGCCCTTATTATGCCGGCAACTTTCAGCCCGGATGGCATCCTGACTGGCAGCCCCAACAAAGACAGCAACCGGGCAATACGCACCGGAACAGACGGATGGCACATGCCGAGGCTGGCTGAAATACGGGATGCCGCAACCATGCCGATAGACACAGCCTCACCATGGAGCAGGCGAAATCGTGAAACCAACTCGATTGCATGCCCGACGGTATGGCCATAATTCAGGATGATGCGGACTCCCGACTCGTGCTCATCAAGGGAAACAATATCCGCCTTTATTCGGGCGCACTCCCCGACTATCCTGGCCATTACCTGTGAATCACGGCGCAGAACCTTACCCGTATTCCTCTCCAGATACTCAAAAAGCCGTGGAGAACGAATGACGCCATATTTAACAACCTCGGCCAAACCGGAACGGAATTGACGGGCATTCAGCGTTTGCAAAACCATCTGGTCAGACAAAACAGCCCTCGGATGATGAAAAGCTCCGGCCAGATTCTTGCCTTCAGGAAGGTCTAACCCGGTTTTACCACCGATAGCCGCATCGACCTGGGCCAGCAAAGTCGTAGGCACCTGGATAATCCGGATACCCCTGGCATATACCGCTGCGGCGAAACCTGCCAAGTCCCCCACTGTCCCACCTCCCAGCGCAACAACAATTGAATCGCGGGAAGCGTTCCCCCGGGCCAATGCCCGAAGAACATTTTCCAGAACAGACATGGTCTTGGCTTTCTCCCCATCCGGAATTATTATCCATTTCGGTATGATCCGGACTGAATTGAATGACCTTCCAATTATTCTCCCATGGAGTTTCCTTACCGGAGCAGAAGTAACAACAAAAAGATTCGCACTTCCAGACATTTTCCTTGCAAGCGCCCCAATACGCCCGATCACCCCCCTGCCAACCAGCACGGGATAGGAACGCCTGCCAAGCCTGACAAGGATGTTGGTCATTACTTCTTAAGTTTGCCTGATGCCCGCAAAAATTCCAGTCCCAATATCATCGTTCCAGTCAGGCAGACCAGGGACGCCCAAAAGTCGCCCCTGCCTACAAATACATATTCGGCATCGTTTTGACTCTTAACTATCATCTTGATCATCATGCCAAAAGTACCGACACCGGTAAGCAGGCTGGCCACAAGAAACATTTTTGCCCGGTAATTCTCCGCTGGAGGGGGGATTGATTCCTGGGGGATTGTCAGTTTGGCAGCCTTTTCCATCGCCTCGACCATTCTGAGGCATTCCGCAAATATTGGCTGTCCTACCTGCTTCTCGGTGTATTCCGCCCGCAATAATTCCAATCCGCCACGCCGGGAAATCCGTTCTATGCGGGCTGCATGCACCTCGCGCTCCAAAGGACCAAGCCGCATCGCCTCGGAGAATTCCCGGTCCGCCAAACGCTGTAGTGCCACCTCCCCGGAGGATGCCTTTGCATCATAAAGTATTCCGAGTTTTAACCGCAGTAGCCAGGATTTTTCTTCCAACTTAACCGCCTGCTGTATTTTTCGGAGTGAAATCTCATGTTGTCCCACTATTGCCATATCTGCCGCCTCAATCAATAATTTTGAGGCCTCTGCACCTACGACTGGATGGCCACAATGCATGCAAGGCCGCCCCTCCTGCCGGTCATTTCGGCATGATTCACATGCCGGCAAGAGAGCGTCCTCCGTATTTTGATTTGACCAGTTTTATTATTCGCCTGGCAACTGTGTCTGTATTTCCAGTTCCCCCATTTACAATTATATTGGCGGTGCGAATATATGCTCCCACCCTTTTCCTGAGAAGTGCTCTTACAATCTTTGTAACAGCCGTCTTGCTGCCTTCGGCTGGATTTATTAAGGGACGCGCCCTTGAACGAACTAATCTGCGTACTAATACCGCCAATGGAACTCTTAGATATACGACTATTCCGGCTTTCCTGATCCAGAGCCGGTTCCGGGAAAATACTGCGGCACCGCCTCCTACAGCAATAACCGAATCGCTCACGCGTGAAAGAGCGCGAACCTCCCGGTGTTCGATATCCCTAAACTTCCGTTCGCCATATTTTTTAAAGATTGCAGCTACACTCATACGCTCTCTGTCTTCTATTATTTTGTCGAGATCGATCATTTTTCTTCCGGTAAGGCGGGCTAAAGCGCGGCCAACAGCCGTCTTTCCACTCCCCATGAAACCAATAAGAACAATGTTTCTATCCATCATCCGATATTACCCGCGCAAATCCGCTAGAAGGAGTGCAGGTAGGCCGAATTTGTACGCCAGTTCCTCCGCATCTCGTCTACCGAATCCCCCCCGAATTTCTCCTGGTAGGACTTGGCCAGTTCCACTGCCAGAGCGGCCTCGACAACAACTGCCGCTGCGGGAACCATGCACGCATCCGAGCGTTCAATATGGGCGTGAACCGCTTTGCGGGTACGGATATCCACAGTACGCAGGGGCCGCATCAGTGTGGAAATGGGCTTCACAGCGGCCTGAATGCAGAGCTCTTCTCCATTGGTCATTCCCCCCTCCAAACCGCCTGCCCGATTGGTGCGGCGGAAATAACCCCTTCCCTTCTCATGAAATATCTCATCATGGGCACGCGACCCCGGCAAATCGGCAACACCAAAGGCATCCCCTATGCTCATTCCCTTAACCGCCTGAATCCCCATGACGGCTGAGGCAATACGTGAACCCATTCGGGCGTCCCATTGTGTGTAGCTTCCCAAACCAGACACGAGTCCCGACGCGCGCACCTCCACCACTCCGCCAAGCGTGTCACGCATCTCGATTGCCCGGTCGATAACCCTCACCATCGCCTTCGAGGCAGTTGCATCGGCGCAACGAACCGGTGAAACTGCCGCCGCCTTAACCCGGGCGTCCCAATTGCGGGGAAACCGCACTGCCCTAACTCCCCCAATCGACAAGACATGACCAAAAACCTTTACGCCAAACTGCCGGAGCAGGGCTTTTGCCACGGCACCCACTGCTACCCGCGCCGCAGTTTCTCGTGCACTGGCCCGCTCCAATACATCGCGAATATCCCGGCGTCCATATTTAAGGGCCCCAATCAGGTCGGCATGGCCTGGCCGGGGCGCGGTTATAACCGGGCCTTCTACCGGACCCTCAACTGCCATGCGTAATGTCCAGTTTGCCCAATCCAGATTGGGTATAAGAAGCGTAACCGGGCTTCCAATTGTCCGACCCCCCCGAACCCCTGAGGTTATCCGGACCTGGTCCCGCTCGATGCGCATCCGCCCACCACGGCCATGCCCCTCTTGGCGCCGGGAAAGGTCGTGATTTATTTCCGCAGCGGAAAGAGGAAGTCCGGCGGGAACTCCATCCACAATTGCTGCCAGGCATTCGCCATGCGATTCACCCGCAGTCAGGAACCTGATCAGGCCCATTTAAATCCAGACCGGCTCAGAATTCCGGGACTATCTGGGGCTTCAGGAAAAGAACCAATTCCGTTTTTTCTATGTTCGTCGTCTCTCGCCGGAATAATGCCCCGCCCAAAAACCAGGGGAGGTCGCCCAAAAGCGGTATCTTTTCCTGGGACTTGGACACCTGATCCCGCAACATTCCACCAATTACAGCGGTCTCACCATCCCGTACAATCAACTGGGTTAATGCAGCCTGCCTCGATATAGGTGGAATGTCACCTGGAGCAGCCTGACCCGTTACAGTTTCAGCTGCAATAGCTACATCCAAAATCACGGTTTTATTGGGATTTACATGCGGTGTAACAGCCAGGGTAATCGGCACCTTCAGCTGTGATTGCACTTCCCTTAGTATGGTCGAATTTCCCACCGACTCCGATACGGTCGTCCTATATGGAATGGATTCCTCAGCCGTTATAGTTGCCAGACGGTTATCCACCGTAGCAATCCGGGGATTCAGGATAACCTTGCCATCACCGCTGGTAATCAGTGTGGACAGCAATGCGTCAATATTAAATCCCTGCCCAAGAAGGGCGGTCTTCACGGAGAAATTTGAAACCTGGGCATTCCGGAATTCTCCTGAAATAGAGGGATTGGATGGCTGAGTTCCCTCGGCCGCCCACTGAATCCCCAGACTGCTCGCCTTATTGGCGCGCACAGAAATCAGCCTCGCCTCAATCATTACCTGGGCCACACTAATATCGAGCTGGCGGATGACTTTCTCAATCGTTTTCATATTGCCGCCGTTATCAGTAACGATTAATGCATTCACGCGCCCATCAACATACACCTTCCCCTTGGTCTTTGACTGAAGCAGGCTGGTTATAGTTTCGACCACGGCGGCATTGCTACCCTTGTCAAGGACATTCACATAACGAAGGCGAAAAACCTTC
>Ga0315272_10001445_pt1 | contig 11824 bp, 9 predicted proteins | sample C3_middle_MG_FD_203918 | JGI IMG/M metagenome (GOLD analysis project Ga0315272, IMG submission 203918) | Sediment microbial communities from Yellowstone Lake, YNP, Wyoming, USA - C3_middle | ecosystem: Environmental > Aquatic > Freshwater > Lake > Sediment | place: USA: Wyoming | collected...
TACTCACCCGTTCGCCACTCGCCACCAGGATTGCTCCCGTGCTGCCGTTCGACTTGCATGTGTAAGGCATGCCGCCAGCGTTCAATCTGAGCCAGGATCAAACTCTATAGTTCGATCTTGAATTTTTTCGCTCTTTCGAGCAACTCATAAAAACGGAATTGAAGTGAACTTCACTTCTATTTCCATGAGCGTTTGTAAGTCAGTTAAGACTTAGTTCCGAAGAACTTGGCTTTTCGCCTCAAACGCCCACACTTATCGGCTGTATGTTGTTAATGATCTCAGACTTCGCTCGACTTCTCGCCTCGCTTCATCTCTTTTTTCCCCACCTCGCTGTGATCAGCGAAGCTTTGTATTATGACACGGTTTTCGACAACCCGTCAACTTTTTTCAGCGTATTTTTAAACCAATGTGTTGGTCGATGCCAACCCAAAAAACTTAACGGTGCATAAGCGCTTCGCGCCGCAGTACCTCATAAGCTCTTGCTCAGACATTTCGTTAGCGAAGCCTTCCATCATAGCACCATCTCAACACGTTTACCCAACCTCATTGGGCCATCGCTCCAATTGACGAAACTATTTATACTTTTTAATGGTACTCCCAGCGCGAGCGGCCGTCGGTCAGATCACAAATCCTGATGCCTTTAATGATGTCCAACGCTACCGCACACCCTGCCACCGGGAGTGCTATACCGCAAAGGCTTTTTTTCTAAACCTGTCTGCGCGATGGCGCGACAATGTGCGCATGTTGTCAACACCACCTTCCTCAACCGGACTTCATGCCTACCAAGCACTTACGCCCGATGTCGTCATGGACGCATTGGCCAGTGTCGGACTCTATGGCGACGGGCGCCAACTTGCCCTGAGTTCCTACGAGAATCGTGTCTATCAGTTGCATCTGGAGGACGGCCCTGTGGTGGTGGCCAAGTTTTACCGACCGGGGCGCTGGAGCGAGGCGCAAATTTTGGAAGAACATCTTTTCTCCGCAGAAATGATGGCAGTTGAAATCCCGGTGGTCGGGCCACTGGTGTTAAACGGCAGCACACTCCATCATTTTGGCGGTTTTGCTTTCAGTGTCAGTCCGAGTCGCGGTGGTCGCACGCCCGAGCTCGACGACCCCGACGTGCTGGAGTGGATTGGTCGTTTTCTTGCGCGCATTCATACCGTAGGCGCGGCCAAGCCTTTTGTCAGCCGCCCGGCGCTTGACCTACAGAGCTTTGGCATCGCTTCTCGCGAGTGGCTGCTCAGTCACGATCAAGTACCGCTGGACATGCAATCACGCTGGGCCAAAGCTTCACAGAATGCTATTTATTTAATAGCTAAACATGCTTCTTTAAACAACGTCAGCAACCGAATCGACCCGGAAATTGAACCCATCAAGCAACTCCGTCTGCACGGCGACTGCCATCCGGGCAACATTCTGTGGACACCCCTTGAGTCGCCCGCAAGCGCTGGACCGGGACCGCACTTTGTCGATTTAGACGATGCCCGTAGCGGTCCTGCCGTGCAAGACTTGTGGATGCTGCTCAGTGGTGACCGAGCGCAACGCAGCCGCCAACTCGGCGCGCTGGTCGATGGCTACGAGCAGTTCCGTGAATTTGATCGACGCGAGACTGCGTTGATCGAGCCGCTGCGCACGCTGCGCCTGATTCACTACAGCGCCTGGCTGGCGCGACGCTGGAGCGACCCGACTTTTCCCATCAACTTCCCGTGGTTTGGCTCCAGCGATTATTGGCAAGGCCAGGTTCAGATGTTGGAAGAACAAGTCGAGGCAATGCAGGAAGAGCCGCTCATCATTTGATGGTTGACCTCGGTGACAGGTTTGACACTGCGGAGAATACTCGTTGCCCGGTTCTTTAATTCAAACAGACACATAGATCCACAAAGAATTTCAATCACCACCTGCGCAATTTTTTACCGCAACGTAAAACAACCTGCTGCTGGATCAAGCTGGCAGCGTGAGCCGGACGCGGCCGGCCGGGAAAATGATTTTAAAAGTCGAGCCTTGACCCAGCGTGCTTTCGATTTTCAACTCGGCGCCATGACGCTGCACCACATGCTTGACGATGGCCAGACCCAGACCAGTACCGCCGGTGTCACGCGAACGGCTGCGGTCCACCCGGTAAAAACGCTCGGTCAGGCGCGGCAGATGCTCAGGCGCAATGCCGGGCCCACTGTCCTGCACCGAAAATTCGACGCGACCATCGGTCAGCAACAAGGTTCGCACCCGTATTTCGCCACCGCCCGGCGTGTAGCGGATGGCATTGCTCACCAGGTTGCTCAAGGCGCTGAGTAATTCATTGGGCGCACCGGTAATTTCGGCGCACAGCGCAGCATCAAAGACCAGGCTTTGCCGCCGATCCGGTGACGGGTTCAGCAGCGCCGACAAGGCGTGCCCCTCCTGCTCCAGTTGACGCAGCACAGTCGGCAGCACGAGGGTCTCATAGGCACCGGGTGGCGGGCTGCCCTCCAGACGGGAGAGAGTCAACAGATCACTGACCAGCGTCTGCATTCGTCCCGCTTGCTGCGCCATCAAGGCCAGGTAACGCTCACGCTCGGACTGATCCAGCGGCAAGGTTTGCAGGGTCTCCACGAACCCGGCCAACACAGTCAAAGGGGTGCGGATTTCGTGCGAAACATTGGCTACAAAATCGCGCCTCATGGCCTCGGCCTGCTCGACAGCGGTGATGTCGCGCGACAGCAGCAGCAACCGGCCCTCGCCATAGGGGTGCAGATGAACCGACAGCTTGACCGGGCGTTCCACTGTGTCTTCCCGCCCCAGCATGACACAGTCACTGCGGTAATCACGGCCAGAAAAATAAGCGGCAAATCCCGGATCGCGCACCAGATTGCCCAGATGTTGCAGCAAATCACGCTCGGGTTCGAAACCAAAATGAGTTGCCGCCATCTGGTTGAACCACTCGATCTGCCCCTGCACATCGAGCAGCACCACCCCATTGGGGGAGGCCTGAAACGCTGCCAGAAAATCTTGCAATCGCTGCTGGTGATCGCGTGAAATTTGTTCCCGCGACCGAATCAAACGTCGTACCCGATCCAAGATCTCGCCCCACATGCCGGTGCTCATCGCCGCATGGGAAGCATCACCCACGCGCAGCCAGCGCAGCAAGCGCGCGCCACGCAACGTGTCGATCAGAAACCAGACGCCCCCTCCCAGCACGGCACCGGCCAGGCCAGCCGCCAGCTTGCTGCTGGCAGGCGACGTCAGCGAGGTCGCGGACCAACCCGCCAGTCCGCCCAGCAATTGGCACGCAACAAAAGAAAAAAATCGCCAGAACATATTTACCGTGAAAGATCCTCGTCATTGCGAGGAGCGCAGCGACGTGGCAATCCAGGAAGTTTTGGGATGGGGTCATGGATTGCCGCGCTACGCTCGCAATGACAGCGCTCTTCCATAGCCGTCAAGCGGTAGCCGGCACCGCGCACCGTTTCAATCATCTGGCCGGCACTCGCGCCCAGTGCTTCGCGCAAACGCTTGACATGCACATCCACCGTGCGCTCTTCGATAAAGACATGGTCGCCCCAGACCTGATCGAGTAATTGCGAACGACTGTGCACGCGCTCAGCGTGGCTCATCAGGTACTGCAGCAGCTTGAATTCGGTGGGGCCGAGCTTGATCATTTGACCCACAAACGAAACCCTATGCGTAGCGGCATCGAGCGACAAGGCGCCGCTGGTGAGCACCGTCGCGCTTTGTTCGGGCGCGCGCCGGCGCAACAGGGCGCGCACCCTGGCCAGCAATTCCTTGATGGAAAAGGGTTTGGAGAGGTAATCGTCGGCACCCGCGTCGAGCCCGGCGACCCGGTCCATCTCATCGCTGCGGGCCGTCAGCATGATGATGGGAACCGACTTGCTGCGGGGGTTGGCGCGCCAGCGTTTGGCCAGCGCCAAGCCACTTTCACCGGGCAGCATCCAGTCCAGCAACACAAGATCCGGCAGCGCGGCATCGAGCTCGCGTTGAGCCGACGCGCTGTCCGCCGCCCAGCAGGGTCGAAAACCGTTGTGACGCAGGTTGACCGCTATCATTTCGGCCAGGGCCGGCTCATCTTCGACAATCAAAACGCTGGGCTGGTGTTTCATCTGACCACCGATTCGATCTGCTCCATCGAGGTGTGGCGCACGTCGGTGCCTTTGACCACATAGATGATGAACTCGGCAATGTTTTTGGCATGATCGCCAATGCGTTCCAGGGCCTTGGCCAAAAATAGCAAATCCAGACTGGGCGAGATCGTGCGCGGGTCTTCCATCATGTAGGTGATAAGTTTGCGCACAAAGCCGTTGAATTCCTGATCGATCAAATCATCTTCCTTCAGGATCGCCACTGCTGCTGCCGTATCCAGGCGGGCAAAGGCATCGAGCGCTTTGCGCAGCAAACTCGATGCCATATCCGCCGCCACCCGCAGTTCAATCGACGGCAGGGAGCGGGACGCGTCACTTTGGATGATGGAGCGCACCATGCGCGCAATCTTCTCGGCCTCGTCGCCGACGCGCTCCAGGTTGGCGGTGGTTTTGGAAATGGCAATCAGCAGGCGCAGGTCGCGCGCCGTCGGCTGGCGCCGCGCGATGATGCTGGAGAGCTCACGGTCAATATCGATCTCCATGGCGTTCACGCGAGGCTCGGTGGCTGACACCTGGTTGGCGACCTCGGCGCTGAATTGCGACAAAGCATAGATCGCCTTATGAATTTGCGACTCAACCAGGCCCCCCATTTCCATGACGCGGGTAGAGACGGCACTGAGTTCGCTGTCGAATTGGGTGGAGAGATGTTTTTCTGGCATGGTGTCTTCCTAAAGTGTTCCCCGTTTGTCATTGCGATTGCCGCGTCGCTGCGCTCCTCGCAATGACGAGGAAATGTGACGCGCCCTATCGCTGCCCGCGAAGGCCGGTGGTCTCGCAATGACGAAAAATTCATCCGAATCGTCCCGTAATGTAATCCTCGGTCTCCTTGCGCGTGGGCTTGAAAAAAATCTGTTCGGTGGCGCCGAATTCGATCAAGTCACCCAGGTACATGTAAGCGGTGTAATCGCTGCAGCGCGCGGCTTGCTGCATATTGTGGGTCACGATCACCACCGTGTAGTCACTCTTGAGCTCCGTGATCAACTCTTCGATTTTTGCCGTCGAAATCGGGTCCAGCGCCGAGCAGGGCTCATCCAGCAGCAAGACCTCGGGCTTGATGGCGATGCCGCGCGCAATGCACAAACGCTGTTGCTGCCCGCCTGACAGGCTGGCACCGCTTTGTTTCAGTTTTTCTTTGACTTCATCCCACAAGGCGGCCTTGCGCAAGGCCCACTCCACCCGCTCTTCCAGATCGGTCGTGTTGAGCGACTCGAACAATTTGACGCCAAAAGCGATATTGTCAAAGATCGACATCGGAAACGGCGTCGGTTTCTGGAACACCATGCCCACCTTGGCGCGCAACAACGCAACGTCTTTTTTGCTGGTCAACAGGTTCTCTCCATCGAACCAGACTTCTCCCTGCGCGCGCTGCTCCGGATACAACTCGAACATGCGATTGAAAACCCGCAGCAGGGTTGATTTGCCGCAACCCGACGGACCAATGAAAGCGGTGACCTTGTTCTCAGGAATCTCCAGGTTGATGTTCTTCAATGCATGGAATTTCCCATAGAAAAACTCAAGGTTCTTGACCGATATTTTCGGCGCAGCTGGCGTTGCAAAAGGGATAGTCATCTTGGATCTCTTCTAAGGGACGTGGCTGCGCTCCTGGCACTGACGAAGCAAAGGTATTTTGGCAATTTCTGTCTCCCTTACATCTTGCTGCGGGTCAAAACCCGGGCCAGAATGTTCAGGCCCAGCACCGCCACCGTAATCAGAAATACACCCGTCCAGGCCAGCTTTTGCCAGTTCTCATAGGGACTCATGGCGAATTTGTAAATCGTCACCGGCAGACTCGCCATCGGTTCGCTCAGGCTCGTGGTCCAAAACTGGTTGGACAGGGCGGTAAAAAGCAAGGGTGCGGTTTCACCGGCGATGCGCGCCACCGCCAGCAAAATGCCGGTCAACACCCCGGCGCGCGACGCCCGCAATGTAATGCTGATGATGACCTTCCATTTGGGTGCCCCCAGCGCATAGGCGGCCTCGCGCAATCCCGCCGGCACCAATTGCAGCATGTTCTCAGTGGTGCGAATGACGATAGGGATGACGATCAGCGCCAAAGCCATGATGCCGGCGTAACCGGAAAATGATTTGAAGCGCGTCACGATCACCGCATAAACAAACAGGCCGATCACGATGCTGGGTGCCGACAGCAAAATATCGTTGACGAACCGGGTCACCTCGGCGAGCCAGCCTTTGCTGTCAAACTCGGCCAGGTAAATACCGGCCATGATGCCGATCGGCGTGCCGACGAAAGTGGCCAGCAAGACCATCAAAAACGAGCCGTACAGGGCATTGGCCAGCCCGCCCACATCGTTGGGCGGCGGCGTCATCTGGGTCAGCGTTGCGAGGTTGAGTCCGCCCAGGCCAAGCCGGATAGTTTCAAACAAGATCCAGGCCAACCAGAACAAGCCAAACGCCATCGCCAGCATGGACAGCGTCAACGCCACCCGGTTGACGCGCTTGCGCTGCGCATAACGCGTCAGGCGCGCCTGTTCCAAGGCGTCCACTGGCAACCCAAGCTCCCCGGCGCTCATGTCTGCGCACCTTCATGCTTCTTGAGCTGTGACAGCAACATTTTGGACAGGGCCAGCACCACAAAAGTGATGAAGAACAGCACCAGGCCGAGGTACATCAGCGCCGCCTGATGCAAGCCTTCAGCGGCCTCGGCGAACTCATTGGCCAGCGCCGAGGTGATGCTGTTGGCGGCCTGAAACAGGCTCAACGAATCGAGCTGGTTGAAGTTGCCAATCACAAAAGTGACCGCCATGGTTTCTCCGATGGCACGCCCCAGCCCGAGCATGATGGCGCCGATGACGCCGGCCTTGGTGTAAGGCAGCACCACACTGGCCATCACTTCCCAGGTGGTGGCGCCCAATCCGTAGGCCGATTCCTTGAGCAGCGTGGGCGTCACCTCAAACACGTCGCGCATCACCGCCGCGATGAAAGGGATGATCATGATCGCCAGAATGATGCCCGCCGACAAGATGCCAATGCCCACCGGTGGGCCCGAAAAAAAAGCGCTCAGGTACGGCACACCGGAAAATGCCGTCTGCAAGGGCTGCTGCACATAGGTCGCCAGCAGCGGGCCAAACACCAGCAAGCCCCACATGCCATACACGATCGAGGGGATCGCCGCCAGCAGTTCAATGGCGGTGCCCAGCGGGCGCTTAAGCCAGGCCGGCGAAAGTTCGGTCAGGAACAAGGCAATGCCAAAGCTCACCGGCACTGCAATGAGCAAGGCGATCAGCGAGGTCATCAAGGTGCCGTAAACCATGACCAGGCCGCCGAACTCTTCCTTGACCGGATCCCAGGTGGTGCTGGTGAGAAACCCCAGTCCGTATTTGTGGATGGCCGGCCAGGCGCTGACCGTCAGCGACACCAAAATGGCGATCAAGAGCCCCAATGTCAACAACGCCGCGCCTTTGGCCAGCCAGCCAAAGAGGCGGTCCGCCACCGGGCCGCAGCGAGCCACTTTGGGCGCGGAAGTACGGGTCATGACAGGTCCGGAAAATCTGACAAACGGGTTAAGAGAGATGACATTTGCCGGAAGTGTAAATGACATGCACATCGTGTCTGCTTTCGCCACTGCGAGCGTAGCGCGGCAGTCCAGGACTTTATGGATCGCCACGCTTGCGCTCGCAATGACGGTCAGCGCGGCAATCTATATTTTGCCTACTTGAAAGCAACCGGTTTGCCCGACGCGTCCTTGATTTCACCCCAGGCTTTTTCGATGTTTGTGACCACCGATTTGGGCATCGGCACGTAGTCAAGGTCATCAGCCGTCTTGTCGCCGTTCTTGTAAGCCCAGGCAAAGAACTTCAGCGTTTCGGTGGCGTTGGCGGGCTTGTCTTGCAACTTGTGCATCAGGATGAAAGTGGCGCCCGAGATCGGCCATGCGTCTTTGCCCGGCTGGTTGGTCAGAAGCTGATAGAAGCTCTTGCTCCAGTCAGCGCCGGCCGCTGCCGCCTTGAAGGCAACGTCATTGGGTTGAACAAAATTGCCCGTTGAATTTTGCATCAACGCGTAAGTCATCTTGTTTTGCTTGACGTAGGCGTACTCAAGGTAGCCAATCGAGTTGGGCAAACGCTCGATAAAAGCGGCAACGCCTTCGTTGCCCTTGCCTCCCGCACCCACCGGCCAGTTCACTGCCGTACCTTCCCCGACCTTGGCTTTCCACTCGGCATTGACCTTGCTCAGGTAATTGGTGAAGATGAACGTGGTGCCCGACCCATCAGCGCGGCGCACCGGCGCAATGGCCGCATCGGGCAAAGGCAGGGTTGGATTCAGCGCCTTGATGGCCGGATCGTTCCACTTGGTGATTTTGCCCAGATAAATGTCGGCCAGCAGTTGGCCGTTGAGTTTCATCTGGCCGGGGCTGATGCCCTTGATGTTGACCACAGGTATGACGCCACCAATGACAGTCGGAAACTGCATCTGGCTTTTTTTGGTCAGCACCTCATCGGTCAGCGGCATATCGGATGCACCGAAATCAACAGTTTTAGCATCAATCTGATTGATGCCCGCACCCGAGCCAACGGACTGATAATTGATTTTGACACCCGTAGCCTTGTTGTAGTCAGCCGCCCATTTGGCGTACAAGGGTGCCGGGAACGTGGCGCCAGCGCCAGTGATTTGCTGGGCACCGGCCAGACCGGCGCTGGACATGAATGCCGCGCCGACCAAGCCGAACAAAGAGATATTGAAACTGGTTTTCATCGGAGTACCTTTTAAGTTGATCAAGGGAGGGTTTCGGAACACAAGGCAAATATAAGACGCTTGTGTGACAGTGATGTGACAGACCCTAGAATGAATCTATATTTAAAAACTATCGCGGAGCACGCAATGAATCCTTTCCCCGTCATCGCTCGTCCCTTGGGCATCAGCCTGTGGCTGGCCGCAGTTGCCACTTGCGCCTTCGCCGCAGCGCCGGCAACACCGGTAGCGCCGGTGCGCGACGTGGTGCAAGTGCTGCATGGCGTGACGGTGCACGACCCTTACCGCTATATGGAGAATGTCAAAGACCCTGAGGTGCAGACCTGGCTGCGCGCGCAGGGTAAAGCAACGCGCCAGACGCTCGACCGGATTGATCTGCGAGAGCAATTGCAGAAACGTATCGAGGAGTTCGCCACGGCCACTGGCGACAGCATCGCCAGCGTGGTGCGCATGCCGCATGATCGCATCTACTACCTGAAACGCCCCCAGGGCGAAAAACAGTTCAGGCTCATGATGCGCGTCGGTTTAAGCGGGGCCGAGAAAGTGCTGGTGAACCCGGAGCTTGATGCCCAACGCACCGGCGTGCCGCACGCGGTGAATTATTTTGTGCCGTCATGGGATGGCAAGCATGTGGCTTACGGCATGTCGGCCGGTGGTTCGGAAGATGCTTCTCTCTACATCTTGAACATTGCCAGCGGCAAGGTGGTGGGCGCGCCAATTGCCCGCGTGCATGAAAACCTGGTGTCGTGGCTGCCTGACAGCAAGTCCTTCACCTACAACCAACTACAGGAAATGAAGCCGGGGCAGAACCAGGCCGAGACCTATCTTGACAGCCGCGTCATGTGGCTCAAAGTGGGGCAGCCGCAGTCCAAGGCAGTGGCAGTATTCGGCCCGACCATCACTAAAAACCTCGGGCTGGCGCGGCTCGATGTGGGGCAAATCATTTTCAGCCCGGACAGCCGCTGGATGCTGGCCCGCACCACCGACACCACGCTGCCCGAAGGCTTCTTGTTTGTTGCCAAAGCGGCTGATCTGGGCAAGCCCGATGTCGCCTGGAAACAGATCGCCGGTTATGCCGACAAGATCATCGACCTGGAGTTGGCGCGCAATGACCTCTACCTGATGACTTACATCAACGCGCCGCGCAAACACGTGCTCAAACTCGATTTGCGTGAGCCCCGCCTGGCGCTTGCCAAGCTTGTCGCGGTACCCCCACCGGGCGGTGTGATCGAAGGCTTTTCGCTCAGCCGTGACGCACTGGTGGCGAGCGTGCGCGAGGGAACTTCCATTGGCATTCGCCGTTACGCAAGCGGCGACACGCAAGGGCAGGCGATCGAACTGCCTTTTGCCGGTGCCGCCGGCGTGCACGGCGATCCAGCCCACGCCTATAAAAATATTCTGTACAGCCTGAGCGGCTGGACGCAACTGCCACGCACTTTTCTATTCGATGGCAAACACTCAAAAGAGGCCAGTTTGCGAGCCCCTGTGAGCGCGCCAATGTTGCCGGAAATCGAGATCACCGAGCTGAAAGCGCCAAGTTATGACGGCACCCTGATTCCAATGACCGTGCTGCACAAAAAAGGCCTCCAGCTCGACGGCAACAACCCGACCCTGCTCGACGGCTACGGCGCTTATGGCTTCTCGGAAACCGCCCACTTCTCACCAGCGTCCATGGTCTGGCTGGAGCAGGGTGGCGTGCTGGCCTATGCCAACGTGCGCGGCAGCGGTGTCTATGGCAACGACTGGTACCAGGCCGGCTTCAAGGCGACCAAGTCCAACACCTGGAAGGACGGCGTCGCCTGCGCCCAGTACCTGATCAAGCAGGGCTATGCCACGCCGGCAACGCTGGCGGTGATGGGCACCAGCGCCGGTGGCGTTTTCGTCGGGCGCAGCGTCACCAGCGCACCCGAACTTTTTGCTGCTGCCGTCTTCAATGTTGGCATGATGGACACCATCCGCTCCGAAGAAAGCGCCAACGGCATCACCAATATTTCGGAGTTTGGCAGCGTCAAAAATGCAGCCGAATTCCCGGCCTTGCTGGAGATGAGTACCTACCACAACATCAAAGACAACACGCCTTATCCGGCGGTGCTGCTGGTGCATGGCATGAACGATCCGCGCGTCGATGTGTGGGAGAGTGGCAAGGCGGCAGCGCGGCTGCAAGCCGCTACCAGCAGCGGCAAACCGGTGCTGTTGCGCCTGGACCTGCAAGCCGGCCACGGCATGGGCAGCACGGCGGCGCAACGCTACGCACAAGCAGCCGATATTTACAGCTTTTTATTGTGGCAAATGGGCCGGGCGCAAATCAAACCCTGATCAAATTTTTTCGCGCACCCAGGCCAGCACACTGGCCAGGGCTTGCGCCAGTTTGGCCGGTTCGGTGCCGCCGGCCATGGCCAGGTCGGGCTTGCCGCCGCCTTTGCCGCCGACCTGGGCCGCGACAAAGTTGACCAGTTCACCGGCTTTGACCCTGCCGCAAGTGTCGGGCGTCACGCCGACGGCGATCTGCACCTTGTCGCCGTCAACCACGCCGAGCACGATGACCGCCGTTTTGAGCTTGTCCTTGAGCTTGTCCATGGTCTCGCGCAGCGACTTGATGTCGGCGCCTGCCAGCTTGACCGAGAGGACTTTGACGCCTTTGACCTCGACCGCCTGGGCCAGCAATTCATCGCCCTGGCTGGCGCTCAGCTTGCCTTTGAGGGCATTGATCTCTTTCTCCAGCGCCTTGACGTGATCAAGCACGTGTTGGACGCGCTCATTGAGTTCCGGCACCGGCGCCTTGAAGCGATCTGCGGCCTGGCGCACCGTCTCTTCCAGATCTTGCAGATAGGCCAGCGCGTGCTGGCCGGTGACGGCCTCGACGCGGCGCACACCCGAGGCCACGCCGCTTTGCGCCACCACCTTGAAGAGACCAATGTCGCCACTGCGCTGCACGTGCGTGCCGCCGCACAGTTCGCGGCTGGCGCCGATGTCAACCACGC